>ENA-ORXT01005294-ORXT01005294.1-marine-metagenome-genome-assembly--contig:-NODE-5294-length-12717-cov-7.840823_pt1 | contig 12717 bp, 4 predicted proteins | sample MGYA00237868_ERZ511482 | MGnify/ENA metagenome assembly ERZ511482 | reverse complement strand
CGCCCCCCCCTGCTCGCCCCCGCGCAGCGGTTGCGGCACAACACCGCGCCCGATGCGGTGTTTTACAAACACCCCCGCTTGCTGCCGGCGGTCACCCCCCCCTACGCCGAGCGCCTCACCGCCTTGTATGCCCGCCACTTGGCGGGCGGGGCGCGGATTTTGGACGTTGGCGCCTCGTGGGACAGCTACCTCCCGCGTGCCGCGGCGCCGGCCTACGTCGAGGGCCTCGGCATGAACGCGGTGGAGCTCGGCCGCAACGCCGCCCTCGACGCGTGGGCGGTCGTCGACCTCAACGCGGCGCCGGGGGCGGCGGGCGCGCCCGCCCCTGCGGGCAGTGGTGGGGCGGGCCCAGATGGGGACGCTGCGGCGCCCGCCAGTGCGGCGCCCGCGGCGGCCGGCTGGCCACCCGGGCAGGTGGCCGCCCTCCCCTACCTCCCCGGCTACTTTGACGCCCTCCTCTGCAACGCCACCGTCGCGTACCTGACCCGCCCCGAGGGCGTCATGGCCGAATTTGGGCGGCTGCTGCGGCCCGGCGGGGTGGCCATCGTTGCCTGGTCCGACGCCCTCTTTTACGACAAGGCCCTCGCGGGGTGGTTATCGGCCGACCCGCCGGGGCGGTTGGCGCTCGTGCGCCACTACCTCACCGCTGGTGCGGGCTTGGAGGTGGTGGAGGAGGTGGCGGTGTCGGCGCCGCGGGAGGCAGCGGTGACGCACCGGCAGTTGCAGCGGCTCGGGCGGGAGGCGGCGTTGGAGGAACCCTTTTACGCAATCGTCGCGCGCAAGCTGGGGGGGGGGGAGCTCGTGGGGGAAGGGGACATGCGGCGGTGAGTCCGGCGGTGGCGGTGCCAGAAGGTGAGAGGATGTACAGGGATTGTACGTCGCGCTCCTTTCCCGGGTTGCTAGCTTCCTATCTACTCTGTGCTGCTCTACTCGCTGCAGCCATCTGTGCGTGGCTGTTCCACCTCTCTTTCCCAGACAGGCGACGACCGCTGCTGTGTTGACGTGCGTCTGCATTTGAAGCGTGTCACTGAACGGTGGACTGGACGCCGGCTCCATGTTGGTTTTCTGACCTCGGGTTGTGGCCTCTGCTGTGACGCTTGTGCTAGAAACTGTGCAGATCAAACAGCTGTACAGCGTGTTCTTCAAAAGGAGGCGCCTTCCCTCCCTCCTCCCACCCCCTCCATCCGAAGGCGGGCGCGCGAAATAGTGATATGGACGCAAGTAAAACAAGCGCTACTCCCCCCTCCTCCCAGGGGGGCCCTACCAATGGCGCCGCTGCGACGTTGACCCCGGTGCCGGCGTCGCCGCGGTGCGGCTCGACGCGGACTTTTTGAGCGCGTCCGCCGGGGACCCGAACGGCACACTCTGGTGCTTGTTGGACGACGTGCGGCCGTACAGCGCGTTGGCCGATGGCGACTGCCGCGGCAGCGGGCCGACGCTCGTCACCCGCACGAGCCCATTGGACGCCGGCACCGTCCGCACCGCCACGTCGGGGCGGTCGCTGCCGCGGCCGCCGCCCCCGCCGCCGCTACGCCCGGCACCGCTACCCGGCGAGACGACGTACGGGGTGCCCCGCGACGACGACGATAAGGGACCGACGCTCGTTACCCGCGCGAGCCCCCCGCGGCTGCGGCCGTCGTCGACCGCGGGTCCGTCCGGAACGCGGGGCGTGTGCCGCTCGCTCCGCGTGCGCGCCTCCATGCCGCGGCCGCCCGAGTAGGCAGACGGGTGGGGTTGGGGCTCCCGTCGAGAGCGGGAGGACGTGTGCCCCTGGCCCGCCGCCCCACGACTGTCGTAGGCCGGCGCGACGTTGCGGCCGCCCCCGCCCTGGTCCCGCGACAGCTGCGCCGCCAACGCGCGGATGTCGTCAATGTTGGGCATCCCCCGGCCGCCGTCGCTCGGCAGCTGCCGGACCGAGGAGGAGGATGGGAGGCCGGGGGATTGGCGGCCGCGGCTGTCGTAGCCAGATGGCTGGTGAACCGATGCCGATGATTGGAGGGCGTGCGGGTGGGCGGAGCGGGACGAGGAGCTCGGGGTGTAGTAGTCACCGACGGGCGTCGGCGCCGGCGGCGGTGCGTCGCGGGGCGGCGGTGGCCGCTCCACGGGGGCCCGGCCGCCAACCGCCCCTGCAGCCGCCGCCGCGCGGCGGCTGTCCAGCTCGGCACGCTTCTCCAACCGCCGCCGCTGCAGCTCCTGCTGTCGCAGCAGCTCATCGTCCTGAGACGACGGCACGTCGCTCCACTGGCGGCCGGTCGGCGCGGTCGATGAAGGCGCAGGCGCCGCCTCGGCCTGGGCCAGCCGCTGCGCCCACCCCGAGCGGGCCGCTGATTCGGCGGGCAGGGGCTCCTGCCGCACCGGCAGAGGCGACGCGGGTGCGTACGCCGAGCCGGCGCCGCCGACGTCTTCGGGCTTTGGGGGCAGCGGCGCGCGGCGAGACGGCACGCGGCGCATTGGGGGGGGCGTCGGCGGGCGCGGGCGGCTGCCCGACGCCGGTTCGGCCGCTGCCGCTGCCGCCGCCGCCGCGGCCACGCCCGTGCCCGGGCGGTTGCTCGAGTTGCGCACGAGCGCATCCTGACCCCGCACGCGGTCCGTGTCGGGCCGCCCGCCCTCGTCTGTCGGCGGAGGCGTCGGCGAGCGAGCGCTCGTGACGCGCGCCGCGTCGGTGGGGGGCGTCGGCGACCGACCCGGCACCGACGGGTTGGCCAAGCGCTCGGCCGGGGCCGACCCCCCCGCGGCAGCGCCGCGCGCGTCCTTGGCCGCCAGCATCGCCTCTCGGAGCGAGTCGGGTTTGACCGCCGTCGGCGGTGGCGGCGGCGACGGCGTCGGCCGATGGGCGGGGGGGGCGGGCTGGCTCATGGACGAGGCGGGCGCGGAGCTGAGCGTCGTCCGCGGGGTGGAGCGCGCAGACGAGGTGGCCACCGAGGCGGGGGCGGAGGAGAGGCCACTCGGCACCTGCGACAGGTGCACATCCGACGTTTTGGGGACGGACGTGAAGGAGTAGCCGGCGATGGAGCTGACCTTGTTCTTCCCCGCGGAGAAGCGGGAGAAGAGGTTTTGCTTGCTGCCGCGCGCGGCGCCCGCCTCGTCTTCCGCCGACAGCACGTCGGCAATCTCCCGCCCGGCCGCCGAGTTGGCCGACGGCTTCTTGATCGCCTGAATTTTGCCACGGTCGGGCAGGCCGAGCGTGCCGACAACGTCAATGTTGTCTGGGTGCGGCTCCATGTTGTACAACCCATCCCAGTCGACGGTGCGGAAAAAGGCGTGTCGCTTGACCGCGTCCAGGCCGTCGGAGCCCATGCCGAGGCGGGTCTTGGGGTTACGGTCCAGGAGCCCCCGCAGGAGCGACACTGCTTCGGCGGAAAAGTGGCGGGGGAACCGCAGCGGTGCCGACTCGATGCGGTCATACACCTCGTCCCGGTTCTTGGAGTAAAACGGCGTCCGCCCCGCCATCGTCTCGTACACGAGGATGCCAAACGCCCACACGTCAACGCTCAGGCCATAGGCGGCGCCGCTGAGCGCCTCGGGCGCAATCATCTCGCGGGTACCGCAAAAGGTGCGTGTCATCCCAATATCTTGGTCCTGCCCGTACCCGCCGCCGTCGTCGAGGACTCCCGGCTCGGTGCTCTTGCGGGGCTTGCCGAGCATCTTGGACAGCCCAAAATCTGCAATCCGGATGTGCCCGTTGACGTCGAGCAGCACATTCTCCAGCTTGAGGTCCCGATACACGACGCCAAGCTTGTGGATGTGCTGTAGAGCGAGCAGCATTTCTCCTGCCATCCGCACGACAATCTGCTCCGTAAACGGCTTGCCGCGCTTCTTGAGAAAGTCAAACAGGTCGCCACCCTTTGCAAACTCCGTGACGATGTACAGCCGCTTGCTCGTCTGGAAAGCGTGCCGCATCTTGAGGATGAACGGGTGCTCGCACGCAAGCTCCAACACCATCCGCTCGTCGAGCGCGTGGCGGAACGCGTCATCGTTCTCATACACGCTCTCCTTCTCAATAACCTTGAGGGCGAGGTCCTCGTCACCATTCTTCTCCCGCACAAGGAAGACGCGGCCGCTCGCACCACGGCCGATAGGCTTGAGCACCTCAAAGTCGGACAAGCCGATGGCCCGCGTCGTCCCCGCCGCCGTAATGGCCTGGTTCCACGCCACCGTCATATCCTTGTCGGCCAGCTGAAGCTCAATGCCAATGCCCAGGGCGCCGGCACCCGCATCCGTCGGCACTGGGTGCTTGGTTTTGAGCCGGAACTTGACGGCCTCCATCTTCACACGGCAGTCCTTCAGACCAATAAGCGCGACAGCGTCGGGGGGGGTGTCGGCCGCCACAGCATCCCCGGTCGCGGCAGTGCTGTACGGCGGCACCGCGTAGAGGAGGAGCGTCGACCCGCGCACTTCCGCCCAGGTGCGTTTGAAGGCGCGGCGCATACCCGGCACGGCCGCGACGGGGCGGGAGTGGACCCACCCCGCCGAGGTGGTTGGCAGCCGCCGGACGAGCGCGAGGGTCTCCTCGTGGGAGCCCCGCGTCGGGCCGCCCCCAGAGCCCATGGTGACGAAGACTGGGAGAGAGAGCAACAGGGGGGTGGGCGCAGCGGAGAGGACAAGACGTTCGGTGCCCTTCTCGAGACGTGACCACCTACTTCAACGGCACCACCGTCCGAGTCGACGGCGCTCGTCGAAACCCCACACAACGTCACACAGACACGCGTCCCGTCGTGCAACCCACCAACGCCCGCGTATGGCCGGGGCCCACCTCCTACCAGCACCGCCCCTCAGTCGAATGCAGGTCACACACTACGTCTACAGCAGCGCGACAAGCGCAGCGTTGTCGTCGTGTGCGGCACGCGGGCCGCACCGCAACCGCACAGAAGCGCCTACCTCCAGCGCCGGCGTCTCCCCGCGCTACGGCGTGCACGTCACCGCGGCGGAGGCAGAGGCGGAAAAAGGCCAGAAGGGCGGTATCGCTGGCGGTTGACGTGCCCCGGCGCGCTGGGCGCTCACAGTGTGGAAATGCACGACAGGCCCCGGGTACGGCCGCGTGGGTACGCGTGGGTACCGTGGGCGTGTGACTCACGCGCACCGAGCTGGAAAACCCCCGCCGGGCAGCGTGCTAGGCAGGGGGGGTGAGTGAGGGGTGAGTGAGGGGTGCCCAGGTTCACACTCGTGGTGTGCCCGTCAGAATCTGGGCCAGTCGCTGTCCGCAACCCCTCGGGCCACTGAACAGGCCATTTTTGGTTGATGCGTCTGGCTTGAGGCTGCGATCAGTGTCGGATGGGCCCTCGTGACGTCCCCAAAAATCCAGCTCCTGGCGCGGAGTGACCGGGCGAAAGCCACACGGGATTGGCTGCCGGCCGAAGGAATGGCTGTCCCGCAGAGCAGGAGTCAGCAAGCCGGTCATGGAGTGCCTCTCATGGCGTTGAGTGCCTGCGATACGCTCCATCTACAGGCTGTATGACATATCCTGGATACGAGGTGCCGAAATCTTGTTTTCGGAAACGGAACGCTGTGGACGGCCACTTCCAAGCAGCCCTGCCCAATCATGGCCTCGCCCGTTCCCTTGGACGCCGTTCCAGGAAGTGAGCCTCGCGCGGAGCAGGAATCAGCAATCAGGATGAACGACTCAGTTCACCTGTCGTGCATCACCAGAAGTCTAGGCGAGGTGTGCCTTTGCTCACAGCTGACAGAGAAGGCTCCGGCTGGGGGAGCGCACCCGGCGGCACAGGCCAAAACGTGGACCTCCCTCATCTCCAACAGAGCCTCACGTATGTCCCGCAGAGGCCTCCGAAGACACGTCGCTCCGACCTGTTTGCTTGTGCCACCCATCCGCGGCGCAGGGCGGCCCCCATCAGCCAAAGGGGTCGCCTCCACTGGTGCCCACACCCGCGAAGACGAGGATGAAAAAGAAAAATACGTGATTGGGCTGTCGAAGGACGCGAACGTCTGCCCCTTACGCACAACGCTTAAGGGTCCTGTGGAGGTGAGCGTGGGTGATTGTGCGGACAAGCGACCGCCGCGTGGCGGCCCAGTACGGACAAATGGACCCATGAGGCGGCGGACTGGCCGGTCCATCCAACGACAGCGCACGGAAGCTCCGACGCGACGGGTCCGAGCGACCGTCAGCTTTGACTAAGTTTCCGCACGGTGCCCAACAGTTCCCCAACGGACGGCCCGTTGGGCCCAACCTCCAACTAAACGCGAAACCGTTGGGCTGCGTTGAAGCCAAACGGGGCCCAACGGTGCCCCAACGAACGCCATTCACGTTGAACTTTTCCAGCCCATGTGGGGGCTCGCGATGGTCGCAAGTCGAACACGATAGAGACGCGGCAGGGCCGCGTTAAGGACCCAACTGGTGCATTCAAGTAGATATGACCGAACCTAAGGACTCCAGGCGATTGCAATGAGAGATCGTGGCCATGGTATTTGGCGTGTCCTCCAGGCGCGGTCCCATTCGAAGACACGGCGGGAAGCGAAGCAGCTGGCCCAATAGCCGCTTGCACGGCTCTATGATGAGCCATGTGTCCAAGCTGCGAAAGGGGAGCTCGCGTGTGCCGAGCTGCCCACGTGACTTCAGGCCACTAGTCGCTGCAGTTCGACACTGGGGCCTGCTGACCGGCACAGATGGTGCTCGGACTACCCGACGCGGCGCACCTGGGCTGCCAAGAAAAGTGGAAGGGACGGCGAACACTGGCATACTGTTGCTCCTCTGGGTCAAAGGAGCACAGTGTCTACAGTTAAGCAATAACAACAGAGCAAGAGACCAACGAAAATCAAATGTCCCACAGATAACAGACGTTCAAAAATAAATGCATTGCTAGGCGTTCAGCGAGCGGGCTGTCCGACGCGGCAGGGGAAGCCCCAAAGCCCTTGCGCTCCGTCAGCTCCGCGAAGTCGGGCACGACATGGATTGCCCGCCGGACGCGGGCTAGCGGCACCACCCGCTCGGCGCAGTCCGTCTCGTTGTCGCGCCTGTACCACTGCAAACGCGAGCAGCCACGACGCACCAGCGGGCAGCCGGGCTCACCAGCTACCGCTTCCATCTCCACAATGGCAACCTTGTCCCCCTCTACCGTCTGCAAGATAGCCCGCGCCTCTCCAACGCAGTAGTTGGCGACGCCGCCCTCCGGTAACCAAACCCAAGAGAGGCCCGTACACGCGGCCGGCGAGGCGGGCGACGAGAGCGCTGCCGGTGCCGGCGCCGCCGAGGCAGCGACGGTGGCGAGTGCGCCGGCTGTGGACGCCTCCATTGATGAGGATGCGGTGGTCGCAGCGGCTGCCCTCTTGTCCCCTTCCCATACGGATTCCACTCCCCGAGCCCGCGCGGCCTGCGCACGCAGAATGGGCTTGTTGACTGGTTGGCTGCCAGAATAAATACAAATAAAATGCGACCGATGCTCCACATAACTGCAGAACCACAGTCCACAACATGAGCACAAGTCGGGTAGTCGGAGACGTGCTTCCCGCTGATGGCGTCTGTGTGGCCAGGAAGCTCTGTCCTTGCACGAGATCGCGCGTCAGACTCACGCGCTCGGCTGCGTTGGGGCATTGCCCAACGGTTCCCCAACGCTCTTCAACGGAGGAAAGGGCTTCAACGAACGCCCCACAGCGCCTAAAAACGCACAACTAAAAGTAGACACGTTGGGCCCCAACCTCCAACGGTTCCCCAACGGAAAGGGCAACTGTCGGGCAACTTGGTCAAAGCTGACGATAGGTGTGCGTCGGACAACTGTACCCAGAGGCTCCCGCAACAGGGGTGGAGGAGACACAGCCAGTGGGTAGGGCATCTACGCTGCACCCGTTTCTGTGATGGCGAAGCGGCCAGCCACTTCGATGGCCAACCACGAGGTGTCAGTGGAATGCTGAGCGATGATTCTGTCTGCATTGAACGAAAACTCTTCTGATATGGCTCACAAATCATTGAGTTTTACGTAATGCGTGAGCCATTCCACCAATTAGGTCGTTGCCTTGATCCGGCCGCCGTCCCGGTCTTCGCTGTTCTTCACTGCGACGCTGCGCCCCTCGGCCTCGCTCATCTCCTCTCAACTCTTCCCTCTGCGACTTGCCCACAACCGTTCTCCCCCGTCCCCCCGTCCACAATGTGGGGTGCATTTCGAGCCACCCGCCCCGTCCTCGACGGCCGCATCCGCTTCACCAAACCCCTCCGCCTGTCGCAGTCGGCCAAGGCCAACCGCCGCACCGTCACGGCGCGGATGCAGGCCAACGCCCACTTGATCCGGGAGGGCAAGGTCGCGCTAGCCAACGGTGCAGGGGTAATGGGGGGAGGGGTGGCTGTCACTGCCGTCGCAGCGTCTACAACCGAGGCGGCGGCCAGGCCGGCGGAGGTGGTCAAGGGCGCGGATGCGGCCGCGGCCGCACCCTCGTCCGCGGGCACGGCCGTCGTGGCAGCCTCATGAGCAGAGCTGTGTTGTCAGCGGCGCGTGATGGCCGCAGCAGGAAAGGCGGGGGCATGCCGCAGTGCGCCGCTGGCGGCCGTGGAGCGGCGGAGGAGAGCGGCTGGGTGCGCTGGCAGGATGTCGGCGTTGGCAGCGCCGGGTGGAAAACCAGCTGGCGTATTGGGCCATGGCGTTGGTGTGCCTGGTGGCCGTGTGTCAAGGTGGTAATGGACGTTTGGCGGACGGAATGGGGTGGCCATGATTGCGTGCGCCGCTGGGGGCGGCGGCCCTGTTTGGGTGGCCATGTCGGCTGGACCCGCTTCCCACGAGCTAGGGCGGTCGAGGGGGCGGCTGGGACGCTGGAGCGTAGCCGCCAGCGGCATCGATACTGTTTCCTCTGCACAGCTTGAGTAGATGTCGACTTTGTTCCTCTGTTCATTGCCGTTTGTCTGGTTCGTGCGGTGCACGTGGGCATGTCTTATCAATGAGCCCCGGTTGCCGGCGTTGACTGTAGCAGTGTCGGCAGCGTCGGCATCATAGGGCCGCAAAGGGCGCAACTGCGGGCGCGGGAGGCAGTTGTCCTGGACGCTGACAAAAACTTCGCGCGGGTGATACTGTCCCAAGCGTTTATGGAGACGATGTAGGCTTTTGCGCAGGCGAGGCATCGGCAGGATGCAGTCGCTGGTCCAGTGCGTAGGGCTCGCCGTAGTCGGACGGGGTTCTTTTCTTCTCATGGCACCATCAATATGCCGAGTCGCCCACCGCCCAGCCGACCACCTGCCTACGGCGAGGCGTGACATGCAGAAAACAACCAGACAGCAGCTTCTCTCCCCTATTTCCCCTACTTTTTCTTCCCCCCCCCCTTCCCCCCCTTGCCCGCCTTGCGGTTGGACGCCCGCTCCAACCCCCGCTTGTCGCTCTTGAGCCGCTTGTCGACGTACGTCGTACGCGCGCCCTTGCCCGCCGTCGCCCCAACCGCCTTTTTGATCCCCCCCGGCCGGCCGACGACGTACTGCTTGGCGCGCTGCGCCTTTTTCTTCTTGGCCACCGCCCCCCCCGCGCGCGCGTACAGCTGCTCGAGCGCCCGCATTTTGGCGCCCGCCGACACGTCCTCCTGGCCCGCAATGGCATTGGCGCGCGACCGCACCTTCTCCTCGGCGCGCGCGGCGCGCATGCGGCGGCGGGCGCGCGCTTCCGACTCCTTTTTGGACGGCGCCGCCGCCGCCTCCTTGGCCGCCGCCCGCTGCAGCGCCACATCCTCGGCGGTGACGGGCAGGGGGATGGCGCGGTACGTCGGCTCGTCGTCGGCAAACCACCGGGGGAGGCCCGCCGGGTCGTCCCACGCGTGCCGGTGGTACGAGTCGTCGGTGATTTCCGCGGCGCGCCGCCGCGAGCGCCGCATTTCGAGGCCAATCGCCGCCAGCTGCGCCTTGTCGTCCGCGTCGAGGCCGGTCGAGTCAAACGAGGGGGCGTCGGACACGTCGCCCTCCTCGTCCGACGCGGCCGCCAGGGGGGGGGCGGCGGGCACCATGACCATCTCGGCATTCTCCACATCGTCGCCGCCGGCGGCGGCCGCGGCGGCCACGGCTTTGCGGCCACCCGCGCGCCAGGCGGCGAGCTTGGCCGCCTTTTTGTCCAGCACCTTTTTGGGCGCCGACGCGCCGGCAGCAGCGGCGCCGGCGCCGGCGCCGCCCGCCGCCCGGGGAACCGCCACCCCCGCCACAGACGCGAGGGCGACCTTGCGGTCGGCTTCGGCGCCCTTAAAGACGGGCTGGGAGAACCAAAGCGCCGCCTCGCGGGTGGCGAGCACCTGCCGCGACGGCTTTTTGGCGGGTGCCGCCACCGGCTCGTCCGCGCCGACCGCCGCCACCTCCTCGTCCGAGCTGCTATCGTCGTCCGAGTCGTCGGCCATGGCCGCCGCCGCGCCCGCGTCCACGTCCGCCTTGGCGGCCGCGGGGGCGGCGCCCTCATCGTCCGACAGCGCCGCCTGCACGGTGGCGGGCACGGGCGCCACGTCGGCCGCTTCGGCGGCGGCGCGGGCGGCGGCACGGGCGGCGGCGCGCTCCTCCTTGGAGCCACTCCGCCCGCCCTGCTCGACAAACTCCTTGGCGGCTTTGACGGCGGCGCCCTTGCGCTTGCGGCGGCTGAGGTACTCACCATAGAGGTTGTCGAGCTGCGCTTCCACCGCCTTTTCGTATTGCGGGTCGTCCTCGTCGTCCTCGTTGTCGGCATCGGTGCCGGTCGTCCCTTCCGTGGCGCCGGCGCCGCCGCCGCCGCTGCCACCGCCGCCGCCGCGGCCCTTGAGCTCATCGAGGTAGCGGGCGGCTTCTGGGATTTTTTGGCCGCCGCGCGCATCGTCTTCCGCCTCGGCTTCCGCGGCCACCTCATCCGCAACGACCATTTCGTCTTGGCCCTCGGCCGCCGCCGCCGCCGCCGCCCCCGCCGCCCGCGCGGCCGTCTCGAGTTGGAAGAGCCCCTCGGGCTGGGGCAACTCCGTTTCATCTTCGGGCATGACGATTTTGAGGTCGATGCGGTGTTGGAGCTTGGTCCGCAGCTTGGCCGCCCGCCGGCGCTTGCGCTTGTCCTGGGCTTCCAGCCGCGCGCGCGCGGCGCGGAGGTCCGCGTCCATCTGCGTCTCGCCGGGGCGGCGGGCGAGGGAGAGCGGCCCCGCCTCGTCGCCCGACGCGTCCGAGTCGTCAGCGTCGCTGCCGCTGCCGGCGGCGCCGTCCGCGTCGGCCATGGGCGTGTCGAGTGTCTCCCCGTCGGCGCCGGCGCCACGAGCGGTGGAGGCAAGCGTGGCGAGCAGCGCCCGCGAGGCGGTGCGCCACTTGAGCAGCCGCTTCATATCCTTCTTGCCGAGCACCCGCAAGTCGGCGCAGTTGACGACCGTGTCTGGGTTTTGGCGGGCGAGCGCAATGACCGCCGCGGCGGCACGCTGCTCCGCGGCCGCCTCGGCGGGGGCGTCCGCCCCGACCGCCGGAACGACCAAATCAATCTCGTTGGCCTCGGCCATCATGGCCACGGGCCGGAGCGTGCGCACAAAGTCGAGGGCGGTCACCCGCGTGAAGAGCGTGAGGGCGCCGTCGGCGTAGCCCTCGCGGAACCGCCGCCGCTTGTCGTCGTGGCCGATGCGAAGGTCCCGCGCCTTGCCCGTCTTGCTAATCTCCCCGCCCTCCGCCCCGTCCGCGTCGGCAGTGACGCCGCCGACCTCCCCCCCGACGGCCATGTGTTGGAAAACGTACTTGGCGTCCGTCAGCCGCGGGTCGACGCGCTTGGGCGCCAGGTAGCCACTGCAGACAACGTAAATTTCGGCCGACTCGTTGCGGGACGCCGCCGGCTTAGTCGCGTGCACCCCCCGGAAGAGCTGGTTAAACACAAACAGCAGGCTGTTGTAGTCGGTGGAGCGGAACACCTTGGTGACAAAGACGCCGCCCGGTGCTAGGAAGGCCACCGCCAGCTTCATGGCCGCCAGCGCCAGCTCCGACTGTGCAAACGCGTCCTGCAGCCACGCCGTGCCCATGTTGGGGGACCCATCATTGAGCACCACGTCGACCTTCCCGTCGGGGGAGGCGGTCGGGTGGGCGGCGAGGGCGCGCTTCAAGTCGGTCCGACACGTGTCAGTGGTAATGTCCCCAACGAGGGCGGTGATGTGGGGGAGCCCCCGGATGGGCACCAAGTCGATGCCGACGCAGGGTGCGGTGACGGGCACGTACTTGCGGACGACCTGCAGCCACCCGCCGGGGGCGGCGCACAGGTCAATGACGCCCCGCGAGGCGCCGCCGAGAAAGTCAAACCGCTTGTTGAGTTGGACGAGCTTGAAGGACGCGCGGGAGCGGAAGCCCTGCTCCTTGGCCAGGTGGTAGTACTTGTCCTGCCGGTTCTTGCCAATCTTCTTGCCCTTCTTGGCCATGGCGGCAACCGGGCGGTGCGGGGCGGGGCGGAGCGGCGGGGGAAGGGCGGGTGAGCAAGCCGGGCGACAGGGACTGACAGAAACAGCAAGGAAAAGCGGAGGGGTGGAAAGGCACCTGCTGACGGAGCAGCGATGCAAGGTAGGGACACTCGCCGTTAACGTCCGTCGCCTGCCGCCACGCCGACAGACACGAGTGACTTCGTCGTGAGCGCTTGCCGGCCTCGGCGCCAAGCCCCAAAACCGCGAAGGTCGACGGCGGTGACAAATTTGCGAGAACTGATCTCACACGGAATTCCCTGAACATTAGTTCAGGGTACTACTCGAGACTAAAGGCGCGTTTGCGAAAACACCCTGGCCTGGGAACTTGAAAATGACCAAACTGAATAAGATACGTTCACCGCACGTCGCAACCACAAC
>ENA-ORXT01005293-ORXT01005293.1-marine-metagenome-genome-assembly--contig:-NODE-5293-length-12718-cov-47.597500_pt1 | contig 12718 bp, 11 predicted proteins | sample MGYA00237868_ERZ511482 | MGnify/ENA metagenome assembly ERZ511482 | reverse complement strand
GCCCAATGGTATGGAGATTTATAGGGATTATTTTCTATAAATTCCAGCTTAGCTTTTCTAAGTGCTTCTGGCTTAGAGCAAGATGACTTAAGATTATTATAGAATCTATCAAAAATGCTCAATCCTGAGACCTCATTAAGATCCCATAAGCTTCCTACAACTGCCGATGCATCCGCAAATAGAAATGCTCTAGCAAGACTATTAATACCTTCTCCTGACTGGTAATCACCATCAGAGCTTTTACACGAACTTAAGGTCACGAGCGAAGCATTCAGGTTAAGTTTATAGATCTCATTTAGATTAATTAAAGAATCCTGGCAAGCAATCCAAGGCTGCTTAGTTTCTCTGTCTAGTCCACTGTGAGATGAGAAATGTATAACGTCATAACCTGCACTATGCAAAATGAAATTCTCAACTGAGGCATCTTTATCTTCTAAAATAGTGGAATTACATATGTTTTTTAGAGCGTCTATTTCATGCCTCGATTGCACTAATGATGTCAGCCCCAATCCTTCAAACCTCTGAGGGCATACCATCAGCATATTATTAAAATTATTCTTGTCCTTCATCTTCTTATTCTTCAAAACTGAAACCGAACTGGCATAGGAAAAAATATGGTCTTGAATCAGATAATGCGGATGCTTAATCACAGTATCTTTAGCTAATAGATCAAAAGGTATAAAATCAATTATACCATCTCCTATGATGATCGCATTCTTCTTCTTATTGATTATAGGCGCATACAAGAGATTGTATAGTTCATGAGATTTTCTAAGAAAATCTTTGTAGCAAGACATATATTCTAAGCTATCCTTATTATTAACTAATGCCAAAACTTTATTAACCAAACTATCTAAATGAGCTGGTTTCTTAGTGTGTAGAAGCTCAGATTCTGTAGATGTAATATTAACAGTATACAGACTGTCATGAGTCATATAATACATCACTAAGTGTGTGGAATCATCTAAGATTTCTGCTTGGATATCACCGAGACTTGGAGGATCAGAAGCAAACTTATATGTGTGATAGGCTGGGTAAGCTAGGGCTAAAGAATCAAGAAAATTGTTATATAAATTATAGTAGTATGGCTTCTTTGTATCATTGGTTGAGATATATTCTCTGAGTTTTCTTTCTCGTTCAGATAGATGAGCTGGTATTAGTTTTAGAGCATCTTTATGATTTAGCTCATCTAATAATAAGATAGACTTACTCTTCTCTATGTAATAGATTACCTTATTTATATCGCCTATCCATTCTGATAGTTCTACTGCATCATTATATCTATTTCTGGTATCCTTCCTCCAAAATATTTTCGTGTCCTGATCAGACATTTCCTCACGCATGATATCTATCAGATCTATCACTTTACTTTGGCTCTTCTCTGCCATTACAAGGTTCTTCATATCCTTACCTAAGAATAAGTACTTATGTGCATAAGATATGGCAATGTCTCTGTAGGACTTAATGCAGCGCCACTTAAGATCCATTCCATATAGATCTGCTTGGCGTACATCCTCGATAGGGTCTGCAAGATTTGAGTTATTTACAAAGCACTTTATCGCTTCTTCTTGATTTTTGATTCCTAAGTCTAAGTCTTGTTCCAGTATTTCATTTTCTACATCTTCTTTGGACTTACGGTTGATATTATATCTTGTAAGATACTTATAGGCTCTATTTGCATAGAGTGTTCCCATGTCTGGGTGGTGTCCTTTTCTGTAGAATTTTGATGCTTTCTCTATGGACACGTTAGCATAAAAGATAGCTTTTTCATAGTCCATAACTTTAGCATAGAGATTGCTAAGTGAGCTGTACTGGTACGCCAAATCTCTATCCATGAATGGATCATCCGTTTTTTCCTTGATAGCGATACCCTTCTTGTATAGTTCTATCGCCTCGGTATAAGAATAGGGTTGCTTATGTCTCAGCTTCTTATCATTTTCCATTTCCTTAAGCCAAGTACGACGTAATTTGTCTTGTTCCATCTGATTAAGCCAACCTAGATTAGTGTATACCGTACCTAAGCATTTCTCTAATTTCTCTTTTTCTGCAATCTTTTTAATTTTGGCTAGCAATTCGTAACCTTCATCTAATTCCTTCAGTCTAGCATGTCCTAATACCATATGCACATTGGCGTTACACAATTCTTCAGAAGTTCTCGCTATCTCTACCGCATAGGAGGCATATTGTTTCTGTAGATTATATTTTCCTATTTGATAATAGGCATGACATAATCCGGCGTAATTTTCGTAATAAGTGTGATCTGGAATTTGGCGCTTTACTTCTAAGCTTTTAAGGTGATACTCCTCAGCTTTGTAGAATTTAGACAGCCATCTATATATCTTCCCCATCGATGTGTAACTAGTTGCCAGCTTTTTCAGATCATTATTATGCTGATGTACAGCTACTTCCAGTTGCTTGTATTGTAATGCATCTTTAAAGCTTCTATTATCATAGCTGAGGTCACTAAGCTGATGATAGACCTTAGCAGTAGTCGTATCATAAGACGAAAAGTTAGTCTGGCAGAGATCCAGTAGTCTGAGCAGTTCTTTTTTTTCTAATTCAACGGATTGCTCGGCGAGGATAATTTGTGATAGATCTTTTTCGATGTAGAATCTTATGCCATTACTCCCACAATAGGATGTGTGGCACATCAGGATAAGCACACATAGATATAGGTACTTCATTAGATTCACATCAGTGACAGGTTTATATATTTACAAATAATAATTACTTCAAACTCTCTAACAGAGAAGAGGCTTCCTTGTAGTTATAGGATTGTGTATTCTTTATAGATTCTAATATCTCAGTTGCTTTTTGTCTGTTACCTTCTTTCAGATAATTAATCGCCATATACCACTTATACTTTTTTACTCTTGGTTCGAGAGATGCTATTGCTTCGAAAACATTATGAGCATCAGAATACTTATCCATTTCCATAAGAGCGATACCTTTAGCTATGTGAATATCTATATCTGCAGGGTTATTCTGCAAGTAACTGAGTATATATGGATATGCTGATTTGTAATCCCCTGAGTTATAGAGGTCTTGCATTTCTTGTAGATCCTTAAAATCATTATCCGCCTTAGTGACTAATTCTAATGGCTCTATCATTGCCATCGGACTATAGTCTGTTATGTTATCATTATGTAGTAATGTCTTAAACAGTAGAAATAAGCCTAAAGCCATCAAGGCAAAAATTGCAATATATTTAAAGATGCCGACAGATGGGTTCTTACCACTCGCATCATCATGGACTTGTTGTAAGGTCGCCTTTAGTGACTCTTCTTGAGCGCTAAACTCTTGGAAATCGTGTAACTCTCTTACAAGATTAACATCTATAGCAAGCTCATCATCTCCATCGATGAGGGACTTAAATAGGGAAGCCTCCTGTGGTTTCATCTTGCCACCGAGGTAGTCTTCTATTAGATCGTATTTATTATCGGCTGTAATTTTCATAATAACCCTTTATAAGATGCATCTGATTGTATCATCGAAATTAATTTCTTCTGACACTGATGTTTCTTTTGCTTTGTAGCGTTTTCACTGGTTAAATTTAATTTTTCTGTTATGTCTTTTAATGAATTTTGATCCAAAAATAGCTCCAATATCTGTCGACAAATAGGTGACATATCAGATAATTTAGCCTTGTAAAGCCTATATCTGGCTATTTGATTGATATTTTGCTCTATATCCTCATCACTTCTTAATGTCTCATGCCCTTCAATCGTTAGCTCATTGTTATATTTTTTTTTCGAATGGTTAAACCACTTATACTTACTGACACTGACTAGAAAGGTATAGAAAGAACTGCTGAGGACAAAATCCTGCTGCCTGGCCTTATTCATTATAACAATTAATGATTCTTGGAAAATTTCCCAAGCATTGTCCTTAGAGCATCCCATACCCCGTAATATCGCTTCTATTCTAGGTAGATAATTATCATATATGGCTTTGACACCTTTCTGATCATTCTCTAATAGGGCCTTCAGGTATATATTATCGTGCTCACTCATTATTAGGAGTCAAAATATAAAAATAATTTCATTATCAGTTAAGAATGAAGCTTGTACATGATTAAACTAATAGTCTTAACAGTTTCTATTTTGACAAACTCTGTGCTAAGCATGAGCAAATGTTAATTACAGAATACTGCAAATGAGTTAGATAAATACATTACAATAAGGTAGTAAGTAGACTATTTCCCTATAAATTGAATTTCTGCTTGGTTTCCTTTTAACATATTAAGCTTTATGGGAATGCTCTCATCTTTGACCATTATTTCTATCTGAGCGGAGTTAGGAGGATATCGACCTTCGTTATTGGCTACGATTCTTAGAATAGTTGTGTCTTGTATAATGATAGGAAGTTGATAAGTTTTTCCAGTGACCTTGTAATTATCTAATATACAAATGTCATTATTGAATATCGAAATCTTATCTCCGTCTAAATATTCTGTGTCAAATATCCTGACAATTACTTCTTGACCATTAGTTTCGGGAATAACTACTTTACTGCCATTATTGAGCACAGTATTTTTCATGGACTCTTTAGTCTTCACGATATTTTCTTTGACTTGAATCATTTGGTCACCTTTTTTGATTTTATCGGCAACGGCAATCGCTCGATCCATTTTTCTAAAAAACTGATCTTGACCTATTAAATAAATATCTCCTTCGATACACAACGAGCCATCGTCATATCTACTAAAAAAATGACCCTGGATATAGCTCTTCTTTTTGGCAAGCTTTATCTTAGCATTGTACACGTGTAAATAACAGAAGTCTTCAGTATCAGAGCTTGACTTTGTGAGTACATTTTCTGTCTCGCTAAAGGAGATGGTTCTCTTAGCACGATCCACCCTTCCTCTTATTTTAGTCTTAGTCTTATGCTCTCCAGAGAAATCTGTCAAAGAATATCCTGTCAATCTACCATCATCACTTTCCGTAAAATTGATCTTATACGAGATTATAGATTTATCTATCAATTGGATAGTCCCTATAAATTCGTGCTCGCCAGAAGTAGCTCTTATGGCGAAGCTATATAGAAAGATGAAAGAGAAGATGATTAAAACTCTATGAGACATATGAATAAGTTAACTGCTAAATTGTTATTTGAAAAAAAATATCTCCCTTAGGCACAAACCTAAGAGAGATATTTGATATTAATTAGAAGTTATCAGAGAGTATATTTATACCATCAACAAGCCACCATATACCTAATCCACCAAGAGTAAGGATAAAAAGTATGTTCCAACCTACTGGCTTATGCTTGTACCATCTATGACCTGCAAGCCCACCTAAGAATAACCACAATAATACGGTAATGATAAAAACATCGTTTTCATTAGAAGCCGCTACAGCTGGACTGAGTGCATCTTCTGGTGCCACATCTATGTTAGCTTCCGAAAGTTTAGCCGCTTCCTTGAGGTCTATAATGCTCGTAACTTCAGCGTTTGCTTTTGCTACATTCTTCTTATTGACTGGAAATGATGCCAGTAAGCTCATGCTACCAAAAACAAGAAAAAAAAGTGAAATGATAGTATTTTTCATACAGTTCAAAATTTAATTGATGATTTAGATTATTAAAGTAAATTGTTAGAAACAAAAGTAGCTTTTTTTCTAAATTATGCAGACTTTAGGAATGTAGAATTAGCCATCCTACTGTCATTCCTATAAGATCACTATCTTATCTATCCCAAGACTAAGACCATAGCCGAATGATCTGATAGCCCTTCCTCTCTCCAGTCGTGTATATAATAGCATTCCTTCACTATAGGTAGAATAATGTCAGATACATAACTATGATCATATCTATATCCATTACCCTGATGACTATACCATGAGTATTCTCTAACATCAGTATGCACATGTCTGAATGCATCCACACAACCATTATCCTCCAGCTCTAATAACTTATCCGTATACCAAAATGAATCTCCCTTCTGATCGATGTAATTCTTACCTGTATTAAAATCGCCTACTAAAATCGAAGGCGTTGGCTTAATTGATTCCTTAACTAAGAAATCAAAGAGGACATGCTTTTTCTTATGAGGTAGATACATTCCATATACTGTAAATGCTTCATACTGATTAGCAACTATGTTATGCCCATAGGTAGGATCACTATTCGGAAATAATTTTTGATTACTTGGTAGCTTAGAAAATATTGCAGCGCTATTTTCGTTAGGCTGAGCGGCACTTATATTCTGATATCTATATCCTGCACGCAGTAAGAGGTTTCTTATCTGTATCCCACTGTGATTATTTCTATACTCTGATAATACGATTATCTCAGCATTATAGTCAGTCAGTGCTTTACAGATATTTGCGATGCGAGTGCCTCCTCCTTGCCTTATGTTCCATGATAGAATTTTCACTCTCGATTATATTATTAGTTATTAGTAGTAAATATTAGGGTGCCTGTCGTTAATTTTCATCATTTGATCTTTAGCGTGTAACCTCGATAGAAATGTCTACGTTTCATAAGTACAACATTCGAAAATATTTAATTATTAAACTAAAAAATTATAGCAATGAAAATCACAAAATCTTTCTTTCTCTCAATCTTACTTGTAGGACTATTTTCTTTTACGTCTTCTGCTACTGACCCAGTAACTGACAAGAGCAATAATAAAGTGACTACTCAGATATCAAATCACCTAAAAGGAATAGACCTAAGCAATATTACTGAAACAGAAACAATCAAGGTCGACTTCATGATTAATGCAAAAGCTGAAATAATTGTCGTTTCTACTTCCAAAAAGGGTATGGACACAACTATAAAGAATAAACTCAATTACAAGAAATTAAATTCTCCAAATTTGGAAATATTTAAGACATATACTGTACCAGTTACATTCAAGAAATGATTTGTATTTAGTTGGTTTACCAGCCCGTGGAAAGTCCATGGGCTGGCACTTTTATTTATAGAAACAACTAAAAAAGTAACCTAAGCGCCTTTCTTCTTAGCTGCATCTATACTTTTCTTAAGCGCAGCCATTATATCCACGACAGGTGTTTCTACTTCTGATTCTGAGATATTTATAATTTCTTTTCCAGCTACTTTTTGCTCCACTAACTCTAACAATGCATCTCTATATCGATCATCAAAATTTATATCTGTAAATTTTGTACTTAAAGAATCCACTAATTGCTCTGCTAACTTAAGCTGAGCATCATCTACTTCTGCATCTCCGAGATCAGGTACATCTTCCATCTTACGAATCTCATATGGATAGCGCAATTTATACAATATCAATCCCCCTTTATGTTCGGTCAGCAATACGACATCTTCTCTATCTCTAAGTATCAATCTTCCAACACCAGCTTTCTTAGATCCCTTGAGCGTCTTAGAGAATAAATTAAAAGTCTTAACAGCTACATCACCGTTAGGTCCTACAAAATATACAGCTTCAAAGCGAGTAGGATGCACCTCATCTATATCGACGAATGCTTCTATATCTATGACCTTATTACTCTTGAGCTTAATATTATCTAAATCAGATTTCTCCAGTATAACAAAGTTGTCAGGTTCATATTCATAACCTTTAACTATATCTGCGTAAGGCACTTTCTTGTTACACACCTTGCAGACCTTACTATAACCTATAGGGCCGTGGTCTTCATTATGCAATTGCTTGAAGCTTATATCATTCTTCTTTTCTATTGCACTAAATACCTGTATAGGTATCGTCACTAACGAAAATCTAATATGCCCTTTCCAAATCGATCTCATAGAATTTTTGTTTTGATAAAATTACAGAAATATGGATTGTTATACCCGTTGGGAAATTTAATTTAATGATTAAAGATTACTGAAAAGGTCGTACATGCTGCACATAATAGCTCAATTGACTCAATCACGGGCAAACTAAAACCCGATTCAGAAAGATTAATTATACATCCAACAACCTTAAGAACACTGGCTCTCTGTATACACCTGTACTTGCTAAGCTTGCATATTGGATATCACACTTCAGCACTGGCTCTAACCATACAGAATTATTATCATCATCTGTCTTTGCCTCAAATGGCTTAGAAGATATTATATGACTCTGGAAATCAGCTAAGAGTTCCTTCATTTTATCATGATCAAATCCTGTTCCCACTTTTCCCATATACTTCCATCCGTCAGCTTCCTGTACTAATAAATGTAATGCCCCAAATAGATCAGATCTATCACCCTGACCTTTTGTATAACCCGCTATATAACATTCAGCCATACTGCGATGCTTTACTTTGAGCCAGGCATCCGATCTCTGCCCTATAGAGTAAGGCGCATTCTTATCCTTAGCCATGATGCCCTCCATGTTCATATCTTTTGTGGCAGAGAATAGTGCCTTTCCGTCTGTTATTGTTTCGCTTACTCGGAAAGCTTTGCCGCTCTTAAGACTTACATCTATCCATGCTTGTCGTCGATGGAGCGGTTCTGAGACAATGTATTTCCCATCGATCATTATGGCATCAAATAAATAAGAGATGGCAGGATACTTCCGCATCACACGTTCTATATTCTTCTCTCCTTCTGTATGCATCCTACTAATCACATTACTGAACATAGGCCTACCCTTCTCATCCAACACGACAATCTCTCCATCAAAAATACCCGATTCTACATCAAACATTTCTGCATCTAACAATTCTGGAAACTTATCAGAGATATCTCTACCGCTACGACTATAGATGGTTACCTTTTCATTGTGCAAGAAAATAATCACTCTGATTCCATCCCACTTAATCTCATATATATATTGTGATCCGACAGGAACAGTCTTAGACATATTTGCCAGCATAGGTTGTATAGGCATTACTATAGAACTGTAATCTTCATTAGATAACATTTCTATTAGCCATTGCTTACCCTTAGTCTTGAAGAGATTGTATCTTCTGTTGAAGCCTTTGGCTTTTAGTTTAAATTTATATTTTTTCTCAGATTTTTCTATCCACTCTATTTCTCCTTTCGCGAATATCCACATTTCTCCAGCGCCATATTGCCCCTTAGGAATTACCCCTTCGAATGTCAGGTATTGCATAGGGTGATCTTCAGTTCTGATCGCTAATCGCTTAACTCCCATATCATGTGGAAGTCCCTTAGGAATTGCCCAACTCATCAGCACACCATCCTCTTCTAATCTCAAATCATAATGAAGATTCTGAGCATCATGGATCTGTATGCAGAATAGATTACCTGACGACTTAGAAGGTAGTAATCCTGGCTCCGGCGTTACATCGAAATCTCTTTTGGATATATAATCAGATAGTTTTTCTCGAGTGGCTTCATCTAATACCTGTTCATCGGCTACTGCATTGTGCATGGTCACTGCTGACTCATAGAAGTCCTCCCATGGATCACCATATTGGTCTAAATATTCTCTATAATTATAAATTGTAATGTCCTTAGAGCTCTGGAGTTCAGATACCTTATCCCAAGTTATGGGGAATGAAATAGGGGCCCCTGATTGACCTCGCAAGCTATAAGGTGCTACTGTGGTGTGAGAAGCATGATTTCTAAAAATATCAATAAGCGTCTTCCCTTCTCTTTTCTCTTTTGACATTGCCAGAGTGCAGGTTTCTTTATTCTGAGTTACAAAGACCTGGGCTAACTTCTTGACACCAGTCGTCATTAGTTCATGAGAAACAGACTTAACAATAGGCACATAAATATGCAAACCCTTACTACCAGATGTTTTTATAAATGGCTTGTATTTATAGGATTCTAAAAATAATTTTAGCCGAAGAGCGATATGTTTCACAACTTCGAAATCTCCGCCTTCTGGTGGATCAAGATCAAAAATAAAATGATCGGGGAAGTCCATCGCATCCTTAGTCATCTGCATCGGATGTATCTCAAGAGCTGCCAGATTTGCTAACCATACGACGACCGCTTGATTATCAGCTATGACATAATCTATGTACTCATCAGAATGTTCTACACGTACACTATTGATCCATTCTGGGGTCCAGTCTGGTTTAGATTTAGAGTAGAATTTTTTCTTATGTATTCCATCAGGAAATCGTATGAGAGTCAGCGGCCGGCCAGAAATATACTTTAACATATAAGTCGATATATCGAGATAGTATTGTATAACTTCAGCCTTAGATACATTGGCATCTGGATAAAGGACTTTATCCAAGTTAGAAAGTTTCAACTTTCTACCATCGACTTCGGTATGTATATACTTGGGAGGCATCAGAACAAAGTAAGTAACTTATTTTTATAAAAAGAAAAAGTACCGCCTGTATGGTATTACCAATAACAAAAGGAGCCCAACTATCATTATAGCTGGACTCACATCGATTATATTTATGTAAATAAATTCCTACTTAACTATTGTTACACTGCCTTTTTTGGAATATGTATACAATTCTCCACAATGCTCTATCTCTGCCTCGTAAGACCATAGATACACACCATTAGTTGCAATAGAGTTACCTATCAATCCATCCCACCCTTTAGCGATGTCAGAGGTCGTACATACTACATTACCCCATCGATCATATACCTGCATTTGATAATTCTCGGCTATCATTTCATTACTTACTAATGGCTTAAATACTTTATTGACTGGATCAGAAGAACCTGGATTTAATATATTAGGCGTGTACACTTGTGGTTTTTCCACCTCAATAAATTCTAAATCCCAATCGTAAGTCAAAGTGTTACACTTATCTTAAACCTCAACAGTATATAAGCCAGATTCTCCTACTACTATCTCAGATGCATTATCTCCATTATTCCATGCATAAGATAGCCCACTTGCTGACTGAGTAACAACAGGCTCTATGATGACAGAAGTCACAGAACAATCCATTGCATATGCCGAAAATCTACTTCTAATTCTGGAGCATCTGTTATATCAATATCTACTTCTACCGAACAATTATTATCATCCCTTACATATACCTGATATGTAGCAGATCGCAAATCAGTAATGACATCAGAACTGAAAAAATTAATACTGTCAATCGAAAGCTCAAGGTTATCATCTACGTCCTCTAACGATAGCATTCCATTACCTACACCAATACATGAAGGCTCAGATGTGACAACTGCTCCGTACTTAGTGTTATCTCACCTAAGGGGCCATCATTCCATATGACTTTTATGTAATCATCATCCACCCCTCCTCCATCTACAATTGTACCCTGAGGACCTATCGACCAATTATATGCAGAACAAATATCTAATGCTTAATATATCTGAGCTTCATTAACATGAGTTGTGGATATACAGTCGATTTGGGGGCCTTGTCTATCTGTCACTTCGATATTATAAAAGAAAGTACCAGCACACATGCAATCCGTATTAGCTATTAATTCTATACGGTAAGTCCCACCTGAATCAAATGCAAAAATAGCACTGGAATTACTCCCATAGAATTCGTCTTCGACACTCCAATAGAAACTTACTGCATTATCAGATTCTGCTTGTAATGTAACATCTTGTCCTGTACAAACTGTCCCCGTAAGGTCAGCAACGATGGTAACATCAGGATTATCCAATATCTCAATACAATAAGATTTCGTGTCTGTGCAATCTGCTATATCAGTTACCTCCACAGTTATATTTCCAAATCCTTCATCTCCACATTGTACAGTCAAATCTCCTCTCTCATTAGCATCAGAAATGATATCACCACCTGTAACTTCATAAGTGACGTAACTACTATCTAACTGAATATTACTATTGCCATATTGCCCTATGCTACCTGCACAAACAGTCTCACAATAAAAAATTGCAAAATCAGTATTAGGGTATTCTCTAAGCGTATCTTTCTCAGAACAAATCGGAAATTCTAGAAAATACAAGTCAGCTCTTGGTGGTGAAACTACTTCTATAAATAATGTTGTTCTCTGAGACCCTGAATCACCTGATAGATCCAATACGCTGACTTCGGCATTACCAATAGATTCCCAGCATACCGTAACGACCTCACCCTTATTATCATCTAATAGTCCAATATCAGAAGACCATAGATAAGGCCCACCTTCACCATCCACGATTGTATTATCGTTACAAGAAGTTGCACACACTAAGGTACTCCCATCAATACTTTGAGAATAGGATGTGATTGCAAATAGTGATAGGACTAAAAAAGCTGATATCAAATTCATACTAATAGGATTGTTATTGTTTATGCTTAAGTTGTCAAGAACTAAAATGACTTTAGATTCTACGTGACTATACTTTGTATATCCTAGATAGCAAGAAAGTGTTGCATGAGTTCGTGAAAATCTTTTAAGATTATGCCTATCAGCCATCCCTTTCCTCCTTATAATGTAGCTTTGCATAGATGCCTAATAAAGCCATTGCATATATATTAGCTGCAACACAGATTGTCTTGAGATATTCATCTCACCAAGACCCATTCCATTCTACGTGTTGCTTTTCTGCCAATTGCTAATGTTGTCTGATCCTTGGATTTTTAGGATTTTATTGATTACTTGATTTTATTATTGTTGTGCACTCTTTTGTGTTGTAAACTCTTGGCTCCAAAATTTATTAATAATCCAATTTCTAAATTATAGGCTTCCACATAATTCATAGCTTGAGCAAGGTGAACATCTTGCAAATCAATGATGGCCTTGATCTCTACCATAATAACACCGTTTACAAAAAAATCCACTCTTCGTGTACCAATGTCCTGACCTTTATACAAAATTTGCATTTCGTGTTCTCTTGAAAAGCTTATCCCTTGTGACTCCATTTCAATGGCTAA
>ENA-ORXT01005292-ORXT01005292.1-marine-metagenome-genome-assembly--contig:-NODE-5292-length-12719-cov-6.121104_pt1 | contig 12719 bp, 8 predicted proteins | sample MGYA00237868_ERZ511482 | MGnify/ENA metagenome assembly ERZ511482 | reverse complement strand
TTCATCGTCGAGCGTCAGCGCCGTGATACGGCTGACGATTGGCCCGTGGCAGCGTGACAGAAGACGTCACTCACGAGATTCCACCATCCAGTGAAAAAAGCGCTGCTCTGCTGCGATACGGCTGGCAAGCTCGAAACGTGGAGATAGTCGGTACAGCATGGCGAGATCAACCACCCCATGACGGTCGATAAAGCCGCGAGCTTCGTCCAGGTTCTTTGTCGGCGCGAATAGATCGCTGCTCCCGTTCAACGGACCGCTGGGCACTGTGTCACCGAGCAGCAGCGTCTCAAGATCGAACAACCACTCGTCGCGGCTTGGTAACGTATTGTGAGAATCGATCGGCCAGAACCAGAGCGCGCACCAGTAGTTCATAACTAGACGAAGGCGCTGGTAGGCGTTTGTGTTCGACAGCCCCTTTGCCAGCAGCTCGCCGTCGTACACGTCGTCCTTCCAAGCGAGCGTGGTGCGGCTACCCCGGCGGTCCTCGAAGCCGTACACGTCATAGGCGTCGGTGGTCCGGCGACGCAGATCCGCAAGCGCCTCGGCGTGCTCCTGCCAAAGCAACTCCACGCGCTCGGACAGGACAGTTAGCCGACGCACCTCGTCACCATCGAACTTCTTCGTGAACGCCCGGTTCCACGCCTTGATCGCCTTGATCTCGTCCGGGTACCGCTCCTTGATCGCCTTGTCGTCGTACTTCGCCATGCCGCGATCGGGCAGCAGGAAGTGCCAGATCTTCTTCTCCGGCAACGCCTCTGCCATCGGCAGCGCGTCAGGCACGGTGTTCAGCCAGCTATCCACGTCGTTCGCCCCGGCCCGCGCCAGCGCCGTCACGGGATACGTCTCGCGCCGCGCCCCCACCAGACTGTTGCCGCAATGCAACTGCAGCCCGAACCACGGCACGAACCGGTCCTCCGACAGCGCGTTCAGCCACAGCGACACCTCGGCGAGCTCCACCGCCACCGGATTCAGATCGATGCCGAACACCGCGTGGTCGGCCAGGTACATCTTCACGCGCTGCTTCTCGGCCGCGTACCCGCTCTGCGGGATGCGCTCGCCCTTCGCCGACTGCGCCAGCTCCAGGTACTTGTCCGCGATCTGGTTGACCGCCTCGTTCAGAAACGCCGCCGAGCCCATCGCCGGCTCGCAGATCGTCAGCGACAGCAGGTGCCTCGCCCGCGCCGCGTCGTCCGGCAACGGGTCCAGCTGCTGGGCGAACAGCTCCTTCAGCGCGTACTTGACGAGGCAGTTCGTCAGCACCTCCGGCGTGTAGTACGACGCCGACTGCTGCCGGTCCCGCCCGGCCATGCGGTAGATGAACGAGCCCTTCGGGTGGCGCTTCAGTTCGCGCTCACCTCGGGCGTTCTTCACGAACACCTTCTCGTCCTCGTCGTAGCGCTCCAGCGCCCGCGCGTTGACGAAGTAGCCGGTCTCCAGATCGTTCGGGGTATCGCCCTTCTTCTTGACCTCGAACAGCTCCTCGGTCGCGAAGAAGCCGCGGAACGACAGGAGCGCCTCGTACACCGCGCCGAGCTGGTTGATGCCGAGCTGGGCGTAGCTGACCCGGCCGCGGCGCTTGCGCTTGCCGGGCCGCGTCAGCGACATCAGTCGGATGACCCGCTGCAACACGTGGTTTGAAAACACCACCCGCTCGAGCATCGGCGTGCGCTTCGGGTCGAACAGGTGGCTCTTGAGCGGCTTCAGTTCGAACACCTCGGCCGTCGTGCCGATCTCGATCTGTTGCTCGGGCAGGAAGCCCTCGTCGATCAGCCGGAACAGCCCCGCGATAGAGTGGTGCAGGTAGTGCCCCTCGCGTTCGATCTCCCCGACCAGCTCGACGAGCTCGAGCTCGCGCAAATGCTCGAGGCTGTAGCCGTGCAGGTAGGCGTCGTCCGTGACCGGCGCGTAGCCGAGCTCCGGGCGTGCCTCGATGTAGAACAGGAACAACAGCCGGTACATGTAGCGCAGGCACTCGTCGGTCAGCGCTGCGGCATCGAGCTCACGTTCCCCAGAGAAGATGCCCTTGCCCTGCTGCCGTGCCTTCTCCACGAGCTGGCGAGCAGCCTCGTTGCCAAGGAGCTCGATGCTCTCGCGCAGCGCGTACTTGAGATCTTCCGACACCCCGTAGGCATGCTTGTGCGCCTTCTCCTCGAGCGCCTCGTGCAGGCTCGACTGCGTGGCGCCGTCCGGGTCGACCGTGAACGACTCGCGGTGCAGAAGCGCTGCCGTCGCGCGCAGCGTGTCGGTCTCGCGCCGGCGCAGAATCTCGGCCCAGTCGAAACGGAGCAGCCGCCCTTGACCGAACTTTGTGCGATCGAGCAGCAGCCAGTGCTGGAGGCCGGCGAGCACGACCCAACGCGGCGCCTCGTCGCGCACGAACACGACGCCCGCCAGGAGCTCCTGCCAAGTCTCGCCCTGCATGGGTTTCGGGAGGGGGATGGTGTCGGCGTCGGAGAGCTGCCTCGGGTGCACCTCGAGGGTCAGCGGGTCCGCGTCCGGCGCGTCGGTCGGCAGCGCCTCGAGGAGCCACAGCAGCGGCTTGCCGGCGGCGTCGGTTAGCTCGCCGAGCAGCGGCAACACGAGATCGTCGTCGACCTCGCGCGCCTCCGGCGTCCACGGCAGCTCGAGCGCCTCGGCGAGCCCTCGCGTCCAGTCGCGCTGTTCGGCCAGCCGCTCGGTGACATTCGTCTCGCGCACCAGCCGCTCGAGTGTGTCGGCGAGCTCGGTGCGGAGGTCGCGGAGGCGCAGGTCCGGCGTCGTGGTTGCGCGAGCGGTGTTCTCGACGGCGAGCGCCGTTCCGCCCGCGACGGCGGCCGTCACCTCCCGTGCCTGTTCGGCCCGCGCCTTCCAGCGCGCCACCGTGTCGCCGATGTCCTTGGCGAAGACTTCGGCGAGGTAGTGCTCGGAGTAGAAGCCGTTGTCGTTAGTCAGGCCTTCGAGGCTCATTCCGGCTCTCCGTCGATTCCGTTGTCGTCGAACGCCGTGTCATCCTCGCCCACGACAGTCCCCCGCCTCTGATTCGCGTGGAGGGGCTCGCCGGCATCCCCGGTGATCACAGCGAGGATCTGCATGTACGGCTCTTCCTCGGTCTCGACGCTGTCGCGCAGCCAGCGTTCGTACTCGCGGAAGTGATCAGCGATTGCCGCCTCACGCTTGGCGCGCTTCCTATCCTTCTTGCTCTGCACATCGCGGCTGGCGTCGAGCTCGAGCTCGAGTTGCTGGCGGTGGGTCGCGCGCTGGGCCTCGAGCCGGACGAGCTCCGCGTCGAGGGCCGGGCGGCGGCGGGCGAGCTCGTCGTCGCGGGTGCGCTGGAGGTGCCCGCGCAGGTAGGAGACCATCGCCGGCAGGTGCTCGCGCAGCGGCTCGCAGTCGCGCGCCTGCTGCCGGTTCGTGAGCGCGCTGCCGTCGATACCGAGTTCGGTCAGCACATCGATCAGCGGCAGCATCTCAGTAACTTCGCCGTCGACGAAGCGCACCGCGACATGATCCTGAATCAGCGCCTGACCGCGCCGGTTCGGGAAGCCACCGTGCGCGAGGTACCAGTGTTCGCCGCTCACCAGCCTGTCGGGTAGGCGCAGCACGGGGGCCGCGTGCCGGCCGAACGCGTCGCTAACACGGGTACGCAGCCAGTCCATGACCGGGTGCTGCGGCCAGAGGTACTGGAGCGCGCCGAAGCTGCCGTCCTCGGCGTCGCGCGCTTCGCGCATGTCCTCGAAGATGCGCGCGGTGTCTTCTGTCAACTCGAACTGCAGGTTCGCGGGGATCGCCTCGCGCGGTAGCCGTCTCGCGATCGCCTGCAGGTCGGCCGGTGCCTCGGTGATACGGAGAACACCATCCTCACACCTCCACTCGAGCCGTTTGTCGGCGCCCAGCCAGTCGAGACCGGCGGTCAGGAAGGCGCCGGCGTCTGGGTATACCCCGCGGGTGTCGACGGTGCGCTCGGGCAGGTCGGCGGCGACTGTCGGCGGGCGACCCGGATCGAAGCGTCCGATCGCGTCCTGACGGCTCGAGACGGACGCGTCGGTTTCGCCGTGTGCAAGCGCCTCCATCATAGCGTCGAAGTCGAACGCGCCGTCGCCGGCCCCGTCGTCACGCTCGAACAGCGCCGCGGTGTCGGCCTCCTGCGCCTCGACCGTGTCGCCGGACTGGAACTCGCTCGGGTCGCCGAGGTTCTTGCTCGCCACCTTGTCCTTCTCGATCAGCACCTGCAGCACGCGCTGGTCGCCACGCACGTCGGGGTCCGCCGCCTCGGACAGGAGGTAGTGGATCTCGGGGGCGACCGTCTGCCCGTAGCGATCGACCCTGCCATTACGCTGCTGGAACACCATCAACGACCATGGGATGTCGAAGTGCACGAGGCGGTGACTGCAGTGATGCAGGTTCAGCCCTTCGGAGGCGACGTCAGAGCACAGCAGGAGGCGTAGAGGTCCTTCTGCGCGGTTGAACGCATTGACGATCTCCATCTGGTCAACGTCCTTGACACCGCCGTCGAGCCGGGCGACCTCGGCGCTCTTCCCGGTGCTCTTCAGCTTCAGGGCTTTCGGCAGGTGCTGCTCCAGCCATTCGAGCGTCTTCACGCTCTCGGTGAACAAGACAATCCGGTCGAGCGGTGCGCCCCGCTCCCAGCCGATGGACGCATCCCCGGCATCGCGAAGTAGATCGAGCAGCAGCCCGTATTTGCTGAACGCAGCGGTGTCGATCGCCTCGACCGCGATGCGGATGCCATCGAGCATGTCCGCATCGTGCGCAAGGTCGTCGCTGTTCCCCTTGCCGGACGCGCGGCGCCGCTCGAGTTGCGCGAGGCGGTTGGCGACGGTCGACAGGCACGCTGCCGGGCTGGACAGCAGTGCTTTCTCGAGCGTGGTGCGGAAAAGTTGCCCCGTGCCGCCCCCGCCCTTGAGCGTCCGGAAGGTCGCGTGACGCACCCGCGCGAACGCCTCGTTCTCGGGCGACGACGCCTGCACGGTGTGGGCGTGAACGCGACGCTCGGGCAGGCGTGTCTGCATCTGCGCAGCGACGTCCTTGCGGAGCCGCCGAATCACAAGGCCACGATCGGCGAAGTCCTCGCGCTCGTAGTCCTTCGGGTTCGCGATCGCGGTCGGATCGAGCATCTCGATCAGGCTTGCGAAGGATTCCGCGCGGCCGTCGTGCGGGGTCGCCGAGAGCATGATCATCGCGTCGCAGCGAGTTGAAAGAAGTTCCGCGAGACGGTGCCGCTGGCTCTTGGAGCCGCGCCGGGCGACGTTGTGGGCTTCGTCGATGACGACGATGTCCCATCGGCAGTTCTCGAGGTGCTGGCGGTAGTCGAGACCCTGCTTGAGCGTGTCGATCGAGATGATCGCGCGCTCGATGTGATGGAATGGGTTGTGGTTGGTCGGGATCGTGCGCGCTATGCGCTGCAGGCCGACCGAGTCGAGCCGCGTCAGCGGAATCGTGAAGCGCTGCCAAAACTCGCGCTGCAGCTGCCCGAGCATGGACTTGACTCCGAGCACCAGGATGCGCTTGCCGCGGCCGCGCCGGATCAGCTCGCTGACAAGGATACCGGCCGCGAGCGTTTTGCCAAGACCTACCGCATCGCTGATCAGGATGCGCGGCCGAGTCTGCGCCAACGCCTGCAGTGCGGGGTCGAGCTGGTAGGGAAGGATGTCCATCGCCGCGCCGTGGCCGAGGTGCACGAGATCGTCCGCGGGCGGCGTGCGCTCCAGCAGCGCGTGAATGCGGAGCTGGGTGGCCGCATAGCCGTGTGACGGATCGTCGACGAGGGCTGTGGTCTCGGGCTCGAGGATGCGGAGACCTTCCTTGTGGCCCTCGCGCTCGAGGTCGGTCAGGAAGGTGCCGGGGCGGCCGCGGACGAGGCCACTCTGGCCGGTGCAGGTCAGGAGTCGCCCGCCGTGGCTCGGGACGTCGACTTTGTCGATGCGCCACTCGGCATCGCGGAGCTCGACACGCATGCCGGGGACGTAGCGGACAGCGTCCTGACTCATGGAAGTCTTGCTTGGAGAGTTTTGTGTGGGGGGAGCCTATCTGCGTCGGGGGGGTTGTGTCGATCAGACCACGCTCGGAGATCGGTAGCGCTTGCTCGATCACCGCGTGTCGCTTGCACGCGTCCGATTTGGTCCGACTCGATACTGCAAGCCGGACTCCGCGTGGACGGCCCGTGGACATCGTCGCGAAGCGACGAACGTATGGACTGCCCGTGGTCAGGCGCGGTGCGATTGAGGCATCACCGGGCTGCGTGGCAGCCGCCTGACCACAGGCACCCCACACTTGACCACCGCCCGACCACCCTCCGCCGGTTCCCCGTCTGCACGGCGGCGGACTTCCCAACAGCAACAGGTTTTAGATTGAACTGAAAGCGGTCGTTGCCACCGCGCGGCCAACTCCAGCGACGCGAAACGCGGACTTGTAATGGGGTCATCAAGCGTCAGGTGGCAGTTGCTCGACGCGCTCCAGCAACTCCCCCACTTCGCAGTCGAAAAGCTCGCATAGCTTGTCGATCGCGTCGAGGTCGACACGCGCCGCGGTCTCCCGGTACAGCAGCGTCACCGTGTTGCGGTTCAGCCCCGTCTCTCGCGACACATCGGCAATTCTCATCTTACTTTCGCCCATAAGCCGGGACAGATGACAGCGAATCATTTCAGTACTTGCGTACTTCTTAGCATAAAAAAATCTCGTTTAGAGACGCATTATTTCTTGCCGCGCACGCGCTAAGACGATATAATGCGTGTCAGGATGACAAGTTCATCCTTAACAATGGAGAATAGGATGCTCAATAAGGAATCCTTTGGCAAGTCCTCGCCCGGTCGTGGCCGCCACCTGGCTCTTGTCGGAGGCACGCGGCGAGCGTCTCCGCATTGCCCGTCCGCCGCAGCGGCACAGACGCCGCTGGATATGACGACGGTCAGGCAGCTCACACACGCGATGATGAATCGCCTGTGGATCCCGCGCACCACCACGATCGTGGGCCTGCTCGACGTCGGCCTGTCCCGTACCAACTTCGACGAGCTGTCGAAATGGATCGTGACGCAGCTCGCGACGGTGCCCGACGGCGGCGCGGCCAACGAACTCCCGCGGCTGGAGCGCCGCTTCCGCCGCACGGTGGATCAGTTTCCCGAGCTGTAGCGCGGGCATGAAGCCCGGCAACTCCGGCAACGTCGTCCTGCTGCCGCGCATGTTGCGGCTGCGGGATGCGCCAGCCTACCTCGGCATGGACCGGAACCGGTTCAACGCCGAGGTTCGGCCCGGCCTCACTGAAATCCCCATCGGGGAACAGGGCGTCGCGTTCGACCGATTCGAGCTCGACGCCTGGGTGGACGACTACATCTCGCAGCACGGGCGCCCCGCGCGCTCGAAGGGAGCAACACCATGGCAAGGAAGAAGCCGCCCGGCCTCATCAGGCGCGCCGGCGTCTGGCACATCGACAAGCGCATCAACGGTCAGCGAGTTTGCCAGAGCACTGGAGCAGATCGGCTCGACGAAGCGGAGCGGTTCCTCGCACGGCTGACCGAGGAGGCACGGCAGGCGTCCGTCTATGGCGTCCGCCCGTCGCGGACCTTCGAGCAGGCGGCAGCGAAGTTCGTGCTCGAGAACCAGCACAAGCGCAGCCTGCACAGCGACATCGGCCGACTGAAATCGCTGATGCCGTGGATCGGCGTGGCGACCCTCGACAGGATTCACACCGGCACATTGCAGCCGTGGGTCGATCATCGGCAGAAGGAAGGCGCCGCTGTTGGGACCATCAATCACGGCCTGAAGGTCGTACGCCGCATCCTCAATCTCGCGGCGACCGAGTGGGTGGATGAGCACGGGTAGACCTGGCTGGTGTCGGCACCGCGCATCAAATTGCTCAGCGACACGAACAAACGAAAGCCCTACCCGCTGAACCGGGACCAGGAGGCGCGGCTGTTCGCTGCCCTTCCTACACATCTCGCGGAGATGGCGCTGTTCGCGGTGAACACCGGCTGCCGGGACGGCGAGATCTGCAGCCTCAGATGGGAGTGGGCCGTCGACGTGCCGCAGCTTTCGACGACGGTCTTCATCGTCCCGGGCGAGCGGGTGAAGAACGGCGACGACCGGCTCGTCGTCCTGAACCGAGTCGCGCTGGCAATTGTGGACCGGCAGCGGGGCGTTCACCCCACTCACGTGTTCACTTACCGCGGCGAGCCAGTCACGCGCATGCTGAATAGTGCATGGATCCGCGCGCGGACGGATGTTGGACTGCCGCAGGTCCGCGTTCACGATCTAAAGCATACGTTCGGCCGTCGACTGCGCTCAGCGGGCGTCAGCTTCGAGGACCGGCAGGATCTGCTCGGGCACCGTTCAGCGCGGATCACAACGCACTACTCAGGAGCGGAGTTGTCGCGGTTGCTGGAGGCCGCGAACGGTGCGTGCGCCGACGCGGGAGAAGCGCCGCCCCGAGAGGTTATCCTGCTACCGCAAACTGGTTCCAAAGAACGATCGACGTAGGGGTTGAACGAGCGTCCCTCCTAACGCCTGCCCGCTAGGCTCGCGCAGGAGCGTGTACGAGCAGCTGGAGAGCGAAACGGACCGCTGTCAGTTCTCGGCAAGATCTGGCCGGGTCCAAAACAATGCACAAACACAGGCTCGCAAAGATCATGACCTCGAGTTCGGCAAGGCCGACAGACTTCTCAGCAACCGACTCGGCTCTTGGCTATCTCTACCAGACTCGTCTCGCGCTCTGGTACTCGCTGCGCCGCCTCGCTGACAATGACCCTTTCTCGGTGTTCATCGAGACGCTGGACGACGTGGTCTTCGAGAACTCGGATGAGACCTCGGAGCTGATCCAGCTGAAACATCACCGGCGCGCGGCGTCGCTGACCGACGCAAGTCCCGATCTCTGGAAGACGCTTCGTGTATGGATGGAAGGGCGCGCCCGCGGACTCATTCCCGATGGCAATCAGCTCTTCCTTGTCACCACCAGCGAGGCCACGGAGCCGTCCGCGGCGAGCATGCTCTTGGCCGAAAATCGAGACATCACACAAGCCGCTGATCGACTCTCGATCACGGCGAATACGTCGAGCAACCAAGCCAACGCTCCGGCCTACGAGCTGTTTCAGACGCTGAAGGCCGAGGAGCGCGTCGCGCTGCTGCGGTCCGTCGTAGTCGTTCCCCGGTCCCCCTCCATCGCCGCGGTGGACGGCCCCTTGCGGCAGGAAACACGGACGATGGTGAGGCGTGAGCATCTCGAGCCGTTCCTCTCGCGCCTCGAAGGGTGGTGGTTCGTTCGTGTGCTGCGGCAATTGATCGCGACCGACACGCCCCCGATTCTTAGCGACGAGCTCGAGTCGATGATCGATGACCTGCGCGATCAGTTCAAGCTCAATTCGCTGCCCGTCGATCAGGACATTCTCGAAGCCGGAAGCACGGTCGGTGCAGAGGCGTTCGCGGACGCCATCTTCGTCCACCAAGCGAAGCTCGCCGGGGTGGGCAGTCAACGCGTGCTCGCTGCCATCCGTGACTATCACAGGGCCTTTGAACAACGCTCGCGGTGGGTGAGGGAGGAACTCCTGCTCGTCGGCGAGCTCGATCGTTACGAGCAGCACCTGATCGAGGAATGGCAGTTGACCTTCCATCGCATGGCTGACGAGATCGGTGACGCCGCCGCTGACGATGCCAAGCGTAAGGCTGCACAACGGGTCTACACGTGGGTCGAGGAGAGTGGATTCCCGATCCGCGAAGGCGTGCAACACCCGAGCCTGTCACGCGGATCACTTCACATGCTCGCCGAGCAGATGCGGATGGGGTGGCACCCCGAGTTCGTCTCTCGCCTCACGCACCTTCTCGAGCAGCGGTTGGCCTCATGAAGAGGATTCCCTGGGCGGAGCGTTCAACGGAGGAGGCTCGTCTGCTGAACCCGGCTTTCATCGGCGCTACCATCACGGTGTGCGCGGCCGCATACCAAACGGACGAGCATGCCGGACTTCCCTATCCGCTCGCGTTCATCGCCGTGCCCGTCGTGTTGCACAAGCCCACTCGTGAGGCTCTTCCCCGATCCATCAGCACCACCATGGCTTCATGGCTCACGGAATACCCCCGCGTGCACATCGGTTTCGCGGACCGAGCCCGTGCACTCGTGCCTCTCGTGAAGGAGGCCATCATCTTCGCATCGAATGGCGATCTGCTAGCTCAAGCCGATGCTCAGCTGGTTCCCAGTGATCGTCGACCTTCGATGAGGCGCTACGAACGGGTCGCGACGGACGACGTAAAGGCGTGCCTCAAGAAGGCAGAATTCGTCGGGCGATGGTTTGCCCGTTCCGGCGACTACGCGACGGTGATGGCGTTGTGGGGCGTGGCGCCGTGAGCATTCAGATACTCGACATCGTTCTCTACTCGACGCGGGGCGAGCGTCGCGTGCTGTCACTGCAGGCGGGCAAGATGAATGTCATCACTGGTGACAGCAAGACGGGGAAATCTGCGCTACTCAGCATCGTCGACTACTGCCTCGGGAGCTCCGAGTGCGCCGTCCCCGAAGGTGTCATCCGAAGGAACGTCTCCTGGTACGCCCTGCGCATGATGGATAAGAGCGGACAGCACTTCGTCGCGCGACGGGCGCCGATGCAGGGGAAGGGCACGAACTCCGATGCCCACTACATCGTCGGGAGTGAGGTCACGTTGCCCGACCATGGCAGTCTGTCGGTGACTACAAATATCGATACCGTCGTGAAGCGGCTGGCGAGCGTCGTTGGGATCGGCCCGCACGTTCACGAGCCACCCGAGGGCCAGACTCGGAGTCCACTCACGGCAACCCTCCGACACGCGCTCGCGTTTGTCTTCCAAACTCAAAGCGAGATCGCGCAGCGCGAGTATCTGTTCCACGGGCAAAGCGACAACTTCGTCGCTCAGTCGATAAAGGACACGCTGCCGTACTTCCTCGGCGCCGTCGACGATGATTTCGTCGCGAAGAAGGCCAAGGTCCGAGAGCTTCGTCGCAGTCTCAGAGATCGTGAGCGAACGCTTGCGCGTCTCGAGGCGATTGCCGGGGAGGGAATGGGAAGCGCGGCCGCTTTGATCTCTGAGGCGCGGGACGTGGGAGTTCTCGCAAGCGACGCGGCTCCAGAAACCTGGGATGCGTCAGTCTCGCAGCTCAGATCCGCGATCGACACCTCCGTTGAGGCGCAGCTGGTCCGGTACGAGCAGAGCATTGAACAAGTAGAACTCGGGCGACTTAACGACGCGCGTGTCCAGCTCCGTCGGCAGCTGCAACGTCAGGTGCTCGAGCTCGAATCGATGCGCTCGATCCTTTCTGCGGAGAGCGGGTTTGCACGCGAGGCGAAGGAACAGGTGTCGCGTCTATCGAGTCTCAATCTCTTCACGCCTACGGCGGAACCGTGCTGCCCGCTTTGCGATCAGGCAACACCGGTAGAGGTCGCAAAGCAGGAGCAGCTGCGAAACGAGATGAAGCGGGTGACATCGCAGTTGGAGCCGGTTGCCAGACACACGCCCGGTCTCGAAGCCTTGATGATGGAACAGGAGGCGTCTATTGCCGAGACTCGACGCCTTCTGAAGGAGAACCGAGCCGGGCTCGAGGCGGTTCGTCAGGCCGACGAGCGGTTCCTGACCCTGCGCGACGCCTCCGCGCGCCGAGCACACGTTCTGGGCCGTGTGAGTCTGTTCCTAGAGACGCTCCCGCAGGTGGCCGACAGCTCCGATATTCGACGGGAGATTGCCGACCTTCAGGCCCGGATTGCGGAGCTTGACGAGGCGCTCAGCGACGAAAGGGTTCGAGAGCGGATCGATTCGATTCTCTCGATCATCGGCACACATCTCACCAAGTGGGCTGAAAGCATTGATTTGGAGCATGGTGGCAGTCCGCACCGGCTAGACATCCGGAAGCTTCAGGTAGTCGCCGACACGAATCGTGGCGCTATCCCGATGAACCGAATGGGCAGCGGCGCAAACTGGCTCGGATGCCACCTCATCGCTTATCTGGCATTGCACCACTGGTTCGTCGTCAAGGAACGCCCTGTCCCGCGGTTCCTCATCCTCGATCAACCATCCCAAGTGTACTTCCCTGCAGATCGTGGAGAGATCGGACCGATCGAGGCACTCGATGACGAGGACCGCCAGGCCGTGGTGCGTGTCTTCAGACTGATCCACGATGTGGTGCAAGAGCTCGATGGAGAGCTGCAGGTCATCGTGACCGAACACGCCGATCCGAGTGAGGAATGGTTCCAGGAGGCCGTTGTCGAACGCTGGCGAGACGGGGTCAAGCTCGTTCCGACCGAGTGGCTAAATCCAGACGGATCGTCGTAGCTTCGAGGAAGGGCACCATGTCATGGCACACGAGAGTCGAGAGGCCGTCGGCTTCGGTCTGCAGAGGTTAGCTTCGAGGAGCGGCAGGGCCTACCCGGGCACCAGTCTTAGCGCATCACGACGCAATGCTCGGAGGCGGAGTCGTCGCGGCTTCTAACGGCAGCGAATAGCTTCGAAGCGGATGGCGTTGATGAGCGGTTTGCAGGAATCGTGATGCTGCGCTGGAACGCTGCCAGCTGAGTTCGCACTGTCAGCAACGACTAGCGCGAACTCGCGGAAATGCACAGAAGATTGTCAACCAACTCCCGCAAAACTCACGCACCCCCGGCAACACACGGTGAGCGGAACACGGTCAAGTCACTGAATCAAATGGTGGCCGGGGACAGAATCGAACTGCCGACACGGGGATTTTCAATCCCCTGCTCTACCAACTGAGCTACCCGGCC
>ENA-ORXT01005288-ORXT01005288.1-marine-metagenome-genome-assembly--contig:-NODE-5288-length-12726-cov-8.629378_pt1 | contig 12726 bp, 19 predicted proteins | sample MGYA00237868_ERZ511482 | MGnify/ENA metagenome assembly ERZ511482 | reverse complement strand
CCGCGACGGCGATAGAACTCGCTTTATTGCTTGGCTACGGTCGGTCTCAGTACACTGGTAATTGAACTAACGTTATTCATACCACACGAACCCCATACTCGTCATAAACTGGACCGAGTGGGCCTCTGGCCTCTCTTTTCTTCGGGAGCTCGCCGAGCCATTCTGTCTTCGGATGTCACTACAGGGATCTCACAGTTCAAGAAATCACAGCTCCAGTATGAGCACCCAACCACCGCCAAAAGCAGCCCTCAGCCAGAGATATGCTGATATCCCTTTTGACGCCCCGCGACACACATGCGACAGAGTGACCGACGCTTTGGGCCGTCGCTATGACGCATATTAGAGAGGTCCCACTGTACGAGTAGGGACATAAAACGTGCGCTGAGCCGATATCTGCTGTCAAAACGCGGTTTGGAGCACGCCCTCTTTGCGTGAAGCCCTGGTATTGACCGGTCATGTGGTTTTCACGCTCTGCCTGCCCGAACCTCGGCATGCTTGCTGACCCTGATTGCTTTGATTGAACTGTTTCTCGCAGTCTGTCACCTCGGAACTGTAGTGCTGATATAGTTCTTGTAAACACTTGAGAAGCGGTCCGCGCCTGCGAAATGTTATATTGTGAGAGGGGAATGGTCGTTTTGCGTTATTGCAATGGGTGGACATTGTGCAGCTTGTTCTATTGCGGCCGAGCGGTTGAAATCTATCTGATCGAAGGACGAGACTGCTTCCGAGTGGAGTCAGGCATCGGGTCTTCGAAAACGCGGCTCATGTCGTTGACGCCTGGGCGCAGTTCAGTAATGTACTGGCGCATACAGGCAAACACGGCCGGCACGGTTAGACACACACTCGCCGCACACTCCATCAGCTCGTTGCACACGTGCTCCCGGGTGAGCTCGCGACACGTGACCGATGCACCCGTGTACATCCTCCTCGGTCCAATAAACTGTGCCATGGCCACCTTAACTTTCGACAGCTCGGGGCATTTTAGGAGTGCCACGTACCGCTGAGCGGCCCGCTTCAGCTCTTTCCCTTTGACGTGGAACGAAAGGCTTGAGCTGCCAAAACCTTCCTCCACAGCAAGCGAGCGGCCGCCGCTCAGCCCGGCCTCCTTGTTGCGCCGCCAGGCGCCAGAGCGGGTGCTCGCCGAGTACTTCGGCGCGTTCTTGAACGCCTCCTCCAGAGACGCCATGACAGTCGCCGCCCGGCCCCCTTCCGCTACAGCTGACCCCAGGGGGCCTCGCGCGGCTTGAGCCGAGCCGCCCGTCGGATTGGCGGCTGCATCGGCAACCAAGGCCCCCATGGCGCGCGCCCCCAGACGTAATGTGTCCTCGTCTTGAAGCACGGCCGCAAAGTGTCTCGCCGTCCGCACCGCCGGGGGTGCGGCCGCTCCCCCAAACCCATCATATCGATGAAGTTTGATTGCCGAGTGTGCAAATCCAGGTGATCACCGTCCTTGGGCGTCATTTCGGCAAGCGCGCGCTTGTGCCCGTGGTTCGCGTCGGTCTGCTCGCGTACGGTGACGACGATTTCCCGCAATGTGGGCTGCAGGCGCGCTTGCATAGCGCCCATCTCAAATGTAGAGCACGACCAGCGAGGGGCTGCGCCTCCTTGAATTAAAACTTCAACGTTGTCCGGCTCGTGCCAGACCTTCTTGCACACAACGCAGGCGGCCGAGCACCTCCCGCACGAGCGCTTCTCGCAGCCGCACTTGACATAGCTTCTGAATTCGATTGGGAAGCGCGGGGCCATGTGACAATCGAGATGGCAGACCCCACACAGCCCCACGACTTTACGCGCTGCTTTGAGGCACAAGAAAAGCGGCATGCATTCAATCAGAAGAAACACAATAAAGACAACGTCACGAGAAAGGCCAAAATCATGGCAGAACCAGTTAGATATCGTCCAACTTGAAAGGAGTGACGAGCTGTTAAGCCGCGCGACCACACGGCTGCGAGCCACAGCAGTCTGGAAGCCATACAAGCACTGTGATACAGATGCGATCGGGGATGCGCTTACCTGCATTGCCCGCTCCTGCAGCAGACACCGTGTCGGCGTCATTGGAAGACATGGTGCGACGCGGAAAAAACCCCGCGTGCGTGGATGTTGCAAGGTGCGAGTCCGTGGCACGCTTCGGGAGGGGGGCGCGGCTGGTGGCGGTGGTCGTCGGTTATGTCGATGAGCGCCGACATCAAGCGCCGACGTCGAGCGCCGACGTCGAGCGCCGACAACGAGCGCGGTCTGACTTCGCCGGTGGACCACATGGTGCGTCACTTCAATTGGGATGGAGGCTTGCTAGGGACTTAAACGAAACATGGAAACTTCTGTTGAAAAAGAAAACTGCCGTTCTTGTTCTTGATCCTGTTCTGGACCGGCAATATTGGGCAGAGTGCAATAATGTGACCCACTCGGTCCCGATGTGCTTCCAGAACGGCCCCTGACAGTGTTCGCGGAGGCGGCACCTCCTGACGTGTCATGAGGGATAGTTAGAAAAGTGACGATCATGCGCCCCATAAAATGCACGGATACTAGAGAAGGCATGTGCTGACATTTGTGCACGAAGAAAAGGGCACCGCCTTACCAATAAAGATGGGAAAAATACCCCCATATAGCCCCCAGTGAAGAAATCATGATTTGGGACACCCCTAATCGAAGCTCTAGTGTGGATCTTCGGTCTGCGAGCCATGGCGCCTCGTACAGTCGTTTGGCACTTGAATGGCAGGTGTACGCCAAGAAGTGGCCCACTATATACAGTGTGGCTCCTGCTCTCCGCAATCCCAGAGATTCTGCCGAAAGCCACGCAATCGACAATCATTCAGCTACAGTGCGTTCTCGTTATAAGAGACAGCTGATTCAGCTGAAAATGAATAAAAAGTGGCCTACATGGTTCGGAACGGAAGACTCGCGACCCATATTCTCTTGTAAACAATTCTCTTATAACGAGAACGCACTGTATTGTTCGCCGAGAACAAGAAACGGTCGCGAGACAGCGCTTGGCACAGAGGACGATTGCGCACCTGCTCGACGGATCAAACGTCCACTGGGTAACCCTCACCTGCCACCCCGTTGCCGGCACCGCACTGCGCCACCGCACATTCGCCACCTCAACATGCCACCGCACCGCCACGACCTTACCGCCGCCAAACTGTACCACCCTCGCGAAGGTACTGACCGTCACTGGTAGAGAAAAAACCTTGAATCCATAATACTTGAGTAGATTACCATTCGGCGTCGGGTCCTGTGGCACGCTTCTTGGCGCACTCAGCGTCCACAGTGTCTTCCATGGCATAAATTTCCTCTTCAAGTGCCAACCACCCTTTCACAGACAACTCTCGCTCGACCACACTCGGCCCCCCAAAGCAGTGCTGACCCGGCGTGCAGGAGCCCATGAAACCCCAGATCTCGCTGACGTCTTCCGCCACGGAGAGAGATGATGCGCGGTAGTCGCCGTGCTCTGCAATGACGCGCTCCTCCATTGCCAATGGCAGGATGCAAGCCTTTGCTCAGCAGTGCGCTAATGTGTCGGGAGCCACCGCGTCCCACTCCTCCAGGATGAGCTCGGCGACGTCCTGCAGGTGCGCCGCAGCACCATCCCGGACTCCCAAAACAGGGCGTGGGGGCAAGGTACTGCGTAGGTGCTGAGGACGCTGCCTTGTCGGCACAATGGGGGTCGAGGGGGGGCAAGAGAGTGGCCCAACTCACACGTTGGAACGGGCTGCGAGCGCCAGATCCGCCGGTGTCGGACCTGGGAGGCCACCAACAACAGGAGGGGTGTAAGTAGGCTCCATTGTGGGAAGAGCCTGTGTTGGAGAGGCAGTGCCTTGAACAGTCGGTGGGGGGGGGGCTAGCGGAAAAGGCGAAGGCCCTGTCTCGATGGCGCCGATCTGGGAAGCGCCGGGCAGACCGACCAATAGACTTCCAGCCGTCCCCAAGATCACCTCTTGCGTTCCCACTGCTTGTGTGCCGGCCGGTGTTGCAGCGTCGGTAGCATCGCCCTCGGACGACGTCGCCACCGCTGTATCGGCTGCGGCCACCGCCAGTTCTTGTCGTCGCCGCTTTTCGGGAAAGGTTTGCAGCATCAGCGAGATTAGACGCTTCTTGTAGCGCCGTTTGAGGCACGCGATGATTCCAGCGTCCAAGGGTTGTTGGACAGAAGTCACGTTACGGGGAAGAGGGCCGATCGTGACGCCGTCGCACTCCACTGCGGTTTGCGCCCCACGATTGTCGACGATGATGATGACGGGAGAGTGGGTTCTTGCACGCACGCCTGGCACAAACACCGTGTTGAACCACCTTTCGTGGACGACCGCGTCCATCCAAGCTGACTTTTGGGAAACGTATGGCAAGGGGCAGCGACTACGTGGCGGCTTGAAGCACTGCGGGACGGCAGCAGATCCGATGATGGCGACAGGAAGCTTGTGCGAGCCCTTTGAATTGCACGTAAGAACCAGAGTCACGCAATCTTTTGACTTCATGGCCTTGGAGCCGCGGACTCGCCGTCACCTTCCCGCCGCAATGTATGTGCGGCTTGGAAGGCACCGATATTGCAAACCCGTCTCGTCCATATTGTAGATGTGTTCTGGATCATACGTCCCCAACTCCGTGCGTATTTGCGACATGCGCTGCTCCCCTTGACGCACAGCTGCCGCTGCCGAGCCCGCCTATCCCCATCATTTGACGCTCTCAAGTTGATGTCGCGCCGCCACCGTTGAATGAACCTCGGTGTCCCCAGGAATCCCTCGACGCCAAGGTCGGCCGCAATCTTTAGCACTATTGTTTCCAGGACCGCCATTGTCATTGGAAGGTCGGCGCCGCCCATCGACTCGATACCGTCAAACCAGGACGTGAGGGCGGCATCAATCTGCTCAAACTTAGACCACCGTGTGCGTGCGGCGTCCAATGGCTCGCCGTCCCGGCCGCGCTTCAGAAGCCGGGCGCGCTCCTGCGGCTCGCACGTGCGGCGCACGGCTGACTGCGACACCTCCTTGGGGAAAGCCGCTTGCAGTGACCGCCACGTGTGTACACCGAGGTCATACATGTGAATCATGGTAATCTTGTCGCCTAACGTGGGGGTGACCTTACGTTTGCGGGAACGCAGGCGCGGCGAGGAGGGTGCCGCCGCGTCATGGAAATCTTGACCAGCAGGAGCTGTCACCGAGTGATCAGCCGCAGCTGATTGATGAGCTGGTTGAGATGTTGAACGGGCCTGTGCCCGGGGTAGCGTGCGGTCCGGCAATCTAGCAGTAGCATTGAAGTGCACTGCCGCCCCCGCGGCGGCGGCAGCGGCTGCGAGGCTGACCGCGTGCAGTGTGTCCCGGGACGGATCAAGGAGAACCTCGTGCACCGCGGCCTCGGCCGCTGCCGCAGCAGCAGCACGAGCCTGGCGGGGTACGAGGGGGGACATGAGCGGATGGCAGGGGCACAGAGAGTGCTCAGCGCTGGTTGCAAGTGGGCAATGAGAGGAGGAAGTGGGGATGGGCTGGCGGTGGCGACCGTGGTCGTGACGACGGTGAGCCTAGTTCAGAAAGCATGGACGTCGTCGGTGGCCGCGCCGGTGATTTTCTTCGACCGTCAACAATCGTAAAATCATGATCGGACGACATATCAGGCACTGTAAAATCACCAGCGGTCGATCTCATTCACTTGAAGAGCACCCTGCTCTCTATCTGAATGACATTCAAATGCATTGATACTGTAGCTGTGGCCACGGCGGTTGACACATTCTCGCGCACCATGATCCTATCCGGGATTGGGGGATTAAGCATCTTTCGAAATTCGATTACGTGCGTTGCGCATCGGCCCGTGGTCGCTTCGTGTCGTGCCAGGCCCCAGGCCGACCATTAGTGTGGCTGTGATCGTTTGATGTCTGATCGTGACCGGCGCGCCGTTACCTGCTGGAGATTGTGTGCGTTGCCGGGCCTTCAGGAGGGGGTGTGGCCCCGCGGCGGCTGTGCTTGGAAGGCTGGTTCCTGCCGGGGATTGAGTGCGTTTCCACGCCGTCGCTGAGTGGGGGTGTGGGCCCGGCTGCGGCTGTCCCCGACGGACTGTTTCTCTTCGGTGATTGTGTGGGCCTTCTGTGCGCCAGAGAGGGGTGGGGACCACGAGCACACAGCGCGTGCGCCCATTTGAGGCCGACCCGCACCGGCTAGAGGGGGGCTCGGTCGCCGGCCAGCCTTGTCATTCCAGCCGCCATCCTCCCAGCGAGGGGGACGTCGGTTGCGGGTGTCGGGGCGCGATGCGCCTAAAATGCATTTTCTCGCAATCTCGCCGTGTATCCACATCCAGACAGCACATCATGTCCTCATTTGTTCCGAGCGCATCGAAACGCGATTTCCGATGCGGGCCCCGGTTGGGCATACAGTGCATCGCCGATGGCTTTCGCTGCACTTGAGATCGAAAAACCAATGCGCATCGGTCGATGCGCAGGCGATTCGGTCCTCGGAGCTAGTCCTTGATACCCACTCAATTCTATATACTTTATATGGAAGTCCCTCAGAAAACGAGCATGTTTCATTCTTAGGACACGCACCATCTTGCTGTTTTCCCAAATTTAGCCGATGTGGTAAAAGTCAAGATAGGGTCTCGGTCAACTGCCCATTGGACGAACGACTTTGTCCGGCTGAGTAGATGTCTGAGAAACAGCTTCACACAGTTGATCACCCCTCGACGGTATTGTGCTTCTCACAAAACATAGATCCGCAACATCCGCTTTAGCATCATTAACCGCCCCCTGAGCCGATGAAACAGTGATTTTGCAACGGAAGCTGATGCACCGAGGTCCAGGCCCTGGACCTCGGAGGCGGCGGCCAGCCCGTTCCTGGCCCAGATGTTCGTCTGCACGAGGGTTGTGGAGGCGGACGCGGCACCGCTCTTGTCTTTCGTGGCGGCCTTTGTGTTTTTGTGGCTGCTGTTGGACGGCGTGCGGGTGGCGGGAATCGCTGCTGCGTTGAGGTCCTACCTCCGAGACCGCCTGTCGGCTCGCTTCAAGCGGACAGTTGACTGTCACGTTGTGTTGGCTTTCTACCTGGACCCTTTCTGAGCGCCGATGTGGGGCCGCACCGGCTCCGTCTCGTTGGGGGGCAAGACCATGGTCGAGTGGCGGGACCAATCGCTGGAAGAGATGGCCGGGGCGACAGACGGCGCCCTGCGGGCCGAGTTGTCGCGGGAGATGCAGAGCTTCATACGCGCACAACGGCCCATGATGGTGCCGAAGGCAGACGAGTGCTTGTACCCGGTCGGCTACTGACACCTCCACGGCAGCGCGTACCACTGCTTGCAGCTTATAGCCGTGCACCTATTGGCCGCCTGCTCTACGTCGGCCGGCGGCGAGCGGTGCTTCAAGCGAGTCTCGGTCGTGATGAGCAAGAATCGGAGCACCGTATCTGTAGCCAAGGCGACTAAGCAAGCGCAAATTTTCTACAATGGTGGGCAACATGAGCGCTCCGACGCCATTGACTCCTTTGTGCGCTCAAAGCGAGAAAACCATATGCGGCGGGATATGGCGGTGGGGATTCCACAACCGGGTGCCGGTGGAGTACATCTGGGACATGATTTGGATGTATTTTTTTGGACGCCGAGGAAGCTGGAAAAGACGATCCGCTGCTTCCCGACTTGGAAGCAGGGGAAGAAGAGGCCGTCGTTGACGCTCTCTTTGCTGTTGTTCTTCTGGATACAGATAATAAGCTGTGAGGCGGGCGCAGGCATCTGTTTTTTTCCCTCCAACATGTATGCCACACTGTCCAAAAATTGTGCATGGATGAAAGCTCGACGGCGGGGGGGGGAGGGAAGGTCGGCGGCGACGGTATAGTGGCTTCTACGGCGCGGGATCGCTCGCCCGGTGGGGCGTGCTGGCGCCATCCTGGGAGGAGAGCAACGTTGTCGCACTTAAGTCGCTGCACGGAGCAACTGGCTGCGAGGCAAACAATTGGATCGTTTAATCACACACACGGCTGTTATGATTGGACGCTATGACCACATTACATTTTTAGCTGTCAGCAGGTCGGAATCGGACGAAGCGTACCGTCCAAGACGCCGTCTGTCCGCGTCCGTCTATTTGGTCCTGTCCGCTGTAACAGCCCTAGTCCAGGGTTTGTGGGAAGCACAATATCCGTCATGTGCCAGTTCGTGACAACTGTGCCAGTTCGTGACAACTCGGGATTGTGTGTCAAATCAACAGTGTGTACTCATGAGATCGGGTTCGGCGGTGATCAAAAAGAGGGTACAGCGCCCATATACGAGTTTTTCGGAAAAGAACACAAAATGGCAGGGAAACATGTTGCATACCGTTGAGCGCGCGAACTCGTGAGCTCGCCTTCGGTGTGAAGCGCGCCCAAAAGATAGCAAGTGGGACCGAACAGCACGCCGAGAAGGAAAGAAGGGCGCACTCTTGGAAGTCAGTTTGATGTCTAACTATCTGATCTGAGGACACCGTGGGCTCACATTCTGTTGACATCGCCGTTTTCGCACCAGCAGATGCCCGCGTCTTCTTCCCCCCGACCTTTCCCATCCGGACAGCTACCTCTCGGCGCTACGTGCCCCACACTGAGCGCATGCCACAGCGGATGGTGATGCTGCAAGTCATCAGACCCTGTTTGCGGGCCTGCGTCTCGCGCGCACCGGGGAGCTGAGTACCAAGGCGTTTGGCAAGCGATATGGGCACGTCTAAGCCCAGGCGCGCCGCTTCATCATTGACAAACCATGCACAGGCCCGGTCCGCCACTCCTTTTCTTCCCGGACGAGGAGGACCTGCTGGCTTTGCCGTGAGAAGCGCACCAATTTGCCCATTCTGAAAGCTCCGCGCTCCCCATGGCGTACTACAAATCGTTTGGCGCGAGGAAAAAAACCATCTGTTGCATAGTCTCTCTTTCGATGGGCGTCTCTCACGTGATGGCTGATAAAAAAAGAGGGGGGCAGAAGGAGGGCGAGTCTGGCAGAGCGGGTAGGGCTGGAGCGTCTCTCGCCAACGTCGGTGCGCCGAGAAGGGCGGGCGTGGCAAAGTGCATGAGAAGCGCCGCGTTATTGTGGCGAGGGGGGGGGGGCGCGGGCCTGCAGGCGAACCGAATAGGCTGTTGTCGCAGCAGGGACTTGGGAGGACGCCGAATGGGACGACGGAAACCATGTCATAGCTTGGCAGTCGTTTCACCAGAGTGTCCCTATTGGTCGCGCAGGCAAAAGTCTTGGGCAACCTGGATCAAATTATTCGTTTCAAGGTAAGGTTTTCCCACTGTAATGTGCGATTCCAGGTCGTTCTCACTCAATCAGTCATTGTGTCACGAACTGGTACCGGGGGTTTTTCGACTTCAATTTCTAGCCAATAAGCAGGAGCGCCCCATCAGACGCGAAGATCACTGCCGACCTCGTGAGAGACTGCTGAAGCCAGTCATATGTCTATTTTTCGCTGGGCATGAGTTTAAGCCAGATTGCTGGAGCAGTTGTCACGAACTGGGGCATGACGGATATCGGCCAAAATTCGGAAGACAGCAACAGTTTCAGCGCGACTGCGCGCCGTCTTTGATTCCTCGCAGCACAGTGTCTCGCCTCACTTTCCTCAATCCCTTCTTTCACGCTCGTCAATCGCTGCGACGGGCATCATGGACAGGGCTGAGTTCCACGATCGTGGGCACCCATACCACTGCTGTGAACTCCCTCGGTGGTGCGTATTCTCCTCTTTTTTATGTCCCCTGCTGGCGGTGCGAAGAGATGGCGGCGGGATTGGACCAAAGGGGTATGGCTTACGCCTCGGCGCACGTGCAGCTCGCAACGGACTGCTGGGGTTTTTGTGAAACCCGTATCTGAACTGTGCTCTGGTCCCTGTTTTTTTGTGCCTGTTGCCGCCGCCGCCGCGGCCGCTACCGCCGCCACTGGAACGGCTACGGCCCGTTGACAGCAGGCGGGCGGCGGCGGCGCAGCGGCAGCTCGACGAGGCGCCCCCGCCACGAACGGGCGGCACGCTCCGAAAGCCGAGCACCGTACTGTAGGCGAGCAGGGGGGGGCGTCGTCGGGGTCGACACGGGGAGGCGGCCATCATGGCCGCCGGGCGTCATGATGACGCCCCGTCGGTACAGCAACGGCAACACCGTGCACGTACTTCAACACCTCAATTTCACGATGTCTACGAAGTGGTTTGAATTTGCCACGTGTTGCGAAGCGGCCCTACAGGGCCGGCACCAGCAGCTGGCAGCGTGCTCGTGTGGAAGGAGGCCTTCCCTCACAGCAACCGCACAGCGAGCTGTTCACGGGGGTCTGGTGTCCCGCGCGGAGAGATCGGACAGCGCCGCGGGCCGGGTCGTGCCGCACCTAGCTGGCACGCGACGCGCCGACGCGTCGACGCGCCTCCCCTTCCGCCGCCGCCCTGTGGTGGCCGCCGCCGCGCGACGCACCGGCTCCCGCCACCCCGCGTCTTGGCCGCACCGGCCGACGACTGCGGGCCGTAGCGAGAGGCGCTGCTTTGTGCGTTTCCCTCTCCCCCCCCTCCTTTCCACTCGAGTCGAGGGCCTCGCCGCGTCCTGCTGCCCCTCCACTGGCCGCCGCCGCCCCCGACCACCCGTTTTGGCCGGTCCGCCACCCCCCCCGACGCGGACCTTTCACCGGTGCGTCGTCGGGCGCATGTACCTCCGCCGCCGTCGTCGGTGATGGCGGCCTTTGTGGCCGCCGTCCCGGCAGGCGCGTGGCGGTGTGAAAGGCCGCTGTTGGGTGCGGGCTCGTCGTCGACGCGGCGGTGGCCTGGCCCGTGTCGCGCATGGGGGGGGGGGGTCGTCCCGGGTAGGTTACCCCTGGCGCCCAACTTGTGCCGCTGGCGGCCGCGGACGGCGGCGTCTGTGGACGTCGCCATGCGCCTCAACGGGTCGGTGAACGACTCGGGCGACGCGTACGGCAGCGGTAGCGGCTCGGGCGACGCAGGCGCAACTGGCGGCGGTGGTGGCAGCAGCAACAGCCGCAGCGGCAGCAACAGCGGCAATGCCGGCGGCGCCAATGAGGAAGCGGCAGCGACAGACGGCGGTGGGGGCACCATCGAGACGCCCTGGCTTTCCGCCCTCGAATCCCTTTTTGTCTCGGCCCTCGAGTCGTACTATAGCGGCACGCCCATCCTCAGCGACCGCGAGTTTAGCACGCTCCGCGACGAGCTGGAGCACCTCGGCAGCAGCTGCGTGCGGCTCAACTCGATGGAAAAGATGTGGGTGCGGGCGGCGCAGCAGCGGGACTTTGACCGCACCTTCCGCGCCGAGTTCGAGCTGACCGAAGAGGAGCTGACGATGCTCAAGACCAAGCTCCTGGAGAAGCGCGCGCGGGATTCCGTGCTGTCGGCGGGTGGGGGCGGGGTGGCCACCGCCACCGCCACGACCGCCGCCGCCGCCGCCACCGACGCGGCGGGTGCGGCCGTCCCCGACGCGGGCGACGACGGGTCCGCGACGCCCCCCCGCGGGGCGAGCGCCAAAATCGTGCACGCCGTCTGCTCCGCCGTCCGCGAGGCGCTGCCGTCGGACGCCGTGCACCCCGCGGGCCCCCTCAAGTTTGCCGTTGAAGCCGACCCGGTCGACGCGCAGGCCGGCGTCGACGAGCGCCTCCGCTTCCTGCTCTTTGGGGAGGCCACGGAGGAGCGGTTCAAGATTGCGTTGCTCTACCTCCCCGCCGCCATGATGGCGGTCGTGGCCGGCAGCGTCCTCTCCCTCCTCTTTTTCCTCTTTGACGGGGAGGTGGTCGTCAACATCACCGACTCGGGGCGGTTCCGCCTCGGCGTCCTCTCCTACCTCGTCGTCCTCGGCACCATTTGGTTCACCAACAAGATTACGCCGCAGATCCTCGCGTACCTCGACCTCGGCCAGCCGACGCTGCTCAAGGGCGCGTGCCCAAACTGCTCGGGGCCCGTCAGCTGCCTCTTCACGTCCAACGTGACGCGGCGGCGGGACGAGCGGCGGTGTCCGCGGTGTGGGGCGACCATTGGCTTCAACGCCCAGTGGTCGACCGTGTACCTGGTTAGCCCGCCGGGGAGTGGCAACTATTCGTCGCCAGACTAGGGCGGCAGCGGGGTCTGGGCGTTTGGGGGGAGAGGGTGGGGGGGGGGGCGGCGTGGACAGGGATGGCAACAAAGTCGAGACGGGGCTCCCTGCGGGGTACGTACTGCGCGGCCGCTTGTTTGCAAGCTACGGATGCGCGGCTGCCGCGCGCGTTGCCGCGTCGAACACCACGGCACGTGGGGCGGCGTGCGCGCTGCGTGTCCCGTGCGCAGCGTGCGTTGCTGTTTGAAGTGGCGGTGGTCTCCCGCGCGTGGCCTTCAGCACCGCGGCGCGCGTGTCGGTCGCACCCGCCACCCGCTCCGCCCACCCAGCCTCGGCCGTTGTGCCCCACGCGCGTGTCACCGTGCGTCGTCGGCCGCGCGTATCGTGCGTTTGGTTTGTTTTTTGTTTGTGGGCGCGGGCCGCTGTCCTCCACCCCCTCGTCACGGGCACGGCGCGGCAGCCTGCCAGGGCGGGGACCCCCCCCTCGCGCCGCGCCCGACATCTATACACCGAAGAAAACAGACAAGCAGGGCGCCGGGTACGAGCCGCGCACGGCCACCCACCCCCAGCCGTCGGCGCCGTCGCGGGGCGATGGGGCGAGCGGCCCAAAAAAAAAAAGGGCGCCACGCCGCGCCCGCAGGTGCGTGGCCGCCGCCGTGTGCCCAGCGACGGCGGCGCCGCGCGCGGCCCCGCTCACCCGCCAACGCCCGCCGCCGCGAGCGCGCGGCGCAGGTCC
>ENA-ORXT01005286-ORXT01005286.1-marine-metagenome-genome-assembly--contig:-NODE-5286-length-12730-cov-12.333439_pt1 | contig 12730 bp, 10 predicted proteins | sample MGYA00237868_ERZ511482 | MGnify/ENA metagenome assembly ERZ511482 | reverse complement strand
CCAGCAGGCCCAGTAGGAGCTACGGGTGCAGCAGGAGCTGATGGTGCAGCGGGACCAGCAGGCCCAGTAGGAGCTACAGGTGCAGCAGGCGCACAAGGACCAGCGGGGCCAATAGGAGCTACAGGTGCAGCAGGTGCACAAGGACCAGCGGGACCAGCAGGCCCAGTAGGAGCTACGGGTGCAGCAGGAGCTGATGGTGCAGCGGGACCAGCAGGCCCAGTAGGAGCTACGGGTGCAGCAGGAGCTGACGGTGCAGCGGGACCAGCAGGCCCAGTAGGAGCTATGGGTGCAGCAGGAGCTGATGGCGTAGCAGGAGCTGATGGCGTAGCAGGACCAGCGGGACCAGCGGGTGCAACAGGCGCAGTGGGACCAGCAGGTCCAGTAGGAGCTATGGGTGCAGCAGGAGCTGATGGCGCAGCAGGCCCAGCGGGACCAGCAGGCGCACAAGGCCCTTCAGGTGCAAGAGGACCAGCAGGCCCAGCAGGTCCTATGGGTTTAACAGGAGCTACAGGTATGAAAGGTGATAGAGGCGATAGAGGTGCAAATGGTGCAGCAGGTGCAACAGGTTCTTCTGCTTATCAAGTATGGCTATCTTTAGGTAATAATGGTTCGCAAGCAGACTTCATTGCTAGCTTAAGAGGTGCAAATGGTGCAGCAGGTTCTTCTGCTTATCAAGTATGGTTATCTTTAGGCAACAATGGTACACAAGCAGACTTTATTGCTAGTTTAAGAGGTGCAAATGGTACAAATGGTGCAGCAGGTTCTTCTGCTTACCAAGTATGGTTATCTTTAGGTAACAATGGTACACAAGCAGACTTCATTGCTAGTTTAAGAGGTGCAACAGGCGCAAATGGTGTAAATGGTGCGACAGGTTCTTCTGCTTATCAAGTATGGTTATCCTTAGGTAACAATGGTACACAGGCAGACTTCATTGCTAGTTTAAGAGGTGCAACAGGAGTGGCTGGTCCAGCAGGTCCACAAGGACCTAAAGGAGATAGAGGTCCAGCGGGTAACAGTGGAGGCGTTAGCACTACCAAAGGCGAATTTATTATTCCTGTTTTCTCAACAGCATCTATTGGTCAATTCGGTAAGTTTATAGATCCTAATTTTGGAGAAGTATCCTGGACAGTTACTGGTTTAACTGGTGGTCAGGGTGGAAAACATGCAGGAATGTCTATTACTTACGAATTTAGAGATTTGAATCAGAATATAACTTGCACTTTCCTTCAGTCTATCAATAGATATTACAACCAAGCAGGCAATGTTAATTTTTCAATCGGTTTAATGGGGAATGCTTCTTCAAAGTCTGTTACTGTGAATATCACAAGAACAGATATGGAAGGAGGATGGAATGAAAACCATAGTTTCTTAGTGACTATGTTTCACTAAGCTAAAGTGAATAATAATTTTCCTTCTTTGTCAAAGTTTAGGTTGGGATAAATTATTCCAACCTAAGCTTTGTCAAAGAATTAACCAATACCTAAATATGGTCAAAAAACAAGACAAGATAATTTGGATGCTGACATTTGTATTGGCATTCTTTTTAAGTGATGTTGCTCATTCTCAGAGTGCAGGAAATATGTCCATTCTTGAAAACGGATTTGTTTCTGTTTTTGGAGAGCATAATTTTACTAAAGGTAGTGGGTTCATTACTGGTGGTATGATCACCACTACCGGAAAAGAAAGCTATTTTAATTTTGCTCCAGGAAGCTATTGGACTGGTGCTGGTAAGGGGAGATGTGTGGACGGATATGTTCAAGTGCATCATGACGAGCCATTTATATTTCCAATTGGTAAGGCTGATAAATATCGACCAGTTGCTATTTCTGGGGGCATCAATACGGCTGCTGCTTATTTTGATACCAGCCCAGCTGCTCTAAGTAATGGACTAGCCAATGCTAAAGTAGATAGATTGAGTGATAAAGAGTACTGGGATATAAAAGGAGACAAAGCGGTAGCTATTTCTTTTTTATGGAATGCCTCTAGTGATATTTCTAGTATCACAGGTGGTAAACTAGTTACCTTAAAAGTCATAGGGTTAAGAAAGGGGCAATGGGAAGTTATTTCTTCTAATATAGATGAGAAGGTTGATAAAAGATTTTCTACAAAATCTTTAGGTATCAGTAGTACTTCTGATTTAACGAGCGGAACGATCACTACTGCCACTACTTTGGTTCCCAATGATTACGAATACTTTACACTAGGTGCTATAGCTGATGATATAGACGAAAGAAGTAGTATTGTGAGTGACAATTTTGTTGTCTCTTCCTATCCGAATCCAGTTAAGAATGAATTGTATGTGGATTTAAAAGAGGTTAGTGGCACAAAAGGTACTATTGAGATTTACAATCTTTATGGTTTACTAATGGAAGAACGGGCTTATGATAATACATCAAATGATGTAGAATACATAAATACCAGTGGCTATGTAAATGGCATGTATAAAGTGGTAGTGCGTGTTGATAATCGTCAAATTTCTCATAAATTTATTGTGAATCAGACGCAGTAACTTTTATTGTTTACTTGTTTGGCTTGTTTATGAGGTATTAATCGAATAAATATGCTAAACTAAGAAACAATTCCATTTAATTTAAAAAAGCTTATCATCTATTATAGATGATAAGCTTTTTTTATTTTAAAAGATATAGGTTATTTTTGTAGCTCATTTAAATCAAAAACATGGGTAAACTTACTACTTATACAGGAGCGGTTATGACTTGGGAGTGTGATTCCAATTAGTTTTTATTTGAATTTAATTTCAGCGAAGCTTAATCAATAATTAAAAAAATGCTAGTAGCAATAGACATAGGCAATTCTAATGTTTCCGTCGCCATCAATATTCGAAATAAGTGGAAGCACTTTTGGCGATATCCAACGATTAGAGAAGAGTCTCCTTTTTTTTATAGTCTTAAAATCAAAAACCATTTACTGGAGCATGATATTAAAGTGAAAAAAGTGAAGCAGGTGATATTGAGTAGTGTTGTTCCGCCTTTGACACCTATATTTCAACAGATTTTACCAGAGTTATTTGATGCGCCTTTGGTAACAGTAGGACCAGATATTTATCCCAAAATTTCCTTGAATATAGATAATCCCCATGAAATGGGTTCGGATTTAATTGCGAATGCAGTAGCGGCTCATAAGATTTATAAAAAAGATTGTATCATCGTAGATTTTGGAACTGCACTCACCTTTACAACGGTTACCAAAAAAGGTAAAGTGCTAGGAGTTGCGATAGCTCCAGGTTTGAAAACGGCGATTGGTGCTTTGTTTTCTAAAACGGCACAACTCCCTGAAGTGCCTTTGGAAATGCCTGCAACACCCGTTGGCAAAAATACCATTCATGCAATTCAAAGTGGAATCCTCAATGGCTATGTGGGCTTGGTCAAATACATGTTAGCCGAAATTAGAAACGAAGTAGGAGATCATTTTATCGCTGTAGCAACAGGAGGGCTTTCTTCTATTTTACATCCACTAAAATCAGAATTTAAAGATATAGATGTGGAACTCACTATGAACGGATTGAAAATTATAGCAGAATACGTGAAAAAAAATAATTGAGAATTGAAAATGGAGAATTTACTAGACGTAGCTAGACTTTTTTTTGAAACACAAAAGGCACAAAAGTTCACAAAGGGTTTTCACAAAAGTCTTTTAATTTTTAACGTATTTGTGTTTTATAAAAAAAACTTTTGTGAAAACCCTTTGTGAATTTTTGTGCCTTTTGTGTTTCAAAAAAAAGTCTAGCTACGTCTAGTAAATTCTCCATTTTTAATTCTCAATTCTTCAGTGTTTTTTGTAATAAAATTCGATAAGCTTCAACCGTTTCTTTCTCTTCCACCGAAATAATATTAAAGCCTCTTTTTAATGCGAATAGCAACATAGGTTTTAAATGATTTCTAGTTTTGAAAACAATCTTGGAATAGCCTTTTTCTTTTGCCCATGCTTCTTGTTTTTCTGCTAATAGAGTAGCTAGATTCCTCCGCCTATAAGTAGGTGAAATGGCACCCATCCAAGAATAAAAATAATCTGCTCGCTCATAACCTACCTTAAAGCCTGCTGCTTGTTGGTCTATGTAGGCAATTAATATAAGATGGACTTTTCCCCTTAGCCGTTTTTGATATTCCGTTAATGGATGTGGGTCAATAAATTCTGGTATTTGTTGAGACAAGGCTGCGACTTGTTCTAAAGTACCTTCTTTTATTTCTATATTTAATGCCTTCATATTCCTTTTATTTAATGGAGGGTGGTTACTTTTGCAATTAAAACGGATTACTGATTATTTCCATAATATGGATACTAGTAAGTTGTCAGTTTTTATTTGTTGATTGTTCAATTGTGTAAGTACTCTTGGTGCTAACATAATTCTAATCATATCAAATTATGTTATCCCCAAGAGGTATAACACAATGATTCAAGAGCCTAGCAAGAATACAAAAGGATTTCTCTTTACATTAGGGGAAATAATCATTTTTTAAAACTTTATACAGCCCTAATCAATAATTAATAAAACAAAATGAGCAGAAGAAATAAATTAAAAAAATTTTCAGACTTATTGACCTTTCCCAATGTCTATGAAAATTTTGATAGTAATCCACCTCAATTATCTAGTCTAGGCAAAGCGGTAGACATGCAAGGGAAATGGAGAACAGCACATTTTAAAAATAACCACCAACTAACTCTAGAATTAGCCTGTGGAAGAGGAGAATATACGCTAGATTTAGCCCGAAGATACGCTGATAGAAATTTTATTGGCGTAGATATTAAAGGTGCAAGAATTTGGCAAGGTGCAGGTATTGCTTTACAAGAAGAACTATCTAATGCTGCTTTTTTAAGGACGAATATAGAATTAATGGCTCCTTTTTTTGAACCAGAAGAGGTGGACGAAATTTGGATTACTTTCCCCGATCCCTTTCTAAAAGAAAAAAAAGCAAATCGCCGCTTAACGTCTAGTGCCTTCTTAGCAGTTTATAGAAGATTTTTAAAGAAAGGTGGCACTGTTCATTTAAAAACAGATGAACCCAATTTATACGCCTTTACTTTAGAAACCTTAGCTGAAGAAAAAGAGGCAGTGATTCTTTATCAAAATGACGATATTTATAGTGCGCCTTTATTGTTTGAAGAGTTGGAGACGAAGACCTATTATGAAAAAATGCACTTGGCGAAAGGAAAGACGATTAAATATGTTCGGTTTACTATTAATTAGGGAGACTGTTCAAATCCATTCCTCCACTTCCCAACTTTCCACATTTCGCTCTTCTTTGGAAAAACTAATACCTACTAACAAAACTCGCTTAGGGGAGTTTTAGATTTAGGAAAGCACAGACTAAATAGAGTATAGTTTGAAAATTCCCTCCCTCTAAAGAACCCTCCGAGTTTTATTATTTACCAACATGTTCCTTCACCATCTCCAACCCCGGTCCATCATCAAAATAATTCATGTGGTGGCAACAAATTTTGTACTTTTCTGCATTAATAGTATCTGGGACTCTTAGAATATCATCTACTAGAACAGCTACATCATTTGGTGCATGATTGGCCGTATTTCCTGCTTTAATCAATAATTTTTCCATTAATTTCGCCATTTTCTTGTCCTTTAGAGAATGATAGTCAGTGGTATTTCCTGCAATAATGGTATAGGAGGTATGTCCTTTTTTTCCTTTACCCAAATTTTTAATAAACTTACTATCTGGACTCATTTGGGCAAGTGTGGTCGTTAATGCCTTGGAACCTATCAATAATTTATTTACTATGCCAAGTGCCATACCGACTTGCCCTAACCATGCTTTGCCAAAATTTAATCCAGCCGTTAATAGCAAAATTAATCTATCTCTATAGGCAGGTAAATTTCCAAAAACAGAACCACCATTCGGTGTTCCAAACATATACAGATGATCAATTAAATTATCTCCCTCTCTAATTTGTTCAATTAAATGGCGACTCACCAATCCACCCATAGAATGTGCGATAATGTCTATTCTCTTTCCATCATCTGCGCTTACACCAGCTGTTGTTAGTAAATCATTCAATTTATCGGCTATGTCTTCAATGCCTGTATTTAAATTTTCATAATCAAAAGTGAGTATTAAATCATACTGATTATCTTCTAATAGGAACGATAAATTGTTAATGATGGATTGAGTATCGCCAATGATACCATGTACAGCTAATAGAATGTTTTTTGCATCTTTAAGTTCGTCCTGATTTATAGGTACTCTTGTTGCTTGTCCATCTTTGTATTCGACCTGTCTTAATAGGAAAGTCTGTTTTTCAAAACCTGTTACTTTTAATAAACTAAACCACAAAGCTCTGCCCAGACTTCTTTTTCCTTTTTCATTAGGAGGAGTATCTACTGTCTCAGGCAAGGAGCTTATTTTAATAGTTGTAGAGCCATCTGTTTCCTGTATAATATCTCCAAAAGGAATCAACAAACCATCTTGCATCGTGATAGGAATAATCAATGCTCCATTGCTAGTTTTAGCATCTATACTTAATTCTAATGGTTGTTCTGCTAAAGCTTCTCCATTTTTAATATCACTAAGTTCGATAAGCGTTTGTGCTTGTTGAGTGCTGCGAGTACCTTCTCCAGATAGATTGACTAAACTAATGCCCTTTTGCTGACATAAACTAGCAAGTTTTTGACTGGGGTGTACATTTCTACTATTACCTTCGGCTTGGCTTGTCGAAACGCTTGCACTAAAAGAAGGATGTGCTTTGAACGTAAGACCTGAGACTTTGCTGTCTTTTTCACCCAAATCGTCTTGTGGACGGACTAGGTTGACCCTAATCGTTTTGGTAAACCAATCTGCTTGTTTTTGAGCATTTCTTCTATTAACAGACCCTCTACTAGATTGCTGATTTTTAGTAGCAATTATCCCTACTTTAAAGCCTTTTTGTTTTAACTTAAAATCGTCAAAGGGTTCTGTACTAGCGATTACTTTAAACACATCGGTTGCAACTTGTGCCTTAGCGTGCATGATAGCCAAGCCATGCTGATCATCTAAGATAGTCCAGTTATCTTCATCGGATTTACTGGGCAGTAATTCACCGCAAGGGTAATAATTATGCACTTGGTATTCAGAGTCTGCATGAATAAGTGCAACATATAGTTTTTTATTGCTGTTGTTTTTCGCTTTTATGGTATAATATAATCCTTTAAGACCATCGCTATCTTTATCTTGTCCTTGTTTATAATAGTCTAAGGTAATCGTGTCCGAGGTGTATTCTATGGGTGTATCAAGATTTGTTTCATCGACATAAACGACGGCTAGTTCCTCTGTTTTTAAACTGGTAGTTTCATTTTTTAAAGCACTAACTCGTTTCCAACCTTCAATACTCGTTAGTATGTCTAGAATATATCTAATACCCGTTTTGTCTACTTTTTCCGCTCCGTGTACGAGTTGTTTGTCTGGATTAGAAAGAATTTGAAGATTGTCTTTGGTTATTTTTAATATATACTCGGCCCCTTCAAAGTCTTCTATCAAATCTACAAAAGGAAACGATTCTTTTATAGAGTCTTTAATGTGATTAAAAGCTACTATATGATTTTCTTCCCCTTCTAAACTAACTATCATAGCGGCAGGAAAGGAGGATATTTCTCCCCAATATAAAGTTTTATCTTTTAATTTTTCTGTGTCTTTTAAAATAGATTCTTTCAATAAAATAGCAGAGACATGACTTGTATTGAGCGGTTTTTTATCGCTCAGTTTCTCGTAGATGCTAATGACTAAATCTTTTCTATCTGCTTCATTAGTTGGCAACCCATCTATTGCGCCATAAGCTAATCGCCACTGATCTTTTACTTGTTCTATTTGGTAACGCCTAGGATTTGGCTTGATATTCCCTCTCAGAAATACCGCATTTGGATCGAAGCCTTCCATCGGGTAAAGCGTAGGAGTTTGATTTTGGTCTTTTGCATAGACTAAAGAACGAACTCTGGCAAATAAATCTCGATAACTAATATTAGGATTCTGGTCCAGTATCTTCAAAAGGTTGTACGTGAATAAACCCTGTCGTTCTTCTGTTTCCCAAGCGAGTTCATCTCTATTACATCCAGACATTAATAGATGTTTGGAACGAGGAATTTGAACTTTTGTCTGTTGGGTATAAAAATTATCGGTTTTTAATAAATACGTTTCGAGGGCTCGGTCTTTATTCGTCCCCGATGTATGTCGTGCTTTAGGACCAGTAGTCTCTTCTACCTTAGGTCTTTGCGAACGAGTAAGAGAAGCAGAATGACAGGAATCTGAAATTACTACCGTGTGTACGCCATCTTCAATTTTCGATAATAACACCGCAATTTCTTTATCCGTCAAATCATAATTTCCTGGACAACGACTATCATAACAAACTAAGGTTTCATCTTGACCTTTACTATCAAATTCCAGAAAAGGGGAGGCAGAGCGTGTGTAAGAACCATGTCCTGCATAGAAAAAAAGGACGGTGTCTCCCTTTTTTGCTTTATTGATCAGATGGTCTCTAAAGGCATTTATAATATTTGCTCTAGTAGCTTGTTCATTAATCAATTCTTCGCAATCAGGATGTAAATCTGCATATTGCTTTTTAATGAACTTCTTTACCGATTGCATGTCATTTACGCAACCTGCTAGGCTACCTACTCTTGATCTTGGATGATATTTATTAATACCAATTAAAAGGGCATATAATTTAGACATAAGTGGAGATTTGTAGTCAAATAGTTTCGGGCATTTCTTTCCTAAGGAACGGTATAATAATAAATGTTACATCTTGGCTGATTCTTTTGTCCTTATTTTCTCCTTTAAAAACAGTTATTATATCAACATAACTCCTGTTTTCAAAGAAAAAACTAAGAACAAAATACCTGTGCCGCTAAAAGCGGTAACCAAGCCAAGATTGTAACATTTATTATTGCACCGTTCCTAAAAGATATTTGATCCAGATTTTTTACAGTCTTAGTAAATTGGCAATTACATAGGACGCAAACGCTTTCTACACAACCGCCTATCATCGTAAGACGGATTCTTAAATTCAAAATTCAAAATTATTGAAAATGAACTCAGTAAATACCAATTACGATCTAAGCCTAGAAATAAAATCCCCAGTATTTATAGGCACTAGTCAAGAAAAAAATTGGGTAAGAAATATAGACTTTATTCACTATGACGGAAAGGTCTTTATCTTAAACCAAGAACGACTATTCTTGGATATGGATGACCAACAGCGAGATAAATACACCGCTTATATTACTAAAAATCGGTACAGAGATTTAGAGCGATTTATCAGGGATGATTTTGATTTAGCAGACTATGCCGACCAAATATTTGACTATGACGGCAGTTTTAATGCCAATGAAATTAAACCCTTAATACGGCAAGGTAATGGAAAACCCTATATCCCCGGTTCTTCTATTAAAGGGGCAATCAGTAGCTGTATATTTGCGTACTTGTACCAGCAATTACATATACAAGGCGTACATGATGACCTGTCGAAACAACTAATGGGTAATTTCGACCAAGCGCTAGGCAGATTTATTCGACCTTATGATACGGCCACTACCTTCACCACAGAAATAAGTGATGTCAATTTATTTAATCTACGAAAACAACATGGCAATTGGGAGGCAGGTTTTAAAGAAAAATTCACCATTGTTTTAGAATCCTTTAAACCTAAAACCAAAGCCACTTTTCGGCTCAGTCTAGCAACGGGATTGGGCAAGTTTTTAGAAAAAAGAGGGCAGCAGACACAGACCCAATTAGTACCAAAAAATTATAGCAAAATTTTCAACGGCTATCCACTAGAAACCTTGTTTTCGATTATCAATGCCCAAACGAAGCAACATTTAGCAAAGGAATTAGCTTTTTTTCAAACCTATAATCAAGACGAAGATGTACCAGAAATTATTGATCAAATTGAGTTTTTACAAGGGCTACTAGATACACCAGATGCTTGTTTATTAAGAATGGCAGGTGGGAGTGGATTTCATGCAATAACAGGAGATTGGCGTTTTGCGGACCACTTGCAAACGATTGAAGAGCCTGATAGAAAAAATAGGATTTATAATTTTAAAACCCGTGAAAAAAGTCCTGCTCGTTATAAATCAAGAAGGATAACTTATCCCTATAAGGAAATAATGGGTTTTGTCTTAATATCCAAAGCAAGCGTAGAATGAATTTGTTTATTTGTTGATTTGTTTATTGAACCACGACTCGAATAAACAAATAAACAAATCAACAAATAAACAATTCAAACCCGATAAGTATTAATAAAACTAAGCATTTCCTTGGTTCTAGCAAAAAGCGAAAATTTAGAATTAGCTGCATGAACCAATTCTCTATTGTCCTTCACCCAATATAAAAACTCTCCAAAATGGATGAAAAAACAAGTCGTTTTGGCTTTCATCGTATCCATAAAAGCAATGCGTTCTAAAATAAGTGCTTGTTCTGTATCCTTTAGCTTACCTAGTAAAAACTCTTTTGGACACTCTGCCAAATCCCGATTATCAAAGATAAGGAGATCATAGCCCAAAATAGCGGGCGGGTCATCCATCAAATACACTTCTACCTTCGCAAAATCCGTTTCTTTAAAAAAGGCAGCTAAATATTTTTGTTCTGTCGTATTTGTCGTTAATACGAGTATTGGATTAGTAATCAATTTCGTCTTTTTAATAGTGCCTTCCTTCAAATCAGCTGCCTCAATTTCTCGAATAAATTCCCTTAAAGCAGAGCCAATTTTATTGGTGGCTATCTCCGCTTCTTCAAAAGAAATCCTACCTGAATTTTTTACATTGTTCACTTCATTATATCGCTGCGACAAACCTACTAAGTCATAATATTTGTCAGACTCCTCCTTCACTGTTTCTAGCATTTCCTCGAATAGCGGCTTCATTTCACTTTTGGCGTATAATTGTAGCCATTCTTTTTTTCTTGTTGATGTGGTCATTTTTTGTTTTTAGTTAGTGTTGTTTAGAATCCTACGAAAAGCGGAGAAGGGTTTAAAAGAACTCAAAAGGAGGTTATGATGTTGTAAAGCATCAGTTTCAATCCTAGCAAAATTGGAGAAAGGTTTAAAATATTCGCTCGAAAGAGCAGATCGCAGTATCTTCTTGTAATGAGTTTCAATCCTGCCAAACTCGGAGAAGGGTTTAAAAGAGAAAGTTCATGTATATCTTCCAGAGGAGGTAAAGGAGTTTCAATCCTACGAAAATCGGAGAAGGGTTTAAAAGACAAACCTCATGACCCATATCATGGGGAACCCTGAAAGTTTCAATCCTACCAAAAGCGGAGAAGGGTTTAAAAGGTTGTGTAATAATTATAAGCAATGGAGAATTAGAGGTTTCAATCCTACCAAAAGCGGAGAAGGGTTTAAAAGACCATTTTATAAACTGCCTTCGGGCAAAAATATTTAAGTTTCAATCCTACCAAAAGCGGAGAAGGGTTTAAAAGAAGATATGATGCGATTGGCTATTGATATCTGTAGGTTTCAATCCTACCAAAAGCGGAGAAAGGTTTAAAAGAAGGACATGCGATGTACAAGAAAAGTGTACAAACTGTTTCAATCCTACCAAAAGCGGAGAAGGGTTTAAAAGCTTCATGGAACATGGAGAGTATCAGGAGAGTGTTTTGTGTTTCAATCCTACCCAAAGCGGAGAAGGGTTTAAAAGTGTGAGTAGTGATGAGATAATTGAAATTGATCGATATGTTTCAATCCTACCCAAAGCGGAGAAGGGTTTAAAAGAGGACAAAGAAATGAAACTTTCAATTTCACCAGCGTAAGTTTCAATCCTACCCAAAGCGGAGAAGGGTTTAAAAGAGACTGCTGAGTATTTCTTTACTGCGGCGAGCATTTTGTTTCAATCCTACCCAAAGCGGAGAAGGGTTTAAAAGAATTTTATTTGGGATTGTACTGTTTTCGATGATCATGTTTCAATCCTACCCAAAGCGGAGAAGGGTTTAAAAGTAAAGCTTACTTTGCTTTGCAAGTAAAGATAGCAAAGTTTCAATCCTACCCAAAGCGGAGAAGGGTTTAAAAGTGAACTAATTGATCTCATGGTTTCATTTCATCTCAAGTTTCAATCCTATGTATATATTAGCTGAAAAGTGTACCAAATAATAATTGAAAAGTGTACCACTTGGACAATTGTAAACCAATTTTGTAGTTCACAAAATTGGTAAGCCATGATAAGAATGCATACAAAGCAATCAATTATTATTAGACATTATCGCCAAGGGCAATCGCAGCGACAAATAAGTCGAGAATTGGGGATACATAGGCGCACAGTAAATCGCTACATAGCAGAATATGAGCGAAGTCGTTCCAGCGAAGCAGAAGTTGGCGCTTCACTTGAGTCGGAAACATTAAATTCGAGTATTATGCGTCCGCCTCAATATGACACAAGTACTCGAAGAAGAAGAAAGCTGACAAAAGAGATAGCGGAACAAATAGAACTTTACTTAGCGCAAAATGCAGCCAAACGCTCAAGTGGTAGAAGTAAACAGGTGATGAAAAAGGTAGATGTATGGGAAGCCTTGATAGCTAAGGGACATGACATCAGCTACCCAAGCATATGTAATTATATACGCTCGAAGGAAGGGAAAAAGGAAGCCTTCATCCGTCAAGTCTACCAACCAGGAGGGGTATGTGAATTTGATTGGGGAGAAGTAAAGTTAATAATCGGTGGCATCAAACGGGTGTACCAGTTAGCCGTCTTCACGATGGCATGGAGTAACTATCGGTATGCCTATTTATACAA
>ENA-ORXT01005282-ORXT01005282.1-marine-metagenome-genome-assembly--contig:-NODE-5282-length-12735-cov-8.646706_pt1 | contig 12735 bp, 8 predicted proteins | sample MGYA00237868_ERZ511482 | MGnify/ENA metagenome assembly ERZ511482 | reverse complement strand
GTAGAAATCTGTACACGTCTCACTAGCCACGCCCCACTTGTCATTTCGTAGAAATCTACTAACGTCCCTATTAGCCACGCCCCACTTGTCATTTCGCAGAAATCTACTAACGTCCCTATTAGCCACGACCCACTTGTCATTTCGCAGAAATCTACTAACGTCTAATTTGACATTGCTAATAGGAACGTTAGTAGATTTCTGCGAAATGACAAGTGGAACGTAGCTAGTGGAACGTGGCTAGTAGATTTCTACGAAATTGCCAAAGCGACTTTCTAAACAAAAAGAATTAATTATAATTAATACTAGTCGTATCAGGTTCGCCCCAAAAATTATCCTCCTCTTCATCGGCAAAAGGATCTTCAAAGAAAGAATCATCTACGGGAGTAATTTCATCCACTCCTTTAGAAGATTGCACCTCGTATTTAGAACAATCTATTTCGATGGCTAATTCGCCTGATGGGCGGAAAAATTCAGCATTTATATCCCACTCTATGGAAGGATCATTTTCTATGCGTGTAAGAAATTTAGCAAAAAATGGTGCGGCCATTCGTCCACCCTGTCCAAATGCTTTTTGCTTAAAACGAATCCATTTATCTTCTCCGCCGACCCAAGTACCAACGACCAAATTAGGTGTAATCCCCATGAACCATCCATCTACTGCATCATTGGTCGTACCTGTTTTGCCACCATAAGATTTCGTTTTTATATCGCCAAAACCTCGTTTACCACGCCCTGCATATTTTAGCATTTCTACCATTACATAGTTAGTAGATTCATCTAATGCTTTTCTTTCTTTAGGAGCTTCTAAGAAAATTTCTCGACCATTTCTATCCTCAATTCGAGTAATCACAATCGGTTTATTATACACTCCATTATTCGCAAAAGTGGTATAAGCCCCTGTCATTTCTTCTACGGACAAATCCGTTGCACCTAAAGCTAAAGAAGGCACTGCTTGAATCCGTTTTTGACCATTTGCGTATATATCGTCTGTATCTATTCCCATACGAGCAACTAAATCTACAACAGGTTTAGCACTATTTAATTCTTTCATCAACCAAACGGAGACAGAATTTAAAGAACGTCTTAGTCCTTCTAGTAATGTTACTTCTCCATTTGTGAAAGGGCTAAAGTTTTTAGGACTCCAATCTTTATCCAAGTAAAATTGTCCATCATCTACCCCTATGGTATGTTGTACATCCAATACTCGTTGACAAGGCGAAAGCCCTTTGTTACCGATAGCAGTCGCATACACAAAGGGCTTAAAGGTAGAACCTACTTGTCGTAGCGATGTAACGTGATCATATTGAAAGTATTTAAAATCAATGCCACCAACCCAAGCCTTAACATGACCATTGATCGGATTTACCGCCATTATCCCTGTTTGCAAAAACATTCGGTGGTATTTAATTGCTTCCAGAGGAGTCATTGTAGTATCTACCTCCATTTTATCATTATAAGCAAATACCGTCATTTTGGTAGGCGTTTCAAAAGCCTTTTTAGTTTCCGCTTGAAAAGTATTCCAATCTTTTCTAAATGCGGACCAATTATCACTTTTCATGACTTTTCGGTAATTAGATGCTTGCCTAGAAGAGATAGCATCTTCACTTACTAGCATCGAGATACCCGCATTTCCACTCGCCATTAGCTCCAAATCTCTATTCCCTAATTTTATTTTCGGAAATTCCTTTTGTATTTTAGCAAGGGATTCATCTATATATTTTTTTCTTAATTCTTGATACAAATCCGTCTCTGTGATGAGTCGTTTCAAAGTTCTTTGGCGAATAGTTATTTTCTGATTCTGTTCTTCTCTACTATCTCCCCTATCTCTATAAGTCCAAGGATCGTCTTTTCTCCAATCTTTCCATAAGCTTTTTTGCTGCTGTTTCATATTTTCTAACATAGCAGCTTCCGCATGTTTTTGGTATCTAGTGTCTAAAGTCGTGTAGATTTTTAAGCCATCTCTATAAATATTATAGGAATCCCCACTTGATTTCTTTTCTGCTTCATTTTTCAATATTCGTTTCAATTCATCCCTTAACACCATTCTAAAATATTGTGCAATACCATCTCGGTGTGAACTTCTAGTAAATTTCAAATCCAAAGGTAATACTCGGACAGAATCATACTCCGCTTGCGTCAACATTTCATTCTTCTGCATTTGTTTTAAAACGACTTCTCTACGCTTTAGCGTTCTTTCTGGAAAACGCACTGGATTAAAACGAGAAGGATTTTGTAACATCCCTACCAATAAAGCCCCTTGCTGAACATTTAAAGAATCTGGATCTGCACCAAAATAAGTTTCCGCAGCCGCTTTAATACCATAAGCGCCATTCACAAAATTAAACTCATTAAGGTACATTCTAATGATTTCGTCTTTTGTATAAGTACGTTCTAATTTCAAAGCGGTAATCCATTCCCGCAGCTTTTGAAAGGCCCGTTCTACGCTATTAGACGCTCTTCCCTCATTCTTGTTAGTATATAATAATTTAGCTAGTTGCTGCGTAATCGTACTACCACCACCCGCACTTTGCTGCAAAACAACCGTTTTTACTCCTACTCTAGCAAGTCCTTTTAAATCAATACCTGAATGCTCATAATATCGCTCATCCTCTGTTGCTAATAAGGCATTCACCACATTTTTAGATAAATCACTAAATTCAACAGGCACTCTGTTTTCGGTAAAATAACCACTACCTAAAGTCTCCCCATTAGTAGTATATAATTCAGAGGTGTAACTGTTCTTTGGATTTTCTAAACTTTCAAAAGAAGGAATTTTACCCGCAGATGCTATATATAATAATAAGGCAAAGCCTAACAAGCCTGCAATGAACAAAAACCACATTGCCCGCACTATTTTTTTGTAGGTAGGTCGTCGTAGTTCTTGTATTTCACTTCTTGATGGTTGTATAGTTTCCATACAGATGTATAAAGTTTATTTTAAATAGAAGGGGCTTTTCTCTTTAGTATTGATTCAAAAACAAATTAGCCTTTTTGTTTTTGAACTGACCTTTTTTCTCATAGGTTTTCAACCGATTAGAAAAAGGCCTATTTCAAAAACGACCAATTTATTTTTTCATTGTTACTTACTTCGCTAACAAAGATACTTCAATAAACACTTTGTCGTAAGTATATAACGGAAATTTAACGTAGGTATTTGTTTAAGCTCAAATTCAAGCTCAAGTTCAAGTTCAAAACGGAACGTTAACAAGACGTAAGACAACGTTCCGTTTTGAGCTTGAACTTGAATTTGAGCTTGAGCTTGAGCTTGAATTTGAATTTGACCATTGCACTTAAACAAGCACTTTCTCCTCAATATTCCGATAAAAATCTAAACTTTCCAGAATTAAAGGTACCTCACAGGTCTGATTGACCAAACAATTTCCCGGACTCGTCAATAAAGTAAAGTTTATTTCGTCTTTTTCATTCTTTTTATCCTTGCGCATTAGATGAATAAAACGAGCATCATCTTTTTTCAATAAACTTCTTTTACCATAAATCCGAATCAAAAACTGCGTAATTTCCTTCAAGTTGGCTAAGGGCAATTTACTCACATGGTGACTAATGTATGCCTCACATATCATTCCGACGGCAACTGCCTCTCCATGTAACAGAGGTGTGGCAGAATCTAAGTAAATACTTTCCACAGCATGACCAACAGTATGCCCAAAATTAAGGGCTTTTCGCAAACCTTTTTCAAAAGGATCGATTTCTACAATTTTCTTTTTTATATGTAAAGAAGGAATTAAAAAATCTAACCAATTAATTGTATCTAAATCTTGAATTGTTTTAATATGTTCCCATTGTTCCGCATCTGCAATTAAACTGTGTTTGATAATTTCCGCAAAACCACTTCTAATTTCCGCTTTTGGTAAGGTATTTAAAAATTCGGGTGCAATAAATACGCCTTTAGGATTCTGAAATACGCCAACACTATTCTTCACATGGTTAAAATCTATACCGAGTTTGCCCCCAATAGAAGCATCTACCTGAGAGAGTAAGGTCGTAGGTAGTTGAATAAAATCTATGCCTCGTTTATAAGTACTTGCACAAAAACCGCCCATATCACCAATAACGCCACCTCCCAAATTGATACAGAGCGCATTTCTATTTAAACCACTATCCATCATTTCTTGCCAGATTGTTTGGCAAGTTTGGATGTTTTTATACAATTCTCCAGCGGGAATACAAATTAGCTTAAAATCCTGTCTTGACAAGTGCTTTTGTAAAATAGGCAAACAATCTCTTTTTGTATTTTCATCTACTATAATAACAAGCTCCCTGTCTTTTCTTTCTTCTAAAAAAGTATTTAAGCTATCAAAAATAGCTCCGAGGTAAATAGCGTAATCTTGTACAGGTATAGTTTGCATGTCCTTTATTTTTTGTAAATGTTCAAAATCAGCTATAAGGCAACTCTTCGAGTTGTGTAAGCCACAACTCGAAGAGTTGCCTTACAGCCAGCTACATCAGTATGTATTGAACGGATACTTCGTCCAAAGTCTAAAATTACTTATTCCTGCAAAGGTAGGGTGCTATGTCATCTAATAGTTAAAGATTCAAAAAAAAAATACCTAATTTTGCACAAATTTTGCTATAACTAATAGAACCTTTCCAACTTTAGATGATTGTATTAATACGCTAAACTGTAAATATTCATTAACAAGGGATAAAAATGCGCTTGCGTTACACTTATTCCTAGTCTACAAATATTGATAGAATGAATAATTGAGAATTGAGAGTGGAGAATTGAGAATTATACTAGACGTTAATTAAACGTGATTAGAACGTAAACAACGTTTAATTAACGTCTAGTATAATTCTCAATTCTCCACTCTCAATTCTCAATTCTTCATTCTATCAATCTTTGTGGGTTTGCAAATCCTTGAATCTATGAGTGATGAAATAGAAAAAACTAGGTATTCAGATGATGAGTTGCAAGAATTTAAAGAGATAATCAATCAAAAGTTGGAAAAAGCCCGCAAGCAAATGAATTTCTACCTACAACAATTGGGAGAAATGGCAAATAATGCAGATTCTAAAATTAAAGGTTTAGATGATGGGAATAGTACAACTGAAGCAGAACGACTATCAATAATGGCTGCCCGACAAAGAAAGCATGTACAACATCTAGAAAACGCCTTGATTAGAATTGACAATAAAGTGTTTGGCGTTTGTCGAGCTACTGGAAAGCTAATTTCTAAAGAGCGACTCAAAGCAGTACCTCATGCGACCTTGAGTATTAATGCGAAACAGAATAAAAAATAGAAAACGTTAGAATTGAGAATTGAGAATTGAGAATTGAGAATTATATTAGACGTTAATTAGACGTTAGTCAAACGTTGTTTACGTTCTAATCACGTCTAATTAACGTCTAGTATAATTCTCAATTCTCAATTCTCAATTCTCAATTCTAATGGTTTTTCTTTAAACCACCGAAATTTGAAGCGTTCACATATACTTGTAAGTATTGTATTGCTAGTTTTATTCTTAGACCAAGCATTAAAAGTTTGGGTAAAGACAAATATGTCTTATGGAGAATATTTTACCTTATTAGATTTTGATTGGGCACGCATTCATTTTGTGGAAAACCCTGGGATGGCATTTGGTGCAACTTTAGGCCCTAGTCAAGGAAAAATTATTTTGGGATTATTCGTGCTTGCGGCTATCTCTTTTGTTATTTATTTTTTCAAGAATAGGGAAAAATTGGGCATATCTCTTGGTTTAGTTAGTGCCTTTCTAATTGTGATCGCATTAGCTTTGGGCTTTGGTTTGAATGCTAACAATGGCGATTATGGTAAATTAGCATTGAGTCTATTTCGAATTGCAGCTGTCTTCTTCCTTATTTATTATATCGGTCAATTACTCCAAGCAGAGGTCCATTTTGGTTTACTGCTTAGTTTTGCCTTGATATTAGCGGGTGCATTGGGAAATATTATAGATAGCGTTATTTATGGTCAAATATTCTCTGCTTCTTACATACATGGTCCAGCAGCGGAGTTATTTCCCGAAGAAGGGGGCTATGCGGGCTTTCTGTATGGTAAGGTCGTCGATATGTTTCATTTTCCTTTATTTAAAGGCTATTTTCCTTCTTGGTTTCCCTTTTGGAGTGGAGAACCTTTTGAATTCTTTCGACCCGTCTTTAATTTAGCAGATACCTCTATTTCTTTAGGGGTTATTAATATACTTTTATTTCAACGAGACTTTTTTGCGGAGGTGGAAGAGGCAACTGGAGAAGCTACAGGAAGTACAGAGGATTTAATAGATACTGTAACAGAAAAAAAGGTAGATGATTTGGGAGATGGTTGATTATTAGGAGTTGTATTCACAAGAAGAGGATAAATGAAGTTCTATTGATACCCCACATCTTTTGAAGTGGGTCAAAAAATCATAAATCATACATTTTAAATCATAAATCATCAATCCATCTAGTTTTCGTATGGTTTGTAAGGCGCAAATAAGACGTTTTTAGGGTGGATTTATGATTTATGATGTAAGATATATGATTTATGATTTTTTGACCCCACCATTAATAGATGTGGGGTATCAATAGAACTTGAAGTTATCCCCTTCTTTTGTTACGAATCAGTGATCAATAATCACCCCACTCAAAGCAGCCTTCGGCGACAAGCACATCTCCTCCAATTCTAAATACCCACCTCTAAATACATTAAAATCCACATCTCCTGCAATGCCTCTTAGTTGCCCCCTGTTGCCATATTGCCAAAAATCCCACTGTTGCGGCATGTTAGGTTCAAGCGTATTGTATCGAGCCATCCAAATAGGATATTTATCGAAATTACCCACAATATATTTTCGATATAATTTTTGATTAGTATAAATGATAGGTTTAATATGATAATGTTGTTCCACTAAAGTTAGCCATTGTTGTAGGCGACTAAGCACTAATTTTTCAGAAGCCTTATTGGTTACTTCAAAATCCAATACAGGTGGTAAATCACCATATTCTAAATCAACCGTCTTAATAAAGTTCTTGGCTTGCCATATAGCGGATAAAGTCGGGTGAAAAAAATGATACGCGCCTCTTTTTAGCCCCGCTTTTTTAGTCCCACCCCAATTATAAATAAAGCGTTTATCGACCAACTCTAAGCCCTCTGTTGCCTTCATGAACACAAAATCAATCTCCTGTGTCGCTATCGTATCCCAATTTATTTCCAATTGATGTCGAGATACATCAATGCCATGTACCTCATACCCCTCTAGTCGTTCCGTTGGACCTTGACAAGCAGTGAACAGCAAACAAGTACAAGCTAATGCTACGATATATTTCATAAGCAGACTAATCGGGTTGTAAATTTGTTTATTTGTTTAGAAGGTTTATTTATTTATTTGACAGGTAGTCGGTTAAACAAATAAACCGTTTAAACAAATAAACTACTTTTTGAATCTACAAATAAACTTAGATGAATAAAGACTGGGTTCGCTTTGAGACGTTTCGTTAAATCGGGAAATAATGCCTGAAGGGAGGAAATAGCATTATTTATTACTTTTGTACGTAGGATAAGAATAGGGATGTTTATTTGTTTAGACGGTTTATTTGTTAATGAGGTTCAAATAAACAATCTAAACAAAGAAACATCCTCAACAGTTTGCGTTTAGATTTTATTTCTTGATTGTAAAGACAGCCATGTTTTACAAAAATAATAATATGTTTTGATGAAGTCAATGTTTAGCACTTATTTAGAATTGGGTTTTGACCATATTTCCGATATTACTGCTTATGACCACATCCTATTTTTAGTCGCTTTATGCGCTATTTACCAGCTAAAGGAATGGAAGAAAATTTTAATTTTAGTAACCGCCTTTACCATTGGCCATTCTATCACTTTGGCTTTAGCCGCCTTAGAATTGGTATCTTTTAGTAAAGATATTATTGAATTCCTCATTCCAGTAACGATTTTAATTACCAGTTTATATAACGTCTTCACAAAGTCTTCTGATGTCTCAACGACGACTTTTAACCAACGTTTAAATATTCGGTACTTATTTGCACTTTTTTTCGGTCTAATACATGGCATGGGCTTTTCTAATTATCTAAAAGCGATGTTAATGCCCGGACAAGAAAATGAACTAATTCCGCAATTATTAGCGTTTAATATTGGCGTAGAGTTGGGGCAATTATTGATTGTTGCGATTATTATGGCAGTTGCTTATCTTGTGTTGACAGTCTTTAAAGCCAAACAACGAGATTGGACGCTGTTTATTTCTGGCGCAGCAGCAGGGGTTGCTCTGGTTTTAATGATGGATACTTATCCTTTTTAAAAGAAGCGAGAAGGGAGACCGAAAAATAAAAGAAGTCAGAGGTCAGATCGAAAAATAAATTTTCCTGTCAGAAGTCAGACTTGAGACGTGTTCCTAGACTCAAATATGACGTAGTTGTTAACGTCTAGGAACACGTCTCAAGTCTGACTTCTGACAGAAAAATTTATTTTTCGATCTGACCTCTGACTTCTTTTATTTTTCGGTCTCCCTTCTCGCTTCTTCACAAAATACATTCAATGAAATATTTCCTCTTTTCGCTGCTACTTTTTTTCGTTCCCCCCACCCTAGCAGACCACGAATTTCACATGAGCAAATGCGAAATTGCCTTCAACGAAGCCGAACAAGCCCTCCAAATTAGTTTACATATTTTTATTGATGATTTAGAGACTGCTTTAGCCGCAAAAGGATTTTCCAATTTATATATTTGCACCGACAAAGAACAGGCGGAAGCAGAACAATATATTGTAGCCTATTTACAAGAAACCTTTGCTTTACAAGTAGATGGGAAAGCCCTGTCTTATTCTTTTTTAGGCAAAGAACCTTCCGATGATTTAGAAGGACTTTGGTGTTATTTGGAAATTAAAACGGTTGCTAGCATTCAACAGCTAAAGGTAAGAAACCAAATCTTAACGCAAGCGTTTGATGACCAAAGAAATATTGTGAGCATCACTAAATCTGGTGTGGGTAGATTGGGCTATTTCTTGTTTGATAAGGATAGCTTTGAAGATACCGTTTCTTTTGAGTAATTGTGGAATTGTTTATTGGTTTAGCTGTTTATTTGTTTAAGCGGCGTAAACAAATAAACATTCTAAACAAATAAACAGCTTTTCTTAAAATGAGTACAGCAACAACCAACCTTAAAGAACTCCTCAATCGTTTATTTAATCAGGAGACCTTAACAAAAGAAGAAGCCAAATCCGCACTAAGTGCCATCGGCAGAGGAGAAGTGGATAATTATCAAACCACTGCCCTACTCACCTGTTTTCAAATGCGCCAAATTACAGGCGAAGAATTAGCAGGTTTTAGAGAAGCCATGATAGAATTGGCAGTTGCCATTGATTTGAGCGATATGGAGACCATAGACATCGTTGGTACAGGCGGAGATGGTAAGGATACTTTTAATATATCTACGACTTCTTCTTTGGTAGTCGCAGGGGCAGGCTATAAAGTAGCGAAACATGGAAATGTAGGCGTTTCGTCTATCTGTGGTTCTTCTAATGTGCTAGAGCATTTAGGCTATAAAATGACCAATGACCCCGACCAATTAAAAGCCTATTTGGAACGGGCTAATTTTTGCCACATGCACGCCCCCCTCTTCCACCCTGCCATGAAGCATGTAGTGCCAATTAGACGAGGATTGAAAGTGAAAACCTTTTTTAATATGCTCGGTCCTTTATTAAATCCTTCTCGACCGAAGCGGCAATTAGTGGGCGTTTATTCGGAAAGTTTATTGCCTTTGTTTAAAACGGTTTTTGAGGATATGGGCATTGAGTATAAAGTACTTTTTGCCGTAGATGGCTATGATGAAATTTCCTTAACGGGTCCGTTTCATATTCGTTCTAATCGTTTTGATGGGACGGTTACGCCTAGTCGATTATTTGATCCAACGGAGTTACATGGTGGTGATAGCATTCCTGCTTCTGCAAAGATTTTAGTGTCTATCTTGGAAGGGAAAGGGACTGCTGCACAGCAAACGGTTGTTTGTACGAATGCAGGCTATGCGATTCAATGTTTTAAACCTGATGCGTCGATTGAGGATTGTTTTGCGGAGGCGAAGGAGGCGATTGAGAGTGGTCAGGCGATACGGATGTTGAAGAATTTGGTGGGTTAGATTTGTATAAAATTTATTCCTAACAAAAAGTGGATAAAAATATAATAGGAAAATTACAAGAGCTAAAAAATAAAGATAATTTCTCTCTCAAAGTTTGGGAAAAAAAAGGGCTTTATAATATCCTGTTAACACAATGAGTTTGCCTATAAATTGCGAGTGTGATGCAGTGCAATTCAAAAAGAGTAAAGTATAGAAATGTAATATTTTTTAGCAGCATATAGAAAATGTGCCAGATTTTGAAAATCTGGCACATTTAAACTTTTCACACAACTCTTAAATTCACAAAAACCCTAAAAATTATTATACAGCCCCTTCAATTGGCTATCTGTTTCCTTTGCTTTTATTTCTGTAACATAACTCGTAATCTTAGCAATATTTTTCTTTAAGCCCTCCAATACTGCGGTATCCGTTACTTGTGTTACCCCATCCTCATAAACTTTCTTTAAATCTACTAAAGTTTTAGTAGACGCAAAACGTCTCCATAAAGATTGGCTGCCATCTGTAGCCATGCCATGTAATCTATCCAATGCAGGTGTTACATCTGCACCGCTAGATTGTAGTAAATACGCATAGCCGCCAAAAAAGTCCATCACAGAAGGACCATCTATTTTATCAAAATTATTTTCAAAAAAGGATAGTTTTTCTGCTTTTCCTTGTAAGGCATAAATACCACCTACGGCTGCCAAAATAGAAGGATTATCCGCTTCTTTTTCAAACATCTCTGCGGAAACGGCTGCCGCTGCTGGATCTACTTGTTGTAAAGCAAATAAAGCTGTGCCTATCACAGAATACACTTTTTCCTTCTTTAAGATAGTCGGCAATATATTCGCTAATTCTGGCGATTCCGCAGCAATTAAATAGCTTAATGCGCCTTCTCTTACTTTAGAATGCGAATCGTTTTGTGCGAGCAATGCCATTTCTTTTAGCGACGTTTCATCTGGTTCTACTAAGCTAATCGCTTTATTTCTAATAAACCAATAATCATCTTTTAATGCCGCTTTTATTGCTTTTTTAGCTTCCGCATTGTTACTTTCCTCTAAGGCTTGTAGTGCTTCAAAACGGTCCATTAAATTGGGCGCATTATGATATTGGAAAACATATTCTGCCTCTGTTTTATTATCTGTTCTTTCTGCTAATAATACCTTATCTGCATCCACATTGATTAATGCAGGTTGGTTGGCTACATCAAATGTAAAGGTCTGCTTTCTTGCAGTCATCATCACATTTTTTCTAGTCACCTTATTCGCTGCTTCATAAATATCAATAGCAATTGGTAACTGGAAAATTGCTGGACTCTCGTCTGGGTCTTGTGTCTGTTCGATGGTTACACTTGATTGTTTAGCCGTTGCATCATAATCATAGCTAATTTCTAATTTAGGATGTCCCGCAGCAAAATACCATTGATTAAAAAACCAATTTAAATCTTGCCCCGTCATGGCTTCAAAAGCTAATCTTAAATCGTGCGCCTCTACAGCGGTGTATGCGTTGTCTACCAAATATTTATTTAGGGAAGCAAAAAATGCCTCATCGCCCACATAATTCCGCAACATGTGTAAGACTAAGCCTCCTTTATTATAACTATGCGCATCAAACATAGCTTCACTGCCCGGATTATCAAACCAAATTAAAGGATGCGCCTCACCCATTCCAAGCGAACTTAAATAACCATTTATTTCATTAATTCTGTGATGATCCGCTCTATCTCTACCATCTTTATGCTCAAACCAAAGGTATTCGCTATAGTTGGCAAAGCCTTCATTCATCGTTAAATTCGCCCAACTTTCACAAGTTACATAGTCGCCAAACCAATGATGGAACAACTCATGAGCAACAATATAATCATTGTCATCATCAATTAATTCCCTATCGGTCTTTTGGACAAACTCACCGAAAATAACCCCCGTTGTATTCTCCATTGCACCAGAGACATAGTCTCTTACAATAATTTGAGAATATTTAGACCAAGGATATTTCACGCCCAATATATCTGAAAAGAAGGTTAACATTTCTGGCGTATGTTCAAATATTTGTCTTGCGTAAGGCTTATAGTCCTCTTCTACATAATAGTCTACAGGTATCCCTTCCCAAGTATCGCTTACCTTCGCAAACTCACCGACTGCAATCACAAATAAATAAGGGGCATGTGGCAGGTCCATTTTCCAATAATCCGTTCTAGTGCCGTCTGTATTTTTATTAGAAGAGACTAACGTACCATTAGACAGCGTTTTGAAGCGATCTTGTACAGTCAAGTAAGTTTCCTGAGTACAACGCTCATTTGGATGATCAATCGTTGGAAACCAACGAGAATTCCATTCTGTTTCGCCCTGCGTCCATATCTGCATAGGCTTCTCCTTATCACTACCATCATGGTTGATAAAAAATAAGCCTTGTTCAGAAGTAATCGCTGCACTACCTCCAATTTCTCCTTCTGTTGGTTTAGCCGTATAGTCAATTAAAATTTTAAAATTTTCTGTTCGCTTATATTCTCGATTCAACTGAATAGTAATCACTTTGTCGTCATAGTCATATTTTAGTTCCTGACCAGTAGCCAATGCGACTTTATGTAAATCAAATCCTTTTGCATCTATTTGTACTTGCGAGGTGGGATAAAAATAAGGTTTGAGTAC
>ENA-ORXT01005277-ORXT01005277.1-marine-metagenome-genome-assembly--contig:-NODE-5277-length-12755-cov-14.153179_pt1 | contig 12755 bp, 10 predicted proteins | sample MGYA00237868_ERZ511482 | MGnify/ENA metagenome assembly ERZ511482 | reverse complement strand
TTGATTTAAAAAAATCATTTCTTAGAAGGAAAAAGATATTTTCATATACCAATTTGTTATTTACAAACAAGTCTAATCCCTGTAAAAAAATCTACTATTGCTTAACTACGTTATAGGACTAATTAATAATCAATATTTCTCTTTATACACTTAATCAATAATCAATTAATCCACACTCTCAGGACTAAATAATTCCTGTAAATAATAAGCCTTTGTAAGTGTATTATAAATATCTCGACAAGGTTCCACGCCACTTCTCATAATGCTGATGCAATTGCCATTATCTAATTGACCTTCTCGATGACCTCTATCCAGAGAGCAATGTCCCAATTCATGAAAAATAATCATTTCTTTGAAATTCTCACTGGACCGACTCCAGAAATCTGTATCTATAACGACGTGATTGGGGGAATGGCTATAGAAACTGCATTGTCCTGCTACATTGTCTTCTTCTAAATCTTCAATGACACCCGTAATACCTTCTGCTACTAGGTCAATCTTTAGACCCTGTGCCGCTGCTGCGGTTTCAAATTGTTCAAAATATGACCAGAGTTCTCTGTCAACGCCAGGATAGGATTTTGGGCTATTGGTTTCTACGACTGTAGGTATTTCTGCAGCTTCTGTGAGGTCTGTAATAGGATCTTTCTGACATGCAGTCAATAAAAATACTAGAATAAATGTTGGAATCAAAATAGAAAAAGATATTCTCTTTGTGGAGCTCTTCATGGTTACACTAAATTTAAAGAATGATATGATCGAAAGCGGTACAAGCGCATAGTTCTTCTAGAGCTGTAAAACTTTCAATAATTAAAATAAGTGTAATAGTATTCGCTATAAGAAATGAAGTTAAAGGTGGTAAAAATATACGATGGAAAGTGGATGCATAAATAACGTAGATAGATTCAAGAATATTGTTGTGGTGTTGATTTGTATGTTATAAACAATTAAACGAATCAACAAATAAATATTTTCCCATCATTCCTTACCTTTATGTAAAAAAAGAAAATTGAGCAAGAAACAACTATTGATGAAACCAAGTACTAAAGGTTTTATCATCCTTATAAGTGCCGCTTTTTTATGGGCCGTTCATGGACCGTTAGCAAAATATTTATTTAATAATGGTATTTTACCAACGGATTTGGTACAGGCAAGAATTACTTATTCTTTTTTTACACTATTGTTAGGTTTTGCTATTTTCAATAGGAGTTTATTTATAGTGGAAAAAGGAGACCTAGTCTATTTTGCAGTACTCGGCATCGTTGGTTTAGCACTAGCCCAGTTTTTCTACTTTTATGCCATTAGTACGATTGGGGTAGGGGTGGCTATTGCTTTACAATATACGGCACCGACCTTTATCGTGCTATACAACTATTTCATTTTAAAAGAACTAATCGCTACCAAAACAGTGCTTGCGATTGGTCTAGCTTTAATAGGCTGTTATCTGGTGATAGGTGCTTATCATACCGCTTTTAATGACTTAAATTGGGTGGGTATTTCTTCGGGTATTGCTTCTGCTTTAACTTTCGGATTTTATACGGTTTATAGTAAAAAAGGCTTAGCCAAATATAGTACATGGACCGTTTTCTTTTATGTACTATTATTTGCTGCTTTATTTTGGAATCTTATTCATCCACCCTTAATCTTAATCGGACAAGGCTATAGTTATACGACTTGGGCAATGGTATTTTCTATTGCTATATTAGGAACTTTAACGCCTTTTTTTTTATTTTTCCTAGGTTTGAAATTACTAGATCCTGTTCGTGCAACTGTTACCGCAACACTGGAACCTATATTTGCAACTATCATTGCCTTTTTATTTTTAGGAGAAGCCTTACATTTTTGGCAGCTAATTGGAGGTCTTTTTGTTGTAGGTTCCGTCTTATTGATGTCTTTGGGAGAGAATAGAGATGTGAGAGCAGAGAAGTGAGACGCAAGAATAGAGAAGCGAGAATAGAGAACAGAGATAGAATTCGTTTACATACAACGAAATTTTTATCTCTATTTTTACTTCTCTGCTCTCGCGTCTCACTTCTCTGCTCTCACATCTCTATTCTCTGCTCTCACATCTCGCTTCTCATTTCAAATACTTAATAATGAGACTTATAACAAAAACGACCCTAGTTTACTTATTTATTGCACTCCTAGTATTTGGTCTAGGGGGCTATCTAACGTATCAAGTACTCAAACGAGGAGTAGCTAAAGAAACGGATTACTCTTTATCCCAAAATTTGGGCTTATTACTTAATTCCATCAAAGAACGAAAACCCTTAGACGCACTAGAAAATGGAAAAATTACGATTCGAAAAATTCCAAGTAGCCAAGTAAAAGATACCTTATATGCTTTTTCGGATACCCTAGCTATGCACCCCTATTGGAAACGATTAGAACCACATCGGAAACTAAAAGTTACCAGACGAGTCAATGGGGAATATTATCAAATTCAGATGATAGACAATTTCTTAGAATTAGATGATTTATTCAATGGCGTCTTTGGTGTTTTATCTCGTTTATTTATTTCTTTAGGGGTTGTTTTATTGCTTTGTAGTTTTCTGATTTCTAGATGGTTATTTAAACCTTTTCAGAGAACGTTAGAACAAATTAAGTCTTTTAACTTAAAAAGCGACGAGCCAATCCAACTGACAACTACCTCTACCAAAGAATTTCAACAACTGAATACTTTTGTTTCTACAATGACGGCTAAAGCCAATAGCGACTACCAAGCCCTCAAAGAATTTTCTGAAAATGCAGCGCATGAAATGCAAACGCCTATTGCTATTGCCAAAGGAAAACTAGAACTCTTGCTAGAACATCCAGATTTACAATCAGAGCAACTACAATTAATAGAATCTGCCCAAACTTCCCTCACAAAATTATCTAGATTAGGGCAATCATTGTCTTTATTAACCAAAATCGACAATGAAGAATTTGCAAACCCTATCCCAATCAACTTATCCACATTAGTTACCAACAATGTTAATAATTTTCAAAGTTTGTGTGAATTAAAGGATTTACAACTAACTGCTTCCATTGAAAAGGAGGTTTATTTAAATATCCACAGTGCCTTGGCGGATATTTTAGTAGGGAATTTATTGAAAAATGCAGTGCGCCATAATATCCTTGCAGGTTGGATTGATGTTGATTTAAACAAAAATGCACTAACTATTAAAAATAGCGGACTAGCACCCAAAATACCTACCGAGCAACTATTTGAACGATTTAAAAAAAGTAACCAAAGTAGTAATTCCCTCGGGCTAGGTTTGGCCATTGTAAAAAAGATAAGTGTGGCAAATCAATTGAAGGTGAGCTATGCTTTTGAATCGGGGGTGCATCAGTTGAGGTTGGGGTTTCCGGAGAATGGGTAAAGGAGATGGTGTGTATGAGCAGTTCCACACCATTGAAAGAAACACAAAAAACAGCAAAACAAACTCCTGATTGGTTACCTTTGCATAAAATAACGAATGAATAAATTTAGTGATTATAAAGAAGATGGAGCGAATTGGATTACCCTTGCAACAGGAGAGTACTATCCTGATATATTAGTAGATGCTTGTAACCTTTACCAACCTGTTCTTGAACTTTTCGGACAATTTTTGAGGAAATCAGAAAGTTCAGAAAGACTATTTTTATTTACTACCGAATTAAGACAGCCTTGGATGCGAATTCAATTAGCGAGAATTTTTAGAAAATATGTCAGTCCAAGTACGCCTGTTGAAATGCTAAAAAAGAAAACTAAGGCAAAATGGATTTGTGAAGAATTTGGGAAACAGTTTAGACCAATTGTAGAAGTTCAGAAGGCATTTCTTTCAAGACCTATGCCTGATGAAGCGTTGTGCGCATTGCTTTGGGAATATAAAAGTCGAGGACAAAAAGGATATGATTTGACTGAAAGAATGTTTGAATTATTACGAAGCAAATTCCCTGATTTAGATATAACGGGACCAGAAAGAGCGGGTAGAGATATTAGAATGGGAGAGGTCTTTGAAAATTATCCTAAGCCTGACAGACCAGTAGATTTCATGATAAAAGGAGGTGGTGATGTATTGGCGATTGGTTTTGCGAGATATGATGGCGACAGAGGAGGTGCACAAGAAGATGATAGACCAGGAGGATATAGAAATGCAGCAAATGAACTTTTAGGATTTGCGAAAGGAAAAGACTTGCGAACAAAAATTATATTTGTTAATGACGGTCCAGGACTGCTTTTAGGTTCTATGTGGAATGACTACGCTTATATCGAAGATAGTTCAGATGATATTATGGTCGTGACTTTGCGAATGATTATGGAAAGAATTACAATGGAATGGTTAAAATCTTAAAACATGGCTACAGGAATAACTAAAAATAAGTGGGAAAACCAAACATCAATAATTTCAGATGAAAGTTTTGATGAAAGTTTTGATTACAAGATTTCTTACAAAGGAAAGACTCCTAAAAAGAAATTAATTACAGATAAACCCAAAGAAAAATACATAGAGGTATTTGAGAATAACTCTCAAAATAAACTTTTTTATGGAGATAATTTAGATGTACTAAAACATTTAATCCATAAAACAAAGTTAAAGGAAAAAGTAAAACTAATCTATATTGATCCACCCTACGGAACGAATAGTGTCTTTTATTCAAGAAACCAAAAAAGTTCCTATAAAGATGATTTAATAGGTAGTCATTTTATTGAATTTTTAAGAAGAAGATTGATTTTGTTGAGGGAACTTTTAACTGATGACGGTGCTATTTACCTCCATTTAGATAATAATATGATTTTTGAGAGTAAGCTAATATTAGATGAAGTTTTCGGGGCGAAAAATTTTAGAGGGTTTATAACACGCAAAAAATGTAGTAATAAGAATTACACAAAAAACACATACGGAAACATATCAGACTATGTAGTTTTCTATTCTAAATCTGACAACTATACCTGGCACAGAGCTACATTGCCTTGGTCAGAAGAAAAAATGAAAAAAGAATACCCTTGCATTGACGAAAAGACAGGTAAAAGGTTTAAAAAAGTACCTGTACATGCTCCTGGAATCAGAAATGGGGAAACAGGAAAACCTTGGCGTGAAAAGATGCCTCCAAAGGGTAAACATTGGCAATATACGCCAAAAAGATTAGATGAATTTGATGCAAATGGAGACATTTATTGGTCTTCAACAGGGAATCCAAGAAGGAAGGTATATTTTGATAAAGATAAAGGTATTGCAGTTCAGGATATATGGTTAGATGTGCAAGACTCCGTAAATCAAAATATAAAGATTACGGGATACCCAACAGAGAAAAATCCATTTCTAATAGAGCGAATAATTAATGCTTCTTCAAATGAAGGAGATATTGTTTTGGACTGCTTTTCAGGTTCAGGTACAACATTAGATGTAGCAAACCAGCTAAACAGAAAATGGATTGGAGTTGATAACAGTTCGGAAGCAATCGAAAATATTTTTAAAAGATTTTTCTCAGGCTTAGAGGAAATGGGTGATTTCGTAAATACAAAGGGAAAGAAAACAAATGATTCAATTGATCAACTGACACTTTTTGAACCTCAAACTAAATACAATACGAAAGCATCAAAAAGTGAAAATTTTTCTTTTTATTCTGATGAAAGGTTTTTAACAGAAGCGATAAAGGCGTATGAAAAATTTAAAAACGAAAGGAAGAATGGTGTGGAACAAAGCATATAATAGTTATATTTCGCTATGTGGTTGCACGCTGTATATGGAGAGGTTACAAAGAAAGATGGAGTAATATATCAGTTTTTGAATGTAAATTTGATACTTGACTTTAAATTTTATCACTCCATCTCCACTTTCTTCCTCCTTCCCTTCCCAAATTCACTCAAATTAGTAGCAATACTCAAGTGATTCGTGCTACCGCCAATATGATATACACCCACCCCATAAGAAAAACGAAAACGTTTAATTTTAATACCCATACCCGCAGAAAAACCAGCCAAACTCCTAAGACTATTGATAGATAATTCCTTTTTTAATAAATGATTGTAGCCAAAACGTAAGGCAACGACCTCTGCTTTGCCAAATAAAAATTCACCATTAAACACCAAATGCCGAAAGAGATTGTCTATAAAATCATTACTGTTATCCACAACGGGTTCTCCCAAAAAGAAGGTATTTTCTTCCGAATTAGGATTATCGTAAAGTAAATTCCAACGCTGTAAATGTTGGGCAGTGATACCAAAACGGAAAGGCAAGTGATTGAGTTTTTTAGATATACCCAATTGTATTTCAAAAGGAATATCTTCCCTATTTCCATCTCTATAGGTACTTAGTTGACCACCGATATTTTTAAATAAGAAAGTGGCGGTAAATCCTTTATCCGCAACGTGGTATAATGCAGATAAATCACTCGCAATCCCAAAAGAATTATAGGCTTCAAATCGGGAAGAAACGAATTTTACATTGGCACCAACCGACATCCGTTCATATAATTGCCGCCCAATGCCTAATGTAACGGCCGTCTCAGAAGCTTCGAAGGTGCCTGTAATATTACCAAATTCATCTGCTGCCTGAAAATCACCATAGTTAATATATTGTATGCCGAGATGCACAGTAGATTGCCATTTTTCGATAAAACGCCCATAAGCCGCATAGCCATTACGGATACCTGCTACATGAAAATTTTGATTAAAGGATAGCTGATTGTGCATCTGTTTGTTCAATGCCGCAGGATTGGAAAAGGCTAAGGAAATATCGCTGTCTTGAATAGCAATAGGATTACCCCCTAATGCAGTGATACGAGCAGAGGCAGGAAGGTTTAAAAATTCATATACATTATCTCCGCCTATTTGAGCTGTTGCTACATAAGCTGTGAATAACAAACAAAAAAATGAAAATAGGCGCATTGTTAATATTAGATTATTATTTATTGCAATTGGTTCTATCTATAGTTGAAGTCTAATTTCAAGCCATATTTTTTAATTAACGCTTTCTTTTTCAAGTCAATTTGGTAGTTACATATCCCAAATTTCATTCTATCTTTATTAACTCTTCTTATGTCTTCTATCTTTTTACCAAAGGGGAAATTGAATTTATAATCTGGTAAATTTTCGTATTTTTTCTTGGATTTTTTATATAATTTTGAAATCTTATTTACTTCATAATTATAGATGTAGGCATATTCTCTTGGATGTAATTCTCCCTTAGTTATTGCTTTTATCAATTTTTCTTCTCCTATTTCACTAATTGGGTAGTCATAATGTAATAAGGTTACGATTACTTTAGAATTTCCTAATCCACAATCTGATATTGATTTTGCATATTTTTGATCATCTATTCCTATTCTTTGTTCTCCTACAAATTTATCTTCTTCCAGTAATTCTTTTATTCTATTAAAATTTGAATAGACTACTTCTTTGTATTTTGGATGACTTCTAGCGTCTTGTTCTTCTTGGTATCTTTTATGAAATTCTTGATTAAGTTTTAAATCTATTCCGCTTAAATATATTTTCCTCGCATCAGCTTTATGAGTTTCTAAGATTTGCCAGTCATTTAGATTTAGTTTTTCTTCTAATAGATTTATTGATTTTAAGCATTCTATTTTGATTCCTCTCTTCGTCGATTCTTTTAGATATTTAAGTCCATTCTTCTTTTTATCTATCAATAAATTCACTTGAGCGGCTACTACATAATCTTTTACAAACTTAACCTCATATTCTTCAAACAGTTTTTCAAATGCTATTTGTGCCTCATTGAAATGTTCGCTTACAATTAATTCTTCAATCTTGTTATATTTTATATGATACTCTAAATAGTTTGATTTGTCTACACTAACGTAGCTAATCAATAAAAATTTGAAACTAATTAATAGTAAGAACTTCTTCATGTTTTTGATTGCAATAACCTAATCATCCAATGTCTTCATTTCGTACACTACAAAAATACCAATAAGAATATATTCTATCGCTACCATCCATAGGTTTTCTTGATAGACGACATAATTATAATTAATGTAAGTTAGAAAAATTAATCCAGACCAGAGGATTGGAAAACGAAAGGAAGTGAATAAACAACAAACTATCGGCAAAGCTACATACCAAGGGTGCACGGTCATGGATAGAAATAAATAAGCGCATATAGCAAATAAAAGCTGCTTAAATAAATTATTCCAGTTTGGATTTTGCTCTCGGAACATTAGATAAAGAATACTCAAAAAAGCAAGAATAGATAAACGGGGACCTATATATTGAATAACATTGTAGCCTTTATCTAAGTAGCCTATCCAACGTAACAAATAAGAAATACTGCCATTAAACTCAAATTTTTGAAAATATAAATTTAAACTCGCACCAAAATTAGCTAGGAAACTACCACTAAATAAAGGCAAGAATAAAAGCAATAAACTAAGTCCTAAAGTACCAAAAAATAATAAATTTCTAGCCCAATCTATTCGTTGGAACCAATGTAGAATAGGTAAATTTGTAGTAGGCACTATCGGTTTTTTTGCCAAGCGCAGAATAAAAAACGGTAGAAAAATAAGTGGTAATAACTTAGATGCTATCGCCAATGCCATCGCTACTGCACTACCTACCAAACGCTGCCTTACCGCAATTAACCAAACGCTCAACAAAAGAAAAAAAATCATTGCCCCTTCAAAATGAATATTCCCCATGATTTCAAAAATAATCAAAGGGTTCAAGGCATAGAGGAGTATGTTTTTTAATGGGAGTTGAAAATATTTTAGTAGTTGAAAAATCAAGTATAGACTGCCTACTTCCATCAAAAAAAGAAAGCTTTTCATTATAATGCTACTACCCGTTATCGTATTGGGTGTAAGATAGGCTGCTGTAGCGAAAATAAATTGGTTGACAGGTGGGTAAATAGTAAAGTAATTGGGCGAATTTAGCTGTTCATATAAGGTGGATGTGATGCCGGGTATATTTACACCTTTCTCTATATAATAAGTGGGTAAATGATCAAAAGGGTTGATACCATTGGCAATTAAACGTCCATCCCAAATAAACCGATACACATCATCTGATAAATTTGGAAAAGCAAAAATTAAAAGGAAACGCAGGCTTATGCCCACACCTGTATACCATAAAATAGTTTTTTTATCGCTACTATAATGATAGACTGCTAGGTATAATAAAAAGAAGAAAGTGTAATGCGTAATCAAATAGAAAAACTGCGAGCGTTCTATTTTAAAGCCTAAGTACCAAGTTAATAATAGAAAAGTGATGGTACTTAAAAAGAGGAGTGCATTTCTTTTGTTTATCATTCTTATCTGGCAAGTTCAAGTATCAAGTTATCTTTTGTTGTTATTGAGCGCTAATTGGATGAGTATAGCGTGTCAGCTAAAAATGACGACTACCTGTATTTGCGACCCACGTAATTGCCAAATTTATTTGTCAGATTCCACTTGTTTTTTGGAACAATATTTAGCGTGCTTTAAATCTGCCAAATAATTTGGCAATTACGTGGGTCGCAAATATACGTAGTAAACATAAATAGACTATTGCTCCACAACTACTTCATATTTTTCCAGCAGATTCTTTTGCAAACGCTCATTATAAACAGCTTGTTGCTGCTGTTGCCAATCTAAAAAAACCTTTTCTTTAATCTGTTCATAAGGTATCAAACTAGCTGCGTTTATTTGATGTATCCAAACGACATGCTGCCCATAACCAGAAGCAATAGGCGATAGCCAACCCATTTTTGCATCCGCTTCAAATAAATTATCTGCAAACTGCTTTCCAAATGCTTGTCGAACAGCATCTTGGTCTTTCTGCGCAAAATAAGTTTGTAAATGGAAATTATCTCCGAGCGTTTTCATCGTACTCGGTTCCCGTTGGTTTTTGACTTGTTCATAAAAAGATTGGGCAGCTACCTGTGGGTCGGATCGTTTATCTGGATTAAAGTAAATTTGAGAAAAACTCAGTGTTTTAGCTTGTTGATATAATTGGGGGTGTTCTTGGTGAAATGCTTGTAAAGTTTCTTCACTAGGTTGCTCTAAACTCACTAAGTCTTTTACTAAAAATTCATACTTCTGCTTTAAGCGGCGGCGAATAATTTCATCATTATGATCTAAATTCATCCGCAAAGCTTCACGGTATAGAATTTCTGTATTAATCTCTTCTTGTATTAAGGATTGTAAAGTAGCACTATCAGGTGAGATACTCCAATTTTTTTCATACGCTTTTGTAAGGCGTTGGATGTCACTTTTCGCTAAGTGAATAGTATAGTCTTCCGCACTTTCTCCTTCCTTGTTTAGAAAACTATAGAGTAAGAATAATAATGCGCCAAGTAGTAGAAAATGAACCAATGGTTCTTTTAAAAACCGCCTCATGTTTTTATTTATCTCTTTTATGCCTTTGCACTTGATTCAAAAATTTTGAAATTAATTTTATTTCTGATCTTCCTTTATTTCTTTAATATATTGCTTAAAAGTCTTTTTATCCAAGTTTAGAAACTCCATTATTTCTTCATTGGAAAAAGTCGTATTGGCTTGCATTTTTTGGATGCTTGCTTTAATTTTAGCAATAAATATCGCTTTTTCTTTAGCGGCTTTAGCGATAAGTGTTGCCTTTTCTTTAGTCGCTTTAATCTTAAGCAGCTCTTTTTCTTTAGCAGCTTTAGCGACAAGTGTTGCCTTTTCTTTGGTCGCTTTAATCTTAAGTGCCTCTTTTTCTTTGGCAGCTTTAATAGCTTTAGCTTTAAGCAGTTCTTTTTCTTTAGCGGCTTTAGCGATAAGTGTTGCCTTTTCTTTGGTCGCTTTAACTTTAAGCGCCTCTTTTTCTTTGGTCACTTTAATCTTAAGCAGCTCTTTTTCTTTAGCGGCTTTAGCGGCTTTAGCGACAAGTGTTGCCTTTTCTTTGGTCGCTTTAATCTTAAGCGCCTCTTTTTCTTTGGCAGCTTTAATAGCTTTAGCTTTAAGCACCTCTTTTTCTTTAGTCACTTTAGCTTTTTCTTTAGCTATTTGTTCCGCACGTTTATTCGCTTTTTTTATTGTATCCTCTGCTTTTTTGAAGCCTAGTCTATAAAAAAAGTCTTTTTCTAAATCTATTGTTACTGGCATTGCTTCTGATAGTTTAACGGTTAACTCCTCTAAATTACGCATTCTTGAAATAATAATCAATTGATCGATATATTTCTTTAGTTCTACATTTGTTTTACAAACCTTTCTTAATTTGTCAAAAATAGAGTTTAATATAAGTACTGCATTTTTCTTTTGATAATCGCCTAAAATGGCCATGATGACTTTAGAGGGTTCCTCTTCGTCTAGCCATTTTTGAGGGGAAAAATTTCTAGCGTTTACTAAGGTAAAACTTTCAAAAACTTCTGATGGTTCCAATTTTGTTCGCATTTTTGGTGTTTTTTCCCCTAAATACACGACTACATGTTTAATTGGTAAACGATACTTTCTTAATTCTATTCCATGGTACTCCGACATTCGATAGATCATTTCTGCATCGTCTTTGCTTTCAAATTCTAAATGTAATATAAACTTTGGCTCTTCTTTGGAGTAAGTTTCTATTAATAAAAAAGCATCTGTTTCTCGAATGACAGTCGTTGGCTGTTTATCTGGTAACGGATGAAAATTCTTTAGTTTAAAATTAAGCTCTTCAATGACTAGTGGTAAAAATAGTTGCTGAAGGTTCTCTCTCATGATTTTATCATAGAGTTGCCCTTCCCCTTCTCGTTTCGTATTACCTTTTTTAGGTAATTTGGGTTGGTCTGACTTTTTTGACATGATTTGCGCTCATTAGATTTGTTTTTAATACAGTAAAGATAAACTTTTTTGTTTCAATGTTACTCGTTTAAGTTTCAATATATTTTACGCTAAAAAAAAGAAACAACAATCGTTTTAATTATTCATGCGAATCAGGGGTTGAAAATTCTATATCCTATATCAAAAGAGCGTAGCATAATACAACACTTATCCACGTCACGTCTAAATCAGTTGCCATTTATATCCGTTGCCAATGAGCTTATTGGCAACGGATATAAATGGCAACTGATTTAGACGTTGGTATTTGCCTGTTTTCTTATAGGTAGGGTATTTATTTCTTAATCCCTTAAACAGACAAGACAACGTGTTCTCAACGTCTAATGAATTCTTAATTACTTCTCCATCCATATAGGAGAAGACCATGCCCGTTCCTGTATCGTTGCATTCAAATCATCTGGAATATCTATACCCAAAACTTTCGCATCATAGGTACTCCAACGAGGAGTCGGAATTTCCAATACCCGTAAATAATACATCGCTAATTGGTCAGCATCAAAGTCTGGATCTCGCCAAACTGTTTGTAGACTAACCGCCCCTATAGAATTATCATACGTCGCTTCTTTCACATTAACAGAACTACCAATTGCAGGCAATTTTCCATTAGCAGCTATTTTTCTATCCCCTGCCCAAACCGCATCGAATATTTTTTCATGGGTCTTGCCCTCCGCATCTACCCATGCTTTAATGACTTGTATCCTATCTAGATTCGCCCCTTCCGCATCTTTGACCGCCCAAATTAAAAAAGAAGGTGCTTTTTTATCTTTGTTTATTTTAAAATCTCCACCCATTGGCACTCCTGATTTATAGGCAGTTGCTACCCAGTCCGTTGTTTCCAAGATAGTGGCAGGCATATCATAGTCAACAAAAAAACGCATTTTCATTCTAGGACCAGAAGTTGCAAAAGTTTCTTTTCGTTCTAAAGCTTCAAAAATAGCTTCCCTCGTATTTTCTTCTGCCCATACCCCTGCCATACCCGCCGCACTCATGTATCGACTAGATAAAAAACTATTAGGGTC
>ENA-ORXT01005276-ORXT01005276.1-marine-metagenome-genome-assembly--contig:-NODE-5276-length-12757-cov-28.358754_pt1 | contig 12757 bp, 8 predicted proteins | sample MGYA00237868_ERZ511482 | MGnify/ENA metagenome assembly ERZ511482 | reverse complement strand
CTGATCTGTGTAGATTGCTAAGTGCATCTGGTTGTATTGCAGTATCGGGAGGATTAGAAGTGGCATCTAATCGATTGCTAGAATTGATTCAGAAAGGCGTTACTGTAGAGCAAGTCGCTCAGGTAAGTCGCAATCTCACTGAGAGTGGCATTATGGTGCACGCCTACCTTATGTACGCATATCCTACTCAGACCGTACAAGAGACGATTGATAGTCTTGAGATGGTTCGACAGATGTTTGAGTTGCAGATATTGAGATCCGGATTTTGGCACCAGTTTGCCATGACAGCTCATAGTCCAGTGGGTATGGAACCAGAGAAGTATGGTGTGGAACCGATCAAATCAGAAATTACTTTCGCTGATAACGATGTACAATTTGTAGACAGTACAGGTATAGATCATGATGTCTTCAGTTATGGACTGAAGAAGTCGTTGTATAACTATATGCATGACAGATGCTTTGAGATGCCATTGCAAGAGTGGTTTGATATAGAAGTTCCTGAGACAACAATCTCGCCAGACTTTATCATGGATAGCTTAGAGTCTCAGCCTGACGTAATCAATGCCAATTCTCATTCTAAGTTGGTATGGATAGGTAGGTGTGCCATTACAGAAAATGAAAATGGTACATACGTATTACATCTATATAATAAATCTATGGAATGTGACTGTGTATTATCAAATGCAGAAGCTACTTGGTTACACGAAACCTTAGATAAGATGAGGCTATCTATGGACGAAGAGATTTGGACCTATTCAGAATTCAGAAAAAGTTATGAAGAGAAACTCGAAGACTTCACACTATTCTGGTTTGGGGAAACGATGGAGAAAGTGTTTGAGTTTGGCTTACTGATTCTTTAATGTAAATGATGAGTTTAGGATTAATTATGGATATTCAGAAGTAAGAAGTTATAATCCCAGAGGGATTACATTATTTTAGCCCTGCAAGAATTGCAGGGATAAGGATATAAAGTGTGAGGGGATTTGGCAGGACAGAGTGATGGTATTAACCAACGAAATGACCAAAGTTATTTTGTAATGATGGAACTCCAAAAACCTTTGGAGGTGGGATAGCTGGACAAAAATCATGACAAATCTGATAGGCATGTGACCCCCTTATTGGCTGTATGTAGCTAAATTCTGAGTTACTTTAGAACATCCCTAACTAACAGTAATTATGAATCAACAGTCTAGTACAACCCAGGCAACAATCGCCAACTTTGTTTTTTATATTTTTTGAATGACTCAGAACTTCCATATTTCTCATCCCAAGTTTTCTCCAGAGGCGGTATTCCACTAAACTTAAGCAACAGTGTAATTATCCACAATGGTGACAGAATTCCTGTCCATTGCCATCCACTTAGATAACTAGCAGCAGCCAAGAATACTCCAATCCAAAACAATATCTCTCCGGTGTAATTAGGGTGTCTAATTTTCTTCCATAATCCGGATTGCATAAATTCATTAGGATTACTTTTTTTGAATTTGAATTTTTGATGATCCGCAATTGTCTCTATAACTAATCCAAAAACTGCGATACCGATACCGACCCAAAATAGGAGTGTAGGCACGCCATTATTGTTACTATAAAAATAGAGAAACGAAAGACTGATGATGAATATGCTTATAGCCTGCACGATCCAGAACTGAATAAACGATAATAACCTTTCTCTAAACTCATCAAACCTTGCATCTCTACCCATTGCCATAATTCTGATAAATAAATATCCACCTAATCTAAAGGCCCAAATAGAAATAAGAAAAAACATTATCCAATCTATATAACTCTTATCCGACATGTAGAAACCTAACCCATTAATCATCAGGAAGCACAGGCTGTAACTAAAGTCAGTCAGCTTGTCTGTCTGTAGGAAGTAAGCAACGAAAAACAGTGAAAGATTAAAACCTATACTTATACAGAGTGCTGATAATAATATCGAATCCATAGACTATTTCATTTAGTAGTTCGGTGCTAATTTGCACAAGTCGTTAGCTAACAACTATTAGCAACATTTTATCTACTGATATGTTGACACAACGCAATTAATTATTAGATCGAATAGACGTAATTGCATAATAATTAGAGAGTAAGTTGTTAATTTACCTTTAGCACTTCTCGATAATTATAGCATACCCCTGACCTAATCCGATACACATTGTAGCCAGTCCATACTGCTTATTTTGTTCATGCAGCTCTAATGCAAGACTATAAGTAATCCGTGTGCCGGATACTCCCAAAGGGTGTCCTATAGAAATAGCGCCACCATTAGGATTGACACGAGGATCGTTATCAGCTAATCCCAATTCTCGTGTACATGCCAGACTCTGTGCTGAGAACGCTTCGTTAAGTTCGATGACACCCATATCATCTAATGTCAACCCCGCTTTTGCTAATGCTTTTTGTGTAGCTTTGACAGGACCGATACCCATTATTCTGGGTTCTACGCCTACGACTGCAGAACTTACAATTCTCGCTTTTGGTTGTATATTATATTTTGCTACAGCATCTTCTGATGCGACTATGACTGCTGCCGATCCATCGTTAAGTCCGCTGGCATTACCGGCTGTGACGGTGCCTCCTTCTTTGAAGACAGTCCTTAACTTAGCCAATGCTTCCATAGATGTATTAGGACGAATAAATTCATCTTGATCAAAAACCAGAGGATCTTGTTTTCTTCGTGGGATTTCTATCGCTGTAATTTCTTTAGCTAATCGACCACTCTTCTGAGCAGCTGCTGCTTTCTGTTGTGACCACATTGCAAATTTATCTTGGTCTTCTCGACTGATCTTATACATTTCCGCAAGGTTTTCTGCAGTGTTGCCCATTGCATCTGTGCCATACATCGCTTTCATTTTAGGATTGACGAAACGCCAACCAAAACTTGTGTCGTACATCTTCATATCGCCACCATAAGGTCTGGCAGACTTAGATACGGCGAGCGGTGCACGTGTCATATGTTCTACGCCACCACTGATAAATAAATCTCCATCACCAGCTTTGATCGCTCGATTCGCTTGTACGATGGTAGACATTCCTGATGAGCATAATCGATTGATTGTTTCCCCTGGAACCGTCCAAGGCAGGCCAGCTAATAATAATCCCATACGAGCGACATTACGATTGTCTTCTCCAGCTTGATTAGCACATCCTATGATCACATCTTCGTATGCGTCAGTAGGAATGGTGCTGTTCTTTTCTACAAGTGCCTTTAGGACATGTGCAAGCAAGTCGTCTGTTCTGATAGGCGCTAAGCTCCCTCTAAATTTTCCAAATGCTGTTCTGGTGCCGTCTATGATATATGCTTCTTTCATTTTCTATGCTTGATTTGCTAAGGTATGTAGAATCTTAGTAAAATTTTCCTGCATTAGATCTACATGAATGAGTCTTTCATGTTACCAAATTCATGTATTAGTCTTTTGTAATTACTTAATATACCCCATATTATATTTGGATATCTAAGGGGTGGGGCTTAAGTTAGTTGTGTTATTTAGTTTTTAACAAAATATTTAATGACATGTATTACAAAAAGTTTTCTTTAATTATTGTACTGATATTGTATATAGTGCAACTCAATGGACAAAAAAATCCTAAACCAAATAGTTCGGTTGATGATAGCCCATCTAATCAATGTTCAAATTTCTATCTCTCAATTAATGATGGTCGGAACACCATCAATTGGTCAATCGCTAAAGTTCGAGGTCTGAGGCATTTGGAAATTACTTGCGATGATGGAACATTACTCTTCTACAGTCGAGGCATTCGTGCAACAGGAAGTGAGGTAATTGGTTGCTGTCCTTCCTCATCGAGTGCAACGATTACTTATACATACAGGCCGTTTAGTAGCGAGGTATATATTACTTGTACAGAAGTAATACAAATAGATGAGTGTGATACTACAGAGGGTTGCCAATTTCCAATAGGCACAGCTTGCAACGATGGGAACGATTCTACAGAAAATGATGTGATCGTAGATAATTGTGAGTGCATAGGTACACCTGCACCATGCGCTTCCGATCTTGATCACGATGGAGTATGTGATGAGGATGATTGCGAGCCTAATGATCCAAATTTAACTCATACTATTGGAATGATATGTAATGATGGAGATTCAGAAACCCACGGTGATGTATATAACTCCGAATGTTTATGCAAAGGTTTCGCAATCCCTGATTCTATAGTGCCTCCCGATGTAGTTATAGATCCCGATGTAGTACATGATTGCAATGATGAGATTGACATTCATTTATCCCTTAATGTCAAATACGGCGTAAATAAGAGATCGAAACAAGAGATACCAATATCAAAATTAGAGATTTATCCACTAAATGACGAAAGGAAGCTTAAGGTAGTTACTACAAGTGAAGCAGAATTTTATGGTTTACAAGCTGATGAATCAAATATTCAATTTGTAATAAAAATGTATGGTGAAAATGGTAACCTTTTAAGAGAAAAAGTGGAAAATGTACCAACTGAAAGAACCGGACTAATAACAGTATCACCCAAGCTATTTACATATTTACATAACTGGGGAAGCATTACTCAGGGTAATGGTCCTGATACCTTACATACACTTGTTCCTGGAGTAGATATTATCAGATATTTTTGTGGAACCACTTTCAGTAAGGTGGAGTTATTGTCATTCTTCCAAGAATTTTTGGAATTGTCACCTGAGGAAATCTGTAAGTTTAAACAGTTGTATGACGAAATAATTGGCTCAGGATATTATTCCTCAAATCTAATTAGTTGGGAAGATAAATTTTGTGAGTTATTAGAACGTTATTATAATGAATATTTAAAAAGTAAAAATGGTGGTGATGAGGATTGCCAATGTAAGGTTATCAATTCTAGTACATTTATCGACCATAGTATAAGAGGGGTTACAGGGTCTCCTTTACCTGATTGCCCTGACGTTGCTATTACAGAAAGAGAACAAATAAATTCTGAAACGTCATCCAACACTATTCTTAATGAGAATAGTAATTGGCATGTCAACACTTGGGCACTTATGGGTGCTGCAAAGAGTATGTACACAATGAGTCATCATTGGGAAGGTGGTGATGAAAACAGTAGGATAAGTAAGAATATAAATATGTCTACAATTAAATCTAGCATTCAATTCTCAATGAAATGCTTTGACCCAATTAGCGCTGAAATAGATACATCATGTAATTGTGAGAAGGATGTTACTGTAGTTGGGCAATATACTTCACATGCAACAGGAAGAGCAGGTACTGATGCTGGCGCATTTGGTATGAGTGGCAATGGTAGCGTTAGGTCGTGTATGGAGGATTTTGCTTTTTTCACAAGATTTACAAGAGAAGGAATAACAAGAATTGAAGATGGAGCTTCAATTGCATGTGTAGAATGCGCTTCATCGGATTCAACTAATTTTTTAACTAGTTTAGCGAGTGCTGCAACCGATTTAGAAGAATTAGTCCCTGGTCTTATTGATACAACAGGATATGACTTATCTGACTTAAATGAATTGTTAGATACCTCAGCTCAGATTGTAGATGTTATCGATAATCTCTTTTCGTTTCCAGCAAGCTGTGGAGATCAGATAGATTCTACTTATACACTAATTAGCGCAAATGATAATTTCACATTAACTCCTTCTAATGACTATGTATCTTATACTATGTCAAGTAGAATATATTCTTATACAGATTTCACAAATGACGAAGCTTATCACGAATTACACGTACTATCTGATTATTTTCTTGCAGGTTCATTAACCTCAAGAGGAGATAGTACCTGCTGTGATGAGAAAGTCGGAGCATATGCAATTGGGACTTTGATGGAATTTGAGGAAGCTAATCTAATGGAAGTAAATGGGAATGATGCTTCTTATTTAGGCTTAGAATTTAGAATTCATGGACCTTTAGAGCAATCTAATATGTTAGCAACTGGAGGTTTGTATCAGAGAGGAGCAGATAATAGGCTCAATAGATTACAACAAGACGTCGCAGCTGTCCTTAATCTTTTAGATCAGCAGCTACTAACATTAGCTTTTCCCTATGAATGTCCAGATGGTTGTCAGTATTCTGTTAAGTGCTATTTCAATTGCGGATATTGGGGTGATTGTCATGAAGAAGAAGGGAATGCCAATAATGATGAAGATTTGGAAAATCGTAATTTATCAATAAGTAATCAGGGAAATACAATTAATTTGAATTTCATTCCTGATAACGAAGGAAATAGAATAAAAATTTATCCGAATCCAATTACTGGTGGTGAAAGTATTAGGATAGAGAGCAAAAGTGCTTTTAAGAATCAAATTCTCTATATCTTTAGAACAGATGGCAAATTAATTTATGAATCTGTTTTAGAAAATGATGAACATTTAAGAGATTTAGATAATTCTGTTTTACACAATGGTGTAAATATCTTTTGCATAAAAGATGCGCAAGGGAATTTGTATTTTGATAAAATAATTAAACAATAAAATTAGTATTAGAGGAAGGTGTAAAATACCTTCCTCTTTTAACTATATACATGATTTATACCATGAAAATATTATATATAGTCTTATTATTTTCATTAACTACTTTTAATGCTACTGCTCAATTTGGAGCCTTCTTAGAAGGAGGTTTAGAAGTATCCGATGACAGTAAGTTGTCTAAAGATATTACATTCGGAGTTAGTTACAGAGCTACTGAAAAGGTGAAACTAAATTTAGGAGTTACGGTCATTAATGACATACAATTACGAAGCATTTCCTATAATTCTGGGCAAACATTTAGTATGCAAGATCCAGAACAGGTTAAGTATCAAATTGTGGAGAGAGGGCGATATAATACTAAATCAATCTATTTCTCACCGCAATATTTTTTTAGTAAAAAACTTTCTATTGAATCCCAGTTTCATATTGTTCAAACAAGCTTTAGTTCTGATTTTAACGCAGTTCTATTTTCATTCGGAACAATAGAAGAAACAGTTTTACAATCTTTAACATCAAAAAAAACATCAGAGTCGAAATTATTTTTTAGATCGGCATTGAAAATGGCTTACACATTTCCAGTAAGCCCTAAATTAGGTATTTCAGTATATAGTAAATTTACCTATGATTTTAATCCAGATACTTTAGACACAAAGACGATTGATGACTATGATTTTGAATTTCGAAGGGACCCTGTAGTTATGGACTTAGAGGCTCAGACTGACATTAAGTACGAGCAACAGTTTATTATTTTTATTGGGGTAGGTTTGGAGTATATCTTTTAATTTTTTTTTGATAAATGGCAGTTATGAATTTTAAAATAATTTTATCCTTTTTTATCTCATTGTCATTTATAACTATATCTACTTCTCAAGAGATCTGTACAGCAGGCTCAGATCTACCAGCAGTTAACTCTTATAATCTTTTGTCTACAAGATCCAATGACGCCGTTCTTGAAATACCCGTTGTATTTCATATTGTAGGTGATGCGGTAACGCTTAGTAGTATAGAGGAAAGTGACCTTATAGAATTTGTAGATTATTGTAATTCCGTTCTCAGCGGAATGAATATTAGTCTAATTAAGGTACGACCAGAATTTGAATCGACTATTGGCATTGCTAATATCAATCTAATTATAGAAGACATAATCTTCCAAGATTCTGAAGCAAGGTTTGTCTTAGATCCTTTTTCTTCTTCAAATAACAATCTTGAAGAAGTTAAAAATTATGATACGGGAGGCAGTAATCCATTAGATACAGATAGGTACTTGAACATTTGGATAAGTAAAATATATAAGCCTGATGGTAATATAAATAAATTTACACTCGGATACGGCACGGCACCAAATGGAGCACCGGGATGGGGTAATACAGATAGAGTCCAAGGCGTTTTGCTAAACAAAAAAGTAATTGATGATGGAAGACGCTTAGTCCTTCTTCATGAGTTAGGTCATTATTTTGGTTTAAGACATGTAGTAGAATTCCAGCAGAAATTCTGTGAAGATACTGATGGCATTAGTGACACACCCATGGGCAAAAAGTCGCCTTCATGTGATCATGATGATACTTGCTCTGGTGACAACGGTCCCGACATGACAGAAAACTTTATGAATCCTCAGGCATTTCATTGCAGATACATGTTCACTAAAGGTCAAGTCAACGTCATGAGAGATATAATCAAAGAATATAGACCGGAATTATATCGTGAGATAGAAATCGAAAAACCAGAGCCGATTTCAAGTATCAAAATATACCCTAATGTGGTAACAGATGGTTTTACTTTAGAATTCACAGATTGTGATGTAAAGTTTATAGATGTGCATATATATAAAAGTAACGGTATTCTAATGTATGCTGATCGTTTTTCTGCCATACGATACAAAACGATTGATGTAAGTGACTTCCATGATGGATCTTATTTTGTAACAATACAGTATGGAAATGATATAGAAGTAAGGCGGATTATTAAGATATAATCAAGCAACTTAGAGTGTTATTTTTTGGAAGCTTATAATTTGTGCTTTCTCTATTACTCTTGTTCGTATTTAAGTAGGCATAATACAATTGTCTCTAAGAAGGTAACTCGCAATTCAGATATAATAATTATCATAGAATAATTGTAACTTAAGAGCGGCTATAGCAGAGCCGCTCTTTTTTTAATTTTCTTATATTAATTATTATGAAGAGATCATTACTGACTACATTATTTTCTATTAGTATTATTATAGGTGCTCTAGCACAAGATTACCACAGCACCTACCAAGATGTATACAGTACAGAAAACGAAAATGCCACCAGTATGCATAGTCTCAGCGATGAGGAACATATCATATTAGGCAATGGCACTTGTAATAATAGATCGCAGTCTTGCCTACATTATTATAAGGTGGGTACAGATGGAAGTATGATAGATTCCATCCAGTATCCTCATATAATAGGTGCCGTACACAGGACATCTATCGATGATGACTATTTATATGTAAGTGGATATCAGATCGGAGATACGATAGAGTATGATGGTTATAGATTATATAAGATGACCCATAACGGCGAAGTCTTACAGTCGGCTAAGTATGACATCTCAGAGTTAGAGGGTGATACTCCATCAGATCCGCAGTATCCTATATATGCCTACGTTCCATACGGTACTGTAATATACGGAGATAAGGTTATCGTCTATGGACAGACACGTGAGTATGATGCAGTTACCGAGATAGAGACTGTAAGGGGACTTATGATGTGGTATAATAAGATAGATCTTTCCTATGACACTATGGTGTTCTTGCAGCCGTTACATGATCGTATAGAGATATGGGATGCAGAAGTAGGACCAGATGGAATGCTTAATTTTTTATTTGATTACAATGTGCAAGCTTCTCCAAAAGACAATCATTATAGGAGCTTTGTAAAATATGATTCTCAGAGTAATGAAGTCTATCGTTGGATAGACCCTCCTATATTATATAACCAGTTCTTTGCTCACATATCATTTGTGATATTAGCTGATAATAGTATCGTGACATATATTTTTAATGAAGAACATAGAAGTCAGGATATGATAAGAGTAAGTGCAACCGGAGAAGTTATATGGCGCAATAGATTAGATCCACGATACGAATATGACCAACGCTCTATCCTCAATCTTTTTAGATCAGAAGATGGAAATATTATCAGTGTTGGCGGATATAGTAATCTTCCGGAATTGTTATTATCTGGTTTCATGTTTCAAATAGATGGTCATACTGGAGAAATACTCTGGGAGAGATCTTACGCTGATAGACCTACAGCTCCAGATAATCTTACACTATTTTCTCGAAATGGTAATCTTCTTAATATTTCCCAATTGCCAGATAGAAGTCTATTTATCTCTGGCAATATAGATCGGGATGATATAGGAGAAGACTTATGGCTCATGCACACGGATGAGGATGGCTGCTTAGAGGCTGATTGTGGTGGTCAGGTGCAACTGATCGGAGGCGACCCTTACCTTAGTCCTATGATGCATCCGGGGGCGATATGGTACTATCAGAATCCGAATGCAGATGGTGGTATTATTAAGGAGTCATATATTAGATTTAATCTCGGGTCTGGTATGTTGCGTACAGAAAAATATCTGGACCTGAGAGATGATTTTATATATGAGGATAATAATAGGATCAATTTTTATGTCACTGATGATAATAGGCAATATTATTGGCTTTCGGATGGTGACAGTATATTAGTCTATGACTTTAATTTAGAATTAGGGGATACTTTTGAGTCAGCGTACACACCTCATAAGTTGACTGTTATAGAGACAGATACGATGCGACTGACTAATAAAGCTAAGCGACAATATTGGGTGTTGGCATGTGAGGATAATCCTGAGAACACCTTGACATGGATAGAGGGTATAGGCACCTATCATGGTATGCTATGGCCATCTGATTTTTGTTCTGGCGACTATGGTGAGGAGCTTCTTAACTGTTATTATCTTAATGAGCAGTTCTATCACATTAATCCTGCTGTACCACACTGCAGTGCTACTGGATTAGTCAATGTAGAAGATCATGAGATAACACCACTGATCATCTATCCTAACCCTGCGGTAGATGTACTGCAGGTTGTACTTCCTGACAGTGGCATCTATAGTTATAGAGTGATGTCTATGGATGGAGCTGCAATATTTGCTGGTGTCTCAGATGATACATCACAATTAGATGTCAATATCAGTAACTTAGAGTCAGGCATGTATCTTATTACGCTCAGAAAAGATGAGCAGAGTTATGTGTCTAAGTTTATCAAAGCAAATTAAACCTAAAATATTATTATGTATAAGCTAATACTATTTTTGATCATTCTATTCGACGCAGTGTTCCTTCCAAATTTTCTTTTAGCACAATGTCAAGTAGATGCTGGAGAGGATTTAATAGCGTGTATTACTAATGCTAATCAAGAAGATACGATTAGATTAGACGGGACATTACTTAGTGGAGATATTGTAAGTTACAGCTGGTCTGCAAAGAAATTTTCAGATGGAACAGATGTAACGAATCAATTATTCCGTGAGACTGACAGATTAGATCCAAGCACTCAAGATTTTTATACTGAATATATCACAGTTTTTCTAACTGGAATTACATCAGATAATCAAACTTGCATTGATTCTATGAGTTTGATTTTTTCTATATGGGATTATGGCTTCGCTAATACTACGAGAACAAAAGATTCAGAGGATACGATCCAAATTTTTGGTGCAGCATTTTCTGATTTACCAGTTAGCTATGAGTGGTCTCCAAATTATAATATATCAGATATAACTACAGAATATCCGCAAGTCTGGAATGATACAACCGTTACTTATTTTTCTAATATAATGGATACTTTAAGATGTATTGAAACCAATGATTCTTATACATCTATTGTATCGACCACCTCCGTTGATGAGATATCAAAGATTTACGATTTCTCAATCTATCCTAATCCTGCAAGTGCAGTTATTAATATAGAATCAGATGAAAAACTTAATCATGTGAAATTAATGACTGTTGATGGGCGGCAATTATTGACAAAGTCCGATGATGCACAGATTGACGTATCAGATGTGCCATCAGGAACCTATATTATAAAGATTGTTTTTGACGATGGTACTATAAGGTCTGACCATATAGTAATCAATAGATAGTTAAGTTAATTTCGATTCTCTGGCCATATGAGTTATGCGACTTAGTTTAACAAAGCGAATTAAAGAAAATTATAATTATATGAACAAGCTAATCTTATTTTTCATCCTATTATCTACCTCATCTGTAAATGCTCAAGACTACAATCCACTTGTAAAGGAAGGAGCTATATGGGTGATATCTTATATTGATGATTATGGAATAAATAACTACAACGCCTTTAAGATAGAAAGTGATACAATAGTGAATAATATAAGTTATCAAAAAGTTTACAACTCGCAGGTGGAACCTATTTCTGGTCAAACAGAATTTAGATTTATCAATAAATCTTTGTTTGGATTAATCCGTGAGACTGGTAAGCAAGTTTTTTTAATTAAGAATGAGAATTATATATTTTTATCTGGGGACTGCCCATTGGGAGAAGAATCACTCATCTATGATTTTAATCTTGAGATAGGAGACACCATTGACCTATGTAATACCATGTACTTCGAAGACGACCCTTTGATTATTAATGAAATAGAGACTCGTATAGAATTCGATATTGTCAGCAAGATTTTCTCTTATTCTGAGTTTTATGGAGATGGTTACCTCATAGAAGGAATAGGATACAGCAAAGGACTATTTGTCGATGGATTAAAAGACTCCTTTACAACAGGCTACTTTACACCTCGCTTAGCCTACTATTGTGAAGATGATACTGATTGTCCTTTTTTAGTGAGCAGTAATGATTTAGTTGAAGACCAAGAAGTTGTCATATATCCCAATCCTACACAGAGTATGCTACAAGTCAAGCTTCCAAGTACAGGAATGTATGAGTATACCGTTATGTCGATATCCGGAAAGGAAATTGTGTCTGGTACTATTGATCACTTATCAGAGTTAGAACTGGATATGAGTCAGGTAGAATCGGGAATGTATATATTACAATTGACAAAAGGTGAGCAGAGTTATGTGTCTAAGTTTATTGTGAGTAAGTAGTGTTATTAATGTATAATATGAAATATCTATAATCTAATTACTATGAAGAAACTTATAACAATAATGATTTTGCTTTGGGTTGTTGTGGCTTTTTCTCAAACTGATCTGGGTATAGGAACTAAGTGGACCTATTCTCAGAGTGAATTTGGAGGCAGAGTTGTACCTGTACAATTGCT
>ENA-ORXT01005275-ORXT01005275.1-marine-metagenome-genome-assembly--contig:-NODE-5275-length-12763-cov-9.307189_pt1 | contig 12763 bp, 5 predicted proteins | sample MGYA00237868_ERZ511482 | MGnify/ENA metagenome assembly ERZ511482 | reverse complement strand
AGATAAATAATAGGTAGGCCTACACTATATCACCTTCGGTATAAAACAAAACCGCCGGTCGTCTCTCGCAAAGCAAAAATATGGTATATTTATTTTTATTTTTTAACTCTCGTAATTATTGTCCGAATAATAGGGGGCTGGATCATATCCATCAACCTCATAACCAAATATAATTCAAAAAAGTCTATAATGTCCTTTACTATCTTCACATAGACCGAAGAGTGAGAAGCCAAGATGATTGTTTTCGGACTGATACCCTGCAACACTTGCAAGCAAGTAGAGCATATACTGTGATCAATATTCTTAGGTATAGCTATTTATTTTTACATTTTAATATTCCCAAAGTCGTTATCGCTTTGTAAGTCTCCATATTCTTAAGGGTTTCAGGAAATAAACCAATGGCTATATTTTTAATAGGGAAGAATTGATAAGCATTTAATTTATTATCTGTAAAATATAGATTTCCTATTTCTAAATTATATGGTTTTTTGCTTGGATGAAAATCGTCAAAAGCGGATTCAATGAGAACTAATTTATTGCAAAGGTCATTGCTTGAAGTTATGCCTTTAGTTTTTTTGACATCAGTTGATGATATCTTATCACTAGATACAACTAATATGAAATCTTTGAAATTATAATTTTTATCAATTTGTTTGTTCAAAGAAATATTGCCTCCATCAATATTGTCAAATTGTATACTCATAAGTTGGTCACAAGTATTGATATCTTCTGTTACTTTATCAACTACCCTGATTCTAATCCATTTGAGTTTAGCGCCTAATTCTAATAGCGCATCTGGTGTACTTTCTTTACTTATACCTATTGAACCTACAACAACTTTATCTCTCTTCAGTCTGTTAATTGCATTAGTTAATTCACCAGTCTTAATAAGCTTATTTTCAAGAGTTTGGAAGTGATTGTTTGCTATTCTGAATTTGAAAGCTACAAGATTGAAATCTATCCCAATTGGGTTCTTGAGGACTTCAAGATTTACCTTTGTTTCTTCTTTAAGTATTGACAAGTCCTTTTTAACATCTTTCACAAGAGATGACGTTTCCGATTTTAATGATTCCAAGGCGTCATTTGCAGACTTTGCATTGCTTTTTAGCTCTGTAATTACTGATTCAACTTCATTAGTGAGTTTTAATTGAAGAGTTTCTTTTGTGCCATCTATTTCCTCAATTGTCTTGTTTACTTCGGTAGTAATTTGAGCGCCGATTTGTGTAAAACTTTGTTCTGTCTTCTTTCCGCTATAATACCTAAAGAAAAATAGACTTATAGCTGACAAGACTAAAGAGAACATTGCTACCCCTGCCCAAAAATTAATCAATTGTTCTATTGTAAATTTCATTTCCTTTTTTAAATTTGCTATAACTCATTTATGATATGGAAAAAATATGAAAATGATAAGTTTTCCATCTGGCTATCCTCACCCGTTTGGCTCTATGGACTACAAATACCAAATATAACTATAACCCTTTCATTTTAATACTAAAACCACCTGATCTCCAAACACCCAAAATGCGAGAGCACGGAATATCTATAATGTTCTTTAAACTTGTTAACCTCCAATCGACCTATCAATCTTAAAGGAGGCAACGAAAGGTAAATGATCTGACACAGTATTCTTGAACTCTTCTCTACCAATATTCATCGTCCAATGCATAGGAAATAGCCGGAGGCTACCTCTAATGTATTCTTGGCTGAAAGTACGTGTCATGGCAAAACCATCAAGAAGATTAGCCCTTCCTTTTGGTAGGATATGTGAGAATCTCTCTTGCAAGTCCCATGATGATAAGAAATCCATGACATCAGGACCCCCTAAGTGATGAAAGTTGCTGATGTCTTGTCCAGGGATCATGTTAAAATCACCTGTGACAATGATATCTTCCTGACTGCCCGCTCTGATAGATTGTATATGTTTGAATACCTCATTAGCTTGTTCGTCTCTGATGTCTTGCTGTGGCTTATTCCTTCCTGACTTTAGGTGTACGACGATGATCTCAAAGTCAAAATTCCATATTTTCACGGTAGCGTGGAAGGCTTTACGATAGTCATTATTCCCCAGATCCGTATTGGATAGAAGCTGTTCATTTGTAACATCGACTCCGTCTTTATATAAGAGTCCAATATGTAAATCTCTATTCTGTGGTATGATTTTTTTGTGATAAGTTAATCCACAAGTAGCTAAACCTGCTATAATATCGTCAATGACTGATATAGGACTTATCTCTACTAAGGCCACTACCTCGGCATCCAGGTAAGCTAAGCCCTCTACTTGCTTAGCAACTCTTTCAACAGGGATGCCCCCATACCCTTCCAAATTCCATGCGGCGATTGTGGCAGTACTCTTTTGAAATGTATTCATATTCTAATTTACTTAATAGTGTAAGGGTTTTTATTATTTGTAACCTCTTTTATTGAGTCATTGGATGTATATTTCAGGGAGGATCGCTCAATTGTTACAGACGCTGAATCTTAAAAAAATTACTCACATGAGCTTTTGATTATACTCATGAGCATGTTTCTATATTTAGGAAATCTAAATAGATTATCATCTATTTCAAAAACCAGAGAATTAATGCTACTATGATATTCTGTCCAAGTGAATGTGCCATTAACTGATTTTTTACTTTCTGTTAGAAGAATAGCTGATACTGCTTCGTCTTTAGCTATTTCGCTAATTAGTTGTTCAACTGCATTATCTAACACCTGCCATAAATCAGTTGCTGATTCTTTTTTCGATGATGCAAGAATTACAATCTTTTGGTTCAGTCCAAATTGAGATATCTTCAAATTTTAAGTGTTTTATGTAGAGTTAATAATTTTTGTTTTATTGTTGTCTTCGTGAATAGAAAAAGGAATACCATACGATATTCCTTTTTACTAAATTCCAGAGATTTTATTTTTTAGCTTCCGAGGATCTTAAGGAATTATTATAACTATCACACCCATCTATATAGGCATGTATCGTAGCTCCGAGCTTCACTTCTGCGCCTGCCTGAAATAGAATGTTATTTCCTGCATCAAGTATCATATGTCCAGTATTGAGCTTAGCATCCATGGTGATTTGCTGGTCTACTTCTGTGTAATTAGTCGTACCTGCGCCCAAGAATAAATTACCACCTACATGATAATTACTAATACAATGGTCGAAAAAGCCGAACCCATCGATGGCGATATCCGTTTCGTAACAATGACCCGTAACCCCAGTGATCTTAAACTGAACTATCTCACCAGCAAATCCAGGCAAGGGGATGTCTTCTTCTATCCACTGATTACCCCGATCGCCTGACTGATAAAATATCGTTGTCCAGTTTCCTCCAGGGACGACCCTCGCCTCTATGATTAACTCTCCCATGCAGCTACCCCACATGTGTGACGCAAATGCTATATGTGGACTGACCATAGTGGTTAAATCAAAGCATGTGCTGGTGATCGATGCCACTTTATCAGGATGATTACTTCCTGATCCCTCTAAGTATAGATACAGCGATCCATTATAAGCTCCCGTAGGTCCAGTATTATCTGATGGTGTGCCTGATCCAGAGTGTATCCAGTTAAGATCATCGGTACATACATGTTCAAAGTTATCGATCCAGCTGCCTTCAAAGTCTTCGTAGAATCCTTCCGCAGGGACCGGTGTGGAGCAGCCTTCAAACTGAAAGTCAAACAAAAACTCTTCCTCTGACCAGCGACTGTCCCACTCTACATAGTAGGTCTGACCACATACGACAGGCACATTTTCTATTCGCGATGCCCAGGCTTGACTCCCATTGAACATAGGACAATCATCATCATTATTCGCAATCACGTTGTAGCAGCTTCCTTCATGGAAGTATAGTCTTGTATCTACATTGTTGTAGCAAGTATTGATTGATACATACCCGTCTTCTTCTGCTGTAAATACATACCAATCAGCATGTGTCGCATCATTGGCATTAGCAGAGCTACCAAAAGATGCACCGTCGTTGTAGTAAGTACCGTTATAAGTTATCTCTTCTGCTGTGGCACAAGTCTCTCCTTGGCATCTGCTACTGTAACAGTTATTATCAGTAACATAAATATTTTGAGTCTTAGTTACCTGTTGCCCACATTGATCATCTGTAACATACCAGAATCGAATGATCTGCCCTGTATTGTAGCAATAGTCAAGATTGTCGAAGTTATCATAGTATGATAAAGTCGTAGGCCCACATGTACCAGATAAATAATTAGGAGATCCTGTCAGTGTGAGATTATTATGATTGTCATCACATTGTATAATCACATCAGCTGGAACATCAAAGTCCATTTGTGTGAAATCTGGCTGTATTGTGATCACCTGATTATGCGTATTAGTCACACCACATTCGTCAAGATATGTCCAGACACGATTGATTGTCCCACCGCCACAGTAAGTGTAGTTATCTGTATCCGTATAGACGGCTTCGCTGCATGAGGGGCACAGAGTTGACTCCCCTAATACATCTCCTGTGAAGCTCAGATTAGTGGCTACCGCTGCACAGTCTATGGTGACATCGGCTGGAAACGCGATTAAAGTACCAGAACATGTAGGCTCTTCCCAGATGCATAAGTCAAAGTCGCCAGTGCTTGATGGTTTATTAATGTTATAAACTCTTAGATAATAAACAGCTCCTGGACTGAGGTTCGAATAAGTATTATCAAAAGATGTGATTGATGCGACTGAGTTACCGTTACATCCTATTTCTGTAAGACTGGAACAGATGCCACCGTATAGATTAAATTTGGGAAATCTGATAGGTGTAGAATTAAGGCTTACATTAATTGCACCTGAAGCTGGAGCTGTGATCTTATACCATATGTCTGTCAGTGGTGTAGCTTCACAGGATGGTAGTGGTACTGATGAGAGAGAGACATCACAGTTATTTAAAGTCATGGGAGTACAGCTTGATCCTACCGCTACATTTATTGCATTGCACGGCTCAGAGTTAGCCTTAATCGGACCGCCACAGCTTGTAAATGTATAAGTGCATTCACTGATATCAAAGTTAGATGGATTGTCTAAACAGATGACCATAAAGAGAACTTCACCTGTATCTTCATCATCGTTAGCTTGAAAGGTGCGATCTCCTACAGTAGCGTTAGGTCTTCCAGCAGGTCCAGCATTTCCTTCGTTAAGCCAGGTGGTTCCTCCATCCCATGAATATTGTAATTGTAATTGGGTGCATGCATTAGTCCCAATATTATATTCGATATCGATTGATCCAGCCCAAGGGTATACGGCTCCATTGCATGGAGGATTGAAGATCTCTATATTATTACCTGAATTACAGGGAGTACATAATGAATTATTACCTCCACAGTCTATCCCTTGTTCGTCTCCATTTAAGATCCCGTCATAGCATGTCTGGCAGGTGCCATTGTCATAGGTCGCTGAGGCATTATAATTATGTGCATTCTGATCCATACATCCAGCGACTGAATCACCTATGATGGTATAGCTACATGTTTCTCCACAGACTGTCCCAGAAGTACACGATACTCTAATTTTGAATTGTGTACTTACATGACTTGATGTCACTGTAAATGGGTAAATACCATCATCACCTTCATTAACCGCTAATATGCTCCAAGTAGATCCTCCATTGATAGAATATTCGATGTCGACTAAGCCTGATGAACAGTTAAATGGTGCCCAGATGATATTTTTTTGAGAGGTTTCTAAAGCGATGAGCTGCCCACAGTCATTCGGATCTGGCCAAGTGATTTGTAGCGTATTACAGCTTGCTGAAGGACAGGCTACACAAGAGCCTCCGCAGTCGACTCCGGTCTCACTACCATTCTGTGTACCATCACTACATGTCGGAGCGGAGTTACATCCCGATGTTGTCACAGATGCTATATTAGACCATCCACTCGTGACACAGTTGCAGATCGTTCTGATACGTGCCTCATACTGTTTACAATCTTGAGCTGGATAAAGATTGCTATTACTATTGAGCGGCATGTTGACACTTGACCAGCTGCCGCCATCGATGCGATGCTGTAGTTCGTAGCTAGTCTCTCCGAAGACATTGTTCCAGTTCGTTTGAACATAGTTACCATTTTCATTCAGCGCTAATGATGGTGTGGTACAGCCTGCATTGGACCCAGTAGAGATATAGAAGGAATGCCAAGGGGAATAGGCACTGGATCCGCTGCTGCAGTTAGCACGTACTCTGAAATAATGGGTATTACAGCTTGAAAAGTTAGCTGCAATACTGGTTGAAGTGTATCCATTTGAGCCGCCGTTATTAGGGTTGACACCATCATTGCTGTATTGGATGTCATATGAGCTTGCCGAGGAGCTTGAAGCCCACGACATAGTCGATTGGTTGCCGCTTATGTTGGTATTTAGATTGGTTGGGATGTCGCACGTTGTAGTATTTCCAGGACAATCACCAAGTACAAAGTTAAAATCACTTTGATAGCAGTATGTGTCTGTATTTCCTGATAAGACTACATGCAAATCACTTGTTGCACTATTAATCAGTGTATAAGGGTAGTTTGCGGCTTGAGTTAGATCAGTAGTTGTGCTGATTAAAGTGCTGCCATCATATATTTGAGCAGTCAGATTGAAATTACCGCTATAAGATGAAGAAAAATTAAGCTCATATGAGCTCGTGCTGCAATCTTGAGTAATTGTAAAGTCATTTTGACTTGAGAGTGATTTTTTTGAAGAAGTATCACTTATTAAATTTGAGTCATTACAGCTTGAATTTTGAAAATAAACGTTGAATGATTTACTATACACTACTTCCGAAGTATTGTTTGGATTATATAGTTTTAATTCATAAGTCCCTTCAGATTGACAAAGAGATAAGAAATCACCTGGCAAAGTATATGATATTAATCTGTTTGGGATCATATTACTGAATGTTTCTAAATAAATATTTCCGTTACCTCCACAATTCGTATTTGATAGTTCGACAATAATATTTGATTGATTCCTTGGATAAAAAGCAAAGGAGAGAATTTCATCTGTCTGGTAAAATGAGTTTATTGTTGAATTATCGATCACTATAGGATTCTGAATAGTGTTTGGAGTCAAATTTCCAGAGTTGTTATAATATGAACCTAATTGTATAGGCTGAAGTAAATACTCGCTTAATCCATTATTGTAGGCGTGAGAAAGTTTTAGGAATCCTGAAGTGCAATTGCTATCAGTACATATACATCTGCCACTAAAGCAATTACAAGATGGTGTATCTTGAGTACAAACACACCCTTGCGAAATACAAGAATTTGGACTTGCCCCATGCTGAGTCCCAACAAACAAGTGATTTGAATTGAATAACCCACAACCAGATGATCCAGGTTGAGGAAAACCTACATTCCATTTTTCAACCTGATATGATTCTGTAAATTCCTGAAAAGTATTTTCTGGCGAATTACCAGAAACGCTCATAAATTGTTTACTAATTCCTAAAGGATGATGAAAAGCATATGCGTTTTGAATTTCATTAAAATTATTCGCATTATATCCAGAGTAATAAGCATCATTAGGTGCTAAATTATTTAGCCGAAGCAACATTATCCCATCTGGATTTCCAGATTCATCTATTATAGTTTGATGGATTACTTCAGTGACTACTTCTGCTCCTGTAGTTATATTTGAGCTTTTATTTACTCCTGAATTACAATTGACTTCATCATTAAATTCAAAAATCCATTCATCAGGTGGTATTTGATTTGCAGTTTCCAAGCAGTGAGAAGCAGTAAGGACATACGGTAATCCATTACTATGACTGTTATTTATTAGAATGCCAGTACAATTGAAAGCATTAGGTGTATAAATCCTTACTGTTGTATTTTTGTTATTTCGACGTTCAAATCCACTAATGCAGTCAGCATTATTATTTTGGGTAAAACAGTTGATTGCAGATATGAGCATTAATAGTATAGATATGGGAGTAACAATAATTGCTTTGATTAGAGATGGGTACTTATTATTAGTTAAGAGCTTCATGCTTAAAGACTTTTGTTTTCGTTAATATGATCTTTATGCAATAACATATTCTTATAGATTTAGAATATTTGACAGATTCGGCTATCAAAACAAACAAGCAAACTTGATGCATATGACGAATGATCCCTTAATCAGGACGAATGAATATCAAATTTTATGTGGTTATGATCGATCCACATGATCTTGGAGCCTCTTTTTACCTGCTTGACTCATATCTAGCACATTGTCATCTTGCATTTTGACGTATTTATAGTTGATGTGCTTGATTCTGAGCGTATTGACAATAGTAGATCTGCTGATTTGCACGAATTGATTGTCGGGCAGTCGAGATAATATGTTTTTGACTGTCGACCAGTATTGATATTGCTCTCCATCAGCGGTATGAACGAATGATAGGTTTTTCGAGGTGATCGTATAAAGTATGTCTTTGGGATCGTGTTTCATTTCTGTCTTATCGTTGATCGATATGAGTGCAGTTTTGATTTGAGTTTTCTTTTGTTTCTCGATTACCTGTTGTAAGCGTTTATTTTCTCTGTCGATATTCTCTTTCAGGATCGTGATTTGCTCATTATTAGCTTTTTCGAGTAGATAGTTCTCTTCTATAAGATCGCTTTTCTGGGACAGTTGCTGATTTCGGTACAGCGTAAATCCCATAATACCTGCGATCACGCATAGAGCCAGCAATAGTTTCAGTCCTATACCAGGTTCATCGAGCAGCCGACGATCTATTCTAAAGTTGAAATACTCGATATGACTGCTGATCTGTTCATTGGCAGCATCACGGGCTCTCAGTCTTAACTCATATTCACCAGATGAAAGATTAGATAGACTCAGATGCTGCGAGGCAGTCCACGCTGACCATGCTTGTTGATCGTTCAGCCGATAGCTATATTCTGGCTGCTGAGGATAAGGGTTACTGATGATTTCATATTCAATATTGATGGCATCCCTTCCCTCCTCTATCTCATAGCATTTTTGATTTTGATTTACTCTATTGCCATTCACTCTTATGATTTGAGCTTTCATGCCATATTGTGTATACTGTAAATGCTTAGGATAAGTATAGCTGAGGTGTGTAGAACTGGTAATCCATAGCCTTTCTTTGGAGTCCAGATAAAATCCATTCTGATTAGGCTCTATGCCTTGAAATCCATTACTCTGATTGTACACCTGAGCTTGTAGTGTACCATTTTGCCAATATTCCTTTGGGTTGATCATCACAAGATCATTCCCCATGCCTAAGAATAGCTTTGACTCATTGTAGGCATATATCGAGCTAATCATTTCATTTTGATAATAGGGAAATTGAGTCATTTCGTTATTATCCGGATTATATATGACGATGCCATGACTTGATCCAATCCATACATTGCCCAAGACGTCCTTAGTCGTAGAAATGAATGCAGGATTTTTCACAGTCGTATCGGGGTGTGAAAAGATTTGGATGCTATCTGTCATTACATTATAGGTTGCAAAGTGAGGCCTATATGCAATGCCATAAGTAGAATCGTCAATATTAAGCCCGTGCAGCAGACAGGATCGAGCATTTAATCTGTCTTTTGGAATACTGACTTCTTGTCTGGTGTCTATATCAATCAATCTAAGATCACCACAATTGAGCCCGACTACTCTATGATTGGCAGCATCGTAAAAGGAATGAATGCTAGCGAGATTTCTCTCAGGTGATCGACACATTACGAATGTATCGATTATTCCGTCATTCATGACAAGGATACCTCTGGAAGACGGAAGATAGATAGTGCCATTTTTATCTTTGCAAGCCCCAAAATAGAACTGCTTATCATCTTCATGAATCATTGAGTGAAAATGACAATAGTAAGGTTTTACGTCTATAGCAGTAATGTTATCATTAGAGATGCGTTTTACTCCATGGCCGAAGCCAGCTGCATACATTTCACCTTCTTCACCTTCGATCACAGTCCATACGTTAGTTAGCCTCTCTTCATCATAATTAAAGAAAAGATCTGAAGACATCTCGATAAGGCCTTTATCGGTTGACAAATATGTTACATCAGATAATTCCTTTATACTCTTCGTAAAGTTCCAGCGATTAATATTCAACATAGTAATATCATCATACAATCGATGATCAAAAATTCGTAGCGAGTCAACCATTAGCACACTTGAAATAGGTTCTTTCTCATAGACTTTTATAGCTTCTGGAGTTCCTTCTGCAAGTAAATGAAGTGAATCACCTTTAAGCGAATTATATCTATATGTACGAGAATTACCTGTCACAATCAGCATTTTTCCATTTTTGAGTTTGACTCGGCTATGCAGGTAAGTGACTGGACTCTCGTCTATCTTTTTTCGATAAGTGAGTTTATTATGGGTGTATTTTAGGATTAAAGAATCCTTCGTTACGAATACATACTGGCTATCTCTTTCAGAATAGTCAAATTGATAGATAGTTTTATCTTTCAATTCTGTGAAAGTGTCAGTATAGTCGATAAAGGTGCTGTCTCTATAAAGAAATACGTTTGACTTGTAATGAAAGCCTATGATGCCAAGAGAAGAGCTAAAAAGTTTTGTCCCACGGGCAGCTTTGAATTTATGCGGTATCTCATATTCATAGCAATTACCTTGATCTATGATTGTCAAGTACTCTCCTCTTAAGGTGTATACCTTTCCATTTGTAAATATTGTAGCTGCCGCATATTTAGGCATGCAAGAGATATCGTCGAAGTTGTCAAAGGATTTCCCATTGAATTTTGAGATACCTCCTCTTGTAGAGATCCATATATTTCCCATGGAGTCCTTACTGAGGTGATTGATTTGCATTTGTTTCAGTCCATCGGAGACTGTGTATTGTTTGAAACTCAGTTCTTGCGCATATTGGACCGTTACGATATGTGCAAAAATGATGACTGGATACCAGTACATCATTCTAATTTTTATGAATGTTGGAAGTTGTAATAAGATATTCTTATAGTCAATTCTCATTACAAAAAAGTCTGTGGGAATGCAGTTGTAATTTTATAAATCTAATATAGTAATCCTCAATTAACTCATACAGAGAATTCAATTAAATATCGTTTACGGTGCCTATTGGGCTCACACATATTTAGGAATGTCATATCGACAATCCATTTTTCCTTAAAACCGAATAATATTCTGATAGCCCCATTTTCCCTCACTTCACCAGACGTACCCTTTTACCTCATATTGATGGGGTACACTAAGCACATACGGTACCCCCAGCCCCAGGGCTCTTGAATAAAAATTTCTCGCAAGAGGGATAGCCTCCCCTTAGCTTTCCTTAACAGAATTCGGAATAAAATTTGGATTACATCTATTTTCTGTCCTGACTTTACAAATACTGATGCTACAAGATCAAAGAGATATTCCACTATTAACCCGTAAAGATCAGGACACGCTATTGACTAATGTGTCTCGGAACCCTCGCCATAAATTATTAGTGTTGCTCATGCTGGACTGCGGCCTCAGAGTCACTGAAGTCAGTAGCTTGCGGATAGAGAATTTTGATTTTAAGTCTCATGAGCTGATCGTCATGTCATTGAAGAAGCGGAGTGATAAGCCTGTATACAGGCGTATACCGCTGACACCTCGCACGATAGAAGCACTGTCTGATGTATACTTGAAGCTGGAGGATAAGGGCGAGAAAGCATTTATATTCCCAACGAGTTCAGAGAGTGGACACATCAGCAGAATCAGAGTGTGGCGTATGATTAAGAAGTATTCTTCCTGGCAAGCCTACCCTCACATGCTCCGCCACACCTTCGCCAGTGACCTTGTCCAGGAAGGGGCTGATATCAGAACAGCACAGGATCTATTAGGGCATGCATCAGCGAAGACAACGGAGATATACTTACATGTGGCAGAAGATCGCAAGCGCACAGCCATCCAGAACTTAGATAAACGAAGCGTCTACAAACGAATAAAAGATAAATGGTTTCCTCGCAAGAATGTCTTCATCCTTAATAACACAGGGCATTTTAATAAAGTACACGTAGGCAGACAGGAAGAGCTCAAAGTGATCAATGAGTTATTTCATAAGAAGATTAATCTCATCATCACAGGTCCTCAGGGAATCGGTAAGTCTCAGATCCTGGGGATGTTTAGCGGAGATAAGGTTTTACGACTGGATGACTTTAAAGGAGTCAAGTCTACGATAGCTAATATTCTGTTGGAGCTGTATGATGGTGATAAGGAGAAGATCATAGACCTGATGACACAAGAAGCCGACATCAATAAAGTCATTACAAAAAATAGTGTACCGAATCTGATCAAGATGATAGAAAAGGTGACAACGAAAAACGAGTACACCCTACTCATTGATGATCTCACACATATCACAGCTGCAGGTGTTAATGCATTAGAGAAATTGAAAAATATCTTTCATATCATCGCCTGTGCTCGTAAGATTAAAATGAGTCAGTCCAGCTTCCTCAGCAACTTTCAGAAAATAGAGATCGGTCCGCTTAAGAGACTTGAGTCAGTCGAGCTGATTATGAAGTTGAGCAAGCCGCTCCTGAGCCGCATTGAAGACATAGAGTCTTATAAGAATCACATCTACGAACAGACAAATGGCAATCCCCTATTCATCCGAGAACTGATCGAAAGATTCAGCAAAGAGCAAATCATCAGTGTAGAACACATCAGAGAGATCCGGCATACGGCTGCGCTGAAGGAGATAGATATGAGTGTGCCTATCGTTGTCGGTATATCGAGCCTCATGGTGCTCAGATATGTCGGTGGTGAGTTTGATGATGATACGGGAGCTTATCGTTTATTTGGTGGTGTCTTTAT
>ENA-ORXT01005274-ORXT01005274.1-marine-metagenome-genome-assembly--contig:-NODE-5274-length-12767-cov-8.104334_pt1 | contig 12767 bp, 15 predicted proteins | sample MGYA00237868_ERZ511482 | MGnify/ENA metagenome assembly ERZ511482 | reverse complement strand
ACACTGACGAGCAATGAACGCGTCCGCTGGACTCCTCGACCGCCCGGTCGACGCCGCAGCTCAATACACGCGTCCGCGTTATTCTGGACCGCAACGGCCTCTGAACCGCCGCTCGCGTCGGGCGAAACCCAGACGCCACATGGGCGGATCTATGACGTCGCGAGGGACTTGCTCTAGGCCCTTCGTGTTCCTCAACAACCGCCACTACGACCCCACCACCGGCGTATTCATCTCGGTCGACCCGCTCGTCACCAAGACAATGCAGCCATGCATCTACGGTGGCGCCAACCCGGTCACTTACAGCGATCCGTCGGGATTGTGCATTGTTCCTGGGAGCTTCAGCGTCAACAGCGACGGAACTGTGACGTACACGCAGATGGGTGGGACGGAGTGCTACAACTCAGACGAGGACGGTCACGGCAACAGCGGTGATGGCAGCGATGGCGGGTACGGCGTTGCCTCGGTGAATCACTCTGTAACCGGGTACATCGGAACGCCCGGGAAGGCAGATCTCGTAGGTGGGTTGAAGGAGATTGGAATCGGGGTGGCGAAGACGCCTGGGAGCATCATCGGCGGTGCGAGTCACATCGTCACGAACCCAATCGAGACTGGTGAGGGTTTGTGGTGGGCCGCGAACAATCCAGGCGAAGCGGCGACCGCGCTATTCGACGGTTGTATCGAAACGGCGCAGTCCTTCGGCACGTGCCTGGGCGAGATCGCCACCGGTGCGGCCATTGTCAAGACGTCAGCGGTGTCGCGCACTTCGCGATTTATCGTGAACGGCAGGGAGATATCTGTCGGACCGAACTTCCGCCTCGCTCCGTTCGGCAACCGAACTGGGAACGTCTTCGGTCGATGGCCGCACTACCATCGCCGGGTCGTTGACCCCGCTACTGGTCAAACCGTGCCGGGCGGAGGAATTGGTCGTCACCGGCCGTGGCAGCCGAAGAGCACGGACAATTCGTTCTGGGACCGGTTCTAATGTCGCTGAACCCACAACCGCCGATCATCGTTGATGAGAACGGGGACATCGCGTTCTATGAGAGTTTGTCGGATGCTGCTCGGGCACTTGAGGCAGTCGATGTGATCGCCGGCGAGTACGAGATATTCGACAGCTGCGGCCTGCGCTTGAGGGCGATGGTCGCTGATGGAGAGCCTGCTTCGGTAACGGTTCGGGCATCGGAAGCTGCAAAGCACGAGGATGCTGAGCTCGCCGTCAGACTGCGCAACTTCGTGGAGCGCGTCGGCCCCGAACGTGTGGGAGTCACGGCCCCCGGGACCGCCCAGCTTTCGGAATTGGTGAGCAGCCTCGCAAGCTTCTTGGGTTCTGGGGCAGTTCTCCCAGGTGTTGTTTCGTCGCCGCCGAAACCCGGGCTTGGGAGCGTCAAGCGCTGGTGGCGTGAGCGGTGATCTCGGGCTGGGCTACGTGAACGCGCCCGCCGGATCCTCGATCGCCCGGTCGATACCGAGGCTGAAAACACGCGTCCGCGTTCTTCGGGGTCGGATCGCCGCCCCAACCGGCGGTCGCGTCGCGCGAATCGCAGGTGTGACAAGGCTGGATCTACGACAACGCGACGGACTCGCGGCAAGAGTGTTTTGTTCCTCAACAACCGCCACTACGACCCCACCACCGGCGTGTTCATCTCGGTCGATCCGTTGGTCACGATGACCGGGCAGCCTTACATCTACGGCGCCGCCAACCCCGTCACCTACAGCGACCCCGACGGGTTGGAGCCCTGCCCACGGACAGGTTGCAAGTGGCAGGACTCAGGTGGCCGACTGCCGATTCCGCGTGAGGCGATTGCGGGCGAAGAGCATCGAGGCGACTTCTCGCAATGCACTGGTGGTGGCAGCACAGCGTCGTACTGCGACACAGGGAGTCGGGAGTATCAGCAGCAGGTCAACGAGCTTGATCGGATGCGTCAGCGCAGCGATTGTCCCTCTTGCACTCGCCACGATTGGGGGCCGGCAGTCTTCGTTGCTTCGTTCGTGCCAGCTGGGCGGGCAGTTCGAGTCGCTGTTGGTGGCGGCAGGGCCGTTCACCGGACGTATCAATGGTGGCGGGGCCGAGACAAAGGGGCTCCGCGAAACTTTGAGGAGGGTGGCTACGGGCAGGTTCCTGCTTCGTGGGGACGTGGTCGCCCGAACCAGAAGGGTCCTGGGACTCGTTGGGTCGATCCGAAGAACCAAGGGAACCGAATCCGTATCGACAAGGGGAATCCGAACAGCCCGTTCCCAACTCAACAGGTGAATCACGTCGTCGTGCAGCAGGGTGGCCGGCTCGTTGGCAGAGATGGTCAGCTACTTCCCGCTAACTCCAGGATCAAGGATTTCCCGGTGGAGACCCATATCCCCTTGAGCGAGTGGATCAGATGGGCGAACTGGTTCACGCCATGACGGCTGTCCAGTTTCCGTCGATGCGCTGGCAGGTGATGGGCGCGCTCGGATCTCTTGCTGACCGGGGATATCAGCAACGAGCTTGGATCGACGGTCAGTTGCCCGAGCCGACTCAGTTGGACAGCTTGGATCTCGTTGTCAACGTTCTGTTCGACGACACAGATGTGTTGCCCGAGCCAGCCGTGTGCGTGGGGGCTGTGTTGCTCGAGGGTGACGAGATCGCGGCACTCCGTTTGCTCGGGAGCGAGTTTGGAGCCTTGATTGATCGCATCGGCGACGCAGCAGACGCTGACTACCTGTCGGATGCAGCCTGGCCCGAAGTGGTTCGACTTGCTGGTCTGGCATTGGCTGCGATGGTGCGGCGGGGCGGCCTCTGTCTCTGACGCTCAGGCGGTGATTTTGCGGGCTTGGTGTCGGATGAGGGTGGCTTCGATGAGGGTGCGGATGACGGTTTGTTCGTCGGGGTCGAGTTGGTTGATGGCTTCGAAGTGTCGGCGGAGGTCTTGGGGGAGATCATTGTCGTCGTTGGCGAGGGAGTCGATGCTTGTTGTCAACGTTGTTGCGATGCGGCGGATGACGTCGAGGGTGGGTTGGCTGGTTCCGGCTTCATAGCGGCGGAGTTGGGTGACATGGATGCCGGCGGCGTCTGCGAGGGCTTGTTGGGTGAGTCCGCGGTCTTTGCGCGTGTTGGTGAGGTTGTCGGGGAAAGCCACAAGCTGGAACATAGAGAGCACCTGTTTCATTGACAGAGAGGATGTGCGCTATAGATTAGCGCTCATGTTCCTCTTGACAGATTTTTGGTTGTGACGGTTTCGGTGTGGCCCGACGGCGATGCGGGCGTTCTCGACACTGTGGTCGATCACTATCGCAATGCTCTGGTCGGCTCGTCAGCGTTCGGGTGGTTGGAGCGGCGTGGGATTGCGGATGGGGCGGCGATCGGCAAGTTCGGGGTCGGGTTCTCGGATCGGACGTTGGGCAAGGTGTTGCCGGCGAAGCAGTCCGACCCCGCCGAGGTCCGACCGCGGCTGCAACGTCTCGGTGTGTTGCGTGAATCAGGCCATGAGCAGTTCCGAGGGTGCGTCACCTTCCCGATCGTCGACGCTGCCGGCGATGTCGTCGAGGTCTACGGCCGCACGATTGGCAAGGACGCCCGGCTCGATGCTGGACGGCATCGCTGGCTGGGCGACACGCCGTCGGCGGTGTGGAATCTTGATGGTCTCGATGGCGAGGTGATCATCTGCGAAGGCGTCGTTGACGCGCTGTCGTTCTGGTGCTCCGGCCACCGTTCGGTCACTGCCGTTGCTGGCCCTGACGGTCGGCTCGACGAGTTGGCGGCGGCGCTGGTCGAGCGTGGTGTTGATCGGGTGTTGGTTGCGTTTGGCAACGATCAGGCCGGCGATGTTGGCGCATCGGCACTTGCCGAGCACTTGGGCGCACTCGGGATCAGCTGTCTGCGCGTCGAGTTCCCAACGGGTTGTGATGCGAATGACGTGATGGTTCGTTCAGCGCAGCCGGAAAGCGTGTTGGGTTCGCTGGTTCGTCAGGCGGTGTGGATGGACGCCTCGCCGGCTCCACGACTGGCACAGCAGCCCCCAGCGTCATCGCTGCCCGATCCCGCCGTCGTGGTTGGCCCGGTCGTCGATGTCGAGCGTGCCGATACTGCGGTGATCGATGGCGAGTTGCGGCTGGTGTTCGAGGACCGGCGTTGGCGTGTCCGCGGCCTGGGGCGGGTGTCGTCGTTCGAGGTGTTGAAGCTCAACGTTCTCGCTGCACGCGGTGATCGGTTTCATGTCGACAATTTCGATCTCTATTCCGCCAAGGCTCGAGCGACGTTCGTTGCTGCAGCGGCCGCTGAGATCGGCGCCGACGCCGAACAAGTGAAGTCCGATCTCGGTCGAGTGTTGCTCGCGTGCGAAACCGAGGCGCAGCGGTCGGTCACCGGCAACCAGGCCCCCGATGTCGTCGAGCCGGTCGCGCTCAGCGAGGCCGAGGAGGACGCGGCGTTGGAGTTGTTGCGTGATCCGAATCTGATCGATCGCATCGCTTCGGATCTCGCCCGGGTCGGGATCGTTGGCGAGGTCTCCAACGGGGTGGTCGGTTATCTCGCTGCTGTCTCTCGCAAGCTGGACAGTCCGTTGGCCGTGGTGGTCCAGTCGACATCTGCTGCGGGCAAGAGCGCACTGGTCGATGCTGTTCTTGGGTTCGTTCCCGATGAGGATCTGGTCCGCTACTCGGCGGTGACGGGGCAGGCGTTGTTCTATATGGGTGGCGGTGACCTGGCCCACAAAGTGTTGGCGGTTGCTGAGGAGGAGGGGGCGTCTCGAGCGTCTTACGCGCTCAAGTTGTTGCAGTCCGATGGCGAACTCTCGATCGCGTCGACGGGCAAGGACGGCAACACCGGACGCTTGGTCACTCACACCTACAGCGTGACTGGGCCGACGGCGATCTTTCTGACGACGACGGCGATCGACATCGACGAAGAACTCCTCAACCGCTGCCTGGTGTTGACAGTCGATGAGTCGGCCGAGCAGACGAGGGCGATCCACGCCCGCCAACGCCACAAGGAAACCCTCGCCGGCCTGGTCGGCTCACGTGAGGGCGACGGGGTGGTCAAGGTCCACCAAGACGCCCAACGACTCTTGGAGCCGGTTGCGGTCGTCAACCCGTTCGCCGAGCAGTTGACGTTCGCCGACACAAGCACTCGGACGAGACGGGATCACGCCAAGTATCTGTCGCTGATTCGGGCGGTCACGTTCTTGCATCAACATCAGCGCACCCGGCGCACGGTCGTGGTCGATGGCGTCGAGGTCGTCTACGTCGAAGCCACCGCTGCCGACGTGCAGATTGCGAACCGGGTCGCCCATGACTTGTTGGGCCGCTCCCTCGATGAACTGCCACCGCAGACCCGTCGCCTGCTCGACGACCTGCATGCCTACGTCACGACGTTGGCCGGCGAGGGTGATCGGGGCGCCGTTCGGTTCACGCGGCGGCAGGTGCGTGAGAACGGTGGTTGGGGTGACACCCAGTTGAAGGTTCACCTCGCTCGCCTGGTCGACCTCGAACTCGTGATCGCGCATCGCGGTGACAACGGCGCTCACGTCTATGAACTCGCGTGGGACGGCCAAGGCGTCGACGGTGATCGTTTCGTGATCGGTCTCACCGACCCGGCCACGCTCAAGGGCAATCGGTCGGGGCCTGGTCGGCCCCCGGTCGGGGTCTGGTCGGCGGGTGGTCGGACCGCACTCGATGAGCCATCAGTCCAGGTCAGCCAACTGAAACAGGGCGGTTCGAGACGGAACGGTCAGAAACGCACTCCCAGACAAGAATCTGATGGCGATGTCGTAGTTGCCGCGGCGGTTGGGGGCCGCTGATGGCGCGGCGAGGTGACCGTTCAGCAGCACCGGTCCCCGGTGATCCGGACGACCCGGCCAGCTGGCGTCGGTTGGTCGATGACTACCTGCTGTCGTTGGAACTCAAAGCGTTGTCGCCGGCAACGGTCTATGGCCGACGCAAGGCTCTCGCGTCGTTGGCGGCCTGGTCGATCGACCGCGACGTGCTCTCACCAACACACGTGAGCGTCGAGGTCATCGACGCCTACCGCCGCCACCTCCACCGTCATCTCACCAAGGCGGGGACGCCGCTGACGGTGAGGTCGCAGCAGCAATATCTGATCGCTGCCCGGGGTCTGTTCGGATGGCTGACCAAGCAGCGCCACATCGCGATCAACCCGACAGCTGAGATGGAACTCCCGAAGACCCCGGAGCGGCTGCCGCGTCAGGTGCTGTCACCCGAGCAAGCCGAAGAGATCCTTGACCAGCCGAACATCGACACACCACTCGGGTTGCGTGACCGCACCATGCTGGAAGTCCTCTACGCGACCGGCGTCCGACGGGCCGAACTCGCCGGCCTCGATGTCGCGGATGCGAACCTCACCAAGCGGACCTTGTTCGTTCGCGAGGGGAAGGGCGCGAAGGATCGGGTGGTCCCGCTCGGCGAACGCGCCACTGCATGGATCGGCCGCTACCTGATCGACGCCCGCACCGTCCTGCTGCGCGACCAGTTCGACGAACCCGGCCTCTTCATCACCCGCTCCGGCAACAAGCTCTGCACCGCTCACGTCGGAGCGACCATCAAGAAACATCTCCGCGCCGCCGGGATCGTCGAGGGCGGCTGTCATCTGTTCCGCCACACGTTGGCCACGTTGATGTTGGAAGGCGGCGCAGACGTCCGCTGGGTGCAGGCAATGCTCGGCCACCGCAACCTCACGAGCACGCAGCTTTACACCCACGTCGACATCGGACGACTCGCACAAGTCCATGCCGCCACCCACCCCGCCAGCAACAACCGCCCGACCTCAACGATCGCGCCGGTCGTCGAACTCAAACACCGGGTCCGACCTGCCGACGATCGGAGCGGCACGTGAGCACCACCGGCGCCGACGACGACCCGGACTTCGTTCGGGTGCATCGTGAGGAACTCGACGAGATCTCCTGGACGATCGGCTTGATCGAGGACTGGCTGCTGCACACCACTGACGACGTCTATGCCGACCTCGCAGCCTTCGCTGGTCACGGTCCGTTCACCCGACCAGCCGACCTGCACGGCCGTCTCATCGCACGACACCTCGGCAACCACACCATCACCATCAGTCGACGACTCCAAGCACACCACGACCCACCAACCTGACCGCCACCAACCCCGACGACCACCGACAACCACCGGCACTGCCCCAACCGATCACCGCCGACCACCCCAATCAGCCCGAACCGATCGATCTATTTCCGAACGTTCGATTATCCATCTCAGACCTGCTGGTAACGGGGCATATTTCGAGCGGGCGAGTTCCCTCGCGAGAACAGGCGACGATCGCTACCGCTGGAGGGGCGATATGTGCGGTTCGTTCCGCCCTCAAGTGCCGTTCCAGAGCAGGTGGATCGGGTTGGACCGGATGTCGATATGCGCTCTGAACTGTGACCGCAGCTCCGCAGTCGTCGTGTCGTAGCGGTGAGGTTCGCCTACGGTCTGGCTGTGGCCATTGATCGTCCAACTCGCTCATTCTGGCGTTGCGTTGCTTCTCTCGTTGTCGCTACCGCCGGGATCGTCGGTTGTTCGAGCGGATCGGATTCGTCTGCTACCTCGCGTCCCGACGACACCGTGGTTGCGGCACGAGCGATCGATGCCTTCGGGGAGCGATACGCCGCTTCTGTGAGCCCGGCCAACCAAGTTCAGATTCCAGGCTCGTTGGATATTGACGCAGTTGATGATGAACTCGACATGGACGTCGTGCTCGTCCGATCGGCAGATCTGAACGAAGCGTCCTGGAGGGTCATCAGTGTTGACGACCGCAGCGATTACTGGGTGGTCGAAATGGCGTCGAGCGACGGGGCGAACTACTTCTCGGGTCCGTTGTTCTTCGTCGTTGACGACAGCGACGATCTCGTCCAGGTCGAAGCGGAAGATGTGGGCGAAACCATCACAACGTCTGTGAGCTGACGCCGAAAGTAGAGATGCCGTCGAGCGGGGTAGGCAAAGGTGTTCGGGACAGATTGGCGAAGCGTTCTCGGCGCCTGATCGATCGCGTAGGTGACGACCTGGAGTGGTTACTGGCTCGCCGCCACCATGTCGTTGCGAGTCATCGATGGCCGAGTCTCAGGCGACTGTCTTTTTGGCGTACTTGCGTTGAGCGGCCTGCTTGGTGACACCGAGCATCGCCCCAATCTCCGACCAGGATCTATGGGCGCTGCGGGCGGCTCGAACGGCTGCATCGAGTTCGTCCTCGACGTGGCGCCGCTGATCCACGAGTTCGGCGATCTGACGCAAGGCATCGGTATCGATGGAACGAAGGTCTTCCGCATCAACGTTGTCGGCCCACCGCTCGAGGTTGGCTGCTCGTTCTTGCCGTGTTGAACTCATTAGTTTCCCCGTCCTTTCAAGAACTTCGGTCGAGCCCGCGTTGCATGGATCACCGCTGTTCCATCGTCGTCGGTGACGACACCGACCTCAAGCGGATCTGCGCTCGTCGACGGACCGATGAACATCGTGACCGCGTCATCGTCGGTCTCGAAGGCTTGCCAGTGATGTCGCAGGGCGTGGAGCATGTCGTTGTCGGAGACACCGTGCTTGCGGGCGCTCGCCTCGATGTCCACCTAACCAGCGTAACGACGAACCGAACGACCGTCAACACATGTTGACAAACCCGCCCAGAACGTTCACGGGCGTGACACCTCACCCCGCTCTGGAACCGGCATGATGCGCAGCGCGCCCTGCTCGATATTGACGCCGACTTTGGATCGTCGCTGCGACTATCGACTGGTGCTGGCAAGGGCGGCGTAACGCTGCCATGGTTCACCGAGTGCGTCGGCCCGGTTGGCGACCACGAATCGGTTGTAGCCAATGAGGTCGGCGAGGATCGTGCTCGGGACTTGGCGAGTCAGGTCGTGGAGCGCTGAGATTCGTGCTTCCTTGGTGACACCGTGCGGTCGGAGGCGTTCGGCCAGTCCGGTAGCGCTCATCGGTTGCCCGCCGGTCTGTCCTGGAAAGAGCCATGGGCTGTCCTCGTTGCGTTCGTCGAGGTGCGAAAAGCAAACGGTGGCTGTGTGTTCGTCGAGATCGATGCTCCGGCGACCGAAATGTGCGGTGGGTGGACGCGAGGCGATGTTGATGTCGTCGGCGCGCATTCGGCTGATTCGACTGACCGGTTGTGCGTAGATCGTCACGAGGAGGCCTGCAAATCGGTCGCCGTTTGATATCTCGTCGGTCTGAAGAAGGTGGCGAATCACTGTCGCCCTCTCGTCGGTTGTGAGCCCTGACGCAACTCGCTGTTGGGGCACCGGGAGCGTGATTCGGGCGTCGATCAGTCGTTGTTGTTTCGCCCAGGCGAGGAAGTTCAAGACGCTGAGCGCGTTGGTGTTTCCGTTCGCGAACCACGAGTCGATGTGGTGTTGATCGCATGCAGCAAGGTCACCGACGGCGGTGCGTGTGGCGGTGAGGAATCTGGCGGCGGCGTGGATGTAGCGGCGCGCCACGCGGAACGAGCCGGCTCTGATTGTCCCGACCTCGATGGCGTCTTCGAGTCGGCGGCGTTGTGACCAGCGGATGTAGGTCTGCAGCGTCGGACGGTCCGTTTCGTTCTCGATTCCTTTTAGGAACCTCTCGGTCCACTCGTCGAACAAGTCGAGGCCGTGGTGGCGATGTTCGAGAAGACCCGCATCGATGAGATCGCGTCGAAGGTTTCGAGCGATCGTCGGTCGTTCGAGGGCGTCGAGGTCGCTGTGTGTGAGAGGACGGCGTTTCGTGTGTGCGTTGCGGATCATTGCGACGACGTCGCTGTTCTTCGAGAGCCACGAGCGCATTGAGCCCGGGCGTCGTTGAGCAAGCACCTCGATCACTCCGTGGACTGTGTCGGCAGCATCGATGCTGGCCCCTAAGGCGTCGCCGATGTGTTCTCGACACCTGCAAACGCAGCAGCGATCCCTTGATGCCATCGCCTGGTGGTCGGTCGCGCAGGTCGCGCAAACGAACCCGTCGATGCCAGCACACGCTGCGCAGAGGCGAGCCTTTGCGCTTCGCCCAGGAGTCGGTCCGCTGCGATGACACCGGTCGCACTCACCGACGTCCAGCAGAACCGCTCGGAAACAGTTGTCACAGATCGAACCGTCCGGGAAGATGCTGCGGATCCGCGCGCCGTGTCGATGACATCGACAGCAGACTCGATGGGCAGTCATCGTGGTTCAGGTGTGATCTCAGCCGCTGGTGGACGCTGTGGCCGTCGCTCAGTCCATTCGCCCAGTTCCTCGCCGCCGACAGCCGGTCGGTGCGCGTTCTCGGCGACTTTGACCTCGATGAGCGCGCCCGGTTCGCACCCGAAGATGCCGCACAGCGCTGCGAGTAGATCCACCGATAGTCGAACGGGTTTGGTCGTGACGAGGCGATGGATCTGCGCAGCCGACATGGTGATGCCGTACTCGCGTAGCAGAGGAGCGAGATCGGTGGTCTTCCACATCTCGCGCTCGGCCATCAGCTCTCGCAGCTTCCACTCGTATCGCATCTTCAAGTTCACGCCGGACCTCCACCGCTGTCGTCAGTAGTCGCCTTTGCGATCACGTCGTCGAGCGCAGAGCGCAGCACCCGTGTCCGGTAGTCAGACGACACCGACGTGTAGATCGACGTCGTCGACGCATGTTCGTGTCCGACTTGCTGTTGAACGAAGAGACCGTCGAAGCCGTCCTCGATCAAGTGGGTCACGTAGGAGCGTCGAAGGCTGTGCAGCGACAGTTCGTCGGGCAAGTCGGCGCGCCGCAGAAGCTGTTTGAACGACTTGCCGAGCCGATGAGCGCTCATCCGTTCGGATCGTTCGGTCGGCCACAACGAATTGCTCTGCTCCCACCGGTAGCGCGGCCAGACTTCTTCAACCCAGTCACGCATGATCTTCACCGCCCACGGGAACACGGTGAGCACACCGCGGCGCTTCGGAGGAGAGCCGGCTTGTGCCTTGCCCCACCTCACGTTGCATACCCCGAACCGGCCGAACTCGGGCGCCTTCGGGTTCGCAGCGAAGTCCACAACGTCGAGACGAACCAACTCCGAGCGACGCAGCCCCCACGCATAGGCAGCCTTGATCATCACCGAGTCCCTGTACAACGACGCGTACCCCTTGCCACCGAACCGAGCGACGTGTTCGACGCCGTCATCGATCACCACGAACAACCGGCGAAGCTCTGGACGGGTCATCGCACGATGCTCCGGTCGTCCCTCGTACTCGCTTCGATGACGCGCCGTGTTCCACGGCGTGGCGACACTCGTAGCGAACGAACCGAACCGCTCCTCGCACTCGCGGTCCCACCCGTACACCGGGTCGCACACATACTTCAGGAACATCCGAACCATCGCCTGATAGCCACGCGTCGTCGACAACGTGCAACCGCGAATCGTGCGCAAGTCCATCGTCCACTCCTCGAAGTGCGCCGGAGTCCACGACCACGGAAACTCGCCCGAGTGCTCTTGAAATCGGCGCACCACCGACACCGACCCCACGATGCCCTCCACGCCCAGATTGCGACTCGCCTTCTGCGCCGCCCAACCATCGAGCATCGCCTCGAACACCTGCGACTCCGGGCGTAGCAACGGCGCACCGTCGATCAACACCAACGCCGCCGAACCCGGCAATCGCTGAACCATCACGCCACTCCTCACCTCTCATCGAATGAGAGAAACCCTCATCCGATGAAGCGCACTCGTCAACCGCCCAACGCACACCGGCCGGACTCCGACGCACTCGCCCACACGGCCAACGATCGTTCCGGCCCAGGTACCCACCCAGAACGCGCCCAACCCGATCCGCGAACTCTCATCGAAAATGAATACGCCCCCTTCTACACATATGCACCCCCCATTCTGGGGGGTGCTGCACAAAGGGAAAATCGTGTAACGATCTGGCCCGCCGTGGCCCATAGCCCGGTGATGTTGTCGGTATGGAAGCTCCGAGTAGGAGCCGAGGACTACTACCTCGAACAGGTCGCCAAGGGCCTCGACGACTACTACTCCGGGGCCGGCGAAACGAAGGGAGAATGGATCGGAACGGCCTCGGGAGCGCTCGGATTGGAGCACGACGTTGCCGGCGACGAGCTTCGCGCCGTGCTCGCCGGGCTCGCCCCTGGCACCGGCCTAACGCCGAACAACACCCAAGTCCAGACGTTCAAGAACCGTGTTCCGGGCTTCGACCTGACGTTCTCGGCCCCGAAATCGGTGTCGATTCTGTACGCCCTCGGTGACCCGCTGGTGCGGGCACAGGTCGTTGAAGCAACCGACACCGCCGTTGCTGAGGCGCTGAGCTGGCTCGAACGCGAGGCGTGCTTCGTGCGGCGTGGGTCGAACAAGAAGACCGCCAAGACGGCCCAGTTCGAGAAGTGGGGCACCCGTCGCCTCCCCGGTGCTGGCTTCATCGCGGCCCAGTTTCGGCACCGCACCAGCCGCCAGGGCGACCCGCAACTGCACTCCCACGTCCTGATCGCGAACATGACCAAGGGCCCCGACGGCAAGTGGTCAGCACTCGATGGGCAGGCGATCTTCAAGTCCAAGATCGCTGCCGGAACCGTCTACCAGTCGGTGCTACGAAACGAGTTGTCGCAGCGCCTCGGTGTCGAGTGGACCGAGGTCAACAAGGGCCTGGCAGACATCATCGGCATCCCCGACAAGGTCCGACGCCAGTTCTCGAAACGACGCGCCGAGATCGAAACCGAACTGGCCCGCCTGCGCCGCCAGCGCGACGCATTGGGCGCGGTGAACCTGCGGGCCGAGGAAGACGCGCAGGAAGTGCAGGAAGAATTCGACAACCTGACGGGCGAAAAGGATGACTTGGAAGAGGCGATCAA
>ENA-ORXT01005273-ORXT01005273.1-marine-metagenome-genome-assembly--contig:-NODE-5273-length-12768-cov-9.491293_pt1 | contig 12768 bp, 7 predicted proteins | sample MGYA00237868_ERZ511482 | MGnify/ENA metagenome assembly ERZ511482 | reverse complement strand
CACCCGAAAACGCTGCGGGTTCTGCCGCAGACGGTTGGGATCGCGTCGGCAGATGTCCGAACAGCTTTTCAGCCAGCGCCAGCAATTGATCGGGATCAACCGCGCCTGCCGCCGACAGGATCATCTGATCAGGGCCATAGTGTTCGCCAATAAAATCAGACAGGTCCGCCTTTGCAAAACTGCTGACCCGTTCGCTTGGTCCCAAGATCGTGCGCCCCAACGCCTGATCAAGAAAGGCCTCTTCTTGCAACCAGTTGAAAATGATATCGTCAGGTGTGTCCAACGATTGGCCGATCTCTTGCAAGATCACGCCGCGCTCGACCTCGATTTCACTTTTGTCGAACACGGGGTTCAACAGGATATCCGCAATCACATCCAACGCCAGCGGCACGTCGTTTTCCAACACGCGGGCGTAATAGGCGGTCATCTCGCGCGAGGTATAGGCGTTGATGTAACCGCCTACATCTTCGATCGCTTCGGCGATCTGCAAGGCACTGCGCCGTTCGGTGCCTTTAAACGCCATGTGTTCAAGAAAATGCGCGATGCCGTTTTGATCGGGGCGTTCGTGGCGGCCACCGGCCATGACCCAGATCCCGATGGAGGCTGATTTCAGGCCGGGCATCTGTTCGGTGACGATGCGGAACCCGTTTGTAAGTGTGTGTTGCTGGACGGTCACTTGGCGATCCGCTCCTTAATCAATGTTTGCAGGGCGGTGATGTCGTTTGGTACCCGTGTGACGCGTTCGTCGCGGTCAAACAGGTCGGCCATGTGGGGGGGCAGCGGCGGGTGCTGGCCTGTTGCCTTTTTATTTTAAAAAAATAAAAAGACAAATACTAAATTTTACCATCAAAACCTATTCTTTGGATTATATCAAGCAGATTTTAGGCAATCAAAAACGACAACGACTAAGTTGGGGGGCTATCATCGGCACATTTTTAGGCTTATTTTTATTACTAAGTGCCGTTCAATTATACCTAGATTTTCAAAGTTTATTGAGTGGTGGCGACAATAATAGCCATTATGTTTCTGTCAACAAGAAGGTCCGTTTGTTGGATATGCTAAATACGTCTCCTTCCTTTTCTCAAAAAGAAATTGATACTTTACTTCAACATCCTTTGATTGATGATGTGGGTATATTTACAGCCAATCGCTTTAAAGTGAGCGCATCTAGTAGGATGATCGGATTTCGGACGGCCTTATTTTTTGAATCCGTAGAGGAGGATTTTTTGGATGTGCCCCTAGATAAGTTTTATTGGAAAGAGGGCGGCAAGGATATTCCTGTTATTATTTCTAGAGACTATTTAGCCTTGTATAATTTTGGTTTTGCACCCAGTCAAGGCTTACCTCCTATTACTCAAAATACGATTACCAAAGTTCCCGTAGATGTAACGATTAATGGAAGAGGTCTAACCAAAACTTTTAAAGGGAAAATAGTCGGCTTTAGTGATCGTTTTAACTCTGTATTGGTTCCACAATCTTTTATGGATTGGGCGAATAAAAATTATGGCAGTAGCCCTAATAAAACTATCTCTCGTTTAATTTTAAAAACATCCAATCCTTACAGTAAGGAATTGCAGACCTTTTTAAGTAATAAAAACTACGAAGTATCTCGTGGAAAATTGATTGGCGGACAATTCGGTATCCTACTAAAACTGGTTTTAGGCTTGATTGCTTTTATTGGTTTGGTATTGGTTTTTCTGTCGATCCTTTTATTACTTTTACAATTTGAATTGCTAATTACGCAGGCTAATAAAGATATTGCTTTATTTCTTCAGCTAGGCTATCAACCGAAACACATAAGTGATTTTCTAAATAAAAGAATGCTCCTTACTTTTGGGGCTGTCTTATTAGCTGCTTTGGTACTTTTAATAATCGTACATTTTCTAATAGCCGCTTGGTTAGAAACGCAATCTATTATAATTCCTAGTTTGATACATTGGATAGTTGTACTAGTTGCTTTGCTAATTGGTGGACTATTTGCCGTCTACGGTAAAAATAGAATAGAACGACAAGTATTAGCTTTGTTTAAATGATAGATTTACGAAGAGCAGATTGCATTTGTCTTTAAACATTATTTTTCGCCAACTTTTGGCATCAGGTAAATAGTAAATTAGATAGATTTTCAGTGAATTTGATTTGTTTTTTTTGCAAAAAAACAAATCAAATTCACTCCCTCTAAGGAAATATTCTACTAAATATACTTTTTACCCGCTAAGTAGTCGGGCATATTTATTTGATGTATAACTGTTTGTGAAATATTGATATACGATGTATTAAACAAATAAATATTATAAACAACTCTATTTAACCCACAACTACAAAATAAAATATGAAAGCTTATGTATTCCCCGGTCAAGGGGCGCAATTTGAGGGTATGGGCAAGGACCTATATGATGAAGGAGGTTTAGCTAAAGAATTATTTAAAGAAGCAGATTCTCTGTTAGGATATAGCCTAAGTGAAGTGATGTTTAGTGGAACGGCTGAAGCTTTAAAACAAACTAAAATCACGCAACCAGCTATATTCTTGCACTCAATAATTAAAGCTAAGTTAGCAGGGGCAGATTTTCAACCTGATGTGGTTGCTGGGCATTCGCTTGGAGAATTTTCTGCTCTGGTAGCGAATGGTGCATTGACTTTTGAAGATGGTTTATTGCTAGTTCAAAAAAGAGCAATGGCGATGCAAAAAGCCTGTGAAGCCGTAGAAAGCACAATGGCAGCGATAGTAGGAATGGAAGACCAACAAGTAGAAGATATATGTGCTCAAATAACAGAAGAAGTAGTAGTACCCGCTAATTATAATTGCCCAGGGCAATTGGTGATTTCTGGTTCGGTTAAAGGCATAGAACTCGCAGTTGCCGCATTGAAAGAAGCAGGGGCAAAACGGGCTATTGTTTTGCAAGTGGGAGGAGCTTTTCATTCTCCTTTAATGGAACCTGCAAAAGCAGAATTACAAAAAGCAATAGAAGCTACTACTTTTCACGTACCAACTTGCCCTATTTACCAAAACGTAAATGCACTTCCTTCTACTGAGCCAGTTCTGATACAACAACAGTTAATTGCCCAACTCACATCGCCTGTCCGTTGGACGCAAACCATGCTAAATATGATTGAAGCTGGTGTAACGGAATTTGTAGAAGTAGGGGGTACAGGAAAAGTAATTAAAGGAATGATATTGAGAGTCAATAGACGAATGCCAATTACGGCTATATAAAAGAAAAGAAGTCAGAGGTCAGATCGAAAAATAAATTTTTCTGTCAGAAGTGAGATTTATGACGTGTTCCTAGACGTTTTTTTGAAACACTAAAGGAACACGTCATAAATCTCACTTCTGACAGAAAAATTTATTTTTCGATCTGACATCTGACATCTGACTTCTATTTCCACAAAGTCTCTACCATTTTCCTACCAAGTATTTTCTCTATCAGTATTCTGTATAAAATCATAATTAGACAAAAATATATAACTAGAATATTTCTAATGATGTAGTATCACTAAGCTATTTGTTTGTTGATTATCAATTATTTATGTTTTTTTGTGCCAAAAAATGATGTAGTACTATAAATACCTAGTGAAATAATTGATGAAGACATTTTTAGTGGATATGATAAAATTAAAGCTACATTTGACCCTCTTTGAAACTTATATTAGTAAAAATAAAATTATATAGACCTTATTCGGATTTGTGTGTTACAGATAAATTAGCTATTTAGTGGCGCATTTTGAAAATCAAAAAAAATCAGAATAAGAGATGAGGAAATAAAGAACCTATCTAGATGAAGAGGTTCTTTATTTCCCCATCCCTAAACGTAAATACGTATTAAAAACAATGAAGACTTTAGAATTGAAGAACAAAAAGGAAGACAATTTACAAGTGCAAATTAATCAGGTTAAAATAGAGCAGGATCACTATTATAAAATTTCGAATAGTGATATGATGAAGCCATTTTTTATGAGTATGGTAAGTGATGCGAATCACTGGATGTTCATTTCTAGTAATGGTGGATTGAGTGCTGGAAGAAAAAATGCCAATTTTGCTTTATTCCCATATTATACCGACGATAAAATAACCGAGTCTGTTGAAGTGACGGGTAGCAAAAGTATCTTTTTAGTAAAAAAAGGATCAGAAAATTCGCTGTGGGAACCCTTTTCAGATAGGTATGAGGGCATGTATGAAATAAGCAGAAACTTGTACAAACATGTTTACGGAAATAAGCTAATCTTCGAGGAGATTAATCATGATCTTGGCTTGACTTATAGCTACCAATGGAATTCCAGCAGTAAGTTTGGCTTTGTAAGAAAGTCAAAATTATCGAATAATTCAAACGAAGCAGTTACGATTTCCTTATTGGATGGTATCCAAAATATAATGCCTTATGGTGTAGAGAGCGATTTGCAAAATGGTACTAGTAATTTGGTAGATGCCTACAAAAGAAGTGAATTGGTAAAAGAGGCTGGTTTAGGGATATACGCTTTGAGTGCCATTATTGTCGATAGGGCAGAACCTAGTGAAGCCCTTAAAGCCAATATAGTTTGGTCCTTAGGTTTTCATAAGCCCACTTATCTGCTGTCCTCTCAACAAGTAAAGAATTTCAGAAAAGGACAGCCTCTTCACGAAGAAGTGGATGTTAAAGCAGAAAAGGGAGCTTATTTGATTCATGCAGAAGTTTCGCTCTTATCCAATTCCAATAAGGAATGGATGATTGTTGCCAATGTTAATCAAACACACTCGGCAATTGCGCAGCTTTCCGCAAGCATACAACAAGATAAAGACCTAGCTAGTTCCGTCCAAAAAGACATAGAGTTGGGGACAAAACGTTTGGTAGGATTGAATGCCAATTCGGACGGTTTGCAGCTTACCGCAGATAAACCTAGAGATTCTCGTCATTTTTCCAATACGCTTTTTAATATCATGCGTGGGGGGATTTTTGACCATAACTATCAAATAGAAAAGCAAGATTTTAGTGGGTATTTGGCAAAAGCCAATAAAAAAATAGCTCAAACCTATGGAAACTTAATTGAGCAGTTACCTGAAGTGTTTTCCCTTTCTAATTTAAAAGAGATGGCACAACAAGTTGACGACACAGATCTTAAGCGACTTTGTTTAGAATACATGCCGCTTAAATTTAGTCGACGACATGGCGACCCAAGTAGACCCTGGAATAAATTCTCTATCAATACCCAAAGTGAATTGGATGGCTCAAAGATTTTGGATTATCAAGGGAATTGGCGGGATATTTTCCAAAACTGGGAAGCCTTAGCACATGCTTATCCGGAGTTTATAGAAAGTATGATTCATAAATTCTTGAATGCCTCTACTTTCGATGGATACAATCCTTATCGAGTAACCAAAGATGGATTCGATTGGGAAGCGATTGAACCAGATAATCCTTGGTCTTATATTGGCTATTGGGGCGATCATCAGATCATCTATTTATTGAAGTTTCTAGAATTTATTGAGAAGCATAATCCGGGTCAACTAAAAAATTATTTTGGAGAGGATTTATTCGTATACGCCAATGTACCTTATAAAATAAAACCTTATGAAGAGATTCTCAAGAACCCTAAGGCAACTATTGAATTTGACGAACAACTAGACAGTGAAATTCGTCAGATTCGAGCAAAAGTAGGTGCGGACGGGGCTTTAATACAGGATGCGAAGGGGGCTGTTTACAAAGTGAATTTTATAGAAAAAATCTTAGCTTCTGTTTTAGCCAAACTATCTAATTTTATTCCCGAAGGAGGTATTTGGATGAATACACAGCGTCCTGAATGGAACGATGCAAACAATGCTTTGGTGGGAAATGGGGTGTCAATGGTGACACTGTATTATATGAGGCGGTATTTTAACTTTTTTCAAAATCTTTTTGCTAGTACGGATATAAAGAAAATATCCGTATCTAAAGAATTGGCGGTCTTTTTTAAAGCTATCGTAAAGACTTTTGATAAGTATGAAAATTTATTAGAAGGCCCCATCAATGATAAGCAGCGTAAAGCTATTATGGATGGATTGGGTCAGGCAGGTAGCAAATACCGAGAAGGGATTTATAAACATTCTTTTTCTGGTAAAAAGAAGACCATAAGTTTGAAGAAATTAAAGCACTTTGTTGCTATTAGTCTTCAATATTTAGACCATTCAATAAAAGCCAATAAGAGAAGTGATGATATATATCATGCTTATAATTTAATGACTGTTGAGAATGATAAGGAAGTATCTGTTTCTTATTTAAGTGAAATGTTGGAAGGACAAGTAGCGGTATTGAGTTCTGGGTTTTTATCGCCAAAAGAAGCATTGGAAGTACTGGACGGCTTAAAGAATAGCAAACTTTTCAGAGAAGACCAATACAGTTATATACTCTATCCAAACAAAAATCTGCCAGGATTTTTAGCGAAAAATAAAATTCCTTCGAAGGCTGTCGCAAAGAGTTCTTTATTGAAGAAGTTGGTTAAAAAAGGAAATGTTCAAATTATAGAAAAGGATGTAAAGGGAGATTATCATTTTAATGGTAATTTCAGAAATGCTGACGATTTAAAGAACGCATTAGAAGCATTGTCTACAACGAAATTTGCTGCCCTTGCAGCAGCAGATAAAGAGTCAATACTTAAAACATTTGAAGAGGTATTTGATCACAAATCCTTTACAGGTAGATCGGGTACTTTCTTTGGATATGAGGGACTAGGTTCTATTTACTGGCACATGGTTTCTAAATTATTATTGGCGGTGCAAGAATGCTGTTTAGATGCCATAGATAAAAAAGAATCTGAGGAGGTTATCGGTAGGCTATTAGAACATTATTACGAAATAAACGCAGGGATTGGCGTACATAAACCCCCTCAGCTATATGGGGCATTTCCAACAGACCCTTATTCTCATACACCAGCAGGTAGAGGTGCGCAGCAACCGGGCATGACTGGGCAAGTGAAAGAGGATATTTTAAGTAGATTCGGTGAGCTAGGCGTGTTTGTCAAAGATGGCAAATTGTTTTTTAATCCGCTGCTATTGCGAAAGGAAGAGTTTATAAAAACGGCATCCGTATTTGAATATATAGATATACATCAACAGACTAAACAAATTCAACTAAAGAAAGATTCGCTTTGCTTTACTTACTGTCAAGTGCCAATTGTGTATCAATTAGCAACGGAAAATAGTATAGAAGTTTTAGATAAAAACAAGAGCGTAAGTATATTTGACGCTACTCATTTAGACTTGGCGACTAGTAAACATTTATTCGAAAGAACGGGTATGGTTGCACAAATTATTGTTCACCTAAAAGAAACAGTATTAAGATGAAAATAAGCACTCCATTATATAGAGCAGGGCTATTTCTACTACTCTTAGCAATTGGTTTTTTTTCTTGTAGTAAGCCGCTAATAGAAAAAACGGTACAGCAGGAACCAGTCATACAAGAAATACAAAAGGTACAAAGTTTATCCGCTAAAGACATTTTGGGAAATCCAAAATACCTAGCTATTGCTTATGGTGGTTATCGAGAACTTAGTCGAGACCAACAACCAAGCGTTGCTCAAATAAAAGAAGATTTAAGAATATTGGCGGCTATGGGGATTAAGATAGTGCGTACCTATAATGTACATTTAGCACATGCTGCAACCCTATTAGAGGCTATTACGCAATTAAAAAAAGAAGACGCAGGATTTGAGATGTATGTCATGTTGGGTGCGTGGATTAATTGCAAAGATGCTTGGACGGATAACCCAGACCATTTTAAAGGAGATGTGGAAGGTAATACCGTAGAGATAAAAAAGACAGTAGAATTGGCGAATAAATATCCTTCTATTGTAAAAGTAATTGCAGTGGGAAATGAAGCGATGGTTAAGTGGGCAGCAAGCTATCACGTACAACCAGGCGTGATTTTAAAGTGGGTGAATTATCTACAAGACTTGAAGCAATCAGGTGGATTATCAAAAGGGATTTGGATTACGAGTTCCGATAATTTTGCTGCTTGGGGTGGAGATACAGATAATTATCATGTGAAAGATCTAGAGAAATTGATCAAAGCAGTAGATTATATTTCTTTGCATACCTACCCAATGCACGAAACGCATTACTTCCCTGAATACTGGGGTGTTTTCGATGGCGAAGAGGATTTATCAAAACTGAAAAAAATAGACGCTGCCATGTTGCGAGCTAGAGACCGTGCCATTGCGCAGATTGAAAGTACTGCCAAGTATATGAAAAGCATAGGTGCGGATAAACCAATTCATATTGGAGAGACTGGCTGGGCAAGTTCCTCTAATGGCTTTTATGGAGATGAGGGGACTAAAGCTACCGATGAATATAAAGAGGGCATTTATTATCAATTGATGAGAGATTGGACGAATGAAAATAAAATGTCCTGTTTTTACTTTGAAGCTTTTGATGAGATTTGGAAAGATGAAGAAAATCCTGGTGGTTCAGAAAATTATTTCGGCTTATTCACGCTTCAAGGACAAGCTAAGTATGCGCTGTGGGATTTGGTTGATAAAGGTACTTTTAAAGGTTTAAGTAGGGGAGGGCAGTCTATCGGAAAAACTTATAATGGTAATAAAGAAGCACTGCTTGAAAAAGTAAAAACACCGCCCTTAGTAAGTAAAGAATAAACTATTGAGCAGAATAGAGAGTAGAGACCATTTTATTGAGAGAACAGAGACAAGACACAAGACCTAGTAGAATCTCTGTTCTCTCAATAAAATGGTCTCTACTCTCTATTCTTACTGTCAATCACGCAAAACGAAAATCAACTACAAACAAAAAAGGCTAAGTCGAAATATCGGATAGCCTAGCATAAATTTGAACAATGACAAAGAGCATATCTGCCGAGGTAAAGACCGTTCCGATGGGGCAAAAAATTGCCTTTGGAATCGGCATGTTCGCTAACCAGATGTTCCCTGCTATACTAGGGATATTTATGGTCGTTTTAGTGCAAGATTTAGGATTCCCAGGTTGGATGTGGGCGCTTATCTATTTTTTTCCAAGAATTTTTGATGCTATCACAGACCCTATAATGGGCTATGTCTCCGATAATACAAAATCAAAATGGGGTCGTCGCCGTCAATATGTCTTAATGGGGGGGGTTCTGATGGGGGTTTCCTACGTTTTTATGTGGCAGCTATTTAAAGAAAATTCATTAGAATATACTTTCTGGTACTTCTTCTTCTGGTCCATCATATTTTATTTTGGAATCACTCTTTTCAGCGTACCTTATGTAGCAATGGGCTATGAAATGAGCGATGATTTCCATGAACGCACCAGTATCATGGCGATAGCACAGTGGATAGGGCAGTGGGCTTGGGTGATAGCCCCGTGGTTTTGGGTGATTATGTATGACCCAGAATGGTACCCTTCAGCAGATGTAGCAGCAAGAGAATTAGCGATATGGGTTGCCATCCCTTGTACTTTATGTGCGATGATACCCGCTTTTTTTATTAAAAGTGAGTCTACACTAGATAAAGATTATGAACCCCTAGACGCAGCAAGCATTGGGAGTAGTCTTACAAAGATTTTCACCAGTTTTCTTGAAGCCTTTAAAATTAAACAGTTTAGGAAATTATGTTTCTCCACCTTTTTAATTTATAACGCCTTTAACACCGTAGCAGGACTTACTTTTTTTGTCATCGTTTACAAATTGTTTAATGGGGATGCAGGTGCCAGTGGTGTTTGGGTATCTTTATTTGGGTGTTTAGGTGCTTTAGGTACCACTTTTATAGTTATTCCAATAGTCACTTGGATGTCTAAAGTTTTAGGGAAGAAAAAAGCCTTTTTAATAGCCCAAAGTATCTCTATTATTGGGTATCTTCTGTTGTGGTTTTTATTTGTACCTGGTAAGCCTTGGATGTACATCATCGCCCTTCCATTTTTCTCTTTTGGAATTGGGAGTTTATTTACTATCATGATGTCTATGACGGCGGATGTTATTGATATAGACGAATTAAATTCAGGCTTACGTCGGGAAGGTATTTTTGGTGCTATTTACTGGTGGATGGTTAAAGTAGGCTTTGCCATAGCAGGTGCACTCAGTGGGGTTATTATTTCTGTTGTGGGTTTCAATCCAGAATTGGCTACTATCGATCAGCAATCGGCTGTGGATGGCTTACATGCTTTCTTTTGCTTCTTCCCTATGTTAGGTACTTTACTAGCTATGTGGGTGATGTGGGACTATGATCTTACGGAGGAAACGGCGAATGAAGTAAGAGCAAAATTAGCGGCTCGAAAAGAGGTGAGAAGAGAGACCGAAAAATAAATTTTTCTGTGAGAAGTGAGATTTGGGACGTGTTCAAAAAGAAGTCAGAAGTCAGACCGAATAAAAAGAAGTCAGAAGTCAGACCATTTTATTGTCAGAAGTGAGATTTATGACGTGTTCTATGATGCAAATTAGACGTGCATCGTAGAACACGTTATAAATCTCACTTCTGACAATAAAATGGTCTGACTTCTGACTTCTTTTTATTCGGTCTGACTTCTGACCTCTTTTTTATGATAATCTCAATGTTCCTTCCAATACTATCTGCGCAAGACTTTTAATTATTAGCGTATTTTCTCCAACTAATTCTACTTCCATAAAGCCAGTTCGTTCAGAACATTGAAAAGAATTCATTTTCCGCTTGCCTAATTTATCACCCCAATATTTCGCTAAAAAGGTTATAGACCTAACTCTTTCCGTTTATCTTTCATTAAGCTGCCAACATTTAGTATGGCTCCATCCTGAATGCTATTGTCAACTGTTATTAATACATATTTCTTACCATTTGCTCGAAATAGAATTTCCTGTCCTACTTTCAAATCTACACCACTTTTAGAAAATGGAGACAAATTGGGATTCATCACATTTGGGATAATTAAAGGAATAGATTTCGCCGTGTTGTTGGCAAGGGTAAACGTAATATATTCTTTAGTGTTGGCAGTTGTTGTTCTGGTATTGAGTTTCCCTTTTGAGACTATTTTAGAGGTATTTTGTTTTTTAAAAACAATGCGAGCTTTTACGGGTTTGTCGTAGGTGTTTTGGAGAACTAATTGCCCATTTTGAGCTACCGATAGGCTTGCCTTGCCCTTAATTCCTAGACCAAAACCACTAATAAAGTCCTTGGATTGTTTTTCGAGTACTTTCACTTCTATTTGTCGAAGGGATTTATTTTTAATAAGCACCCTATTGAAATCATTCACGGGACTGTCTACATCAATAGATTGATTTGCTGGAATCGTTACTATTTTACTATTTGTTGAACAAGCAACTAATAGTAAAATGGAAAAAAGGAAAATGGAATGTCTCATTATTTGTCTTGTTTAATTTTGTTTATTTAAACTATACAAATTAATAGACAAGTAAAATATCAAGAGGTTGTAAGCAGGGTTGTTTATTTGGTTAAAATGTTTATTTGTTTATAACGCATTATCCTTTTGCTGGAGTAAACAAATAAACATTTTTAACCAGATAAACAGTAAGTACTCAATGATGAATGAGAAATGAGAAATGATGAATTTATTAGACGCTATATAGCAAGTTTTACTTCTTATTCCGTATTCATCATTTCTCATTTATCATTCATCATTGAGTACTTACGATAAACAATCCTAAAAAGTAGGGCAACCAATTTGCCCTCTTCTCCCACTAGTTCGATAAGGGTCAATCAAATTATAAGACAAAGTAATCCCCGCCATAAAATAATAATCCTTGTAATTCGGATTTCCTCTAACACTCCCAAGTGGTGGCGAAGTTTGCTCAACATTAAAAAAATCATCCGATTGATAAGCTATATTAGCGGCGGTTACACCTTTTTCTCCTAGCAAGGCGGAATAATCGACATAAGTTGTAGATACATCATCTAGATAGTCGGTAGAAGCTCGATGACCAGTAAAATCAATAGCAACCTGAAAATCCTCGCTCAATTTAAAGGCGATACCTAGTCCGCCTAAAATACTAAAGCTATACAATTCATATCTCTTTCTATCAGGATAAGCTTGTAAGCCTTGTCCCTCTGTACTTAGTTTTTGTAAATCATGTAGGGTTCCTTCGTATTCTGCTTGGGGATTAAAGGTGAAAAAACTACCGCCAAGAGACACATAAGGAGAAATAATGGATTCAGAACCGAAAATAGTTTCTAAAAAGTGCCACTCTACCCGCAAACTTGCGTCTAAAAGGGGAGAGGAGAAACGAAGATTACGTTGCCGTAAGATTTCTAGACTAGATAAAGTATCATCGCCTTCTAATTCGGTGGATAAAATTTGCAATTTTAAACTCAATTGTTCGTTAAAATTGTATCTTAGAAAACCACCTATACCCAAATTAATTTGTTGTTTTAAGACAGCAAACTCACTAGAAGCTAAATCTCCTTGATAATTTGAACCACCCACTACTACTCCTAATTCTAATGTTTGGCTTTGGCTAGAAATCCCAAAACTAACGAATAGTAACAGGAGTATCATTTTTTTGTAAGTCTGGAATCGAAAGGTCTTTCTATATTTATTCATACAAGGAAATTATTTTAAGTTCAAACGCAAGCGACAAATTAAGTCTAAAACCGAAATGTATATTAGTAGATTTTTCCCTATTTCAGTTTTGAAATAGTGTTTAGTTATTCACTTTATTAACAATGTTTCTTAAAGGAAAGTCGTTAATGATCTTTCTTAGGAATGCTGTAATAATAAATATTCATTCTTGGCTGATTCTTTTATCCTTATTTTCCTCTTTGAAAACAGGAGTTATATGGAGATAACTCCTGTTTTCAAAGAGAAAACTAAGAACAAAATAATCTACCCAAGAATAAACATTTATTATT
>ENA-ORXT01005271-ORXT01005271.1-marine-metagenome-genome-assembly--contig:-NODE-5271-length-12769-cov-7.955878_pt1 | contig 12769 bp, 7 predicted proteins | sample MGYA00237868_ERZ511482 | MGnify/ENA metagenome assembly ERZ511482 | reverse complement strand
CGCTGCCGCCGCCGTCGCCGCCGCCGCCGCCGCCGCCGTCGACGCTGCCCTTTTTCCGCCGCCGCTCCCGCGCGCGTTTGCCCTGCCACCCCCCCGCGGTGCCCGCGCGCGGGCGGTTGTCCCCCGCCGCGCGGGCGGTGGAGCCGACGAGCAGCACCGGCGTGACGCCGCCGGGCAGCGCCGCAAAGAGCGTCGTGGCGACGGCGTGGACTTGGCGCGCCAGCTCCCGCGTCGGCTCAATGATGAGCACCGTCACGGGCGGGGGCGCGCCGGCGGCACCACCGCCGCCGCTGCCGCCGTCGCCGCCGCCGCTGCCGGTGCTGGCACCGACCGCCGCGACGGCGGCGGGGAGGAGGAAGGAGAGCGTCTTGCCCGACCCCGTTTCCGCTTGCACGCACACGTCTTTGCGGGCGAGGATGGGGGGGATGGCCGCCGCTTGGACGGGCGTCATGGTCGGGTAGCCGAGGGCGGGGAGGGGGTCCAGGAGCGCCGCGGGCACGCCCGCGGCGGCGAGCGCCGTCCACGGGCCGGCGGTGGCCATAGCGGCGGCTCCGTGGGAGGCGGCGGCAGCCGACGGGCGGGGCGGCGCACGAGAGGTTGGGGAGAGACGGAGAGACGGCCAACGCCGAGAGGCACGATGGGCGGCCAGGCAAGGCCACTGTGGGTGCCTGTTGCTTCGGTGCAATAGACGACAAAGCCGAGACGGTGGCCGCGACGCGCCAGCAACGACGGTGGGAAAGCCGAGCGTCCGACCAATGAGCGCGCGGTGGCGCCGCCGACGACCGTGCTGAACACTGACTTTGGGCAGGGGGGGTCCTTTTTCCCCGTTTTTAATGTTCCAGCTCGTACCGAACTTGTGCGCGTCACCCACGACGTGGCCGACGCGACTCGCGCTCGTGCCACGGCCGCCGTCATCCCCCCGACCGCCGCGCGGTGGCGCTGCACGTCGACCCCGCGGCCGCGGCCGGGTTGCTTGGCACCCCTCGTTGCTTTTTACCCGCGCGTTTCCCGTGCCGCCTCCCTCCACTGCCACTCCCCACCGCTCGACGCGGTCTCTGCCCGCCCGTTCCCCGTCGCCCCCCCCCAGCCGCCGCGCCACCGTCGGCCACCTCCTCATTACCGTCGGCCGGGGGGTCGTCCCCCCCCCAGAGCCCCCGTCGGAGAGGCTGGCGGCCGGCGGACGGCGCCATCCATCGCCCGACGGCCGCCGGCTGTGGCGACGCGGGGCGGGGGGGGGGGGGCTCTCTGGGAAGCGCCCGCGCGGTCGTAGATGTGGGCCGAGGGTGGGGTGGGGGGCGAGGGGAGCCCCCCGCCCGCGAGCGCCGTCGCGCTTGTTAGACGGCCCTCTAGGTGTTCCTTGGCGCTTCACCCGGCAGCCACACGCCCGAGGCTCGTCGCTGCGCGTCGCGCCCTCCGTCATCGATCGGCGTGGGAGGGAGGGGTCACCCCCGCGGCCTCGGCCCCCACGCTGGTGCGGTGCCGACGATGGGGACGATGGCGTGCGGCCCGTGGGTCGGGTGGGGGGGGAGGGGCCCACAGCGGAGGCCGTCTGTTGTGGCCGCTGGCGGCGGCGCGCGTCCGCGCCGTGCCCCACCCGTCGCCCACTGCTGCGCGGTCGTGGTGGGGCCGGTCGCGACGGGGAGGCTGCGCGCCCCGCCCCGCCCCACGGGAGGGCCTCCCGTGCCGATGGGTCGACCTTCCAACCGGGAACTACAGCCGCATTTACTCCAGTGCCGCGTTCCATAAAACCACAAAGCGCTCGCCCTCGCCGTGCCAGACGTGACCAGCGGGGTCACCTCACCGATGGAGCATCGCCCCCCTCACAGCCGAGGCACCGGCGCGTCCGCCACCCCCCCCGACCGCACCGTCTTCTACGGCGCCAGGTCCGCGCAAAAGTCGGGAACAGTTAGAGTCGCAACCCCGGTGCGAAACACGTCACACCTATAGTTCGGCGGCTCGGCCAGCCACGGAAAGCCCTCCAACTCTACGCAGCCAAGCGATATCCCGTCGTCGGGGGTGGCCGTAAATAACGGGTAGTCTTGGCAATAGTAGCTTTGGTGAATGATGAAGACCGTCTGCTGTGGAAGCTCCTCGGTATCGCTACCATTGCACTGGCACACTTGGCACGGGGTGCTGTCGCAGACAGAGGTCGTCTTAAGCCTTGTAGAGCCGGACTTCCCCGGCCTCGACGGTGGTCGGAGCCTGTTGATGACGTCCAAGGTTAAGCAACGCTTGCTCGGCGACCTCGTCGCAGCAGACGCAACCGTCGCCAGCAGGAGCGCGACGGTGAGAGAGCCAAGCAACAACACCTTGACGGGCGCCATCGCAAAGCGGGAGGGGGGAGGGGGGATCGCCCCACCACGGGGACAGGGGAGTGGCGCGGGAATGGGTCGTACTCAGCGCGCGTCGGTGGTGTGGGTGTAGGGCCAGGAAGCGGCGGCGGACGCAGTGGCTGTGATGGGGCGACGGGGCAGACAGCACCCCGAACCACCCCCACCGCGGCTCCTTTTGAACGCCCCGCCGGAAGGCAGGCAGCGGCCCCGTCGGGCGCCGCCGCGCCGCCGGACGAGCGCCGCCGCGCCGCCGGACGGACGCCCCGCGCCCTCCCGCGTGGGGGACTCCCCACATGGTCAATCCCAGGGGTTTCCAAGCGTACCAAGAAAGTGCGTACACGCGCGTTGATTTTAGTGCGTAGATACCCAGAAGCCCAAGAAATCGGCCCAGTGGCGGTTTTTCGTCACCCAGTACTCCTGGTCAAAATCTTTACGAAGCACGCACGGAAGGGTCAGCTAGATTCGTACCGACTCGCGACTGTGAGTCCAGACCACAGAGCACTCCCACGTGCTCAACACGTGGCGCAGCTGCGAACACGGACCTCGTATGGCCGCCGCTCGGAACAGCAGAAAGAAGGCATTGCGGCACAGGAGCGGTGAACAGCGTCTGAACGGATGGGGAAAAAGTGACGCCCACTACAAAAAACAAAACATCAACGCGTCGAGGGGCTATTTGTTTTGTGTAGAGGGTCCACTTTGGTGGTGACCCTCTTCAGACGCGTCCGTACCACAATCACGAAAAGTCGAATGGATCGCTTACTGAAATGCAAAACAAAGCAAAGAATATATTACTCCTTGCTAATGGATCTCGAGCGCTCGGAACGCCAACGCAGTTGGATTGACCAGGCGCTGTTACGCAACGCTAAGTGAAAACCCATACGTCTGAGATGACCCGGTCAAGACAGGGGAATCTTGAACGGGAGTGCGAGCTCGAGTCCCGGTTTGGGAGACCTTGAATGGGATGTTCCCGTCCAGATTTCAGAGTCATATCAAAGTCTTGAACAGGAGGACTTCCCTTTCAGAGGCGCCGTGCCAGGCCCTGATCTATCGCGTGGCCTATCGCGAGGTCATGCAAAACTGTGGTCCCGTTGTGACCCAATGATACCCCTGTACTAGAAGGCCAAGATGTAACTCGTCCAGGTAGGGGTCCAGCACGGGCCTGGATGCTGGTGGCTTCTAGCCGTGCCGTGCATCCTTTCTAGTCTTGATCAACCTGAGTTGCACGCGCGAGACTGCGGCCACCGCTCCAGAAATTACCCCAAAACTGCCCAGGGAGGTCGATTGATGAACAAGGCGTTATGTGATTTTGGAGACCTCGAATGTGGTCAAACATCCATGGGAATTCTCAGCCAATGACAGCGAGCTAGCCAGTAGGTAGCCCTCGTAATAGGTCGGCACTTCTTGTGGGAAGATACGGACTGGGTAGCTCTGTTACAGGAAGTAGCAATGTGATGGGCTTTAGGCTTAGATGAGCCGTCACTCCAGGACCGCGCAGACGGTCCGGTGCAGTCGGCATCCCAGATCACAGCGCCCGTTTCAATCCCTTCTGACGATTGTAGTCGTGCGACAACATTCCCCGACAGTTCTGAACATGCGTGCGACCAGCCGCCCTCAACCAAGGGGCGACGTGCGGCGCCTCGCCGCTACGTTCGTTGGGAGATTTGCGGCTGTATCAAGCCGGAACGCCCCTCCGGACATGCGCTGCTGGCCGGCGCGCCGACGCGCGCCCGTTCGAAGATGCGGGGCTGTCTCGCGTTCGTGCGTCCCTTCGGGGGTGTGTGGCTCTGCACCAGCCTAGTAAGCGCCGTGTGTTGCAGACACCCATGCCCACTGGGACTACAAGCTTGTATTTCTGATCCCCGAAGTTTCTCCTTGTGGACAGAGACTGACTTTCGGACAGACTCTCTCCACCAATCAGATGCGCCCCTGAGATTGACTTGGAGCTCCTGGTTGGTTACATGTGCCCATGCAGCCTGGAAATCACCATCAGCTCCTCTTTTTTTCTCCCCTTCTGGCAAGGAGACACTAGAAAATCCCTTGATCTCGCGTGGGCAGCTTTCTCCATGCCAAGAAAAGCAAAACCAATCGGCAACAAACAGTGATTTCTGCTGGATGCAAGGTTCTGGCGCCTAACGCGGGCTTTTTATTGGCTTCAGCTCCGTCTTACTGTCGTTTTACGCCACTAGAGTGCTTTTCATTCACATTCAGCCTCTGTCTCTGTTCTTGAAGACACAATTCGGGGATCAGCAATACCAGTGGTCGGATACCCCTTGGCCTGTGAACGACCGTGTCCTCGGGAAATGGGGGTAGTCTGTACTGTAAACGTTCTCGTCCCCACAGAGAGCACAAAACCACACTGCATCATCGTGAGATAGGTGAGGTCGACCGCCGTCATGACCGGCACGGTCGATACAGACGTGGAAAACAGCAATGACAGTCGACACCCTCCCGGCTCGCGGTTCGCCGTCGCTGGATCAGGACCCATTGAAAGGGGCCTCTCACCCAGTGGCCTTGTTTCTTGAGAAAGGCACGAGGGGTTCCGAAGCGTAACACTGTTGACGCTGCGTTGTGTACTGCCCCTTGGTCGGACTGTGTGTGTGAGCGTTGGGCAGCGAGATCACCCAGTAGCGAAGCGCTGAGCCCAGTATTTTTCTCTCGTGGGTCGCAGTAAGCGTAATGGTGCGGCCCCGACAGACATGGTGCGAAAATGCGGAGGAGAGTAGGGAGAGCGTTGTTGAATATAATAAAACCGGTTTTTCTTGCACGTGGCAGTTACATTGCGCACAACCGGGACACGCGCACAGGTCGAGAACGTAATGCACAATGCCGCCCTGCTCATGCATTGTGCGACCATCGTAACCAAGGAGCTACTGTCATCGCGCGGTGCATTGACGTCAAGTCAAAGATTGTTGAAGATACAACGTGTGACGCCCTCGTTATTGTGCTTCTCACAAAAACAGGATCCGCAACATCCGCTTCAGCATCATGAACCGCCCCCTGAGCCAATGAAACAGTGGTTTTGCAACGGAAGCTGATGCACCGAGGTCCAGTTTTTGCGAGAAGCACAATAGACCTTGTGTGTGAATACAGCCCGTGCGTGCAGGTCTACGTAGACCTCCACTCATGACCCATTGGGGAGCGTAGACTAACCGAGTGTCATTTCGCACTCCACTGGGCAGCGACGCGGACCCCCCAATGCCTGACAGGCGCGCCAGGCCACGCCGTGGGCGACGCGTTGTTCCAAAAACGCTCCGGGCGCGGGCGCCGTGGGCACCCTGTACCGTCCGCATCCTCTACCCGTCGGTCACCGCGGCCGTTGACTGCCAACGATCACCGTGCTGGCGGACCGCGTACCCCACTGTCCTGAAAAGGGTAAACGCCCCACGCAAGGGCGGAGTGGGCGTGGCACCGACCCGGTGAGCGGGTTGGTGACGTACTGGAAGTGTGCGCACTGCGCGGGTTGCAGAGAGATCCCCTGTTGCCTTGCCCCCACTTTCCACCCCTTGCCGCAATGGGGTGGCTTCCCAGACGGCATCTTCGGCGGGAGCGTGGGCACCCCAGACCCGGGGGAGAGGCATGGCCACCTGCGTCGGTTGCTCCACCTTTTACCGCCACTGCCAAGCGCGGCGCGTCGGGCGCGTTGCGTTCCGCTTCCGCCACCACTGCGCCACCGACAGTGGCGACACGCTACGGTGCGAGCGGCGGTAGGACGGATTGGGGGCCGGCGGTGGGGGTAGACCAAACTCCCGCCGTCGTGCCGGAGGGGAACGCGGTGGGTACCACCGCCGCCCAAGTCGGGAGCGACCGGGGCTCGCGAGCAGTGGCGGACTGGGCGGCCGCGTCGGCTGTCAGTCCTCCCGTGGCGACGGGGAGCAATGGGTGGGTGCCACTGGCCGTGGCACCGGTGACGGCGACTGGTCATCCCACGGCGAAGGATGGACATGACTGGTCCCCGCGGGCGGCAGCAGTGGCGACTTCTGGTCGCCCCGCAGGGACTGAGGACCTTGAGCGGACACACTCTTCGACGGCGGTGGCCGCTGCCAAAGGTGCGGATGCCCCCACCGGTGCGAACAAGGCCCGCCGCCACAGAGGTCGTCGCGACGCCTCTTCCTCTGGGCTATCCGCGAGCGGCGCATTTGCCGCCGCCACCGTTGCCGCTGCTGCTGAAGCCGCTTCAGCCGCCGCCGCCACCGTGACAGCCCCTACCTCTGCCGGCACACCGCTGAGCGCCCCCTCCCATGGCGTCGCGCACTCCCGCGACCACCTGGGGCGCTGCAGCCGCGGCGCGAGCCGCTTCCTTCGCCGGTTGGGCGGCGGCGGCGGCCGGCGCGGGCCAGCCCGTAGCGCATCAGCCGATGGTGCAGCTGCGACCGCCGGGGTGACCGGAGCAGGATTCATCCGCGACGACAGGGGTAGTCCCTCAGGAGGCGGCAGCAGCGGCGGCGGCGACGGCGGAGGCGGCAGCGGCGGCGGAGGCGGCAGCGGCGGCGGAGGCAGCAGCGGTGGACTTGTTGCCGAAAGCGCTGGTGGAGGAAAGCTTGGCAAGGGTTCGTCTGGTGAGGTGCCCCTGGCGGCGCCTCAAGGCGACCCGCCACCGCACGGCGACGAGGTGGGACGGGCGGACAGTGACCCGGCTCTGTCGCAGGATGGGTCACCGCCACGAAAACCAGCGTCTTCGGTCGGCACGGGGCGGCGTGTCGAGGAGACACCACCAGGGCGGGAGAGTGACGAAGGGGGGGAGCCAGTTCGGGCAGGCTTTGTGCCGAATGGGATGGTAGCCATGCCCGTGACAGGGAGCGACAGCGGGAGTGCTGCCGGATCGTCCGACTACGCGCCTTTGCCGCTCCCACTGACACCACCACGGGCTGCTACCACCGCCGCGGCCACTGCATCACCACCGCCGCCAACGTCGTCGCCCGCGCCATTGTCGCCGCCGCCTGTTGCCGCTGCGATTGATCAGCACCTGCGGACGGGCTTGGCGCTCCCTCCCCGAGGGGCAGCACAAACGCCACCGTCACTGCCCGCCAAGGCCGCCGGGTGTTCTACGCTGCCGGACAACCGCGGGGCAATCGAGTTGACATCCCCCACGCGTGCGCCCGCTGACGAGAATATCGTTCCAGCGCCGACGCTGCACGACGCAACGGAGGCCGTCCTGGCTGACGCGGCGGCAGCGCCACCGTCGGCGCTCCACCCCTCGGCCCCCGCGCACGAGTTTGTTGACCTCCCTCCCCCACCAGCCGCCGACGATGGAGCATACACGCACGCCGCGCGCCCACCGCCGACCCTCGCGGGGCCCCTCCTGCGGACGGCGACGCCCCCCCCCTACCTCCACGCCCCGCGGTCGGCGACCGCCGCGCGGCGGCCTGTGTGGGCTGGCGTCACTGCCGGCGCACTGTGGGAGGAGGCCCTACCGTCGCCGCCGGTGACGCCGCCAAGTACACCCCCGACGTCGCTGCGAGGGGTGACGTTGCCTCGCCCGCCGGCGGCAGCACCCCTACGGGCGGCACCTGGCTCGGCACAGGGGACCGTAGCGATCGACGCGGCAACTCCCTCGTCGGTTTCGCCGCAGACAGTGGTAGCGCTGGGGGCGACGGACCCGGCCTCGGAAGCGCCATCGAGAGAAGTCGACTTCGCATCATCGCTTATGTCATCTCCGCCCCCGCCGCGGCCGCTTCCACCACCACCGCTCGTATCCCCGGTCCCGGTGATGATGGCTGTCCCGGCGGTGCCACACGGTGTGCACGCTTCTGACCCACCACCGCCATCACCAGACACAGCGCACCCGCCACCCACTTCGCCGCTCGATACTGCCGCCTTCCCGTCGACCAGTCCACCGCGGTCGCCGCTCGCCGCCGCCCGTAGCCGCTTGCGGTGGCACGACGTCGAGGGGCCCCCCCTCTCCCCCCCCGCGCCCTCCCCTCACTCCCCCTCCGCCAACGCTGCGGCCACCCCCGCAAGCGGCCGCGACGCCAGCGCCTCAGAGGCCGCACCTGGGGCGTCGGGGAGCTTCCGCAGCCTCTCGTTGTTGCGCCGCCGTCGGCTACGGCGGTCGGACGAGCAGGCGTCCCCGCGGGAGGAGGGCGGCGGAGGCCGTGGGGAGAGGCGGCGTGGCCGTCGCCGCCGCGGCCGCCGGCGATCACCGTCCCCACAGGAGCGAGCAGCGGTGGTGACGCGCGCGTCAGCACCGCGGTCGGCGAGCTCGCCGTCGGGGAGGGAGGTGGGGGGGGCGAGTGCGGCTAGGGACGGGCGTGCCTTGCGCCCGTCGCTCTCGGATGGCGGTGCCTCGTCACCGCCGCCGTCGCACGTGGGCGTGGGGGGTGTCTCGGCATCGACCGCCGCGTTGGCGGAGCCTACCGCGTCGGGAGGTGGGGCAACGTCTCTGGAGGCGGCGAGGCGCGCTCACGGCCTGGCCCCCGTGGAGGTGGATGAGCGGGACCCGGCGCGGTGGATCGGAGGGGCGCCGTCTCCCCGCGGCGGCGGGCGAGCCATGACGTCGGCGCTCGCACCAGGTGGCGGGGGCGTGGCGTCACCGTCAAGCGGCGACACGGCCACCGCTTCTAGCGAGCAGACCCCCGTCGGCCGGGGTGGGGCTCCTGCTAGAGTCACGATCGCGGACGGCCGGGGGCTGGCCGAGGGCCACAAGGAGACAGTGTTCTCTGGGGATGGGCACCAGTCAGGCCTTGCTCCACCCTACGTCAAGGCGTCGGCGGTGACAGTCCACCCGCCACCCGCGCTTGCGTCCTCACCCCCGATCGTCTCGGCGACCTTGGCCACACCAGCACGACCCCCACCGCCTGAGTCGGTCGTCGCCGCTGCAGCGACATCAAGCAGACGCAAGCTCACGACGGAGTCACCGTCGTTGGCTAAGCCACCCCTCGCCCCCATCAGCACCTGCACACCTGGCCTCTCGACGACCGTAGCTCCGTCGCAGCCCGCAACCCGCACCTCCGTTGAGACCCCGACGACCACTTCCTCCGTAGAGGGCCTCGTCGGCGCCATGCGCGGCCACTTGGACGCCGTAGAGGAGCGCGCGAACGGCGACATAGCGGCGGCGGTGCGTCTGCTGGCTGCGCTCGCCGGGGTCATTGCGCCGGTATGTCCTGCCGGCAGAGCCATAGCGCCCCCCCCCGCCGGTCGGGATGCGACTGCCATGCTGCTCTCCATCGGCGGCGTCTACACGGTTGTTGATACGGCCGCCTCCGTCGTCGGCGCCTCAGCCGCTGCTACCGCCGACGCACTCGCCATCCTCGGCGCTGCCGCGCGGTCCAGCCGCCGCGTGTGGGATGATGCCGAAGCAGTGTTGGCGGTGGCGTTGCTTGGGATGCGCCGCCATGCCGGAGGAGGTGGGGGGGCGGGGGGCGCAGCCGCGCGCATCGACCGGGGGGGGGTTGCTCTGTTGCGTGCAGCGGTTAACGCTGCAGAGAGCGACGACGGCGGAGGAGCGGGCCTACCGCTGCCGTGCTTGACGCCTCGCGAGCGTGGCGAGGCCGTCGAGGGTGTTGCTGCCGCCGTGTACGGTGCGCTAGCATCGCGGGGTACCGAGCTGCAAGTGGCCGTGGACGGCCTGACCGTGCTGGTCAGCTTAAGCGAGGCTGCCACCGTCGCCGGGCAGGCGGGTAGCCGCGTCGTCACTGCCGTACTCGGGGGCCTTCACGCCACTGCCGCCGTCACCCGCATTGGCGTGGCCGGCCGCACGCTCGTTGCAGCGCTCACGGGGGGAGCCGATAGCGTCCCTACGGATGGCTCTGCCGACTGCGAGCGTTTCACAGGTAGCCGACCGAGCACGGCCTCGTCGTCACGTGGGCGCCTGAGCGCCCGTGCCGGCCAGAGCGGTGATGGTCTTAGTGGAGGGGAAGCCTCGGCACCTGTGGGCAAACCGCGCCGGCGGCGGGGTAAGAGCCTGACGCGTCGGCGGACGTCCAAGGGCGGACTCACGGCAGACATGCCAGCTGCGGAACCGGCGTGTGCAGCCGCCGGCGGGGCCCGCTTGACGCCCCCTTTGCCAGCTGGTCGGACTGGGCATGAGAGCCCTGTCGATGGTGAATTGGGCAAGTCCGCTCCCGCCGTCGTGTCGGCGCATAGACCTCCGCCCCCGCCTGTAGCCACGCCACATCCTCGCCCCCCGCACTTTGACGTCGACCCCGTGCGCCTGCTTGCCCGCACCCTCCGCCTGGCGACGGCTCTAGTAATCCACGGCGACGCGGCCACGGCGGGCGCGGCGGCCGACTCGGTCGTCGCGGCTTCTGCCACCGCGGCGGCTGTGCGGCAAGCAGCAGGGATGGGTGGCCTCGCCGTAGGGGCCCTGCGCTTGTGCACGCACAAGTCGGGCTTGTGGCACGGGGGTGTGCACTACGCCGCAGCCGGGGAGAGTGGGGACAAGGAGGACGCATCCGTTGGGACGGACCCTCCCTCCCCTGCCGACTGGAACAGCGGTTTGCGGCCATCATCCGCGTCGCTTGCCTCCTCTACCGCAGCGACCGTGGCGACGGCTGACTCTGGTCTCAGCGACAAGCGTCGACGGGTGCTGCTGGCTGCCGCGACAGCCTTGCTGGCAGCGCTTGTCACCGACGCTGATGGGCGGGCGGCGGTGGCCGCTGCCGATGGCGTCGGCACGCTGCTCGACGGCCTGGCCGACGCGACGTGTGGGGCGCTGCCTGTGAGGGCCAATAAGGTGGGGGTGACGGCTGAGAAGTGAACGGATACGGGAGAGAGAAGACAGCAAGGATACAAGAGAGCCTTTCCCCGTGAGAACCAGATAAAACACATGCCCGTCCCACGGCACGAAACAACACAAAATTGGCTAAAGACCCCCACCACTCCGAGTGTCCTGGTGACACACTACTCTCCGACTTGCGCCGCCCCAGACCGCATGTGCATGGGCAGCACGCCCCCCCCACCCGCGACCCCAAAATAGGCAGAGTTGCTGTACGTCCACCCGTCCGACCCCCCGAAGTCGGTCAGCAACGCACCTTCCTCGAACAGGGCGGCCATCCGTGCCGTGTCCGCTGCGACATCAGGGTACAAAAACACAATTTTCCCCGCCGTCACGGGGTCGATAAACGGGCGGATGGCCTTGAAAGCCACGTGGAACAGCCGCGGCGCTGCCCACATTACCGCCAGGCCGAGGCGCTCAGGGTAATGGTGTTGGAGGATGGTCAGGGTCGTCCTCTGCATGGCAAATGACGGCGACACTCGCCGCGAGTAGCCGACAAAATCAATGAGGAGGGTAAGCTTCTCAACGCCAAACGGCATGGCCGCCATCGCCCGCTCCAGGCTGTACACCAGCTGCAAAATGTTGGCAGGGCTGTCCTTGAATTCCACGACGCCCCGGCCAGGCCGCATGACGAGGATAGGACGACGAGCCGCACAAGCACCGCGCACAAACTGCTTGCCAGACGCCGAGACGGCATGCACGAGCTGCACGTTGGCGTCGTCGCTCGCGGACAACGCACCCGTAAAAGCGGCAGGCGCGGCCGCAGAAACCGCCGCCATGAGCCCATCCACGCCAAACGACTGCCGCCACGTGTACGTCTCACGAACCGCCGCCACCGCAGCGGGAACAGCATAGTCGCGCGCGCGGAGGTGACGCCAGAGGCAGGCATCGTCGAGCCAGGCGCTGGGTGTACCAGGAACGACAGGGAGATCAGCATTCAGCTGAAACACGGGGGAGGTGTGAACACAACAGTATATTCAATGCAGGGAAGCAGTGAGATGGAAATGCAGGGAAACGGGGGGGAAATAGCATGACAACTGGGTCATGAAGCGGTCGAGCCCAAGTGAAAAAAAAAAAGAAGGGCATGGCGTGTGAGAAGGCGGAAAAAGAGAGGCAGGGAATAGCGAGGCAGGGAATAGCCCGTGAATGAGGGGACCTGCAAAATGCATGCCACAATGCACGAGCTGTCTGCCCCGCAGGTCAACATCCACGAGCAAGAGAGCCGGCCAAAGAGTAAAAACAGATGCAGCACAGCCATATGACTCGACGAGAGCACCCACCACGTACGTCGCGGCGAAGAGCCTCAAATTGATCCTTGTGGGCCGCATCACGAGTAAACGGAGGGCCGACGGTAGCCTCGGTCGACGATGGGGATGGGGACGTGGTGGTGGCGGCGCCCACCATGGCGATGAAGCGCTGCCTCAGCGACCGAGACGGCTAGAGGAACGGAAGCGTTCTGACAGCCTCTTTGCTTACACGGCGAGCACACACTGTGAGATGGAATACTATCTTCGAGAACATCTGCAGGAGTATCACTTTGAGATCTAAAAAAGGGTAATCTCCTGGATTTATGGTCAAACAATTCCGAAGACGATGGCACAGACCGCCCTGGGATTGCTTGGAGCGAATCGCGAAGGCAGTCTGGAACACAGCGTTTTGTCCCCGATTCCTTAAAACTGAGAACTGCGAGATTCGAACACGCCCACCGATGGTTCGCAGAACA
>ENA-ORXT01005268-ORXT01005268.1-marine-metagenome-genome-assembly--contig:-NODE-5268-length-12773-cov-5.249921_pt1 | contig 12773 bp, 8 predicted proteins | sample MGYA00237868_ERZ511482 | MGnify/ENA metagenome assembly ERZ511482 | reverse complement strand
CCGGCCCGGCGAAGACCAGCCCCGCCGCGAAGGCCGCGAAGCCGAGCATGACGACCGCGAGGATCTCGGGCCGGTCGTCATGCAGCAGGGCGACGGACCCCGCCCCCAGCGCCGCGCCCGCGCTCTGCCCGATGCTGAACAGCACCCCCGCCGTCGCGCCCAGCGCCTTGGGAACGGAGGCGAACATCAGGACCGGTGCGGCGGCGAAGAGGATGCCGAGGCCGAGCGAGAAGAACGACATCGCCACCAGCATCGTGATCGCCGTCAGCGCCTCCGCTACGGTGATGCCCAGAAAGACGATCGCGCCGAGAATCCCGAAGACGGCCCCGATCTTGGTCAGGCCGAACGCGCTGACCCGATCCGCCAGCCGGTTCGCCGTCGTGGCCCCGACGATATAGGCGATGACGCTCGCGCCGTAGTAGAAGCCGTAATCCTCCGTCGCCACGCCGAACCGCTCGATGAACAGATACGGGCCGACGGTGATATAGGCGAACAGCCCCGCGAACGTTGCCCCGATGGCCAGGGCAAAGCGCAGGAACACGGTATTGCGCAGCAGGCGGCGATACCGCCTGAGCGAGAGCAGCACGTTGAACGGGGCACCGCCGCCGCCCTCCGGTATCAGCCGCCAGACCATCGCGGCGGCCATCGCCCCCAGCACCCCCAGCAGCACGAAATTCGCCCACCACCCCGCGCTGACATGGATCACCCCGCCCAGCAGCGGCCCGATCGCCGGGGCGATGCCGATGGACGCGCCGTAGAGGCTGAGCACCTTCACCGCCTCCGGCCCCCGGAAAAGATCGCGGATCAGCACCACGCACAGGACCGAGGCGACGCTGCCGCAGGCCCCCTGAAACCCGCGCAGGACGATCAGCGTCCAGATATCCGGCGCGACCGAGCACGCCATGCTCAGCATCGCGAACAGCGCCATGCCGATGGCCAGAACCCGCCGCCGCCCGAAATGATCCGCCAGCGGCCCCACCAGCAGCGGCCCGACGGCATAGCCCATGAAGTTCACGCTCATGGTCAGCTTGACGGCCCGGTCGGTCGTGCCGAACACGTCGTCCAGTTCGGGCAGGCTGGGTGTGTAGAGATCGGTCGAGAGGATCGACGCCCACATCGCGAGGATCAGCGCCGCCGGAACGTGCCACGTATAGCGCCCGGTCGCCCCGGATTGATGATCAAGACTGCGATTCACGACGACCTTTCAGGCCCGGACATCCCCGGCGACCCGTTGCATCGACGGATGCCGACCGCCCCGCCGGTTGTTCGGCTGAACTACGCCTGACGGCACGGACTGGCAACCGTCAGTAGCGTGTGCCGGGCTAAAAATTCGATTTGCCCTTGTACCAGCGCCCCGAAACGAGGACCGCTTCGCCCCGGAGCGGGAAGCGGGAGTCTAGCCCGCGCGGGGTTCCGTGAAGTCGGGTGCGCTCCGCAGGCCCGCCGCTATCGCGTCGGACAATTCCGACGGCGAGCACGGTTTCTGGACGAACCTGCCGATGGCCGACCCCATCTCCGCCTCGGTAAAGCCGGTATAGCCGGACATGTAGACGATGGGCATGCGGGGCCGGATCGCCCGGACCTGTTCGCCGAGTTCGAAGCCGCCGATCCCGCCGGGCATCACGATATCCGTCAGCAGCAGGTCGCATTCGAACCCGGCCCCGAACATCTGCAACGCCTGGCGGCCCGATCCGGCGACCTCGATGGAATAGCCGAGCGAGCGGACGAGTTCGGCCATGATCCGGCGCAGTTCGACGTCGTCCTCGACGATCAGGATGCTTTCGCCCGTCCCCTTGTGGATGGGCAGGTCGACCACCGGTCCCTCCAGCTTGCCCTCGGAGGAACCGCTGGGCAGCAGCAGGCGGATGGTGGTGCCGTGGCCCTCCTCGGAATACATCCGCAATTCGCCGTCGGAATGCTGGATGAAGCCGTAGACCATCGACAGACCCAGACCGGTGCCGGAATTGGTCTGCTTGGTCGTGAAGAACGGGTCGAGGGCGCGGCGCTTGACTTCCACGCTCATGCCCGGGCCGTTATCCGTGACGGCGAATTCGACGTAGCGCCGTGATCCCTTCGGCGCGCCGGGGCGGGCGATATCGGCGGCGACCCCGCGATGCACCGCCTCGTCCGCCTGTTCCTTGCGATGGCCGAAATCGGTATCGGCCTCGATCACCTCGCGCACCGACACGGTGATCCGGTCGCCCTGACCCGAGCGCAGGATCGCGTCGCGGCTGTTCAGCACCAGATTGAGGAGGGCGTTTTCGAGCTGGCCCCCGTCGCAGTAGACGTGCAGGTCCGGGGTGTGCTCCTCGAAGGTCAGGGTGATGACTTCCTCGATCGACGGCCCGGCCAGCGCGTGAAACTCCCGCAGGATATCCCCCACGCGCTGCGAATGCGCCCGGCCCGGCTGGCGTTTCGCGAAGGACAGCAGGCGGGCCGTCAGCTCCGATCCGCGCCGGACCGAGCCGATTGCGGTCTTCAGGTAATCCTGCGCCTGATCGTTCACGCCGGTACTGAGCGAAAGTTCGAGCGCATACTCGATGGTGGCCAGCAGGTTGTTGAAATCATGGGCGATCCCGCCCGTCAGTTGGCCGAGCGCGTCGAGGCGGCCCGCGCGCTCGACCTGCTGGCGGTTCTTCTCGGCTTCCGACACGTCTTCCAGCACCACCACGCAGCGCACGGGCGAGGTGCCGTCGGTCACGGTCGCGCTGGCGATGCGCATGTACCGCGCTTCCTCGTTCGCCGACCGCTCCATGAGGGCGATCTCGCTCTTGAGTCGCTGACCGGCCTGCGCCCGCCGGACCGGGCTTTTCGACGCTTCGAGCCGGGAGAGATCCTCGCTGTCGAGAAAGTCCACGGTTTCGGGCCAGGGGAAGGGCGTGGCCGCCGAGATGCCGCCCAGGAAATGCCGGGCGGGCAGGTTGATCATGATGATATTGCCGTCATGGTCGAAGGCGATGATGCCGCTGGTCGTCGTGTCCAGCACCGTCTTCAGCCGCGTCCCGGCCTCGCGCACCGCGCGGTTGCTGGCGGCCAGTTCCTCGTTGCTGCGGCCCAGTTCGCGCCGGTTCTCGCGAAAGACGTGCAGGGCATCGCCCATCGCCGTCAGTTCGTCGTCGCCGCCGATATCGATCCGGTGGTCGATATCGCCATGGGCGATGGCGAGGACGCCGTCGGTCAGCTTGCCGATGCGGCGGTTGAACTTCCTGCCGACGACATAGAAGAGCAGCGCGAACAGCACCAGCAGCAGCAGGGAACTGAGGCCGAGGACGGCGAGGCGATTGTCGCGCACCAGATCGGCGACGTCGCGGCTGCCCTGAAGCGCATCGCCCTTGGACGCCGCGATCACCGCGCCGGAATAGTCCAGCAGTCTAGCGGCGATGCCGGTCTGTTCGCGGGCGATGTCCATGCCGGTCTCGCCATGGCTCAGGTGGTTCCGGTAGGCGACGACGATGCTGTCGGGGCCGAACAGCGCGTGGTCGAGCACCAGCATGTCGCGGGCGAGCATCTGGCGCAGGGACCGGTTCGGCACCTTCGCGATGCGGGTCGCCGCCGCCCGGGTCAGAAAGCGCAATCCGCCGGCGATATCGTCGGGGTCCCGCGCGGTGGTGGTCGTGTCGATATCGGCGATCCGCTCCTCGATATCCTCCAGCAGCTGCGTCAGCGCGCGGTAGAGCGTCAGGTTCCGGAAACCGGTGGCGAAGTCCGTTCCGTAGCCGGGGGAATCCTGCCCGAAGCCGTCGGACATCCGCATTTCGAAATCGGCGCTGATCGTCGCGATTTCGGACAGGAGCCGCGTATGCGCGCTGCGCAGCAGCATGGTGATGTCGGCGCGGCGATCCTCGATCCGGGCGCGACTGCCGAGTTGCGCGATCCGGTTGTCGGCGACCTGGGTCACGACCCGCTCGTAGGCCGACAATTCTTCGGCGATCTTCCGCGCCTCGGCACGATCCCCGAGATCTGAGAATTCCTCCGCGAACTGCGTGCGCAGATCGATCAGGCCCGACAGGATCGATTCGGAGGAGATACCGACCGCATCCGCACTCTCGAAACGGCCGAGCCGGTCCGTGTCGTCGGCGAGCCGGACGAGCGCGGCGTTCAGTTCCGCCGAATGGGCGACGGAGGTGATGAGCCGGTCCGACAGATCCGCCTGCCGCTTCATGACTGCATCCGTCGCAAAATAGACGATGACGGGAATCGCGGCGGCGGCGAGGGCGCAGGTCACCAGCGCCGCGCGCAGGCGGGCCGTGATTCGCCGTTTTCTCCTCGGGTTCCGCGCCTCTGCCATAAGGATCGAGCCTACACTTCTCGCTTCATTCTGCATACGGTGTATGAAGGCAGAACGCCTGACTCCCAAACGAAAGAAAAAACCATGGATCACCGGCCCAGCGCATTCCGCCCCGGCCACGCGCGACCCACGCGGCGTGCCGTGCTGGCCGGGGCGGGGGCCTCGGTCGTTCTGAGGCCGGGATCGGCCCCTGCCGCCGGGTTCGACGGTCTGGAGGACACGGTGGCGCGGCAGGCCCGCACCCTCGCCGCCGGGCGGGATGTCACGCTGCGCCTGACCCTGCCCGAGGGGTCCGGCGCGAATGTGGGACCGGTGATCGCCGCCTTCACCGAGCGCACGGGGATTGCGGTCACGGTCACCGAGACCCAGGTGGACGATATCAATACCCGCCTGATTCTCGACACCATCAGCGGCATCAACAGCTTCGACGTGGCCCTGCCCGCCACCTTCGGCCTGCCCGATCTGGTCGCGGCGGAAGTGATCCATCCGCTCAACGCCTTTGCCGCGCGCTACGAGCCCCCGGGGTTCCGTGACGGCATCCTGTATTCGACCGGCGACCGGTTCGATGGCGAGCTTTACGGCTTCCAGACCGACGGCGACACGTATCTGATGTTCTACAACACCGACATGCTGAACGACCCGGGGGAGAGGTCACGCTATGCCGACCAGACGGGCGAGGCGCTGGCCATTCCCCGGACCTGGGCCGAACTGGACCGGCAGATCGCCTTCTTCCACCGTCCCGAGGACGGGCAGTACGGCGGCGCGCTGTTCCGCTTTCCCGGGTATCTGGGGTGGGAATGGTGGGTGCGGTTCCATGCCAAGGGGATGCTGCCGTTCGCCGACGACCTGACGCCGCAGATCGCGGGGGCGGAGGGGGTCGCGGCGCTGGAGGAGATGATCGCGGTGACGCGCTACCTGATCCCGGATGTCCGCTCGGTCGGCCTGTTCGAGAACTGGACGCGCTTCGCCGAGGGCAACGTCTATTGCAATATCGGCTGGGGCGGCACGCAGAAGCATCTGAACGAACCGGAATCGCCCATGCGCGGCAAGCTGGTCCACGGGCCGACGCCCGGGGGGACGGTCGACGGCAAGCGGGTCGATACGCCGTATTTCAACTGGGGGTGGAACTACGTCGTCTCGCGCCGCAGCCGGGAAACGGAAATCGCGTATCTGTTCTGCCTGTTCGCCGCCTCGCCCGCGATATCGACCCTGTCGGTCGGGCAGCCGGACGGATTTCTCGACCCCTTCCGTCCGGAGCATTACGACGATCCGATGATCCGGGAGTTGTACGGCGACGCCTTTCTGGCGGTACACCGGGACAGTCTGGAATCCTCGATCCCCGACCTCTACCTCGCCAACCAGAGCGAGTATTTCTACATCCTGAACGAATGGATCGATCTCGCGCTGTCGGGCGAGGTGCAGCCCGCCGATGCCCTGCGCCGCATCGAGGTGGAATGGGAACTGATCTCCCACCGCGCGGGCAGGGAGGTGCAGAGGAAACGCTGGATGAATCTGGTCGGCAGATATCCGGGGAACAGGTGATCCAGGCAGGCCGATCACGGTTTCCGGTATTCCAGAAGCCCCAGCACCTCCTCGATCCGGGCCTTGCGCGCGGGCTTGGTCAGGGACAGGGCCTGCGGAAAGCTGCGCGTCAGGGCATCGGATGGCGGGCGGCCCGAGACGAAGGCGAAGGGGATGCCGCGCCGGGTCAGGGCATGGGCCGTCTTCGCGGATGTCTCCAGCCCCAGCGACACGTCGACGAATGCCGCGACGATGCCGGAACCCTCGATGATGTCGATCGCCGCCGCATTGGTATGGGCAATCGCGACATCCGCCACGCCCAGGGTGACCAGAAGCTGCCCGAAACACTTCGCCAGCAGGGGGTCGTCCTCCAGCAACAGCACCCGGCCCCGATCCTGCGGTGCGGCACCATGCACAGGCCCCTCGATAGTATCCTGCATCGGATGGTTTCCCGGATGGATAGGGGGTATACCCCTCATCGGTCCGTGCATACCCGATCCGCGCGAAATTTCCGAGGATGAATATCGCTATCCTCTCATCGGTTGAAGTTCGCGCCCCGTCGCCATAGGCACACATCTTTCGGGGCGCAATCGCAAGGGGCCGAGTATGGCGCAGCACGGCACTATCCTGGGGATCGATTTCGGCACCTCGAACTCGGCGGCCGGGTATCTGGTGGAGGGCGCGCCCCGGCTGATCCCCATGGCACCGGGACAGACGACCCTGCCCACGACGTTCTTCTTCGACTACGAAACGCGCGAGACGCTGAGGGGCGATCCTGCGAACGAGGCATTGCTGGACGGGGCCGAGGGCCGCTTCATGCGCGCGCTGAAGCGGGTGCTGGGGACCGACCTGATGCACGAGGAACGCCGGATTCTCGACCGGCCCGTGACCTTCGTGGACATCATCGGCAGCTTTCTGGCGCAGATCAAGACGCGGGCGGAGGCCGAGACGGGTCTGACCTTCGACCATGCGCTCTCGGGCCGCCCGGTGGTGTTTCACGGGGCGGGCGACCCGCGCGAGGCGCAGGCGGAAGCGGATCTGCGCGCCTGCTATCTGGCGGCGGGGTTCCGCTCCGTCGCGTTCATGCCCGAACCGGAGGCCGCCGCCATCGCCAGCGGCGCGCTGGAGCAGACGGGCGAGATCGGGCTGATCGTCGATGTGGGGGGCGGCACGTCGGATTTCTCGCTGTTCCGGTCGGGGGAGGAAGGCGTCGAGATTCTGGCGAATCACGGCGTGCGCGTCGGCGGCACCGATTTCGACCGCGCGATCAGCATCGACCGGGTGATGCCGATGCTGGGCAAGGGGACCGAGTTGCGCAAGATCATGGGACCGGGCAGCACACCGACCCCGAACGCCATCTACAACGATCTGGCGACGTGGGAGATGATCCCGTTCCTCTACACCGCCCAGAACCGGCGCATGGTCCACGAGATGCAGCGCCTCGCCCGGGAACCCGAAAAGCTGGCCCGCCTCGGCACCGTGCTGGAGGACGAACTGGGCCACGAACTGGCCTTCGCCGTCGAGAAGGGCAAGATCGCCGCCAATATGGGCGACGAGCGGCCCGCCATCGCGCTGGACCTGATCGAGAAGGGATTGTCCTGCCCTCTGCCGCCCGACGCCCTGACCCGCATCCTCGCCCCCTATGCCCGGGCGCTGCGGGGGGGCGCGGAGGAGACGCTGCGGATGGTCGATCTCGATCCCCGGTATGTCGAGCGCGTGGTCTATGTCGGCGGGTCGAGCCTGATGTCGATGGTGTCCGAGACGATGGGCGGCGTGTTCCCCGATGCCCGCCATTCCTTCGCCAATGTCTTCACCGCCGTGACCGACGGGCTGGCGATTGCCTCCGCGCGCTCTGAGTGATCGGCAATCAGTCGGGTCGGGAATTGCCCCGAGAGCGGGCATTTCCCGACATTTTCAATCTCGACCCGATTGCCGATCACTCCGACCGCGCGGCCCGCTGCACGAGTTCGAGGCATACCCGGGTCGCCAGCGCCATGTCCTGCACCGAAATCCACTCCAGCGGGCCGTGGATCTCCTGCTGGCCGGTGAAGATATTGGGGCAGGGCACGCCCATCTCGGTCAGCCGCGAACCGTCGGTGCCGCCCCGGATCGCGGTCGAGACCGGCTCGATCCCCGCATCCCGGCAGGCGGCGCGGGCCAGTTCCACCGGGGTCATGTCGTCTTCCAGCCAGTAGCGCATATTGCGGTATTGCGGGCGGATCGTGCAGGCGATCCCCGCGCGCGGCTCGGTCGCGGCGAGGGCCTCGCAGACGGCGTGCAGCATCGCTCCCTTCGCCGCCAGCCCGTCCCGTTCGAAATCGCGCAGGATCAGCTTGATCCGCGCCTCGGCGGCGGTGCCGGACATCTCGTAGACATGCCAGAAGCCGTCCCGCCCCTCGGTCGTCTCCGGCGTCATCGTGGCCTGGGGCAGCATCCCGACGACCTTCGCGGCCAGGTGCAGGGCGTTGACCAGCTTGCCCTTCGCCCAGCCGGTATGGATCGACACGCCGGTAATCACCACCTCGGCCCCGTCCGCCGAGAAGCTCTCGTATTCGATCTCGCCGGGTTTCGAGCCGTCGAGGGTATAGGCGAAATCGACCGCGAAATCGGCGGGCAGGCGCGGATCGACCCCGCGCCCGATCTCCTCGTCGGGGGTGAAGGCCAGCCGCACGGGACCATGGGCCAGCCCCGGGGTGTGCAGCAGGTGCTCGGCCATCGTCACGATGATGGCGATTCCGGCCTTGTCGTCGGCCCCCAGCAGGGTCGCGCCGCTGGCGGTGACGATGTCGCAGCCGATTTTCTCCCCCAGATAGGGCACGGTTTCGGGTGACAGTTCCAGTTCCGGCGCATCGGGAAAGCGGATCGGGGTGCCGTCATAGGCGCGATGCACGCGCGGCTTCACGCCCGTCGCGCAAAAGGCCGGGGCCGTGTCGACATGCGAACAGAAGCCGATGGTCGGCCCGGGGGCGGTCCCGGGGATGGTCGCCAGCACGACGCCGTATTCCGTCAGCGTCACATCCCGCGCGCCCATCGCGGTCAACTCGTCCACCAGCACGTGCGAGACATCCAGCTGGATCGCCGTGCTCGGCTGACTGTCCGATGTCTCGTCGCTCTGGCTGTCGATGGCGGCATAGCGCATCAGGCGCTCTTGCAGGGCCGCGTCGAAGGGGGTGCGCATGGGGGGCCTCCTGTATCGGGATTTCCCGATAGGGGAGGGGCGCGGTCCCGCTGTCAAGGCGCACCGGCCCGGACCCGCCATCCGCCCGCAGGGGATGCACCGCTGGAAGAGGCGTATGCTGATCTTTACCGGGTGGAATTTCGATCGATATATGCTAGACGCGACACTGTACGGCCCCGGAATCAAGGGCTTGGTGGTGGTGCAGTTTTAGTCGGGGACGAGAGATGGCGAAAATCCTCATCATGGAAGACGAGTTCGACCAGGCCAACCTGCTGCTCGCCATCCTGACGAATGCCGGTCACGACGTGACGCTGTCGCATGACGGGGATGCGGCGTGGGCGCTGCTGCTGAAGGAACCCTACGACGTCCTGCTCACGGACATGAGCGTGAAATCCAGTACCGACACGCTGCGAAAGGCCGGGGGGCTGGCCCTGATCGGCAAGATGCGGGCGGTCAAGGGGGCGGATTATCCCGACTGGATCGACCGGGTCCGGATCGTCGCGATTTCGGGGGTCTATACCCTGGCGGACAATATGCTGCGGATGGCGCGCACGCTGGGTGCCGACGTGTGCCTGCGCAAGCCCGCGAGTATCGGAGACCTGCTTGCCGCCGTCGATCCGAACAGGCCGCGCCCGGACGCGGATGGCCCGGCGTCGCCCTAGCGACCCCCGAAACCTAGCGACTCCCGGAATCTAGCGACCCGTGAACGCGGCTTTCCGTTTCTCGTTGAAGGCGCGAACGCCTTCGCGGCGGTCCTCGGTCGGGACGGTGCGGTTGTAGGCTTCGATCTCGAAGGCCAGTCCGTCGCCCAGCGCCATCCCCAGCCCCCGGCGAATCGCCTGCTTCGCCTGCCGCACCGCGACCGGTGCATTCCCCGCGATCCGTTCGGCGGTGTCGAGGGCGGCGGGGAGGAGGGCGGCCTGCGGGAACACCGCGTTGACCAGCCCCCATTGCGCCGCCTCGCCCGCCGTGAAGGGGCGGCCCGACAGGATCAACTCCTTTGCCCGCCGCTCGCCCATGGCGCGGGCCAGGGTCTGGGTGCCGCCCGCGCCGGGGATGATGCCCAGCGTCACCTCCGTCATGGCAAACCGCGCGGTATCGGCGGCGTAGAGGAAATCCATCGTCGCCGCGATCTCGCACCCGCCGCCATAGGCCGCCCCGTTCACCGCCCCGATGGTGGGGATGGGGCAGTCCAGCAGCGCCCGCACCATCCGCTCGAACACCAGATGCTGGCGCCCCCAGGCCGCGTCCGTCATGCCGTCGCGCTCCTTGAGGTCGCCCCCGGCGCAGAACGCCTTCTCGCCCGCCCCGGTCACGACGATGCAGCGGATATCGCCGGGGTCGAGCGCCAGCCCCTCGAACAGCGCGATGACATCGCGCGAGAGTTGCGTGTTCATCGCGTTCGAGGCGGCGGGGCGGGACAGCGTGACCTGCATCACATGCGGGCGCGGGGTGGCAAGGGCCAGCGTTTCGTAGTCCTGTTGCATCGGAGCGATATTTCCGTGATTGAGAGGGAGAGAGCGCACAGCATGGACGGGGCGGGGATGGGACTCAATCGCGAACTGGACGGTCTCCTCGTCGTGTCGCTGGAGCAGGCGGTCGCCGCGCCCTATTGCGGGATGCTGCTGGCGGATGCGGGCGCGCGGGTCGTCAAGGTCGAGCGCCCCGAGGGCGATTTCGCGCGCAGCTACGACCGGGGGGCGGACGGGCAGTCGACCATCTTCGCGTGGCTGAACCACGGCAAGGAATCGGTCTGCATCGACCTGAACGACCCGGGCGACGAGGCGATCCTGCGCGCGATGCTGCGCGAGGCCGACGTGTTCCTGCACAACCTCGCCCCCGGGGCGCTGGACCGGCGCGGGTTCGGGGGCGAGGGGTTGCGCGCGCACAACCCGGGGCTGATAACCTGCGATATCTCCGGCTACGGCAACCGGGGCGCGGGGGCGCAGAAGAAAGCCTACGACTTTCTGGTACAGGCCGAAGCGGGTATCTGCGCGGTGACCGGCACGGCGCGGAACCCGGCGCGCGTCGGCATCTCGATCTGCGATATCGGCAGCGGTCTGACGGCGTTCTCGGCCATCCTGCGCGCACTGATCCAGCGGGGGAGGACGGGGCAGGGGATCGACCTGTCCATCGCGATGTTCGACGTGATGGCGGACTGGATGAACATGCCGCTGATGGCGCACCGCTATTTCGGCCCCGCGCCCCAGCGCCTCGGCCTGACGCATTCCTTCGTCGCCCCCTACGGCGCGTTCGGGGCGGCGGATGGTCAGGTGCTGATCTCGATCCAAAACAACCGCGAATGGGCGGTCTTCTGCGAGGCGATCCTGAGCCGGCCCGATCTGGCACGGGACGCCCGCTTCGCCGACAACCCCGACCGCGTGGCCAACCGCGAGGCGCTGACGGCGATCATCGACGCGGCGTTCGGGCGGGTCGATACCGATACCCTGCTCGCCCGCCTCGGCACCGCCCGCATCGCCTGCGCCCGCCTCAGCAGCGTGGCCGACCTGTCGGAGCACGAGTTTCTGCGCAACCTGGCCCTGACATTCGGCGGAGTGCCGCTCAGCGTGGCCGATCTGCCGGTGCGCACCGATGCCCCGCGTCCGCCGCACGTGCCGTCCCTGGGCGAGCATACCGCGCGCATCAGACGGGAATTCGGGGGCGACGCATGACCTACGACCTCGACCATCCCGAAATCCGCGAGGCGGTGGCGAAACTGTGCGCCGACTTCCCCGGGGCGTATTGGCGGGAATGCGACCGGGGGCAGGCGTATCCGACCGCCTTCGTCGCCGCCCTGACGGAGGCGGGGTACCTGTCCGCGCTGATCCCGGAGGAATACGGCGGGCTGGGGCTGCCGATCTCGGCGGGGTGCGCGATACTGGAGGAGATCCACCGCTCCGGGGGCAATGCCGCCGCCTGTCATGCGCAGATGTACACGATGGGCACGCTGCTGCGCCACGGGTCCGACGCGCAGAAGGCGCAGTACCTGCCCGCCATCGCCAACGGGTCGCTGCGGTTGCAGGCCTTCGGCGTGACCGAACCGACCAGCGGCACCGACACCACCGCCCTGCGCACCACCGCCCGGCGCGAGGGGGACCGCTACATCGTCGACGGCCAGAAGATCTGGACCTCCCGCGCCGAGCATTCCGACCTCATGCTGCTGCTCTGCCGCACCACCCCGCGCGACCGGTGTGCAAAGAAGACCGACGGTCTCTCGACCCTCCTGGTCGACATGCGCGCGGTGCGGGGGGACAGCCTGACGATCCGCCCGATCCGTGCCATGATGAACCACGCGACCACCGAACTCTTCTTCGACGCCATGCCCGTCCCCGCCGCCAACCTGATCGGCGAGGAGGGGAAGGGCTTTCGCACCATCCTGTCGGGCATGAATGCCGAGCGCATCCTGATCGCCGCCGAGTGTGTGGGCGATGCGAAATGGTTCATCGACAGGGCATCTGCCTATGCGGGCGAGCGCAGTGTCTTTGGCCGCCCCATCGGCCAGAATCAGGGCATCCAGTTTCCTATCGCCAAGACCTACGCCCACATGCGCGCCTCCGAGTTGATGCTGCGCGAGGCGATCCGCGTTTATGAGGCGGGCGGGAAAGCGGGGGAGGAGGCGAATCTGGCAAAGATGCTTTGCGCCGATGCCTCCTGGGCCGCGGCGGAGGCGTGCTTGCAAACCCATGGCGGTTTCGGCTTTGCCGAGGAATACGACATCGAGCGCAAGTTTCGCGAGACGCGACTGTATCAGGTCGCCCCCATCTCGACGAACCTGATCCTCAGCTA
>ENA-ORXT01005267-ORXT01005267.1-marine-metagenome-genome-assembly--contig:-NODE-5267-length-12774-cov-11.264551_pt1 | contig 12774 bp, 12 predicted proteins | sample MGYA00237868_ERZ511482 | MGnify/ENA metagenome assembly ERZ511482 | reverse complement strand
CTTTTATATTTTTCGATCTGACCTCTGACTTCTCTTTCAACCCAATATATGCTGGAAGTCCAAAACCTCTCCAAAACCTACACAAGTGGAGCAAAGTCCGTAAATGTTTTAAAAGATATTCATTTTAAAATCGAATCTGGAGATATTGTATCTATTGTAGGACCGTCGGGAAGCGGAAAAACAACCTTATTAGGATTATGTGCTGGTTTGGATAAAGCGACAAGTGGTTCTGTCCTTTTAAATGGTGTGGCACTAGAACCTTTATCCGAGGATGAACGAGCCTTCTTACGCAATCAACATGTTGGATTTATCTTTCAAAATTTCCAATTAATTCCTACCTTAACCGCTTTAGAGAATGTAATGGTTCCTTTGGAACTAAGGGGCGAATCCAATAGTGATAAAAAAGCAATGGATTTATTGGATAAAGTAGGGTTAGCTGCCCGACATGATCATTATCCAACCCAACTTTCGGGAGGAGAACAACAACGCGTTTCTCTAGCAAGGGCTTTTTCAAATGATCCTAAAATTTTGTTTGCAGATGAACCTACTGGAAATTTAGATGAAGAGACTGGGCAAAAAGTAGAGGAATTGCTTTTTCGACTCAATGCAGAAATGGGCACAACAATGGTGATTGTTACGCATGATTTAGCCCTAGCTGCAAAAACAAATCGAATCATTAAATTAAAGGGGGGACGTTTGATTAGTAGTTAATGGAAATTGTTTATTTGTTTAAACTGTTTATTTGTTTATATCACCTGCAAACAGTTAAACAAATAAACAGTCTAAAACATAGCGATTCCCATTTTGAATATGGTTTTGTCCAGCAATCGAAAATTGCTGGACAAATTTCTATGCAGATCGCCTTAATTTGTCCAGCAATCGAAAATTACTGGACAACACCATATTCAAAATGGAAACGGCTGTTCTAAACAAATAAACAATATAAACAGCCTAAACAGTTAAATAAATGAACCGACCAATCAATTTATCTTCTACGCTAACTATCTTTCTAAAAATATTCTTTCCTATTTTCTGGCTAATGTTCTTCGGATTAGCCTTAATGGCTTTTCTATTTAGTAAGGAATCCTATGTAGGCGGCATGCCCATTCTCTGGTTTCGATTGTTGATGTTTTCCTTTGTTTTAACAGGAGCTTTAGTAATGTATTTTTCGATTATGCGCTTGAAACGAGTGGAGATAGACAAGGAATTTTTTTATATTACGAATTACAAAAAAACAGCAAGGTATCCTTTCCATAATATTGAAAAAATAGAAGAAACTTCTTACTTCTTGTTTAAAGTTTTCCATCTCTACTTTCGAGAACCGGGTGTTTTTGGTAAGAAATTAATCTTCTTGGCAAGTGGCAATCGACTAAATCAGGCTTTACATCAAGTACCAGAATTGAATGTGATGATTAGGAAAGAAAAATAAAGGGGAATAAAGCTCAAGTTCAAGTTCAAAAACGAGACGTTAACTAGACGCCCCCCCGCATGAAACCCTCGCATTTCATACGGGGGTTTCATGCGGGGGGACCATCTAGTTAACCTTCCGTTTTGAAACTTGAACTTAATTTCCAAATTGATGGTTAGTATACCCACTACACCGACCATTGTAGCCTTTAAATAAAAAAACTAACTTTACGCTTCAAATTTAGATAATCAATTTTCATATTTATAATGAACCAATTTTCTATTATAACTAGTAGCATTATTATTATACGCAATTGCAACAGCAATCTGTAAGCTACTTCTATTATAGAAAATCAAAAAAGCTTTGACAGATTGTATCTGTCAGAGCTTTTTTTGTAAGTCAACGAGTAGAAGTCAGAAGTCAGACCGAAAAATAAATTTTTCTGTCAGAAGTCAGATGTATGACGTGTTCGACGCATCGTGTTCCACGTCATACATCTGACTTCTGACAGAAAAATGTAATTTTTCGATCTGACCTCTGACTTCTTTCAAACAGTATACCATGTATAAAGAATTAAAGTCCTTAAATCTTCCTGCCATCGACCAAGAAATCCTTGCTTTTTGGGAAGCAGAGGACGTGATGAAAAAAAGTATCGAACAACGTTCAGAAGACAATCCTTTTGTCTTTTATGAAGGACCACCTTCTGCCAATGGAAAGCCAGGGATTCACCATGTAATGGCTAGAACCATTAAGGATTATGTGTGCCGCTACCAAACGATGAAAGGCAAAAGAGTGGAGCGAAAAGGCGGATGGGATACACATGGTTTGCCTATTGAATTAGCCGTAGAAAAAGAATTGGGTATCACCAAAGAAGATATTGGCAAAAAGATTTCGGTAGACGAATACAACCAAAAGTGTAAGGAGACCGTGATGCGTTATAAGGGTTTATGGGATGATTTGACGGTTAAGATGGGTATGTGGTTGGATTTGGAAAATCCTTATGTCACTTATGAAAATGAGTATATCGAATCGGTTTGGTGGTTATTGGGAGAATTATACAAGAAAAATTTATTGTATAAAGGTTTGAGCATTCAGCCTTATTCTCCTGCGGCAGGTACGGGTTTAAGTACGCATGAATTGAATATGCCCGGTTGCTATAAGAATGTGAAAGATACCTCTGCGGTTGCCATGTTTAAGGTTACAAAAGATACGCAATCTGCTTTTCTTTTTGAAAATGAACAAGAAGATGTACGCATACTAGCATGGACGACTACGCCGTGGACCTTGCCTTCTAATGTAGGCTTGACCGTAGGTAAAGGCATCAAGTATGTCAAAATCAAAACAACAAATGTTTATACGGAAAAAGCGGTTAGTGTAATCTTAGCATTAGACTTAGTTAAGAAATGGTTTGGTGGCAAAAAGCAGCATGTTATTTTAGAACAAAGCGAGGTCTTTACAGGCAAGGAATTAGATGGTATCCGTTATGAGCAATTATTGGATTATGGCAATGAGATAGAACCTTTGCTAGGTAAAACAGATGCTTTTAAAGTGATTATCGGTAATTTCGTTACCACGGAAGACGGTACAGGAATTGTACATACCGCTACTTCTTTTGGTGCGGATGACCGTAAGGTAGGCGTTGAAAATGGATTGGGTGCATTGACTTTGGTAGACCCACAAGGGAAATTTATTAGCACGGTTGGTCCATTTTCTGACCGTTATGTAAAGAACTACAAAGACGACCCAGATTATGTAGATGTAAATATCGACATCTCCGTAGAATTAAAGAAAACGAACAAAGCATTCAACGTTGCCAAATACGAGCATAATTATCCGCATTGTTGGAGAACAGATAAACCTGTTTTATACTATCCATTAGATAGTTGGTTTGTAAAAACTTCTTCTATGAAGGAGCGAATGTTTGAATTAAATCAAACGATTAAATGGAAACCAAAATCTACGGGTGATGGGCGTTTTGGCAAGTGGTTAGAGAATCTGCAAGATTGGAATTTATCGCGTACTCGTTATTGGGGTATTCCTTTACCTATCTGGAGAACAGCAGATGGTGAACAAGAAAAGTGCATTAATTCTTTAGAAGCTTTGCAAACGGAAATTGATAAGGCGAATAAAGCACTGGGCAAAGACCAAACGATTCCAAAAGATTTGCACCGTCCATACATTGATGACATCGTATTGGTCAATGATGCGGGCGAACCGATGCACCGAGAATTAGATTTAATTGATGTATGGTTTGATAGTGGTTCAATGCCTTATGCACAATGGCATTATCCATTTGAAAATAAAGAAAAATTTGCCAATAAATTCCCAGCAGATTTTATTGCAGAAGGGGTAGACCAAACAAGAGGTTGGTTTTATACATTGCACGCAATTGGCACAATGGTATTCGATAGTGTCGCATTTAAAAATGTTACTTCCAATGGGTTAGTACAAGATAAGGAGGGCAAGAAAATGTCGAAGAGTAAAGGCAATGCCGTAGACCCTTTTCAAGCAATTGCCCAACATGGCGCAGATGCCAATCGTTGGTACATGATAGTAACATCTCCACCTTGGGATAATTTAAAATACGATCCAGATGGTGTGGTAGAAGTGCGAAATAAATTTTTCGGTACGCTCTTTAATACCTACAAATTCTTTGCAGGTTATGCGAATATTGATGGCTTTACATATAAGGAAAACAATATTCCATTAACCGAGCGTCCAGAAATTGACCAATGGGTTTTATCGGTATTAAATTCCGTAATCAAAGAAGTGAATGAAGCTTACGCCGATTACGAACCAACCGTTGTTGCTCGTAAAGTGCAGAACTTTGTGATGAATGATTTATCGAATTGGTATGTGCGTTTATGCCGTCGCCGTTTCTGGAAAGGAGAATATACGGAGGATAAAATTGCCGCTTATCAAACGCTATATACTTGTATGGAAGCAGTGTCAAAAATGATGGCACCAATTGCGCCTTTCTTTGCTGATTATTTGTATAAAAATTTAAACGAAGTAACAAAGCAAGAAAAGCACATATCTGTACATTTGGCAAGTTTCCCAAGAGTGAGTCATGAGACTATCAACAAAGAATTGGAGCAACGAATGAATTACGCACAGCGAATTTCTTCAATGGTCTTGTCTTTACGAAAAAAGGAAAACATCCGAGTTCGACAGCCTTTGCAAAAAATCATGTTGCCTATCTTGGATGAGGTTTTTAGCGAGCAAGTAGAAGGTGTAAAAGATTTGATTTTGGCAGAGGTTAATATCAAAGAAATCGAATATATCAAGGATACCGCAGGCATCATTAAAAAGAAAATCAAACCTAACTTTAAAACGCTTGGAAAGAAGTTGGGCAAGAATATGAAAGCAGCGATTCCATTGATCAATCAATTGGGACAAGAAGATATTGCGGCTATCGAAAAAACAAATAGCTACCAGTTAACAGTCGATGGCGAAAACTACGAATTAACGCTAGAAGATTTTGAAATTATTGCGGAGGACATCCCTGGTTGGTTGGTTACCAATGACGGTGATTTAACGGTCGCTATGGATATTTCTCTAACGGATGATTTGCGGGCAGAAGGCACCGCAAGGGAATTGGTCAACCGCATCCAAAATCTTAGAAAAACAAAGGAGTTTAATGTAACGGATAGAATTAAAATTACTTTAGAAAAACAGGAGACGGTGGTGCCTGCTGTTGAATTGTTTAATGAATATATCAGTACGGAGGTATTGGCGAATCAATTGACCTTAGCGGATACGGTAGCAGGCGAAGATTCTATTGAGATTGATGGGACGGTGATGGGTTTGCGGATTGAGTTGGCGAATTAAATTGAAAAAAATAGGATAAGCTAGTAGGTAAATTGATGTTGCCTACTAGCTTATTATGCCTTTAACTATTCCTAAAAAAAGAATAACTTGCAATAAAAAATCATGGATTTATCTAAAGCAACTACAAAACTTAACCCTGTACAATTATATTTATTAGAGTTATTCTCTAAAAATATGACGGCGGATGATTTAGCAGAGATAAAAGAAGTATTGGTTCAATACTATCAACAAAAGGTAGAAAAAGAAGTAGATGCTTTTTGGGAAAAAAATAATTTCACAAAAGACAATTGGAATAAAGCAACTAGAGATGTGCATTTAAGAAGTAAGAAAAAATTGAAGTAAATGACTTTAATTCTAGACACTAATTGCCTTATTCATATTTTCTTGGAGTGCCGTCATTTGTTTATTTTTTTACGAGCGATCCGTTCCTGAGCAGCAATTAAGGCTTCGTGTAATTTGCGCTCTAATAATGCTTTGGGGGGGAGTTCTGTCCAATATTCAGCGACCATGATGCCATCTTTGTGCATTTCTAATAACTCCACTTGTTCTCTACTAGCCTCTGCACACAAAATCAAACCGATGGGACTGTTTTCTCCTTCTTGTTTGTCGTATCTATCTAACCATTTAAGGTAAAGTTCCAGTTGTCCTTTATAAGCGGCTTTAAACTTTCCGATTTTTAATTCGATGGCTACTAATCGGCGTAATTTTCGATGATAAAATAATAAATCTAGATAGAAGTCTTCGCCATCGATTATCATGCGTTTTTGCCGCTCTACGAAAGTAAAGCCTGTTCCCAATTCTAAGATAAAAGTCTCTAATTCTCGTAAAATAGCCGCTTCTAAATCACTTTCCGAATAGCTATTATTTAGCCCCAAAAAATCTAAGAAATAAGGATCTTTAAAGACATTTGTTTTATTTTTGGTACTAGATGGTAACTGACTATCAGCTATTGTTCTACGCTCATAAGCCTTGCGTTCTATTTGACGGCGCAGTTCTCTTTTCCCCCATTTTCCCTCACTAGCTGCTTGTAAGTAAAAAGCTCTTTTTTGTTCATTATTTATTGCAATTAAAATCAAAAAATGCGACCAACTCAATTGTCGTGCCGCTGGAACGACAATTGCTTTTTGAGAAAATACGGTTGAAAACTGCATCATTCTTCGCAAATTTTTAGCTTGAAAACTTTTGCCAAATCGTTGACTTAATTCAGCAGCAATAGAAATGACTATTTCTTTACCATAATCTGCCCGCTGATTTTTTAAAATGTCTTCGTTTACCCGTTTGCCTACCTGCCAAAATACTAACGTTAAAGTGCTATTTACTTGACTAATGGATTTTTGTCTGCCTTGGTTAATAATAGCAATTAAATCGCCTAGTAAATCTGATGATATTGGTAGTTTTTTACTCATAGTTTTTCAAAATTAGCATTAATGAATTACCTATTTATCAACTTAATGCTTGTTTTTCCGAAAATATTTTGCCATAGCTTATAACACTATTGCGTTTTCTCCCCATAATTCTTGATTAAAAAAGATTCATAATTAATAGTCGGAATATAAGAATACTCTTTTCCTGTCTTTTTTAGATAAGCCTGTTCCGCTACCGAAAGTAAAGCTTCGAAGTCTTCCCCAACTGGCATATTGGTAGGCTGCTTCAATACTTCTTGATAATAAGCTTGTCCTTTTGCAACAGCCAAGCACCTCGCATATAAGAAGGTGTCCGCAGAAAAACCTAGTTCACTTTTTTCTAGAGGTTGAACAAAAGCTGGACCATCTAGTTGATATAATAAATAAGCTAGACGTTCAGAAAATTGATAGATAGTAGCACTATCAACAGTCGCAAGGGCATCAATTAATGGAGTCAATTTACGGCTATCTTCTTTTTGTTTCCAGTCAATTTTCTCTATAAAACGCCAAAAAACTTCCTCTTGCATAGTGGAAGCTTCGGGCTGTTCTCTTGTCAATTGTACTTTTCTCAGAGAAGTAACCAAATAATTTAGCGTCGGGGTATCTAGTTGACTAAGATTCCCAATCAATTCTTCAATAGATAAGTTAGATTTTATTTGAATAGTCGGCATAGCTTTCAATTTTGCAAAACCGTTCAATAATGTACGCCTAACAAAGATAAGTTTTTTATACAGTAAAGCGAAAGTCTTTTATCTGCTTTGTAGGTTTCAAAAGCTACGATGCCATAGCACAAAATAGAATAAATGTTCACGAACCACTAGTTACAGTAGGTTTACATATAGATCAATTCAACTTGTTGTTTCCAGGTATCTTTTAATTTCAGCGATAGTAAATTTACGTCTACTTTCTTTATCTGTTAAAGGTAGTTGTTGCTGAGTAGGAGCAAAATACATGAGGAAAATCAACGGAATTAATATTACTCAAACTTGTTTGACTAGCATCGCTAGATAGAAATTCTTTTTGACCATTACGACTGTCTCTAATTGTAATCCAAGGGAAGGAAGTAGAATCTTCTGTAGAAATATAAGGCAACTCCACTTTGTTGTTTTTATTAGAGAGTGGCATTAATTTTTCAGTATCTAAAAATATACTATCAAATCCAAATTCATCTTTAGCTCGTCGTATTTTTAATTCATATCTCAAACGAGTATGTTTTAAAGTATACGTTCCTCCTAAACTATCTTTAATTAGTTTTTCAAGGTGCATTTCTACAACAAACTCCATTTCAGAAGCATACTCGCCTCCATACAAAGTAAACAACTCCTGAGGATTGCCACGCTGCTCGCTAAAAGCCGTTTTCAGATCCGTCTCTGCTAACCGAGACAATAAAGAAAGCGCATCAAATAAATTACTCTTCCCTGATGCATTTACCCCCGCTATCACCGTTAATGGGGTAAACTCCATCTCGAAATTATGGAAAGATTTAAAGCCATTTATCTTGATGTACGTAATCATTTTCTCGTTGCTAATTAATATGTTGCTAGAATTGTAGTACTGCAGTTTACTACTGAATGATTTTTAGTGATCAAATAAAGCAGCATAGCTGCTTTTTCTTCTATGCTAGGATAGAAGTCTTCTTTATCAATGCCCTTGCCAATTTGAGCGATAGAACTTTGGAAATTTTGATCTTTCTCTTTGCCAAATACCGCAGAATCAAATTCTTGTCGCATCTTATCTACCAAAACTCTATAATCTGCTAAACTTGGATAGTTTGTTTCTTTTATGGTATTTCCTTTGGCATCTAAGTTTTCGTGGTCATAATCATCTAGTAGCGATAAGCCACGGGCAAAGCTATCCAGCCATTCTGTGGCCTTCGCTGGCTTACTTTGCCAGGCTCTTTTTAAAATGTGAATGCCGTCTTTTAATACTTTTAGTTCTTGTTCTTTTTGGGCAAGGCGTTTTTCGTTAAGGGTATAGCCTCGGACTAATAGCTCCTTTAGTTTGGAGGTTGCCCAGATTCTAAATTGAGTACCTTGTTTGGATTTTACTCGATAGCCTATGGAGATGATTACATCTAGATTGTAATATTCTACTTGTTTAGTCTGTTCCCGACCTACAATCGCACCATGTGGAGTGGTATGTGCAAAATATGCACATACCATGTCTTTGACCAATTCTCCTTCCTTAAAAACATTAGACTTGTTACCCTTTAAAAATACCTATATGAAATAGCTATTTTTTTGTTAGTTTTCTTTAAAAAATAACTGAATAATCATTTTATTGAGTTATTTTTTAGAGGAAAATAACAGAAAAAGAGCATTTCAGATAGGTGTTTCTTAAAGGGTAACAAGTCTATTCTAAAAACCAATAGCTAAAGTCCAGCTAAGCGTTCTGTAAAACAAGTTCAAACTGGTTACTTGTATTTTTCGCCCCGCCCGCCTTCAATGCTTTTTCGCCAGCAAAGAACGTTTTGTGGTCATCGCCTAAGTCAGAACCAGACATCCGTTGGTGCTTTACACAAGAAACACCTTTTCGTATTTCTTGACGTTGAACCCCTTCCACGTAAGCCAACATACCCATCTTCCCGTAGTATCCTTCTGTAAGGTTATTCATCTGTAATGCCGTTGTATGATAAGTAGGCAAGGTGATTAAGTGATGGAAAACACCTGCTTTTTGAGCTGCATCTAATTGGAAGCTACGAATCATTTCATCTGCACGAATAGCTAATTGGCTATTGTCATATTTAGCATCCATTAAGGCAGCCCGATTATAATTAGTTACCTCTTCCCCTGCCATTGCCATTGCATCATACGCTTGCTGACGGAAGTTGAGCGTCCAGTTGAAAGAAGGGGAATTGTTGTACACTAATTTAGCATTAGGTATCTGCGCTTTTACTCGATTAACCATGTGCGCAATCTGACCAACATGTGGCGTTGGTGTTTCAATCCAAAGTAAGTCTGCTCCGTTTTGTAGACTAGTGATACAGTCCAACACCACTCGGTCAATATTAGACCCTTCTTTAAATTTATATAAACCATTGGGCATCCGAACGGGACGAACCAACTTGCCATCTCTCTTCAATAATACTTCATTATCGATAGCCTCTTCGATAGCTATTTCTTCCGCTTCTATAAAATCTAAGTATTGAGCAGCTAAGTCACCTGCTTCTTTAGAGACTGGTAATTTTTGGGTCAAACCAGCCCCTTCGGAGTCGGTACGTGCTACGATTATCCCTTCCTCAATGCCTAATTCTAAGAAAGCATACCGCAAGGCATTTAACTTTGCGATAAAGTCTTCATGAGGTACCGTTACTTTACCATCTTGGTGGCCACATTGCTTTGCATCAGAAACTTGATTTTCTATTTGTAGCGCACATGCGCCCGCCTCAATCATCTTCTTGGCTAATAAATAAGTAGCTTCTTCATTACCAAAACCAGCATCAATATCTGCAATAATGGGAACAACATGTGTTTCAAAGTTGTCTATTTCTGCTTGTACATTTTCCCCTGCATCTAAACGACGGAATAAGTCGTTCAACTCAATCGCATCTGCTTGACGCAAGAACGTGTAAATTTCTTCGATTAATTTTGGAACGGCTGTTTTCTCGTGCATTGATTGGTCAGGTAAAGGTCCGAACTCAGAACGCAAGGCAGCAACCATCCAACCAGAAAGATATAAATACCGCTTAGCAGTAGTACCGTGGTGTTTTTTTACAGCAATCATTTTTTGCTGCGCCACAAATCCATGCCAGCATCCTAAAGATTGTGTATAGTTAGCCGAGTCAGCATCATACGCTGCCATGTCTTTGCGCATGATAGCTGCGGTATATTTAGCTATATCTAATCCTGTCTTAAAACGGTTTTGTACAGCCATACGTGCGGCATTTTCCGAACTAATAGCAGACCAAGCATTTCCATGCTTCGCTTTAAGGGAACGTACAGCGTCAATTGCAGATCTATAAGTTGTCATAGTAAAAGGTATTTATTTTTTAAGTAATTTTTGATAACATAATGGCTGTTTTTTCAGAAGGGGTATACTGCTGAAAAAGTACTTGCACTTTTATCTGGAAGTCGATAATTATCAGCAAGAGTGGAGATTTTATGAATCGTCCGTTTGTTTATACGATGTTATTGAGGTCTCTTTTTTCTTAACTTATGCTTCTTTTGTACTAAAAGAAAATTCTTTTAATTCTTAAAGAAGCTAGAAATAGAGGGCCATGTCTAGTAGAACAATGGAAGATAGTTAATGTATTCATAAGCGAAATTTTATTTAATTGTATAATATACTGCAATATAGGGAAAATAATCTAATTGCGGAAATTCCGCTAATAAAATAATTTACTTTTTTTTGAAAGAATAGAATTGCTTTAATATGAAAAATTTGCTGATTTAATAAAAAAGCAGTATTTAATATTGAAATAAATAAATATATTGATGTTTTATTAGAGGTTTGGTAAGAAAAACAGAATTTGAAAAAGAATATTTTTTGAAGAATAAATGAAAAAAATAAATCGTTGGAACTAAGAAACAAATAACATAAAATATGAAGCAACCAAAACCAAGGCGAGCCTTTTTAAAAAAATCAATACAAGCAACTATTGCCACTAGTAGCCTACTAGTTCCAACTTTAGCCTGTTCTGCTCAGACTACTTTAGCGGCTGATAACGAGAGTGTAAATTTCATTGGTCCCAAAAAAGGGTATAGCCCCCAAGTAGGCACATTGGTATCCATGATGACTTGGATGAGAAAAACTATCCTTAGCCCTGTAAGAGATTTAAGTGTCAAAGAATTAGATTATTTGCAGGACGAAAATGCGAATTCTATCGGGGCTATGTTATGGCATTTAGCTGCTACGGAACGTTTTTACCAACTTAATACCTTTGATGGCAAAAGCTGGGGCGACTGGCCCGAGAAAGATGATAAAGAATTTAGTATTGCTATGAGTTTAGGAGATGCAGGTAGGTCAAGATTAAAAGGGCATGATTTAGCTTTCTATTTAGAAAAACTGGAAAGAGTTAGAGCCTATTCTCTTCAAGAATTAGCCAAACGAGATGATGAATGGTTGTTGAAAGTTGATACCAATTGGATGTGGACCTATCCGACTAATAATTATTGTAAATGGTTTCATGTAGTGGAACATGAATCTAATCATAATGGACAAATCAAGTTTATTAAGAGTCGAATAAGTTAGGAATGCTGTAATCAAAATTATCAAAAAGGTACGATTGAGGGTGCTTTGACAACGGGACTAGAATTATATAATAACTGAGGAGAGATCGAGTCCATAAGTAGGGGATAACTTTAAGTTGTCCCCTACTTAACCCTCAAACAATTTTGCTACACTACTTATCTACTTCGCTCGAAGAATATATTGATGTTCCAACAAAGAGTCATTCAATTCAAATTGAGTGAACCCAGCTTGTTTTAATTCTTTAGTAATAAATTCAGGCGACATTTTCATGGCTACTGGTGGACCGGGACCATCCTGTTTTTTAAAGTCGATAACTAATAATTCTCCTCCCTCTTTTAAGCCTTTTAGCACCTTCCCAAAATAAACTGCTCTATCTTCAATATGATGGTACGTATTTACAATAAGGACTTTGTCCACTTCTTTGTCTGTTAAAGCAGGACTATCATAGGGTAGTTTGCGCAAAGTTACTTTAGGTGCATTTTCTTTGTCCATTTTTTCTTGGATATAATTTTGGAAACGGTCGTCCACATCTCCTGCGATAACATCCGCCCCTTTGGCAGCCAACTTAAAAGAAAAATAGCCAGTACCTGCACCAATATCTAAAATCTTTTTGCCCCTAACTTCCCCAATGTAAGCTAACACTTTTCCAGGTTGTTGGTAAGCATCTCTTTCGGGAGAGTCGAAGCGTTGTACCAATTCCTCAAAAGAGGTTTTGTTCATGTGCTCATTGGCGTGCGCATGTCCATGATTGTGTCCAGTACCATGATCGTACTTAAATTGTAGGACTTCTTACCCCTAATAATAATTCTTGGCAATGGCGAAAAAACGAGGATCGTTAAGAACGTTCTTTTCAGGAATGTCGTTAATGGCTTGCTTATAGGAAACCTATAAAAATTACACTTACTGCCCTTTTTAACAAAGAAATGTGTATAACAATAAATT
>ENA-ORXT01005260-ORXT01005260.1-marine-metagenome-genome-assembly--contig:-NODE-5260-length-12783-cov-3.534393_pt1 | contig 12783 bp, 11 predicted proteins | sample MGYA00237868_ERZ511482 | MGnify/ENA metagenome assembly ERZ511482 | reverse complement strand
GAATAGAATTCTGAAACGGTATAATTCTTTTTTTTGCTGTGGTTCAGGCTAACGCTCGCGACAAATTTAACCAATAAGCTGACAATTCAAATTAAAAAGAAAATCTCCCGAAGTAATCGGGGCTGCTGTATCTTACGTTTTTAAATATTTTCATCCCATGAAACATCTTCTTACCGGCCTTGGAATTGGCATCGTTTTTCTCACGGCATGGCTGTTTTTGCTCAGCTCTGATTCTGCGGAGTCATCCAATGGAGGGCAACGGCCCGCTGCGATTACTGAAGACGGTTTGCAACTGCCGCAGCGTGTTCGTTCTGTTGACCTCAGCGGCCCGTTTACCTTTGCGGGGGAGGAGCTGCCGATGGGCAACTTCGACGTGCGCGAGCGCCTCGACCATGAGCTGCTGCGTAATGCCTACTTTCACCGGAATACGATTCTGCTACTGAAGCGCCGTGCCCGTTATTTCCCCATCATTGAATCCATTCTGGCCGAAGAGGGTGTACCGGACGATCTTAAGTACCTGGCGGTGGCGGAGAGCGGCCTGTCCGAAGCAACGAGCGTAGCGGGGGCCAAGGGCGTATGGCAATTCATGACCCCAACGGGCAAGCACTTTGGCCTGGAAATTAACGAAGAAGTAGACGAGCGATTCCACCTCGAAAAAGCAACGCGGGCGGCCTGCAAGTACCTTAAAGATTACCACCGTGAGTTTGGGGACTGGCGTTGGGTAGCCGCCGCTTACAATATGGGCGGCCCCAATGTGCGTAAGTGGCGGGACCGACAGCGGGCGGAAACGGTGTTTGACCTCGACATCAACAGTGAAACCATGGCCTATCTTTTCCGGATCGTAGCCCTGAAAACCATCCTTAAAGATCCGGCTTCCTTTGGCTACGAGATTGCTGATCAGGAGTCTTACCCGGCACTGGATCGCTACCATACTGTTACCGTTGGCAAAAGCATTTCTAACCTTGGTGACTTTGCCATTGAGCAAGGAACGAACTACCGAATGCTGAAGCTCTACAATCCATGGCTGGTGAGCGGCTCCCTACCGATTCGGGCGGGAAACAGCTACGATATCCGGATTCCGGATGCGGGCTAGGTGAGGCGTACATTTATTAGGTTCGCCGCCGCATTTTTTTCGGCTAAAGCCGGTGCTGTTACCAAGCTCTTCGAGCTGTCCGATGTGCACAGCGTACTACAACCAACCTATCGACTTTTCCCACCCACTGTCGCCAGAAACCCCTCCACATCCAGGTAATCCGAAATAACGGTGGTGACACCAAGCGCCAGTAGCTTATCGTGGTCTCCCCGATGGCGAACGCCGATCAGCGGCAGGTTCATCGCCTGGGTAGTGATGACGTCCCAGATGGCGTCGCCGACGTAGACTATGTGGTTTACTTCGTGCGCTGCCCGGGCGAGGTCGATGGCTTCCTCCAGAATATCCTGGCGGCTGAACTTGTCATTAGCGTAACCGGCGTAGGCTGGCTCGGGTGGGATGCCGACGTGCGCCAGCTTGAGCGCAGCCGGCCGCTGCCAACCGCCGGTGGCGACGCCGGTCAGGTAGCGGTCGTCAGCTTCCAGTTGCCGCCAGATGGCGGCGGCGCCGGGCACTTCCCTGAACTCCGAGGGATCTTCATCTCGCACCCGCGTCAGCGCCGCCAGATAATGGTCCTCGAAGGTCTCCCGCTCGGCCTGCGTAGGGTAGCGGCGGAAGTGATCATGAAAGGCCGTACGAAAAATCACGTGATCGGTTACTTCCGGAAACTTCGTCCAATCGATGGTCGGAAAAGCCCGTCCGAAAACCGCAGCGTAGCTGTTGGCAAAGCAACGGCTGTCTGCTTTGTTGGAGAAGAGCAGGGTGCCGTCGATGTCGAAGAGGATGAGGGTTTTCATGGGTAGGTTTGGGTGGGTAAATCTACGTGTGTATAACCAAATGCACAACCAGGTGCCAGACGAACCTTCACCGACAAGAATTTCAGCGGACAGCACACAGCGTTCACTGCAATGCAGCCTGTATGCTGTCCGCTGAATGCTGGTTAAGGAGTTGAGACAGGTAGCATCAGCTCGTCCGTGCATTTGGTTATACCCACTCCCGCTCCTCCGGAAAAACAAGCCGCGCTTACTGCATGTACTGCACCCATTCTCTCATTCCTTCATTCCCCCATTCAACAAGCCTCTACCGATACATCCCCGAAGCCTCCAACTCCCTCGCCACCGCCTCCGGCACCAGGTAGCGAATGCTATTACCTTCCCGAAGGCATTTCCGGATATAAGTAGCCGAAAGGTGCATCAGCGGAGCATCGTAAAAGCGGACCCGTGGATGTTCCGCCAGCTCCCCGGCCTCGTAGCCCGGGCGGTTGTAGACGTGGATGTCGTAGTCCCGCAGTAAAATCTCGTAGTTCTTCCACTTTGGCAGGGTCGGCAGATTGTCTCCGCCCATGATCAGGCTGAATTCCCGCTCGGGGTGTTTCTCCCGGAGGACCGCCAGGGTATCAATCGTGTAAGAAGGCTTGGGCAGGTCGAACTCCACCTTGCTCGCCCGCAGTCCGGGCGTGTCGCTGATGGCCAGCGTTACCAGGTGATAGCGATCGTGATCGCGGGCCAATGAAGCGCGTTGCTTGAATGGATTTTGCGGGCTGACGACGAGCCACACCTCCTCCAGCTCCGTCTGACTAACCATATAATTCGCAATGATCATATGCCCGACATGAACGGGATTGAAGGACCCAAAAAAGAGACCGGTTTTTCGTTTGGCCATGTATTTACGGTTTTAATAGGCTGTTGGGAACTCATAATCCCGGATAAGGAAAAACCCTTCATCGCCCTGCTTTTGGTAGAGCGGCATCAGCAGGTAGCCATCGGAAGGGCACAGGATCTCTCCGTTATTGTCCGTGGCAAGTAGCATTCCTTTGCTGACTTTTTGAAAATTCTCAAAGCCGGGCTTCATGGCAAAGCCGTCGCTGCCATCCCGGCGGATCCGGTGAACGTAGGTCAGTTCCGTGAGCAAAGGCAAGGTGCCGGCAGCCTCCCGCAACAGCGTATCGTGGTAGGTTCTTACGTCTTCCGGGCGGACGCAGCCTACGGCCCGCAGCAGGTTGATCGTAGCCGCCAGTGATAATTCAATAGCAGCCGGGTCCTTGTGCTCTCCGGCCTCGAAGGAGATGGCCCGAACGGGGAAATTCGTCGCAAAATGATTGCCCCGGAAGTAGTTAAGTGTCGTCCCCTGCAGCCCGCTCAGGATGCCCTTGATGACCGGAACACTCATTTCCGCCGCCAGCAGCAGGCTCGGAGCGTCATCTCCGGTAACACAAAATATCCCACCGCCGGCGGTGGTCGTGTGCAGGTCCAGCAACACTAATTCACTGAGCGGAGCTTCTTCAACGGCTGATTCAATGGTCGCCAGCAGTTCGAATAACTCCCGGTCTTCAGAGGTCGCAAAGTGCGTGTCTCCCGGCACGCGTGGATGCCAGATACGGTTCAGGTCAGTATCGATGTATCGTTTCCCCTGCTCCAACCCGGCCAGATTGCCCCGCAGTGCGAGCAGCTCTCCCTTGAAGGTGAAGCCCGGGTTGAGCAATGGTTCCTCTTTCAGCAGGTCGAAAAGTTGTTCTAAGGCCCGAACGCCCGCCGGCTCATTACCGTGAATGCCGCCAATGGCAACGACGAGCGGACCGTGCTCCGCACCCCGGTAATGACCAATCACTCTTCCCGATGTCGATCTGTCGTCCATACCCTAAAAATAGAACAAGAGGGCCATCCATTGGCAAAAAAAGCCAACAACGTATCCCATATAAATCTGTGTATTGTTGTGTGCACCGAGGGCCAGCCTTGCCGAACCAACCAGACCAGCGAGGATGACGACGATGATGACCAGCAGCCCCAGGCTCATCGTCACGCTGCCCAGGCCGACGCCCTGACTGCCAAAAAAGATCATGGAGATCATCACCATACCCGTCAGCCCACCCATCCCGATGGTGTGCAGGCTCACTTTGTCAAGTACGTTGATGACAAATGCCATCGCTAATGACATCACAACGCCCAGCAGAAAGGAGGAAAAGATAGTAGGCACGTCGTTGCTCTGGCTAAGGTTGTAATAGACCCAAAAGTAGAGTACCATCACCAGCAGCAGCGGACCAATTCTTTCCATCCGGTCTTCCATCATCACGCTGCCTACCATGTTCAGCAGAACCATCAGCACGACGGAGATCAGGGGGATGACGCAGGTATACAGCACCAGCATCAGCAGGGTGAGGATGGCGCGCTGGTCTCCAAAGTCATTGGAGCCAAAAAGAAAGGGGTTAATCACCATCAGCAGCACGTACATATACGTTGGTACGAGCAGCGGGTGAAACAGCCCACTCAGTACCAGGGCCCACCAGGGGCGGGGTGGGGCGGTCGCTTCGGCTGCATGAGGAAGGTCTTCCATGGCGCGAAGATACTTCACCAGCACGTTTTTGTGTGGGCGCCGGTGCGCGGGTGCAATGGAAAGTAGCGGAGCAGAGTGGGTTACTCCAGTAGGCGAAAGGTCGTTCGGCGGTTTTTTGCCCGGCCTTCCTCCGTATCGTTTGCGGCAACGGGCCGGCTTTCACCGTAGCCTTTGGTGCTGATGCGCTCCGCTGTCACCCCTACGTCAATGAGGTACTGCCTGACGGAAACCGCCCGCGCTTCGCTCAGGCGAAGGTTGTCGGTCTCCGTGCCTACATTGTCGGTGTGCCCAGCAATCTCTACGCGAAGATCCTTCGCTTGGGCAAGGACGTCCACCAGCCGGTCGAGTTCCTGCCCGGATACGGGCAGCAGAGTGGCACTACCGGTCTCAAACAGTACGTTTTTAAAGGCAGTGGAGCCATCTTCTTCGGGCCCGTTGTTACTGGTAACCGCCTCGGTCACCGGCTGTAATGCTACGGTGAGGCGGAAGGGCTCGTCCGTCAACAGTCCATCAGCCAGCGCAAAGCGATCACTGTAAAACAGGTAGCCCTCGCGCTCAACGGTCAGGGCATAATCCTGCCCGGCGGGCAGCATCGTCAGTACCTCACCGGTCTGATCGGTGGTTAGCATCTTGTCGGGGCTGTCTCCGGCAAGGGGGCGCAGGCGTGCCGTGGCCAGCAGGGGGTCTCCGCTTACTGCGTCTACTACCGTCGCCAACAGGTAAGTAGTGGGGGCGGGGCGGATGTCCTCCGGCAGTTCAAACTGGTAGATGTCAACATCTGACTTGCCAGTAGCGGGCTCTACTTCCCGCTTACTGAAGTAAGCCGTGCTGCCGTTCAGCCCGATGAAGAGATTGGTCTCGTCGGCGGGGGTGTTAATGGGGTAGCCCAGGTTAACGGGGGATGCCCAGCTGTTGTCCGCTTTCAGCACCGTCCGGAACAGGTCTTCACCGCCCATACCCGGATGCCCGTCACTGGTGAAGAAGAGCGACTTTCCATCGGCTGACCAGAAAGGGTACTGGTCTTTGCCACTGGTATTAATCGTTGGGCCGAGGTTGACGGGAGCTGACCAATCCCCTCCCGGCAACCGTCCACTAACGTAAAGATCCTCCTTACCCTGGCCTCCGGCCCGGCTGCTGGTGAAAAACAACAGCTGCCCGTCGGGGGAGATGCTCGGCTGTGCTTCGTAGGCCGCAGTGTTGATGGCCTGGCCAAGGGATTGTGGCTTGGTCCAGCCTCCTGACTTTCGTTCGGAGAACACTAGGTCACAGCTGCCGGCCCCTTCGGGCCGGTTGCAAACTGTGAATACAAGGTACTTCCCATCGGCGGTGATGGACTGAGCACCCTCGTCAAAAATTGTGTTGACTCCTTCCAGCGGAATGGCTGGGCCCCAAGTCCCGTTTTCCGCCAGATCGCTCATGTAGAAGTCTTCGTTTTCTCCGGCTACCCGGCGGGTGAAGATCATTCGCTTACCATCAATGCTCAGGGAAGGAAAGTACTCCAGGTGTTCGTCGCTGTTGATGCCACCGGCGAGCGGGGTGGGGGAGAAGGGGACCGGGCTTTTGGCCAGTGCAGCGGCCTCCCGGGCTTTAGTGAGCAGGCCGTGGGCGTTTGCTGCCCGTTCCGGGCGCTTACTGCCCTTTACGGCGTTCAGGTAGCGTTCGTATGCTTGTACTGACAGGTCGAACTGTCCATTGAGGGCATAGCTTTCGCCAAGTTCCAGTTGCGCACGTGGGTTTTGGTCCTGAGAGAAGCCACGCTCAAAGTCAGCGATGGCTGCCTCGTTGTTCATCAGCCGTTTGTGCGCCAGTCCACGGGAGTAGAACAGGTCCGTAGCTGTAGGATGCTTTCTGATGAGCGCATCGAATTGAGGAATAGCACCCGCAAAGTCTCCTCCGTCCATAGTGGCCCGGGCGGCGGCAACTGCCTTCAATTCTTTTTTAGAGAGCGTCGCGTTATTTGCTGATGAGCCAGCAGGCTGTGCTACGGCACAGGAAACGCAAAAGAATAATGGGAGAATGTAGAGCAGGGAGCGAAGACCAGTCACAAGTAAAAGATTGAGTGCTGGAATAACGCAGGAACGGGCGGGCATGTTATTAAGCGCCTACACGGGCTTTTTCTAAAGCTTCTTTTGCGGCGGGGAAATCTTTGGATGCAAGTTGAAGTTGCTCCTGAGCGGCGTCTGCCTTACCGATCGCCTGCAATGAAAGGCCAAGGTGGTAACGAATCTCGGATTCGGTGTGGGCTTTGGCGTCGGTTCCGGCTTCCAGTGCACGCTCAAAGGCGATGATGGCGTCGTTGTGGCGGCTGCTTTTGGCCAGCAGCTTACCGAAGGTCGTGTTTACGCGCCGGTCGTAGCGGTCCAGACTGGCAATGCGCTGTTTCCGCTTGGAGAACATATTGTAAACACGAAGGGCGTCTGCCGGTCGGCCCATTTTTAAGTAAGAATCGCCCAATGCAACCTGTGCCATCCAGTAGATCGCCTGGTGAGGGATACTGTTTTTGGTAACCAGGTCAAAATCATTGGCTGCTTTCTCCCAGTCTTCTTTCCGGGCGTAGGTAAGCCCGCGACCGTAGTGGCTTTCGGGCATCGACGGGTTGATCTTAAGGCTTTTGTCGTAATCGTAGAGCGCGTCGTCCATATTACCAAGGCGGTAATTAACAAAGCCACGACGCTCATAGGCCTGTGCATGGCGCGCAAAGCGACCCACAACCCGCGTCATCATCGCAAGTGCTTCTTGTTCTTTTTCTTCCTGATTGACCAATTGCCGACCCTTGTTGAACAACTGAACCGTTGTCCGGTCACTGTGGGGCTCCAGCACCTGATGATCCATGATGGTGCCAGCATTCAGCCGCCAGAGGTTAATACTACCAGCCATGCTGAAGGATACTACCCGCTCAAGCAGATTAAGTGTATTGAGCCAATGCCGTTCAGTACCGGTAACTACCGTGCGGGGAATGTCGAGAATCATCTCCTCTTCCTTAAAGATGTTTTCCGCCTTTAACAGGATATCGTTCTTGTAGTAATTCTCCATCCGGTGGATGTACTGATCTACTACTTGCCGGAACACACGTTCTGAGCCGAATTCAAGTTGTCCCGCAATTATTATCCTGTACTCTGACATTATCCCTTGTGCTTTGATTCCCTACTGTAAAATACCTTTCTCACCACATAAAATTGCAACAATCATGGGCTCTTCGGGGGCACCGAAGAGTGATCGCCGCAACGCCTTATTGTTGGATGAACCAACCACTGACGTTCTGAAAAAACAGGTATGTGGAGAGAAGTAACTGGCGTAAAACCTGCTGCTCAAATAGTTACATTGAAAGCAGGCTTACAAAAATGCATAATTTCTAAGCATTTTCAAAGGATGAGCGCGAATAATTGCCTCTGAGTGAAAGGATTGTAGGATAAGCGCTTATTTCAACGAGAAGAGCCACTATTTCGGGAGAAATAGTGGCTCTTCAAAGGTGACAATAGGTTAGTAAGGCTTATTCACCTTTTACCATACGGGTAGGCTCGGAAGCTACGGGGATTACCACACGGTTTTCCCGGAGGGTTTCACCAACGGGCTGGTTTTCACCAAAGCCGATCTGGCTAAGCTTTTCCGCTTTAGCACCTTCCTTATCAGCAGCGTAAACTTCTGCGGAGTTGGCGCGGCGCTCAGAGAGGCGTTGGTTGTACTCCTCAGAAGAGCGACGGTCAGCGTGGCCTTCGAAGCGGATGTTGAATGCAGAAGCTCCCGGCAATGCCATGAAGCGATCAATCTCTTCAATGATCACTTTGTCCGGACGGTTCAATGAGCTGATATTGGTCGGGAAATAAATGCGATCAATCGCGATCGTACCATTGGTAGAGTCGACGCGGATGTGCTCGAATTCCTGACCAGCGATAAGTTGGCTGTAGCGTGTGATGCGTTCCTGAAGGTTCTCCGGGCGATCCTTTGGCTCCGGGCAACCGTTACGTGCGGCGACACCGGCAACTGTAGGACATTCATCTTCTTTGTCGATGATGCCGTCACCGTCGCTGTCAGGGCAACCATTGAAACGGGCCGGACCAGCTTCTGCGGGGCAGTCGTCGTCGCCGTCAGCGATGCCGTCACCGTCACCATCGGGGCAACCCATGAGTGCAGCAATACCTGCTTCCGTTGGGCACTTGTCGTCTTTGTCAGCAACACCGTCGCCGTCACCATCGGGGCAACCCTTCAGGTTCTTGAGGCCAGCTTCGGTAGGGCAGTCATCGTCCTTATCACGAACGCCATCACCGTCGCCATCGGGGCAACCACCAAGGTTCGCCAGGCCAGCAATCTGCGGGCAATCGTCGTCTTTGTCAGCAACACCGTCACCGTCCGTGTCGGGGCAACCCATAGTGGAAAGAGGACCTGCTTCAGTAGGACAAGCATCTTCTTCGTCGTAAAGACCATCCTTGTCAGTGTCTGGCTTACCGAAACCGGTAGCGAAGGTAAGACCGGTCAGTACATAAGTATCGTTCTTGTCGGGGTTACCCGCAGCGCTCACTCCATCGATCAGGTCAGAACCCGTCAGGCGGTAATTGATGTCAAAGCCTAAAGATGATTTAGGAGAAAAGTAATACTTAAGTCCAAAGCCAAGCGGGAAAACAACTCCACCACCTTCATCAATGTTGCCCTGGTTGTCGGCAGTGACGTTGGTGCTGCTCAATCCGTTATAGTCCATTTCGATCTCGCCCCAAATACCGTAACCGATACCTGCACTAACGAAAGGAGAAAGGGTTTTCTTGAAAACCCCGTCATTGAAACGCTTGCTCGCAAAGGGTTCAAACTCAAGAGCAAGAGATGGCTCAATGACCGAACCGCTGGACATAAATCCGCGGCTACGACGGTCAGCATCGTCAGATTCGCTGTCGTCACTGTCTAGACCTCCATACGCCAATGCACCACGAAGTGCGAAGCGGGTGCCCAGACGGCGGCGCAGCATCAAAGCAGCACCAAATTTTGGCTGATTAAGGAATACAATATCGTTGTCGATCATATCGCCACCAAGGGAAGAGGTTCCCAACTTGAGACCGAATTCCCAAGGGAACTGGGTCTTCTGGCCGTACATGGATATACATGTAAACATCGCGGCGGCTAACAGTAAGTGTTTAAGCATTAGAGCTAAAATTTGACGTAAGGAGAAATGGTTCTTTCTGGGGAATGATAGATTAAGTCCAGCTTTCGATTAGTACCACAATTCTTAAAAGAATGTTCGATACAGTTGTTTAGAAGCTACAATTTTACTGACTTAAATTAGAATACTCATAATATTTTGGGGGAACATTGCATTTTGCACCCTTTTTTAGGTAAATAAGCGCATTTTTTTTCTCTAGCGGCGGTGAAAACGAAGTAAATGGTCGGAAAGACCATCATTATAGACCTCCAGAATAAGCTCACCTCTTCTGGCGGGTTTCAGGGGAAATAGGATCTTTATGGGATTGTGAACGTATCCGTTGTCTCCGAAAATGGAGAGTTGGTGCCGGAGTTTTGGGGGGAGGCGAAACCTTAGTAATTCTTCCGTATTCTGTGGAAGGGGGAGATCCTGATAGCCTTCCTCTCTCAGGAAGTCGCGCAGTAGATTGAAGCTGGCTTCAAACCTGCCACTGGAAAAAACGATCCGATAGCAGCAGCCGTCTGATACTCCTCCTTCATAGTCACTTCCCGCTGCGGGGAAGCCGCTTCGTAACGTCCTTGCTTTCAGAGAAGTGGAAGCCAGCTGTTCGGCATTTCCCTCCAGGGGCGTAAGGGAAACTATACGGCTTTCAGTCTCGGAAGAGTATTCTGCGATGTATACCGGACGACCGCCCAGTTGTGGTACTTTCATGCCTGGCAAATTATTGTAAGTATTTTCACCGGTATAACTTAAGAGGGCAGGCGCTGTAAGCAAATTTAAAACAAAAAAATGATTGAAAGTTCAATTTTACACGAAAAAGTTGAATTTAGAATTCCGGCTTTTGCCGTTGGGCCCAACGGCCGGCTTACGCCGGCTCACCTGATCCGGCTCCTGCAGGAGGCGGCCATGGTAAATACCGTCCGCTTGAAAATCTCCAGCCCGGAGCTTATCGCAAGTATGGGCCTGTCTTGGGTACTGCGGCGGCAACGGATCAATATTGACCGCTTACCTGATATGGGAGAGCGGGTGAATATCATTACAGCACCCAGCGGATTTGAGCGGGGGCTGCAGACTTTCCGGGACTTTCACGTGTTGGATCAGGGAGGAAATACCCTCATTACGGCTGCTACCCAATGGTTGCTAATTGATGTAAACAGCCGGCGGCTAAAACCGATCCCTCCTCACATTGCTGCTCTTGAAGCGCACCTTGCACCTGCGTCCGCGCACCTGGATAGGCCACTGGGTAAAATCAAACCTTCGGAAGAAAGTGGGCCATCAACAACGTTCACCGTGGCCTATCACCAGCTGGATTTTAATAACCACCTCACCAATCCTGTTTTTCCAGAACTAATGCTGGAACCGCTCGGTGGTCATTTTCTGGAACGGTATACGCCGAAGGTGCTGGAAATTGATTACCGCATGGAAGCAAGATACGGGGAGTCGCTTGCCGCTCAGGCTGCTGCACTTACTTCCAATGGGCTGGTACAGCGGCACGCGCTCAGGCGGGAGGACCAGCTACTGGCTTCGATGGAATCGCACTGGAGGGCGAACTGACGGGCATTGAAAAGCGGTCAGCATACAGCCTTCAGAGCCGTTTGGGCTGAATGCTGTATGCTGACCGCTATAAGTTTTTAAAGTGTATTGTAAGGCAAGGTCATCTCCTGTTAAAGTTAAGGATAGTCCAAGCTACTTCGTCCCTACAAATCCTGCGCCGAGAAGAAGTAATCCAGCGTTTTCTTGCTCGCGTCCCCACTCTGGTAGCCAGCGTAGAAATACTTCACGCGCTGCTCAGAGGTGCCGTGGGTAAAGCTGTCGGGTACAACGTAGCCCTGACTCTGCTTCTGGATGGTATCGTCTCCGATGGCGGAGGCTGCCTTCACGGCCTCCTCAATGTCACCCTCACTGAGGAGGTCGGAGGTCCGGTCGGCATAGTGAGCCCAGACCCCGGCAAGGTAATCGGCCTGTAACTCCAGACGGACAGACATAGCATTCGATTCCGCCTCCCGCATCCTGCGTTTGGCCTGGCTCACCTGCTGGCTGTAGCCGAGTTGGTTCTGGATGTGGTGTCCCACTTCGTGGCTGACCACATAGGCCAGGGCGAAGTCTCCGGGAGCCCGGAAGCGCTTGCGCAGCAAATCTGCAAACGACAGATCGATGTAAATCTGCTGATCCGCCGGGCAATAGAACGGTCCGGTGGCCGCACTGGCAAAACCACAGGCGGAGCGATCCTGCCCTTCGAATAAGACCAGCGTAGGCTCCGCGTAGCGACGATCATATTCTTTCGGAAAAATCTGGCCCCATATTTTTTCGTTTTCCCTCAGGGTAACGGAGACGATCTGAGCGTTTGTCGTCTGTTCTATGATGCCGCCGGACGTTTGTCCGCTTGGCGCCGGAGCAGCCCCGCCGCCGCCGTTGGCGGCACCGAGGAATTCTGACGCGTCTCCGCCCAGCAGCATCACCACGATGATGATGAGCAAAGTGCCCAGGCCAAAGCCGCCGGCCGTTTTCGTTCTTCGGCTCATGCCACCGCCACGGCGGCCACCACGGCGGTCGTCAATGTTACGGCTTCCTTCTTTTCCTTCTAATTTCATGTCCGGGGGTATTATTCTTTCGGGGGCAATTTATGAATCCTGGAGGGCAAACACCCGGCGCAGCAGTTCCGAAGACCGGGCACTGATGTTCTGGCGGATGTTTTCTTCCTCGAGCGCAACCTTGGTGAAAAGGCCCTCCAGTGCACGTTGTGTAACGTGATCACCGAGGTTGGTGTTTACTTCCTGGCGGGTGAGGGGGAAATTGTTATAGGCGCTGGCCGCGTCCTCCCATACTTTGTTGGCGTCGAATTTGTCTAGTGAGGTGTTGATCACCGGGGCAAATTCGCTGTAGAGATTATCATAAGTCGTTCGTTGCAGATAAGTGGTTGCTGCGTTGCGCTCACCCTTCAGAATACCCAGGGCATCCTGGATGGTCATCTGCCGGATGGCCTGCACGAAAATGGGCCCGGCCTTGGAGGCCGCGTCTTCCGCCCCCTGGTTGATCTTTTTCAGGATGACACCTTCCAGGTCCTGGAAACCGGGAATTCCCTGTAATTTATCGGTAACTTTACGCACTTCCTCAGGTAGTAGAATTCGGTAGGCCAGGTCGTTGAAATAACCGCCCTGGACGGAGAGTTCGTTGGCTCCCCGTTCTGATCCTTTGCGAAGTGCTTCCTTGAGGCCGTTGGCAATGTCCGCCGAAGAAA
>ENA-ORXT01005259-ORXT01005259.1-marine-metagenome-genome-assembly--contig:-NODE-5259-length-12787-cov-3.920142_pt1 | contig 12787 bp, 6 predicted proteins | sample MGYA00237868_ERZ511482 | MGnify/ENA metagenome assembly ERZ511482 | reverse complement strand
GGACGTACTTGAACCAGCCCCAAACTGCTCTTTTTCACATCTCAAACCCAAATACCTGTTAGCACTAGGGTGTTCCTCTCCCTTGGTAAAGACACTACGGATTTCAGCCATAAAACGCGAAGCGTTTTCACTAGCCCCTCCCCCCGTGGGGAGGGGTTGGGGAGGGGGTTTCCAGGCAGGAATAACTGACCAAGAAGCGACACGCATTTTATCCCACAAACGGAACACCCTACTATCAGCACCTCCAAGGTGCGGCGACCTTCTCGACTACACGATCACACACCACTACTCCCCCCTAGGCTTCAACCCCAACTTCAAAGATACAATGTGGCTATACGTAGACCGGCCGTCGTCTTCTCCGAGATCGGTATAGGCGTAGTCGACATTCAGCTGGCCGACTTTGAGCCCGAGGCCGATGGACGGGCGGGAATTGAGGCGCTCCTGACTGTCGAAATCCTGAATCCGTTGCAACTGGGAAACGCCGGCGCGGACGTAGATGAACTCTCCATAATCTGCCTCCAGGCCGAAGGCCGGGTCAATGCTAATGGGATCAGCGGAGAAGAGGGTATTTCGTTTACCGTCGGTGGTGGCAATGAGGTCAAGCTCAGCGCTCAGGTTGATGTTATCGGTGATGGAGAACTTACGGACGGCCGCGAGTACGAAGGTTGGGTTCGTACTTTCCAGGCTGTTAATGGGCACCCGGTTATCCGTTATCTCCAGCGTCTCTTTCTCGCTATCGGTAAAGCTGAAGGACCAAAAATTAAAGGTCGAGGTGATGTCTCGCCCAAGCAGCGCGAAGGTCCAGTTTTTCTTTTCCAGCTGCGCGCCGATGTCGAGACCAAAGCCCCAGCTGTTGGCGAATTCGCCGATGGTCCGGTGGATGACCTTCACGTTGCCGCCGAGGCGGAGGGTGCCGTTGGCCTTCGGGTAGGCCCGTGCGTAGGTGCCGAGGAAAGCATAATCGGCTGCCGAGAACTCGGTTACATTGTCGAAGTTGATCGTTCCGTCCGCCTCGTAGAGCGAGAGTGTATTGGGGATGTTATCGATCCCAAAGCGGATGAGGCTGACGCCGATGCGCTGGTTTTTGCCGGAGAGCGGGAGGGTAAAGCCGAGGTAATCGTAATTACCGACACCGCCGAACCATTCGGCGTGCATGGCAGCGATCTCCAGTCCGGCATCGGGCGAAAGGCCCGCCAGTCCGGCGGGGTTCCAGGCCGGTGCGTAAACGTCCTGCTGGCTGGCCGTGACGGCTGTGCCCATCCCGTGGGCGCGGGCGCCCACCCCGATGGTCAGGAATTCATTGCTGTACTTTTGGCACGTTGCATCCTGCGGAAGCGCCAGAAACGCCACCAATATGAGGCTTAGGAAAGTGAATCTTGACGTCATGGGGAGGGGGTGATAGATTGATAGTGTGAAAGATTGATAGCGTAATACTCCAACATGCGGCAGCAACTATCCATCTAATTAACGGCGCGAACGCAGGTGCAAGGTATGGTAAACAGCAAAATGATACCACCGGAAGCCATTTCGTTATCTTGCGGACACAAAATTCAGCGAATGGCAACGGCAATAGTAGAATTACGGGGAGCAAATATTCGACAGGGAGACCGAAATATTCTGGAGAAAGTAGACCTGACGGTTGCGGAAGGTGAATTTGTCTACCTGGTGGGCAAGACCGGGTCGGGAAAATCGAGCTTACTGAAAACCCTCTACGCTGCCCTTCCCCTTGCCAGCGGCTCGGGAACAGTGAGCGGCTTTCCGTTACACAAGATCGGCCGGCGTAAGATTCCGCAACTCCGCCGTCAGCTGGGGATCGTCTTTCAGGATTTCAACCTGCTGATGGACCGCAGCGTGGAAGATAACCTCCGCTTCGCCCTGCGGGCCACCGGCTGGAAGAAAGGGCCTGACGCCGAAAAACGGGTCGATGAAGTTCTTACCGCCGTCAGTCTCGCTGATCGCCGCCGGTCCATGCCCCACACCCTGAGCGGCGGCGAGCGGCAGCGCGTCGCTTTCGCCCGCGCCCTGCTCAACAAACCCGCCTTGCTTATTGCCGACGAAGTCACCGGTAACCTCGATCCCGAAACCAGTCGTGAGATCCTCACACTCATGCGGCAACTGGCCACCGAAAACGGCTCGGCCGTCGTCTTCGCTACCCATGATTACCGGCTGTTGGACACCTTTCAGGCCCGAGTGGTGCGCTGTGAGGATGGGCGGGTGTTTAATGCGGAGGGTTAAGCGTATTCACTCTCTACTCCCCAAAAAAAGGCAATAAATACTCCTCAACAATCAACTCCGGTTGCCAGTAATGGAAAAATTATTGGGAAAGCCTGGTGATATTCAGCTAAACCTTTGTTTGGGGCAAAGTAGAAAACAATCTTTGCACCCTGCGTCCGCGCCTTATACTAGAAACGCGAATCAAGAGCTAAACAGGTTCGGAATGAGTACAAGGTTCTAGGAAATTCTGCCCCCTCGACTCCGGACTCCACTGAGCGCAGCCGAATGTGCTCAGTGGAGTCCGGAGTCGAGGGGCCGTAATTATTTAACCTGGCTGATCTCTATCCACAGTTAGCCCTTGATTCGCGGTAGAAAGGTAAAAACCTCGTATTTATTATACTGTAGTGTGTTTTTGGCGCGCACGCAAGTGTAAAGGCGGTTATAAAACAATGAAAGCCCGACCATTCTCTTACCGTTGGGCTGACCCTATTTTTTCACAAACTGCCTTACCGCTATTCCGTCATTATTTGAGATGCGTAGGAAGTAATTACCGGTGGGCAGCACGTCCATAGGTATTGTTACCGTAGCGGGCAAATGATCAAACTGTCGGTAAAAGAGACTACTCCCCAGAAGATTGAGAACCTCAACCCTAATGTTCTTTAGCTCTCCGGTTGTCGCCAGGGTCAGGGCCTCAACCGTGGGGTTAGGAAACAGGTTGAGGATCTCCCTGTCAATGACCTCACTATTACTTACGCTCCCGTCCAGGACAATACTGGTATTATCGTCCGCAAATCCTGTATCGTTATTAACCGACATGAAAACAAGTAGTAGTAATTGGTGCCCTTCTGGAAGGTCAACGGACTCGGGGATTGCTGAACCATCATCGAAGGCAGTCGGAAGGGTATAATCAAAGGTCAGATCGTCGAAATTAGCCGATTCAGTATTGACGACCGGCATAAATTGACTCGTCTTAACGATGTTAAATTGCGCATCTACCTGCCGCAGCATCATGGCTACGTATTGCAAATCTTCCTCTGTTTCCCCCACCTTGGCAGTACTGTAAGTAAGCCTCATAGAGAAGGTCTGTCCTGGAGCAAAAGTCGGTGGCGCTTCTGCTCCGGGTCGGTAATCGTTTTTATTCCTCCAGGAAATGGCTCGTTCCCGATCTCCCGTATTGCTGGTCCCCGTCAAATTAATGACGGTATTATCGTCGGCAAAGCCCGTATCCCCGTCTACGGACATGAGCACCAGTAAAAGGAGTTCATGCCCCTCCGGGAGATCCAGACTGGTCGGAATTGTGCTGCCCTCGTTAAAGATCGTAGGAATCTGATAATTCACGGATAACTGCCCCGAGTTATTATCATCGTTATTAGCGATGAATTCGGAAAAGCTTTCCGCTACCAAAGCACCATTTTCATCTACCTGCCGGATGTTTAGCGCCACATAATTAAGGTCCTCTTCTACTTCATTAACGATTCCGGTACTATACGAGATGGATATTGGGTAGGTCTCCCCCGGCAAGAATTGTGGCCGGATACTATCTGTAGGGATGAAGTCTTCTTTATTGGTCCAGGCGATGCTACGTGCCCGGTCGGCAAGCCGGCTAATAACAATCTCCGTATTTGCGTCGGCGAAGCTGGCGCCCTCGTCAACGGACATAAAGATGAGCAGTAGCAGTTTATGCCCGTCGGGCAAGTCTGCCGTCAGGGGTATATCCGTGCCATCGTCGAAGGTTACGGGCAGGGTGTAATCGATGGTTACCTCACCTAGGTTCGCCGCGTCACCGTTTACTACTTCCTGAAAAGTGCTGCTGTTGACGATGTCGAAGTTTTCATTCACCTGCCGGACCTGCATAGCAACGTACTGTAAATCTTCCTCCACGCCATTAGCAATACCCGTGCTGTACTGAAGGTCAGCCCTGAAATTCTGCCCGGGCGTAAACTGGGGCAGGAGGCTATCTACAGGAATAAAATCAGCTCTGTTGGTGAAGGTGAGTTTCCGCTGCCGATCAGGTTTGGGATTAATAATGATTTCCGAATTCGCGTCAGCAAAACCGGAATCATTGTTGACCGACATAAAGATCAGCAACAACATTTTATGGCCTGTTGGTAATTCTGCGGTGATCGGAATAGCCGATCCGTCATTAAACGTTATGGGAAGCGTGTATTCGATCGCTACTTCGGCGGCATTCGGAGAATCCTCATTCACTACTGCCTCGAAGGCACTGGTATTTATGACATTGAAGTTCTCATCTACCTGACGTATTTGCATCGCTACGTAGTGCAGGTCTTCCTCAATGGAGTCAAGCACTCCGGTAGCGTAAGCGATCTGAGCCGTAAAGGACGCTCCCTCAGAAAATACCGGGAGTGTAGTTCCGTCAGGGATGAAGGCCTCCCGGTTGGCAAAAGTTATGGAGCGGTCACGATCCTCGGCGACTGTTCGAATCACCGGACGGCTGAAGTCAAATTTCTGCAGCGCTACGCTGGACACAAACCCTCCTGCATCAGGGAAAGTAACGGACACGGTGTTGTCACCATTCTGTAGCAAGTCATTGGCTACCGCTACTTCCAGTACACCAAAGAACACGTCTCGGTCCCGCTGATCGTCTCCACGGTAATCATCAGACACCGTTAACGGGTTACCGTTAATCGTAACAACTGGTTGCCGGCTGGCGCTCAGTGGGCGGCCAACTCCTAACCGCAACACCGCCTCTCCATGAGGCCCCACCACCAGGCCAGGGATGGTGAAGCTCACCGGTTGATTTGAAGATATAGCTTGTTTGTAGGTAGTCGCGTAGATTTTCTCTTCTCGTGCCGTTTCGTCAATGGCCAGCGGGCTCGCCAGATCGATTTCCAGAATAATCGTTCCTTCCTCAGCAATAGTTACTACTTCGGGGATCGCAGATAAAGTCCGGTTGGTCAATCGCGGGCGGTTGGTCCCTTCATCCAGGAAAAGATATCTCTCCCTTACACTATTCAAGGCGATACCCGATAGGCCAAAGGAGGCCAGGTCAACACTTATCTGATCTTCGTCGATATTATGTATAATCAGATAGGCCTTGTTGTCCTCCTCCGCTACGTAAGCATCAACCAGTAAATCCGGATCACTGGAGCGGGTCTCTACCCTTGTTCCGTGTACATTAGCCCATAATTCGTAAAACTTAACCACCTCCGTAAACACCCAATCTCCGGTGTAGGAATCCGGCTCATTGGCGCGGCGAAGCATGCGCCAGGGGTACGGTAGCTCTGGCCCCAAACCACCAAAAAAGAAGTCGGCTTTCGCCAGAGTAAAAGGAACTGTTTTCTGAATTACATCCGGCCGCTCCATAAACTGCATCATCATGGCGTTGAAGGCCTTAATGATATACCAGTCTCTTGCCGGGCTCCATCGTTCCTGATAGAAGTCGTTTAGCTGAGAGCCGTATTCGGAGATAACCAGAGGCTTCACCTTGCCGTATTGAAGGGTATTGTAATGCTCAAGCATATCCAGTGTCGCCTCCATATTGGCGCCCTTGCGGTTTTGCTCCAGACCGCCGCGAATGCTTGGAAAATCATAAAAGTGGAGGGCGTAAAAATCCATCTTAGGGCCGGCCTCATCGACAAACCGCTTCCAGCGCTCTTCCCACTGGCCAAACATTCCGCTGTTACCGGGGCTAAGGCCCGGTTTTTCAAAATCAGGAAATGCGGTGCAGTACCCGCCTACCAAACTTTCGGGGGAGTAAGCCCGGATGGAGTCGGCTATCGTAAGGTGCATTTTGAATATATCATCCAATGTTCCGCCTCCATACAAGTTGACGTCTACCAGCGGCCACACTGGCTCGTTCATCACTTCGACGAAAGAGGGCCTCGGAGGCCCCGTTACCCCTCCTGTTCCGTAGCCATGACGTACAAACTGTCCCATATACTGCCCCGTCGCCGAACCAAAAGGTTCCGTAGCGGAATCCGTTGAAGAGAAGAACCATTGCTCATCCGCTGGGTCTTGAGGATTGACGGGGGTAAAACCGTTAGGATAAAAGGGTGTTGTTTGTGCTGCTGTAATAACCCTTCCTTTCTCAAAGCGATGCTTCCCCGTATTCCTACCATAGTTCTGGTTGAGAGAATTACCATTAGCGACTATACTACTCTCTGTTGCAAATCCTGAACGGAGAGGGTCTTCATCAGTCCGCGAGGCGAGAAACCGCATCCGACCCGTTTCCCGGCCGAAGTAAGTGTCGTAATTAGTCATCAAAATCTCAAGCTTATCCAGCTGGTCGTTATAGTCATTCTCAGAAGCAGCAGCGTGTAGGACAATGAACTTTTCCCGATCAAAGGAGTCTACCTGTCCCACTACGTGCTTGAGGTCAAAATTGACATCAACCGTAGCCTGGGCAAAACAAACGCCAGGCAAAACAAACAATGCACACAGGATCAAAAGGGTAAATAATCGACTCAGAACTTTCATAATCAGGCAGGCTCTTAAAGGCAAGAAATTAATCGTCTGCAAAAATGAAAATATTTACCAGGAAATCAATTTACTTCTTGGCTATTCTTCGATTTTTACCCCTTAGTATTGTAGTTAAACCCCAGCAAGTTATTGTCAAGCTCTCCTCTCCTCGAAAACAAGCCTAGCAGGCTGTCAAGCTATCAAACACCTACTAATAGTAAAAACCAATAGAAGACGCATCTTAGCGTCATCAAACCATGAAAACGCATGCCAGAATTCTGGACCAACCTTTCCTACACCACCAAGTTCTCCGCCATTGGCTTTATTGCAACATTTATCCTGGGCTTCATCAGCATGGGCCTGCTGGGAGCGGTGCTCTACTATCCGGTTTCTATCGTTCTCCGCGCTTATCCATGGATTGATGATCTACGCGGCGACTGGGTCTGGCCGGCAGTGATTATGATCGGTATGGGATGGTCCTTTGGTTTTTTGCTGGCGGGTACTGCCTGGCATTTTTTGTCCCCCCACCTTAATTCCGTACTTCTTCTACGATGTGTCTATGGTGTTGTGCTTTGGGTCTGGGCGGCGCTTCTATGGTGGTGGGTATTGCGGGGACAGGTAGGATGACGCCGCCCCCAAAACCAAGCATCCCGAACCCTGACGTCGTCAGAATTCGGGATGGCTCACTGTGATTCTACTTCATGTTCATCTTCACATCGAATAGCGTAGTCTCCTTCAGATTAAGGGTTTTGATCATCTGGTGTCAGGTTAGGGTTGGTATCCAATTCCCGCTGCGGGATTTTGAAAACCCAGGCAGGGTTTACGGAAGGTCTGTCCTGAGAAAAACCATCCTGATACAGTACCAGAGAAGCACCGGAACCGCCATTGGCCGCGTGATCGATGGGATCATCCCAACGGATTTTATCCTGAAACAAAAACCCTTCTCCCCATAACTCCAGACCACGCTGAAACTTAATGTGCTCCATAAATGATGCCTGGTCGTCAAAGGCCGTCACGTCGTAATCGCTATCGCGCTCTTCGCCCAAAGGACGGAGTGCTTCCTGTGCACCATCAATGTCGCCCATCATGGCTTTCGCTTCCGCTTCGATCAGGTACATTTCTGAAGACCGCATGTAGATGATGTCATCTGGCTCAATTCCTCCCGGAATCTGCTGACGCAGCTTCACGTGCATGTACGGGTGAGCATTATGACGGGAAGTCCACCCCCATTGCGCTTGAAGGTTAGCTCTTGCCTCATTAAACTCCTCTTCCGTGGTGTAGAGCGGGTTGGTGTTACTAGCAAAGCCACCCATACCATTAGCTGCAGAAAGGTTGGTGTTCGGTGCATCAATCAAAAACATATCCTTCCGGTAATCCGTATCAGGAGTAGCGTCGATCAATCTGCGATCCGCAATCTTAGGATTGTTCCTTACCTGGCTACCGTTGAAGGTATTGGAAGCCAAATAGAAATAGGAACGGAAAAAGGTAGTCTCGGTTGTGATCACGTTGCTTCCCCAGATAACTTCGGGGAGCAGGGTAGAGTTAAATCCGGCTTTCCAGTCGTCCTCCCCCATAATTGGGTAATCCTGACGGGCATTAACGGCGGCAGTTGCAGCAGTAGCCCAGTCTCCGGTAGCCAATGCCGTTCTGGCCTTAAGGCCCCAGGCAACGTCGATGTTTAAGTTTGCCTTGTCAAAGGCACTACCTGACGGCCTGGCGGAAGCATTCTCAAAATTAGCGATGGCTGCATCGAGATCACTGTTGATTTGGTCATAAACGGCCTGCACAGTTTCTCTTGGCCCACTGGCGAAAGGAGATTCCGAAGAAAACAGAATGGGCACACCCGGATCAGAGCTGGGGTTGCCGATTAAATACCCCTTGGCGTAATGCTGCACCAGCGAGAGGTAGGCATAAGCCCGATAGGCGTAAGCCTGACCGGCAATCTGCAATAAGCCCGGAGTCTCGGGCAGCACACCTTCATTAATCCTATTGATCAGCGAGTTAGCGTTCGTTATGATGTTGTAACGGTGGTACCAAAGAATATTGACGGTACGTGATGTTTGAATCGTATGGGAGTTCCACTGCGCCTCATCCCGCCATCCCAGGTTATTGGCATTAGCACTATGGATCAGGCCACCGGCAAGGTTATCCCCCATTGGTACCCAGTAGTGTTCGTTTGCTCTGACGGTACTGGCAACTGCCGTTCCACCAGGAAGTACAGTTTGTGATTGAGCGTACATCGTACGATGCATCCCGTTGATGACCAGGGCCATATTTGCCTCCGTCGCAAGTGCATCAGTTGAAGCAATGGCATCAGTTGGCGTAGTCTCTAGAAAATCTTCTTCACAGGAAAAGACTATGAATGCGAGAAGGATTAGAATCGAATGTTTTATATATGATAACATTTTATTGAATTTAGGAGGTGTATCAGCGGTAAAGCCGGGATGCTCTTAGTTGCTATAAGGGTAGACAATTCAGAGGCTATTGACTTTACCGCTGAGATACCAGCTGGTGTTTAAAAGTTTGCGTTCAATCCGAAGGAAATGAGCCGTGCCGGATTAAAGTCATTTCCTGCGCCAGTTCCGCCCAGGTTATACTGTGGATTCAAACCGTCTCGCGCGCTGTCCAGGAAGAGGTTCTCTCCGGTAAGGGAAACTCTCAGTGCACCCAGTCCGATTTTATCGGTTATGCCCTTACCGAAGGTATAGCCGATGTTTACGTTGCGCAAAGCGAGAAAGGAAGCATCCGTTAAGAACCTGGTAGACTGGGTCCGCACCAGGTCAGCATTACCATTTTCTAATCTTGGCACGTCCGTCATGTCACCGGGTTGACGCCAGGCGTTCAGAATGTCTGGGTGTAGCGAACGGCCGTAGGTGCCAGCGTGCATCATGGCGGAGTATCCGTTGTCCAGGGCTGTCCCTCCAACACCGTAGTTCACCAGGATATTAAGGGAAATCCCTTTGTAGTTCAAGCTGGTCGAAACCGATCCTAGTAAGTCGGGGATGGAACTATCGCCAGTGTAGACTCTTTCCGTTTCCTGCCAGTCATTGGTCGTTGCCTGATTACCATCACCATCCATTACCGGAATACTGTTGCCATCTTCATCAAACTCGTACACATTGAACAACTGATCTCCATTTTCCGGATCAACGCCCGCAGTCTCGAGTAAGTAGAAGTCAAATCGTGATTGGCCTTCGGCCCAGCGTTTAGAACCATTGATGATGGGGTCCGGTAGGCTGGTAATTTCGTTTTTGAAGGTAGATGCCGTCGTTGAGACTGACCAACGGAAGTCAGCATTCGTGATCAAATTAGCCGTCAGGCCCAACTCAATTCCGGAGTTGTACATGTCTCCGATGTTCGCCGGAAAATCCGTGGCACCGTTACTAAGTGCAATGGGGAGGTCATAGAGCAGGTCCGAAGAATTTCTCCGGTAGTACTCAATGGAACCGTCCAGGAAGTTATTGAACAAGGTGAATTCCAGGGCTACATCAAAGTTTTCGATGGTTTCCCATTGCAACAATTGGTTACCGATCGTTGAGAAAAGGATGGCCGGGTTTCCTGCATTAGAAGAGAGCGCGTAACGAGGCTGTGAGAGGAAGAAGTCTCCCAGGTTGTCATTACCCACTTCGCCGTAAGAGGCACGAAGCTTCAGGCGATCTATGAAGTCCACGTTAGCCATAAACGCTTCGTTCGTGATCCGCCAGGATGCGCCGACGGAGTAGAAAGTACCCCATCTGGAACCCGAGGCAAAGACGGAAGAGCCATCTCTGCGAGCAGAAACGCTGAGGTAATACTTAGTATTAAAGTTGTAGTTTGCCCGGCCAAAATATCCTTCGATTTTTTTGACGGTAGTTGCTCCTCCTACTCTTACGGGCGTGGCGAAGTTCGCAAATTCGAAAATACCTTCTGCGGTTTGATCCACGGCCAGGGCATTATTACTGGTGAACGTTCTTTCGTAGCTCTCGTGTCCGAACGTAAGGTCAAGATTATGAAGGCCGCCCAGGTTTTTCTGGTAGGTCAGCAGTTGGTTAAAGGTCTCCGTCTGTCTTCTGAATCGCGTTTCGCTGTACCGGCCGGTTGGTTGAGCGTCTCCGATGATGTTATTCTCGTATCCTTTGTTTACGCCTTCATTAATGTCCCGACCGTAATTGACCGTGAAATCGAGGCCATCCATGAGATGGAAGGTAGAGTAGAAGCGGAAGCCATAGGTATTGTTGAAGTTCCGCTCATCATTCAGGAGCAGTTCCTGAAGCGCGTGTCTGCCCTGGTTAATGGGTCTTGAACCGACGTTGAATTCCGGGAAACCTTCTCCGGAGTCAAATATAGGATTGCCGGCTACGTCTCTTGCCAGGTTACCATCCAGATCGTTTACGAATACGGGGTAGATGGAACCGATGTTTTTAGCAAAAGAAAAAGGATTCACAATGCTACCGCTGCCCCCTGAAGCGGGTCCCGCTTGGTTAGCGATCGTAACGTTTGCACTACCGCCCACAGAAAGCCAGTTGTTAGCGTCAAAATCTGCGTTTACCCGGGAAGTCAAACGATCATACTCTGAGGTTTTGACGTATCCTCCTTCCTCCAGGTAGGAAGTAGAGAAGAACACGCGGTGGTTTTCACCACCACTGGATACGTTTAAGTTGTAGTTCGTTCTCGTATTGCTCTGCTCCAGTTCATCATACCAGTTTAAGCCCTGGTAAACCACGTTGGCATTGGGGTTGAGAACACCATCGGTGCCTACTATCTGATCATTAGCAACGTCAAAAGGATTGTAGCCGAGGCTATTGAAGATATTTGCTGAAGCAAATGCTCCGTCTCCATCGCCGGCAGCTGAATTCCTCAGGGCTTCCCACATGGTCTCGTAGTATTGACCGGGGGTAACTTCATCGTACAACCGAATACCTCTGCTGACCGTACCGTGTTGAACGGATGCCGATACCTGGGTTCCGTTTTTAGAGCCCCGCTTAGTGGTAATAAGAATAACGCCGTTGGCACCTCTGGAACCATACAGGGAGGTGGAGGAAGCATCCTTTAATACCGTCAGGGACTCAATGTCTTCCTGATTGATGTTGTTCAAAGAGCCTTCAAACTGTTGACCGTCAACGATAAACAGCGGGGTTGTACTACCGTTTAGTGTACCTACACCCCGGATAACGATGCCGGGCGAGGAGCCTGGTCCTCCTGAAGGGGAAGTGAACTGCACACCAGTTGCTTTGCCTTCAATAGCGGCCAGCGGTGAAGTGACATTTCGCAGGGCCAGATCTTTGGCACCAACCACGTCGGCGGAGCCCGAGAAGGCTTCCTTGGTTGTCACACCATAAGCGGTAACGATTACCTGCTCCAGAAGCTCAGCAGAAGGCTCCATCGTTATGTCAACCGTGGAACGATTGTTAATCTCCACTCTTTGGTTGGCAAAGCCCGTATAGCTAAAGATCAAAACATTGCTACCACCAGGAACATTGATGGTGTAGGCACCATCCAGATCCGTTACCGTACCCGTAGTGGTTCCTTCTACAAGGATACTTACCCCGATCAGGGATTCGCCTTCTTCGTCGTTTACCGTGCCGGCAACTGTCTTTTGTGCCATGGTAATGCCCATGACAAAAAGCATCAGCCCCAGGACTAGTGAGAATCGTCTCATACTTTAATGATTTTATGAATATGTTTCAAGTGAATTGCTCAAAAGCAGGCTCTCAATACAACCAGCCCATAATTCAATTCCTCTGGGAAGAATGAACTAACAACTGCCTACAGAATGGCTAACAGATGGGAGTACTTTCAAGTAAAAATTAATGAATAAAAGTGTCTTAAGCTACGCGTAGTCAGGTAGCTAAACTTGTGTCGTGTGTAGTCTATTCTAATCTCAAAAGCTGCAATATAAGCCATGAAGTAGGCCTCAATAAAAGGTTATGCCTAGGTTCAAGAACTGGCCAACCGTCATTATAAGAGTCGTGATGCAGTAAAATCGGAACGAGCCCTTCTTACGAAACGCTGCTTCGCAAGATAGAGAAAAAATGCCTTTTCGGCCATCTGGACCTTGATTGATCAGGGCAATCGCAAGCTCACCGGACGGTCAACCGTAGTGAAGTTGTGCCATCTGACCTGCAAACCATGGGCACAATAGGACAGTCTTCGCAAAAATAATGACGACATT
>ENA-ORXT01005255-ORXT01005255.1-marine-metagenome-genome-assembly--contig:-NODE-5255-length-12794-cov-199.836754_pt1 | contig 12794 bp, 7 predicted proteins | sample MGYA00237868_ERZ511482 | MGnify/ENA metagenome assembly ERZ511482 | reverse complement strand
ATATGAATGTCCGTAAAGTTACCACTAACTATATTTTGGTCTATTAAGCCATACATTACAGAGAATATTCAGAAGTATTTGTATATAATAATTCTCATTTGTCTACAAGTGATATGATATATTTGGACACTGGTAATTAGGTGGACATTCATACTTAAGAATAAAAGAAGAGCATGCACTAAATCTGCTGGAGAATTATATATACCGAAGAGAAATTGGTTTTGGGACTTTTTAAATCAACAGACTTATTTCTTTCGGGTATTATACTCGATCTATTTTCCTACCAATAACTATCGCTAGGAAATAGCATCAGTATATACCAAAAAGAAACCGATTTGGGACATCATTACTTGATCTTTTGGCAGCTCTCAGCGTTAAAAATACTCGTGAATACCCGCATTCACTGCGTTTTTCGCCTTGAAATCTACAAAAATCTCATTGCAATAAAAGTCCCAAACTGCTTTCCATTCGGTATAGCAGAATTTCGCCTGATAAAGATGCGATGAATAGTAGAACAGTATCAGAAGACTTCTCTGATGAGAGACTTAGATCAATTATATTTAGATCTTAAAATAATTTTTGAATAACAGATTATCATGATTACAGACAGTTCATTATTTCCTTCGACCCATTAATCAAATCAGCCTCCGAAAACTTCTTGCTCATAATCTGAATGCCAAATGGATTTCCTTCGGCATCAGTAGATAGAGGCAGCGATACAGCAGGCACTCCTGCCAGATTAGCCATGACAGTAAATATATCTGACAAGTAGACTTCTACTGGATCGTCAGAATGGGCTCCAATCTTCCAAGCGATATTGGGTGTCGTTGGTAATATTAGAAAATCATTGTCAGTCAATATTTTATCTAAAGCCTCACTAACTAATCGTCTGACTTTTTGAGCTTTTGTATAATAAGCATCGTAGTATCCAGAGCTTAGCACGAACGTCCCTAGCATGATCCTTCTTTTCACTTCAGTACCAAATCCTTCTGTTCTGGTTTTTTGATAGACATTCTTAATCGAGTTAGCTTCTTCGCTGCGATGGCCATATCTGATGCCATCATAGCGACCCAGATTAGAAGAGGCTTCCGCTGTGGTCAATACATAGTAAGCAGGCACGAGATATTTTAGGAGTGGAAAGTTGACCTGATTGACTGAGTGTCCTCGATCTTTTAATTGACTGAAGAGTCCATCAGAAGATTCCTTAATGGCAGGATTGAGCTTAGCATGATTCATGACTTCATCGATATATGCAAATGCTCGTTTATCTTTAGAATCGCTTATACCAATAACTGGCTCAGGACTTGAAGTGCAGTCCATCGGATCTTCTCCTGACATGGTCAGTAGGTGAGTGCCTACATCTTCTATGTCATGGCCTAAGACACCGATCTGATCAAATGAAGATCCATATGCGATCACGCCATATCTGGATATTCTTCCGTAGGTTGGCTTCATGCCTATGATTCCATTAAATCCTGCAGGCTGTCTCACAGATCCTCCAGTATCTGTTCCAAGAGCGACTAAGCAGGTGTCTTGCTGCACCGCTACTGCTGCCGCACCGCTGGACCCACCAGCGACTCTTTCCGGGTCCACTCCATTGGGAGTGACTCCATAGATAGAATTTTCATTAGAGGAACCCATAGCGAATTCATCACAGTTTGTTCGTCCGATGACGATCGCATCTTCATCGATTAGTCTCTGTAGCGCTGTAGATGTGAATTGTGAAGTGAATCCTTCTAATATTTTAGAAGCTGCAGTAACCTTGTGATCCTTATAGCATATCACATCTTTGATAGAAATGATAGAGCCAAAGAGCTCACCTACCGTTTCTCCAGATGCTATTTTTTGATCAAGTGCTTTTGCTTGTTCTTTCGCTTCTTCTGCAAAGACTTCTATATAGATATTAAGTTCTTGACTCTTTTCTATTTTAGATAGATAGTAATCTACGATTTGAGCTACACTACGTTTGCCCTCTCTAATATCTGACTGTATGCTTTTAAGGTCTTGTCCCTTCATGATCTGACTGACTATATTAACTCAACTTATTGATTAATGCTTCGATGGTCAATTTTTCTTGCTCCCCACTTGCCATGTGCTTGACCATGATCACATTGTCCGCTACTTCTTGCTCTCCTATGATGGCAACATATGGTATGTGTCGATCATGGGCATATTTCATTTGCTTTTTCATTTTCGCAGGTTCAGGATAGATATCTGTGGCGATGCCAGCTGCTCTTAGAGCTGCTACCTGTCGATACGCATATTCATGTGAAGCTTGGTCGAATGAGACAAATATAATCTTGGTTAGATTAGACAACGCCTCTGGAAATATATCTAACTCTGTCATGACATCAAAGATTCGAGCTGCACCAAATGAAATGCCCACACCCGATACATCCTTCATCCCAAATACGCTGGTCAAGTCATCATATCTTCCTCCACCACCTATGCTTCCTATTTCGACATCTTTAGACTTTACCTCAAATATGCATCCTGTGTAATAGTTTAATCCCCTTGCTAAAGTAATATCAAAGACCACTTCATTGCTGAATGACGTGCTATCTGCATAGATGTGAAACTGCCGTAACTCTTCAATTCCTTTTAGACCTTCTGGACAGTTGGCAAACGCTTTTTCTAATTCATCAAGAGACTTAATCTGGAGCAGTTCTAATATTTTATCACTTTTATCTCCTTCGATTCCCTTATAAGCTAACTGCTGCAAGACACCCTGCTCTCCGATTTTATCCAGCTTGTCTATAGCGATGGTCATATCCATGAACTGATCTTCGATTCCAGCGGCTTCAGCTATCCCATATAACACTTTTCGATTGTTGACCTTGATGATGGAAGAGATTTTTAGCTTTTCGAATACTTCATCAAATATTTTAACAAGCTCTGCCTCATACATCAGTGAGCTAGATCCGACGACATCCACATCACACTGATAGAATTCTTGGTACCTACCTTTCTGGGGTCTGTCAGCTCGCCATACTGGCTGTATCTGGTAGCGCTTGAATGGGAAGTGAATGTCATTCTGATGCTGCACGACGTACCTCGCGAATGGAACTGTCAAGTCATATCTGAGTCCACGTTTTGAGATTGATGCAGTCAGTTTTTGAGAATCTCGATTGGATAGAGCTTCTTCATTTGCCTTAGACAGATAGTCACCGTTATTGAGCACTTTGAATAGTAATCGATCACCCTCTTCTCCGTACTTACCTGTGAGCGTACTAAGATTTTCCATTGTCGGCGTTTCTATCGGGATGTAGCCGTACTTTTGGAAGACAGATTCAATCGTGCTGAATATATACTTACGCTTCAGTACCTGGTCGGGTAAGAAGTCTCTCGTTCCTTTTGGTATTGAAGGTTTCATTTGATTACAATTTGTAATTTACTGTCGGTAGGTCTAAGAAAATCATTCTGTTAAATTATTTCTTGTTGTCTACTAATTATCCGTCTCATAGAGACTTATATGACTGAGCTAAACTGCCTGTTGAATCTCACATCATTCTCGAATATCATTCTGATGTCTGTGATATTATAAAGCAGCATCGCTTGACGTTCGATACCCATTCCGAATGCAAATCCTGAATATTTTTCTGGGTCTATATCACAGTTAGTCAGTACTTGCGGATCTACCATACCACAGCCCATGATCTCTAACCAGCCAGTCCCTTTGGTGATCCGATAGTCATCCTCAGTCTTCAGACCCCAGTAGACATCCATTTCAGCACTGGGCTCAGTGAAAGGAAAGTACGATGGCCGCAGTCTGATCTTAGTATCTGGTCCGTACATCTCTCTGGCGAAGTAAAGTAAGGTCTGCTTCATATCTGCGAATGATACATCTTCAGCCAGATAGAGTCCTTCTACCTGATGAAACTGGCAGTGCGATCTCGAAGAGATGGTCTCATTACGATACACTCTTCCTGGTGCGATGATCCTGATCGGAGGCTGACGTGTGGTCATCACTCGTGCTTGCACTGATGAAGTGTGTGTCCGCAGCAGGCGAGTGGTAGAATCTTTCAGATAGAATGTATCCTGCATGTCTCTGGCGGGATGATCTTCTGGCGTATTCATCGCCGTAAAGTTATGCCAGTCATCTTCTATTTCTCGATCTTCTTCTACCGTGAATCCAATCTTGGTAAAGATATTAATGATGCGATTCATGACAATGGAGACAGGATGCCTCGCTCCGACTTGGAGCTCTCCAGGAGGGGCTGTAAGGTCTATATCTACTTTCTCCTGCGAATCTGATCCTTGTAGCATCGACGCCTTTAGACTGTTAAATTTTTCTTGCGCTACTTTTTTTAACTCATTGAGCTCTTGGCCAAATTCTTTCTTCCGCTCATTCGAGATGTTTTTCATTTCTGCGAATAAAGGCTTAATGCTATTTTTAGTCCCCAAGTACTGTATCCTGAATGCTTCTAGCTGATCCTGATCTGCTGCTTCTGCAGTAAGGATCTGACCTTTCATTTCCGCTACTTTACCGAATATTTCATCTGCCATATGTCAACCAATTCTTATGAATCTACAAAAATACGTTTCTATTCGTAAATGAGTGTGGAATAGAGAAATTTGGAGTATATTATTGATCATTGATTGATACGTTAGAAATTTCCATTATTGACTCGCTAAAAAATAAAGACACATGAAAACTTACATCTAAAAATCAAGATTCCGACAAAAAGGATACTAACAAGAGTAACCTACCTCAACTCCACAGTCCGCTGAATCTGCTGAATCATCTTCACCGTATCCACATGAAAATCACCATAGACGTTACTCAGCACCAATTGTAATTGCTTATGACTATGTGGATCTTGGTAAACCGCTAATATGTATTGCTGTAATCCATCACCTTCTTCGACGAAGAATGTCTGTTCTGTCCAGATCCCTTTTTTGACGGTAATGTTATTGATGATGCCTTTGGATTTAATCTGATTGGCTTGAATAGACTCAGTGACAAAAAGCTGAAAGCTATCTGAGATGAGAGGTCTGATATCGATGCGCATTTTGAGCTTATCATTTTTTGAGACTAATAAGTCATTGCTTTCCCATTGATGCTTTATAGAAAGTGGTAGCTGGAAGCTAGCAGTACCATCTGGCGAACTGATCTCTCTATAAGCATCCTCATCTGAAGGATTTACTTTTTTGAATTCCGAACCTCTCATAAAAAGACCTCCGACTGATCCATCAGAATAGATATTGAATTGCATTTGTCTGGGCTGAGAGATGTTTCTAAGAATCGCTCTTGATTCATTAGTGAAGTCAAGTTCATAGCGTCCTTTAAAATCTTCTTCTTGATGAACGGTTAATTCTAATAGATCACGTTTGCCATATGTAACTTCAATACTCATATCTCTAAAAAATGGATTTTGTTTTCCATAGGACTCGTATCTGCCAACGAATTTATCGTATTGATCAGGATTTAAATCGAAGTCTTCATCGATACGGAGATTATCTTTTAATAAACCAAAATCAGTAGTCTCTTCTCCATTTAATAAGTGAATGACGTTATTAATGGTATTCTCCATGCCAGGATACTCGAAGCGATCGAGCTGATTGACATCAGTATTGAAGAGTATTGCGAAAGCTTGATTTTGTCTTCTGTTAATGCCAATGATAGAAGCGACTTTTCCATTGCTTCCTGTGTGTAGCATGATGGGCCTTTCTTCGATTTCCATGCCCATCCATCCGAGGGCATACTGTATGTCTATGCCATTGCCACCTAGCATAGTGCCTAGTCCTTCAAAGGAAGTATTGGATTGAAACAAGGCTTCTATACTGGATGGACTGATCACCTGTGCGCCTTTATATTGCCCATCTTTCAGTAGTGCGATCATATAGTGACTTAGATCTTCTACAGTAGAATAAAATCCAGAGCCTGCCCCTTCATAATTAGAGTCTGGATTATCTGGTACTGCTGGGATGCATTCAGTCAGCCCCATCTCATGGCCATGATTTATTTTTTGATTTCCTAATAAGTTTTGACTTGCCGCACTTCGAGTCATTTGTAGTGGATTCAAGATGTTGTCCTGCACATATTGATCATAGCTCTGTCCAGTGATTTTTGAGATAATGTATCCTGCTATACTATAGCCTTCATCAGAGAATTCGTGAGACAGCCCAGGTTTTCTTTTGATCATCAGTCCCTCAAAAGATCGAATGAAGTCTTCATGAGCAGTCGCCTCAGAGAGGCTTGGCATAGATTCATATTGTGGAGGAATAGCAGTTGTATTACTCAAGCACATCCTAAGCGTGATCTGCTCACTGAATGAAGGATTAGCTGTCTGGAACCAAGGAATATATGTCGTGATCGGTACATCTAAATCAAGCTTCCCTTGCTCGACTAACTGCATGACGGCCATAGCGGTGAATCCTCTTCCTAATGCCCCAATGTGCAATATTGATTGTGGTGACATCTTAGACTGATGTCCTTGCTTTTCTATGCCATATCCTTTATTGAAAATGACCTGATCGCCTTCCACTATAGAAATGGAAAATCCTGGTGCAGGTATATTATTTAAATAGGAATTTAAATAGTTATCTACGTTTTTAAGTGCAGTAGACTGTGCTTGAGCAGCTATGCTCATCATGAAACAAATGACGATATATAGGATCTTTATTTTCATAGATTAGAAACTTGAAACTTTACCAGCATATCATGAATAATTTATAATCCATTATAGTATCTTATTTATTTATATCATGGGTTCTTTATTCTCTGACTAATATTCTCGGCCTAATTTTTAATAATCGCCGTGAAGAAACCCATACACTCAATACTGTAACAACAAGAATAAAAGGTATGACCATCAGTGACCATTGTAGATGAAATAAATAGGGAAACTGAGTCAACCCGCCTACCGCAGTCAGCTGATCTAAAGCATTGGGAATGATAAATAGTGAAAGGGGTACACCTGTCAGTAATGCAAAAAATGCAATAATCAATGCCTTAACCACTAAAGCTAATTGTAGCTGTCTGGGCGTCATGCCAATGGCTTTGAATATCCCTAAGTTACGCTGACTCTCTCTTATATTTAGTACAGTGTCATTATAGACGGTGACAAAAAGGACGCAGATAAATATTAAAGAAATTAATTTCGTCACATCCTGTATACCACTCAAGATTCCTTTCAGTCTACCCAGATCATCTACACTGTATTCTATGCTATATGCACTGCCATATGTTTTATCTAAGTCACTTTTAAATGCGATTTTATCTTCACCTCGTTTTAATTTTATCTGATAGTTTCTGAGTTTATACAGTGGATTGATTTCTTGAATTCCTTCGATACGCATGTAAAAGCCTTCACTCAGATTATTCAGACTCTGATAGATACCTACGATAGAGTAAGGGACTAGCTGACCTTCCATGAATAGCTCTAACGTATCTCCGATGACCTTACCAGTGTTTTGGCTGGATACGATACCCAGCGAGATCTCATTCTCGAATACTGGATGCCGACCCTTTATGGTCCGCAGCCCTACTTTCTCCATATCATCATCGTAGATGATACCCACTAATGTACTTGGCGCTTTGTTTTCTTGCGCAGGTAGTGTCGCTCCATAGAATCCTCTTTTCACGACTTCCTTCACTCGATCGTCATCCTCCATCGTTTCTTTGAAATAGTCTTCCTGATTATTGTCAAAGCCAGCTGATTGATTCACAGATATGTCACTGTTATTAAACCCCCAAGCAGGTCGATTATCATCCAGTCCCATTAAAGAATTCTGACCATTCACATACATTAACTGGACGAATACTACGAAGAGTAATCCGACGAACATCATCAGTGATCGTTTCTTATTAGACACTAAGAATCTCAGCCCTAAGAATATAACAGGATTAGAATGAGGCTTCAATGTGAATAAGCTAAACTTAGATCCACTAAATGATTTTTGTGGTGGCCCATTATTTCTGATGGCTGTCACTGGGAGTATCTGACTCGCACTCATAGAAGTACGATAGGTAATGGCGAGAATACCGATTAGGAATGCGAAAAATGTAGCAACTGAAGGCCAGAATAATGAGATGTCAAAATTTACAGTACCGATGGCCGAGATAAGCGGCTTAAAGATTAACAGTGTCATAAAGTATCCACCGAATAAACCAAAAGGAACTGCTATGATAGTGATGACTAAAAACTGGATGATATAAATGGAGATGATATTATAATTAGTAAAGCCTTGAGTCTTTAGCATCCCGATCATTTTATAGTCAGTCTTGATGGCACTATTCACTACAGAGGATGTGATGATTAATGTGACGATAATACCGAATATGGCAAAGACAAATAATAAGCCTCCAGTGATTTGATAGACGATCTGAAAGACTTGCTTGAAGAATTTATAAAGGGTACTGAAACCTTTAAATGAATAAGCTTTATTGAATCGGGCCCATACAGCATCTGTATCGGCAGCATTATGGAGTCGGACTCCTATGGTCGCATAGCTAATCTCTTTTAGAGGAAAAAGCATCGCAAGGCCTCCTGGCCCTACCCAGCCTGGACTGGGATCTGCAAGTCCATTAGAGTAGTGGGCATCTACGACGATAGCTGATATTCTTAATGGGAAAGAACCATGATTCGTTGGGATTAATAATGTATCGCCTATTTCAAGAGGAGTATTATTTGTCCAATGATTTGGAATCCAGATCTCTCCTGGAAAGGGATATTCTTTTTCCTTCCCTTCTAAAATGTTGAGCATGTCATGCTTCTGGGCATTACCATGATGTTCTCTTAGCTGGACGCTATTAATGATTTCTTTATTATTGAAGATGGGGTTTGGTCTGATGCGTTTGGATAATCTGGGTTCTGATACACTGATGACCTCTTCTTGCTGCTCAAACCAGCTAGTGATGTCATCGGAGTCATCTACGTTAATATCGACTTGCATCATGATGTGAGATGCATGAAGGTTGCTGTAAAGTTTTTCAAAAGGACGCTCCATACCCAGACCAATGCCAATCATAGTAGAGAATAATAATGCTGCTAAGGCAATGCATATCCCTACGAGAAAAGTCTGTACTTTTCTTCGTTTAATATTAGCCCATGTCATTAAAAGGATTCCCTTCACTTGTCTGTATCTATGCTTTTTAGATTACCAATCTTTTCCAGCTAACCATTTTAAAAGTGTCACTTCTTTATTTTCTATCGAAAGCCCTTTATCGAATGAAAGTTCATCTTCTATCTGTCCGTCTTTCAGAAAGATGATCCGATTAGCTCGACAGGCGGACTTGACTTCGTGAGTCACCATGATGATGCTTTGTCCCTTCTCATTAAGATCTGTTAGAATATCGAGCACCGCTTCTGAAGAGGAAGAATTCAGATTACCTGTCGGCTCATCAGCCATGACGACTCTGGGATTATTAATGATCGCACGTGCCATAGAGCAGCGCTGCTGCTGTCCGCCCGATACTTCAGAGGGCAGTCTATCCTTTAGATCATATATATTCATCTTGGTCATGAGCTCTTCGGCTCTTGATCTTAGTTCTTGCCTGTCATTTTTGACCAGATATGCAGGGATCAGTATATTTTCTAAGAAGCTAAGATTAGGCACCAGATTAAAATCTTGAAATACAAATCCGATGTATTCTCGTCTGATCAGAGTCATCATCTTTTCGTCCATGCTATGGACGGGTTTATCTTCCAGCCAGATCTCTCCTGATGTCGGTACTTCCAGACCACTGAGTAAGTATAAGAGGGTAGACTTGCCAGATCCGGAGCTCCCCATGATGACAGTGAAGTCACCCTTATACAGTGATAGATTTATGCCATTAATGACAGGCACCGTGGTCCGACCTGTCTCATAACTTTTGAAGAGTTCTTTAGATTCTATGATGACTTCTGGCATAACAATCGGTTACATACGAATAGGTCTAAATTAAGGGTTGTAATGTGAAGCTCTACTCTTGTTGTAGAAAATCTGTATTCTTTTAATTCATGGAAAGATCTGCATTCTCATCATGATACTCAAAACTCATATAGCCTATGAGCATTTCGTCAAAAGAAAAGTCTCCCCAGTAGACTGTTTTTTCTGGTGCAGGATTAAAAGTATTCTGAGAAGAATTATCAAACTCTGCATCGACAAATAAGACTGTACGAGCTGGAAATTTCAGCGGTTCTTCGAAGTGATACCCTCGCTGCCAGTTAAAACTATAGTTAGGCACATTCAGAACGACTTCTTTCTTTCCATCAGGATAAAGTGCTGTGAATTTCATCGCCTTACCTCTGAAGTGCATGTGAGGGAATAAGGCATAAAGTGTCGCATCGTGTTCGAATAGATATTTGGCTTTATTCTTATAGCTTTTTTCATTGGCTGGAATTTGGATTCTGGTATTGAAGGCTCCTACCATTAAGTATTCATTATCTGGCTTCTCTTTTGTATAATAGATGCCGACTGTGGACTGGTCTTTTTGTGCTTTACCATTCGTGGTGTAATGCATCTGGAAGTGAAGCTTCGACCCCTTAGGAATGGCTCGTCCTGTATTTTCAGGGAACACCTCTGTCTCTCCTCCTGGTGCCCATGCTGCTAATAAGCCATCGAGCCAAGGACTGGATCGATCAATAGGTTCTAAAAACCCATCTGGGTATATGACACTGACTAGTACATGATGAAGGACTTCTCGATTGCCTGGGAGAATCTGGAATCCAGTCGCCCATATATCTTCATTGATTGTGATATCATGTTCTTGATATCTATAATCGATGACACCAGTAGCTGGTATTTCTTCTTCTCCTAATTCGACGATTAAGTCAGGATCTCCCATATCCCACTTAGGGACTGCAGCCTGATAGTCTGCTAAAGGATCACCTTCACTATCTTTCTTAGCGCCTGCGTCTATCCAGTGGACTAAGGTCTGGAGTTCTTCATTGCTGAGTGAAATATTATGTTTTAGCTTACCATATTCTGGATCAGCATGATAAGGTGGCATGCGCTTCGTGCGGAGTACTTCTCTCATCATTCTGGACCATCCAAAGACAGCATTATAATTTTTCATTTGCCATGGTGCGATGCCACCTTCTACGTGACAGCTCATGCACTTTTCTTTTAGGATCGGTACGACGTCATGCTCATAAGAGATAGATGCGAAGTCCGCCTGATCATCATGTAATCTTTTGATTAAACAGCCCACACTCTTCACATAACTCTTATCTACTGGTTTACCTTCCATGTGCGCTTGTAAAGCATCGGATAAATAGTGAGTATCAGCGTTATCTTTTTGGCTTTCATAGCCCATCCGATCGTTGATCGGGCCTCTGTATACCACTGACCAGTCTTCAGGATTAATGACGATGGCTTCAGCAGTCCTGTGTAGCTGTAGTGCTTCTGCGACCAGTTGCGCATCATCCTTCATGATAGGGAAGTCTATGTCAAATTCTTCAGCTTCTACCGCTATGGATTTTCGATCATCTTGGACATTTGAATTCAGCATTAAAAATTCGATGCCCTGATCTTTGAATTCTCTTCTGACCGCTTTGATATCAGTAATGGCATTTCGGACGATGGGGCATTCATTTCCATGTATGTAGAGCACGATGGCTTTAGCATCTGAGTAGTAATATAGCGTATGGAATTCCCCATTTTGATCATGCAGTCCAAAATCAGGAACACCTGCTTCCATATCTATCATTACTTCTGGAGCTTGCTGACAGGATGATAGGTAGATGATCATACCGATCATGACAATGAAGAAGGCCTTAGTATATCTAAACATGACTGCTTTAATTAAGTGTTAGATGAGGAAAGAATTTTCTTATGATATCCAATCTTCCCAAGTTATGACTATCCGTCCTTATTTGCATTTGAATCAGTGGTTTTTAGACTAAAATGTCATTTTTCTTGTCTAATGTAAATTTATCTGTTGTGCAAAATTGATTCAGTACGATAAAAAAGATTTGAATAAATCAACTTCTGCCATTTGAAATAAGATGCATAGAAGCAGAATATTACTAATTAATACTACTTTGATGTCTATAAATAATGCGTCAATCATAAATTATTCAAATGAATCGAAGATCTTTCTTGCAGACGTCAGGATATTTAGGAATGGTGTCTTCAATCGGGTGCGCTACTCTAAAACCTATGAAAACAAGTCAATATAAACTGGGCTACCAGCTATACTCAGTCAGAGATGCTATGGCCCTTGATCCAGTCAAGACATTGAAATCGCTTAAAGTGATGGGCTACGAAGATTTTGAACTATATGGATTTGATCATGAACAAGGCACGTATTATGGGTTCGCGCCCAAGGATTTTAAAAAGGTACTGGATGATTTAGATCTGACTATCACAAGCGGTCACTATGGATTTTCTCCCTACTTAGAAAAGTCAGATGAGGAATTATTGAAGTATGTAGATCTATGCATCGAAGGGGCTAAAGCCATTAACAGTAAATACATCACTTGGCCATGGATTTCTCCAGAATTAAGAACCATCGAATACTTTAAAGTCATGGTGCAAAAACTGAACATTATCGGCGAGCGAGTGAACGCCGCAGGATTAGGCTTTGCCTATCATAATCACGGCTACGAATTCACGGACCACAATGGCGAAAATGGTTATGATATCATTCTAAGAGACACAGACCCTGATTTGGTGAAATTGCAGATCGACATGTACTGGGTGATGCATTCTTCCTTCTACAGTCCTTCAGAGTTAATCGCGCTGCAGCCTGGTAGATTCGTCATGTGGCATATTAAGGACATGGATAAAGTCTCACGCGACTATACTGAGCTGGGCAACGGATCAATAGATTATTTAAAGCTACTACCAGATCCTGAAGTCTCAGG
>ENA-ORXT01005254-ORXT01005254.1-marine-metagenome-genome-assembly--contig:-NODE-5254-length-12795-cov-3.301777_pt1 | contig 12795 bp, 10 predicted proteins | sample MGYA00237868_ERZ511482 | MGnify/ENA metagenome assembly ERZ511482 | reverse complement strand
TGCAGCGCGAAAGTCGCAACGCTGGCCATGAACGGCGCGCATTATGAGCTGGGCGGAGACGCCGGTCTTTGCTTCCAGCCACTACGTAATATCGGTCAGCCTTTGGAACTCGTCTGGGCCGAAGACTGGGTGCTGGATTTGTTCCGGCATGAGGGGCTGGAGATTACGCCAGACGTCAAAGAGACCGTTTGGACGGCGCTCACATCACTCGCCAGTGCGAGGGCCGATGAGCGCACACTGACCGGCCTCTCGGCCTTGCTGCAATCGGCAACGCTGCGGCAAGCCATTGCCCCCTATACGCTTGAAGGCCCGCACGGTCAGGTTCTGGATGCGGGCGTGAACCCTGATGAATTGGTCACGTTCCAATACGAAGACCAAGGCGTCGCAACCCTTGAGGACGGCATCTACGCATTGGAAGAAAACCTCGATGATCCGGTGTTCGTGGACAAGATGGTCCGCTTCGTGCGCGCGTCCATGCGTGGCTGGCGCTACGCAGAGGACAATGTGGACGAGGCCGCAGCGATCATCATCGAATACGATGAAACGGGTGCGCAATCTGAAGAAGCACAGGCCCGCATGATGGGTGAAATTGCCAAGCTGACAGCGGGATCAAACGGCGCATTGGACGCGGCGGATTATCAGCGCACAGTTGATACACTGCTGGCTGGTGGGTCCGATCCCGTGATTTCAGCCGCACCAGAAGGCGCTTGGACAAGCGTGATCACGGATGCTGCGTTAAAGTAAGCGTTAGACACTGATCAAGGACGCCCCGCTATCAATGCGGGGCGTTTTGCGTTTGTGGTGTCGGTTTTGGGCTGGCATCGCGCTTGTGACAATGGTTCGTTGCCTCAAAAGACGCGGATTGGAAAACACATGGCCTTGATGTTGGGTGTGGACACGGGTGGAACCTATACGGATGCTGTCATTCTTGACGACGCCAAGGACGCGGTTTTGGCAAAAGCCAAGGCGCTGACAAGTCGGCCTGATCTGGCGATTGGGGTGGGTGGTGCGATTGATGCAGCGATTGCCGCTGCTGGGATTGCGGCGTCTGACATTGCACTCGTTTCGTTATCCACGACGCTTGCAACGAATGCCTTGGTCGAAGGACAAGGCGGGCGTGTCGCGCTGGTATTTATCGGTTTTGCCGCAGCAGAACTGCAACGCGCCGGACTGTCAGAGGCGCTGGGCGGCGATCCCGTTATCCACCTTGCAGGTGGTCATGATCATGCTGGCACAGCGGTTGCCGATCTGGATCTTGATGATTTGCGCAGTCAGATTGCGCAGCTTGACACGGGCATAACAGGCTTTGCAATCGCGGCAAGCTTTGCCACCCGTAATCCTGCGCATGAAATACAGGCCCGCGATCTGATCCGTCATCAAACGGGCAAGCCCGTGACGTGTTCTCATGAACTATCGCAATCTTTGGGCGGCCCCAAGCGAGCGTTAACGGCGGTCCTGAATGCGCGCTTGATTGGTATGATCGACGGGTTGATCAGCGCATGTGAGGCGCATTTGAGCGCGATTGGCATCAAAGCACGGATGATGGTTGTCCGTGGCGACGGCGCGCTTGTGTCTGCTGCAACGGCGCGCGAAAAGCCGATAGAGACAATTCTTAGCGGGCCTGCCGCGTCAATTGCGGGTGCAAGTTGGCTGACGGGCGCGCAAGACGCTTTGGTCAGTGACATTGGCGGCACGACAACCGATGTGTGTCTATTACAGGCCGGAAAGCCCAAAATTGATCCGCAAGGCGCGCGCGTTGGCAAGTATCGCACCATGGTGGAAGCCGTCGCGATGCGGACCACGGGCTTGGGTGGCGATAGCGAGGTGCATGTGACTGATGGGCTAAACGGCGGATTGTGGTTGGGGCCACGCCGTTTGATGCCGGTCTCTTTGCTTGGGATGCAATACCCCGATCTGGTGCATGACACGTTGGACCGCGCGCTGGCTGGTGACGGCCCCGCGATGGATGCTGGGCAATTTGTCGTCCCGATTTGGCAAACGGAACCAACGGATGGTTTGGACAAAAGAGAAGCCGCTATCGTCGCTCGTTTAAATGCTGGCCCATTGCGGATGGGCGACGCTGTCACAACACGGATCGAGGCGCCCGCATTAGGCCGTTTGGTGACCCGCGGTCTTGCGATCATCGCGGGCGTCACGCCGTCCGATGCAAGTCACGCTTTGGGCATGGTCAACGCGTGGGATGCGGCAGCCGCGACCAAGGCACTGGCAGTGTTCGCACGAAAACGTAATGGTGCCGGTGACCGGATTGCGCCGGATGCAGAAACACTCGCGGGCCGCATCGTTGCACAAGTGACGACGCAGACTGTCGATTGCCTGTTAGAGGCCGCGTTTGCCGAAGATCAAAGCGCGTGGGGCAATATCGATCCGCACGCACTGGCGCAGCATCCTTTGACGTCCGCCGGGTTGGATCAACATCAGGGAATCGTCCGAACAAGTCTATCGTTGGGTGTTCCTGTGATCGGGCTTGGTGCATCTGCGCATGCCTACTACGGGGCCGTCGGCACACGTTTGGGCACGCAGATGGCATTGCCTGAACATGCCGATGTCGCGAATGCGATTGGTGCGGTTGTCGGGCAAGTGTCAATGCAAGAGGTCGTGGCCATATCGTCGCCCGGTCCGGGGGTTTTTGTGGCACACTTGCCAGATGGCCCCAAGAATTTTGCCGATCATCAGGATGCGCTTGCCGACGTTGAGGGTATTTTGCGCGGAATTGTTCAAGCAAAAGCCGAACAAGCTGGTGTGGATAGCCCGCGCATCATTGTTGAAGCGGATGTAAAACAGGCAGCAGTTGAAGGCAGCGAGATGTTTATATCAGCCGACGTCCGTGTCACGGCAATTGGTCGGCCACGTATCGCGATAGGCTGACAATCACGATCCCGTTAGTCAGATTGCGTGTAGGCCATACATCGGTCACAACGCCAACACACCAAGAGAGACCCGTCATGTTCGATAGCAAAGTGCGAAACCTGATCAACCCGCCTTTGAACCAGTTGGGGCAACGGTTGGCTGCGTCTGGCTTTTCGGCAAATGATGTTACGCTGATCGGCCTTGGTTTGGGTCTGCTTGCGGCGTTCTTGATCGGTTTGGGCTGGGTTGGTTTGGCGCTTGTGCCATTGTTGCTAAGCCGACTGGCCGACGGTCTGGATGGTGCGGTTGCGCGTGCGACACAAAAGACGGATTTTGGTGGATACCTCGATATCGCGTGTGATTTTCTTTTCTACGGCGCGATTCCGATGGCTTTTGTCTTTCTTGACCCGTTGGCAAACGGCGCGGCAGGGGCGTTTTTGCTGACTGCGTTCTACTTTAACGGCACCAGCTTTCTGGGCTTTGCGATTTTGGCTGAAAAGCGCGGGATGGAAACATCGGCGCAAGGGGTCAAGTCGCTGTATTATTCTAACGGGCTGCTCGAAGGCACAGAGACAATCGTGTTCTTTGTGCTTCTGTGTCTCTTCCCCAGCGCATTCGCGTTTTTAGCTTGGTCTTTTGGTGTGCTTTGTTTTGCGACAGCAACGCTGCGCATCTACGGGGCCAAGCAAATTTTCACTGATAATTTAGGATCAGACATATGAAACACCTCGCTATCATCGCGGCCTTGCTTGCGCCCGTGCCTGTCTATGCAGACACTAATCCAGCAGATTGGGAGGCTGTGACGACCGCCGCGTCTGGCCAGACAGTTTATTGGAACGCATGGGGCGGGTCTACGACGACCAACGACTTTATCGCTTGGGTGGGCGCGCGTGTTGCCGAAGATTACGGCGTCACGTTAGAACATGTAAAGCTAACTGATACTGCAGACGCTGTGACACGCGTGTTGTCCGAACAGCAAGCGGGCAAAGATGACGATGGCGCGATTGATATGATCTGGATCAATGGCGCGAACTTTAGTGCGATGAAAGATGCGTCATTGCTATTTGGCCCGTATGCCGAAGATTTGCCTAATTGGGCCTTTGTAGACACTGATGGCAAGACGGTTCAGACAGATTTTACCGTGCCTGTTGAAGGGTTTGAAAGCCCGTGGGCTATGGCGCAGGTTGTCTTTATTTATGATACTGCCGATCTTGCAGAACCGCTTGGGGATATGAACGCTATACTGGAATGGACTACGGCTAATCCTGGTCGGTTTAGCTATCCGCAGCCACCTGATTTCCTTGGCACGACATTTCTTAAGCAAGCGCTTGTTGATCTGCTTGATGATCCGTCTGTTCTGGCAGAGCCGGCAACAGATGAAAACTATGCAACTGTCACCGCCCCGCTTTGGGACTTTCTAGAGGCGCTGACCCCAACGCTTTGGCGTGAAGGTCGCGCATATCCTGCGACGGGCACTGCGCAAATCCAGCAGATCGCCGATGACGAGATTGACCTGTCTGTTTCATTCAGCCCCGGTGCTGCATCAACAGCGATTGCAAACAATGAATTGCCCGATACGGTTCGGACGTTTGTTCTGGACAAAGGGACCATCGGTAATGCGTCTTTTGTCGCGATCCCCTATAACTCTGGCAGCAAAGAGGGCGCGATGGTTGTCGCAAACTTCTTGATGTCGCCAGAAGCGCAGGTGCGCGCACAAGATCCATCGGTTTTGGGATACGGCACCGTATTGGATATGGATGCATTGTCTGACGTGCAACGTGCCGCGTTTGATGATCTTGATCTTGGGATTGCCACGTTGTCGCCTGCGCAACTGGGCACCGTGCAGGCAGAACCGCATGGTAGCTGGATGACGCGTATCTCTGACGATTGGGCGCAGCGCTACGGCGTCGCGCAATAAGGCAAGCACCGTGACCAAGCGGCGACTTCTTCCCATGTTGCCAGTGCTGACAGTGCTGGCAATGCTGGGGCCTGTCGCCGCTGGCTTGTGGGGAACAGTGTTACCTGCATTTGGCCATTTGCCCGCAGCTGGCCTAACGGGACCTAGTTTAGACCCTATCAAGGCACTTTTGGCATATCCGGGGTTGTCACGGTCCGTGATGTTGTCAGTGACAACAGGCGTCGGATCAACGGTTATCGCCCTGTTGATTGTCGCGTTGTTGACGGCGGCATGGTCGGGAACAAAGGTTTTCCGGCTGCTCGAGAGGTTGTTGTCGCCGCTGTTATCGGTACCACATGCTGCCGCCGCGTTTGGTCTTGCATTTCTAATCGCACCTTCGGGTTGGATCGCACGTATCTTTTCGCCTTGGCTGACAGGATGGGAACGCCCGCTTGATCTGCTGATCGTCCAAGACAAATGGGGTTTGACGTTGACGGCGGGCATGGTCGTGAAAGAAATGCCATTTTTGCTATTGATGACACTGGCTGCGATTGGTCAAACCGATGCGACACGCAGCGTCGCTGTGGCACAGGCGCTGGGATACGGCAGATTGACCGGTTGGCTCAAGACGGTGTTCCCACGTGTCTATGCGCAAATTCGCCTGCCCGTATACGTCGTCTTGGCCTATGCAATGTCGGTCGTTGATGTGGCGATCATCCTTGGGCCAAATACGCCAGCGCCCCTTTCGGTGCAGATTGTCAAATGGATGTCCGATCCTGACATTGCATTACGAACGCAAGCCGCAGCAGCTGCACTGCTACAACTTTCTCTTGTCATCGCGACGCTGATCCTTTGGCGTATATCAGAGTCTATTGTGGGCTTTTTGGGTCACAAGTGGGTCATGTCAGGGCGGCGAGGGGCCTTGGACAAAGTCGTGGGCATTCTGGCGCTTGGGGTCGGGTCAATTTCTGCGCTCGCTGTGATCTTGGGTCTTGCGGTTCTTGCGGTTTGGTCATTTGCCGGATTTTGGGGGTTTCCTGATGCGCTGCCCGACCAGTTCACTTTCAAAAGCTGGATGCGCCATAGTAGTGGCGTTCTGGACGCACTTGGGCAAACGACACTGATCGCTGTACTTGTCACGGGGACGGCCCTTGTCCTAACCATCGGTTGCCTAGAGGCAGAGCACCGCTATGGCTTGCGTTTGGGGCAACGCGGATTATGGATGTTGTACCTTCCGCTTCTGATCCCGCAAACGGCGTTTTTGCCAGGATTTCAGACACTATTACTGGGTATTCGTGCCGATGTTGGTCTTGTTCCGGTTCTGATTGCACATTTAGTCTTTGTGTTACCGTATGTGTTTCTATCGCTTGCTGACCCATTTCGTGCGTGGGACCACCGGATCGGTGTGGTCGCGGTGGCGTTAGGCGCTAGCCCTGATCGTGTCTTATGGCGCGTCCGGTTGCCAATGTTACTGCGTCCGATCCTGACAGCGGTTGCCGTTGGCTTTGCCGTATCGGTTGGGCAGTACCTTGCCACCTTGTTGATGGGTGGCGGGCGGATCGCGACCCTCACAACAGAGGCGGTTGCGTTGTCATCGGGCGGCGACAGACGTGCAATCGGCGTTTATAGCTTGATGCAAACGGGCGCGGCGCTGGTGCCATTTGCCATCGCATTGTTGATACCGGCACTTGTCTGGCGCAATCGAAAGGGTTTGCTGCATGGTTAAAGGGTTAGAACTGCGGAAGGTTCAGATTACCAAAGACGCGACACCGCTTGTGGGGCTTGATCGTGTCATCGCCCCGGGCGAGGTGCTGTCGATTATGGGGCCGTCTGGTATCGGGAAGTCGACACTGCTTGCGTTTGTCACCGGAACTTTACCCGATGCGTTCAAGGCATCGGGGCAAGTGATCCTAGATGGACATGATATCACCCACGCACCCCCTGAAAAGCGGATGGTCGGAATCCTATTTCAAGATGATCTGCTATTTCCGCATCTATCAGTTGGCGCGAACTTGGCGTTTGGCCTGCGGGCAGGCGGATCAAAAGAGACCCGACGCGCAAAGATTGCAGAGGCTTTGGCAGATGTCGGGTTAGAGGGGTATGAAGACCGTGACCCTGAAACCCTTTCGGGTGGACAAAAGGCGCGCGTGGCATTGATGCGCATGTTGCTGTCTTCGCCGTGCGCGCTGCTGCTTGATGAAGCGTTCTCTCGGCTTGATGCGACGCTGCGAAAACAGACCCGAACACTGGTGTTCTCGCGTGCAAAGTCGTTGTCTTTACCCGTTTTGATGGTCACGCATGACCGCGAAGACGCAGAGGCCGCTGGTGGGCCTATCATTGACCTTGGATCAGCGTAACGCGACGACTTGCATGCTGGGCGATTGGCGGTGACATTAGCGTAGAACAGCGAGAGTACCGATGACGCAAACTGCGATCTTCTTTCATCCCGATGCGGTAGAGTCTGAAGGTAAAGACCTTGTGGGGCGGCGGTCTGCGGGGCAATCATTTTTGCGTGGATATTTGCAGCATGTGATGGATGATACCATCAGGGTTGTGGTCGCAAACCGCGCGGATGGCAAAGTGTTCGACACCGTGGCGCGGACGTTGGGCGAGACACGAAAGATAGAGGTCGCCTCTTTGCAAGGTGGGCAAGATTTTTCAAATTTCGGCACGATTTTTTTTCCCGCACCTGGATTTCAGAATGCAGCATGGCTGCGGCAACGGTTTGGTGAAACCAGTTGTTCGCTTGTTGGCATAACGCACACTGTATCAACCCGCCGGGTGATCGAAGGGCTGCATTCCCTTATGTTAGACCCTGTTTATAACTGGGACGCGATTATTTGTACAAGTAATGCTGTGCAAGACGTCGTCAGGCAGCAATTTGCGCAAGAGGCTGATTTTGCGCGGCAACGCTTTGGTGCCGTGCGCGTGCCGCAACCGCAATTACCCAAGATCCCGTTGGGCATTCATACGGACGACTTTACGCCCGATCCGCAGGTGCGCAATGTGATGCGTGCGCGGTTTGGCGTTGGTGCGGACGACACAGTCATTATGACGATGGGGCGGATTACATCGGTCGAAAAGGCCAATCCGATCCCATTGTTTATTGCGTTGCAAAAGCTGACAGGTGCGCGTGCTGAACCCTTACATCTTTGGATGGTCGGTTGGGCTGGGCGACCTGCGGAACAGGAGTTGCACGAAACGGCGGCAAAGTCCTACTGTCCGTCTGTGACGGTACGGTTTATCGATGGGCGCGATGCGGATGTGCGGCAGAAAATCTGGTCTGGTGCTGACATATTCACGCTGCCTGTCGACAACATTCAAGAAACGTTCGGACTTGTTCCGGTAGAGGCGATGGCGGCAGGATTGCCCGTCGTGATGCCCGATTGGAACGGGTTTAAAGACACTATTGTGCATGAAAAGACCGGTTTTTTAGTGCCAACGCGGATGACAGCGGGTGGCTATCCTATGGGGCAATCTTTGGCGCGCAGGTTTCAGGACGGGTCAGATGGATACTTGCAGCATCTGTCGGTAATCCAACAACAGACAGTGATCGATATAGATGCGTATGTCGCAGCATTTGCTGTGTTGATCGACAATCCTGACCTGCGGCAAAAGATGGGTGCGGCTGGACGCAAGCACGCGCGGGATCATTTTGACTGGAAGGTTGTTATACCCCAATACCAAGCGCTTGCGGATCAACTGGCAGACTGTAGGCAAAACGCCAAAATAGACCCTAACATAGCGAATCCGATCGAAATTGATCCGTTTCAACTTTACGCGTCATACCCGACATCGGCTTTGTTAGATACGGATGTGATCACGCACCGCGCGGCGTTGACTGCTACGGGGCTGGTCGCATTAGATCAATTAAACGGACGCGGACTTTATCGGCGCAAGCTATTGCCCGACGACAAGATGGTCGCTGTTTCTGCCGCCATTGCTGATGTGGGGACTGCTGATTTTGGTGCGCTATGTGCTGGGTCCGCGATGTCGCCTGATATTTTGGGGGCTGTTGTTTTATTTCTAGCGAAATACGATTTTGTGGCTATCACCGCGCAATTGCCAAAATAACGCCGCCATTAACGGGTAAGTAACCCACAAAGGGCGAAACCTGTTAGCATCAGGCCAAAAGCCAAGCAGATATGAGGCATAAGATGCAGTTATCCGTGCATTTCGAAAATACCCAAGGCAGCGACGTGGCAAAGGGACCTTTGACCGTTGGTTGGTTTCTGAACCAGCGCAAAGGGGGGATTATCTATGCGCCGCCCGAACGCGTCAGGTCGGTTGATCAAAACAAGTCGCATGCAAAGTCCGCGTCGCGCTGTCCTGCTGTGATCAATCTGGAAAGCCGCTACTTTGTGGTGCGCTGTCCTTATGATTTGAACCTTGCATTTGTCCGCGACAAAGATGGGCGTGCTGGACTGCGCAACCTTAACGGTGACAAAAGTGCGGTACGTGCCAACAAACTGCGTGAAAAGCTGCATATCACCAATGAAAAAGAGTGGCGGAACGCGGGTGTGCCGACGCTTCAGCTTGAGCTGCCTTATGTCTTTATCGCGGACGAGCCTGTCTATCTAAGTCAGGTCGCGCCGTTCATGCATTATGCAAAAACACCCATGCCAGGGACGATTTTTGGTGGCCGGTTTCCGATCAATGTGTGGCCACGTCCGCTGATGTGGGCGTTCGAGTGGCATGACATCGACAAGCCATTAAAGATCAATCGCGGTGATCCGCTATTTTACGTAACCTTCGAGACGATGCCACAGGATCGCAGTGTGGTTCTGACAGAGGCCGACGTTACGCCAGAGCTGACAGATTATATGGAGCTGATATCTGGTGCTGTGAATTATGTGAACCAGACGTTTTCACTGTTCGAAGCGGCAGAGGCGCAGCGGCCCAAGACGCTTGTAACACCCAAACCGCGCACGCGCGACGTATAGCGCCAGATGACGATGGATTTAGCAGCGATGCGCAAGTCTGGAACTGACGCGCAAAAAGCAGGTCGCTTGGACGAAGCCGCGACCGCTTATGCGGCCTTTCTTGCGGTGCGTCCTGACGATGCTGGGATATGGTCAAATCTGGGCGCGTTACACCGGACATGTGGTCGGCATAAGATGGCATTGCGTGCACAAACGCGCGCATTAGCTTTGCAGCCGGATAACATCGGGTTGATGAACAACAAGGCCAATATTCTGTCCGACCTTGGTGCATATTCAGAGTCTATTGCGCTGCGGCGCGCGATATTGGAACGAGACCCAGATCAGTTATCACATCTGTCTATTATCGGGCGGTGCCTGCGCGGGCAAGGTGATTACACGGCAGCGATACAGCATTTGGCAGCGGCACGCGGGCGGTATCCTGAAGACGCTGAATTGCAGATACAGCTTGCGTTCGCACAGCTTGGGGCGCGCGATTACGCGTCTGGTTTCGAGAACTACAAGGCGCGGTGGCGTGGGTTAGAACTGACGCCGCGCAAGCTATCGATGCCCGAATGGAAAGGCGAAGAGATCGAAGGCAAAACGCTGTTGATTTTGCCTGAACAGGGGTTTGGCGATGCTATTCTGTTTGCACGTTTTCTGCCAATGCTCGAAGAGCAGGGCGCAACCGTAAAGCTGCTTTGCGAAAAGCCGTTGCAGCGGTTGTTCACGGATATTGCGGGTGCTGACCAGTTGGTCACCACGATGCAAGATGCCGATTTCTGGCTGAACATGATGGATTTAGCCGCATTACATTTTGATGCCGTTGATATCGTGCCACCGCCAGTGCATCTGCACATTCCCGATGATTGCGTGGCCCGCGCAAAAATGATTGTCAGGCCACATGCCGATGCTTTGAAGGTCGGTGTGGTTTGGTCGGGATCCGAGACGTATAAAGCCAACGCCTTTCGGTCATTTCGTCATACCGATCTGTTGCCTCTCTGTGATGTGCCAAATGTGCAGGTGTTTTCGCTTTACAAAGGGCCGCAGGTTGCTGACCTCAAGGCTGATGGCAGTGACGCGTTCATGATTGATGTGGGTAGCACAGACCGTGACTTTGCCGATTGTGCCGCGATGATGCAGCAAATGGACGTTGTGATTACGTCTGACACGGCAACGGCGCATCTTGCGGGATCGCTTGGCGTTGACGTTTGGACGCTTTTACATTGGGATCCGTTTTGGGTCTGGCGACATACAGGCAACACAACCGAATGGTATCCATCCATGCGGCTGTTCCGTCAGGAAAATGCGCTAGAGTGGGGCGCGGTGGTTGCAAATGTTGCGGCGGCCTTAGTTGAACGTACCAAAGGATAACTATGAAACCGATTTTTGTGCCAATTTCACCTGGCGAGTTGCTCGACAAGCTCACAATACTTCGGTTGAAGTTGGACAACATGGCTGACGTCGAAAAGATTGCGAACGTGAGATTAGAGCTTGATGCGTTGCAGAATGTTGCAGATGACGTTTTGCCAAAATCGGGTGCATTGGATGCACTGGTCGCTGACCTGCAAAGTCATAACGCCGATCTATGGGAGATCGAGGATAACATCCGTGTGCTTGATGCTGACGGCAATTTTGGCGCGGGATTCATCGCTTTGGCGCGTGCGGTCTATATTACAAATGACCAGCGCGCAGCCACAAAGAAAAAGATCAATCAACTGCTTGGTTCTGCTTTGATTGAAGAGAAATCTTATCAAGGCGAGGGTGATCAATGACACCGCAAGAGCATATTGCAGAAGCGCAAAAGCACTTGCGAGTGGCGGAAAAAGAGATGGTCGCTGTTTTGGCTGCCAACAAGTCGCGTGCGCGCGCGCCCGTCGTTCGTTTGCTGCATGAAGTACGCGGTATGCTCAATCCGGCGCGCCCCTATGCCAGTCAGGCGGGGCAGGACCAGATTGTTGACCGTATTCTGAAAGGTAAAACTAACGGTACATTTGTTGACGTTGGTGCCTATGACGGGGTCACGGGGTCAAATTCGCTTTATTTCGAGAAATGGCGCGGTTGGTCAGGCGTTATGGTTGAACCCGTAGAGGCGAGCCGAAAAGTAGCGCAAACGATGCGTACAGCCCCATGTTTGCCCTATGCAGTCGCTGCGCAAGACGGCAATGCATCTTTTATCAACGTGACAACGGGCTACACCCAGATGAGCGGTCTGCTTGACAGCTATGACGAGGGTCTATTGCAGCAGGTCCGTGATAATCCGCGGCATGCCGAAGACACTATTCAAGTGGAAACCCGAAGCTTGGCGGCGATCCTGACAGAAGCTGATTTGCCAAACCCTGATTTCATCTCTTTGGATATTGAAGGGGGCGAGCTTTCCGTCCTTAAGGGCTTTCCATTCGACAATCACAAAGTCCTTGTTTGGGCGATCGAGAACAACAATGGTGCGTCTGATATTCCCGAAATCATGCGCGCTAACGGTTACAATTTGATAGAGTTTTGTGGCCCGGATGAGATTTATGCGCACAAATCTGTGGATTCAAATGGGGCGTAAGCGCGGCTATTAAGTCTGTTTTCATGTCTCGCTGCTAGACCGTCAGCGGGTGTCATGGGCGAGGTAGTCAAGATGACGACGGATGCTGTTGCGCCGATCATTATCAAACGTAAAAAAGTTATTGCTGGTGGCGGGCATCATGGTGGCGCTTGGAAAGTCGCCTATGCTGATTTTGTGACGGCGATGATGGCGTTCTTTATGTTGATGTGGTTGTTGAATGCGACGACTGAACAGCAACGCAATGGACTGGCAGATTATTTTACACCGACAATAGCGATTAACCGTGTGTCCGGTGGTGGCAGTGGTGCGTTAAGCGGCGACAGTGTGATGACGACAAACTCTTTATCACAAAGCGGCAGTGGCGGTGTTGGCGAAGCGCAAGGTAATGGTGTCGCTGATGCGCTAAAAGCAATTGAAGCAGCGACGTTTACAGAAATGGAAAGTCAGCTTTTCGGGTCTGGCGGCGAAAGCATGCTGTCGGAAAACGCGTTAAAACACGTCGTATCCCGCGTGACAGACGAAGGCTTGGTCATCGAGGTTTTTGATCGTCCCGATGC
>ENA-ORXT01005253-ORXT01005253.1-marine-metagenome-genome-assembly--contig:-NODE-5253-length-12795-cov-3.322928_pt1 | contig 12795 bp, 11 predicted proteins | sample MGYA00237868_ERZ511482 | MGnify/ENA metagenome assembly ERZ511482 | reverse complement strand
CAATCGTAAAGCGATTATCGCTACCGCGCTGTAGGGATACTACATCACCATCATCTTCAATCAATTCAACACTTTCGATTGGATAGCGATGATTATTTAATCTGACTGCGCCGTAATATGGGTTAGAGTCAGAAATTCCTTCAGCTACGATACCTTGACCAATCGTATAGCCATAGGGAGTTTGAAAGTCATCTCCTGGTCCAATTAACTCATACTCAATATTGACCACACCGTCTACAGGATCGGCTACTTGAGTAAAAGCTTCTGCGCTTAAATCTAAGCCGTCAGAACGCTCGTACAACAAGTCAGATACCTGCACCACAATAGGTGCTGCACCTTCTCTTTGCTTTGGTCCAGATACTGATAGAAATGCGCCACTGGCTTCTGAACCATTCCACTGAACATTATTAATCGCTGTAATTCCTTCTAAATTACCGTAGGGAATATCATAGCCAGAATTACCTAAGCCACCAGTAGGATTGGCTGCATCATAAAAAGTTGCCCTACCTTGATAGGTTTGACCTAGAGATAACTCAGAGCCTAAATTTGGATTTGAGAAAGTATATATGCTGTCAGAACTACTAGGACTGGCAAATTCAGAACCCTCAATGTCAAAGTTTTGGGGCGTGCCACTACCATCATTACTAACAAAATTGACGGTTACAGTTTCTCCCGCTTTAATTTCGCGATTCCAAGATTCGTGTTTAATGGTGTAACGCCCATTGTCGTTGCCCACAATTTGAGCATCCCAGATACCCGAAATGTCGTTAGACAGATCGAACTCTAAATCCCAACTGACTAGATTGCTATCACTATTGTTAGTGATGTATATTTCTCCTTCAAAACCATTTCCCCAGTCGTTTACCTGAGAATAATTTACGTCTATAGACTCGTTCGGCATTTGTTTATTTGAACTCCCACAGATGAACTAGCCGACACACCTCCACAAGCTTGAGCAACTGCCAAGTAACTTCAAGTAGTAAGTAGCGATCGAATATTTCTTCGTATTTGTTTATACTTTTGACGGAATCGATTTTATCAGAAATAGGTAATTTCACCAAAATTATCCTCTTTCTTAAATAGTTAAATTAATCTAAATATGATTTTCAAAAGAATAAACATTACTTTGGTAATATGAACAGTATGAATATTTATTAAAAAAACTAATAATCAAGAATCTTTATGAAGCTTAAGTCTATTTTTATTGCTGCTTTCAGCACTTTCTTATTTTTAATTGCTCCACAAGTATTGGCACAGGATTTAGTTTCCAATGCTCCTACGGATGCTCAAGCTTATATTGTTGAACCTGCTGATGGTGCAACCTTACCCAAAACATTTACCGTAAGGTTTGGCTTGTCGGGGATGGATCTTGCTCCTGCTGGAACTGATCAAGAAAATACAGGACACCATCATTTATTGATAGATCGGCCAGAATTCGATATCACTGCTTCTTTACCTTCAACGGAGCAAATTCGTCATTTTGGTAAGGCGCAAACCGAGACAGAGCTTACTCTGACTCCAGGTGAACATACTTTGCAGCTGGTTTTGGGCAACTACGTCCATGTTCCCCATGATAATCCTGTTGTGTCTGAGCCAATTAAGGTGATTGTTAAATAAGCAGGAAATATTGCTTTCTGGATACCCAAAATTTATGTTTAAAGCTTTTTTAATAGTTGTTTCTACTTTAATATCTGTACCTGTCATCGCTCACAATGTAGAAATATCAAACGGAGTGGCAGCCACATTCCATATTACTCCTGACCATAATCCCAAACTAGGAGAGAAAACCCAGGCTTGGTTTGCTTTAACTCGTCGCGGTGGTCAGACTATTCCTTTATCTGAATGTAACTGTACTTTAAACGTTTATACTGTTCCCCGTGCTGCTGACGCTCAACCGATATTACAGCCTAAACTATCAGCAATTAACGTAGAGAAATATCAAGAGATACCAGGAGCAAAAATTGTTTTTCCCAGTGCAGGAGCTTATGAACTAGAAATAGCTGGCACAGCAAAAGATAGTGCTTCTTTTTCTCCTTTTGAATTGTCTTACACAGTTAATGTTCGACCATAGTTTGTTTACACATTACGTCTAATGTGAATTAGAAAATCCAGAGGTGGCATTGGAAGCTGCAAGCATTAAGCCTTAAGCTTTTGGGATGATTTTCTTTTATCTCTGACAAAAAGACTTTCTTTAAAGAATACATAAATAACCTTATTCAATCAAATTTGGATTGGGAAAATAACCTATCAACCAACTTTTAAAGGTGGCAACTCGGCAGGATTGAATTCAGCAACCTTGACCGTTTTTCTCACTGGAGTCGTTTTAACATTAGAGTTGTTTGAAGGGTCATATCCGACATACTTTCTCGAAAAATCTAGAGCGTAAAGTTCAGAATTCATTAATTGCGATCGCTTGAATTTTTGTACTCTTTGCTGCGATTTTCCCTCAACAGAACTACTGTCCTGAATGTTAATCATGTGTAGTAACGATTCAGAAAACTGTTGGGTTGATCTAATTACTGGTAAACGATTTGCTGAGTAGTTTTTCAGGGAAAGATTGTCTTGATAGCGATAATAGCTGACAAAAGATTTACCCAATACATCTGCATCTTGAATTGCTAGGTTCATTCCTTTTCCACCAGCAGGAGTCATGATATGGGCAGCATCTCCAGCGAGAAAAAGACGACAGTGTTGCATTTTTTGAGTGGCAAAACTACGCATTTTTAATACTTGCTTGGCAATAATTTTACCTTCGGTTAGTTTCCAGCCATCTTTGGCTAATCTTAGATGGAGTTCTGACCAAATGCGACTATCAGACCAATCATCAGCCTTATCTCTTAAAGGAACTTGGAGATAGTAACTAGAAACTTTTTCGTTACACAACATATGTCCTGCAAAACCGTTGGGATGCAAGCCATAGATGATGTGTTCGGTCGAGGGTGCTGCCTCAGCAGTAATGGCTAACCAAGCATAGTCAAAGTCTTTACGGCGCGGCTTGATAATGGTTTCGGGAATCGAAGCACGAGAAACGCCACTAAAACCATCACATCCGGCAATAAAGTCACAGTTGATTATTGTAGTTTGTCCATTTTGCTGGCACTTAATCCATGCACCCTGGTCGTTATTGGTAATTTTAACGCCTTGAGTATTAAATAGAATTTCTCCACCTGCTTGCTCAAACTTTTTAACTAGATCTTTTAATAGGTCTTGCTGAGCATAAGTGTAGTGAGTTTGACCTTTGCATTTTTTAGCGTAATCTAAAACAAAACTTTGTTCGGAAGTCAGAAATTCACATTTACCCTGGGGTCTACCTTCTTGCAAAAGGCGATCGCCTAAACCATGCTTTTTTAAAATAGTAACGGTATTATTGTCTATCAAATCAGTGCGATCGCGAGTATATAATTCTGATTGTGAGTATTTTTCGATTACAATGCAGGAAATGCGATTTTTGCGCAAAATATTCGCGATTAACATTCCTGCTGCTCCTGCACCAATGATACAAACTTTAGTAGTGATTTGATTGATAGGCATAGTTACTTCTCCTCGATAAATAGTGAATCAGATTAAACAGACGAATTGAAATCTTGGCGACAAAAGGTTAATCAATCTTCTCGATTACTTTGTGTTATTTCTAGACTGGATAAGTGTTTGATTGTTTCCTACAGTTACTAAATATGTTTTGTCCAACTGATTTATGCAGATTATGTCTGATAAAAACGAACTTCAGATGGGTAAACAGCATACTAAAGTTTAAATTTGGCTGAGATTAATGAGAAATTAATTGAAGATACAATATCCCTATTTGGTTATGGTCGTTAATGACAAATAACCTGCTTGATGGTTAGATATTTGAAGCTGTATCGAAATAACCATTTATGTCTATCAAACTATACGGGATACCTAACTGCGGTACTTGTAAAAAAGCGATCGCTTGGCTAAAAGAAAACAATGTTGACTATGAGTTTATCAACACTAAAGAGCATCCTCCCGAGCGAAAAGCGATCGCATCTTGGGTAGAGTCATTGGGCAATAAACCAATGCGAAATACTTCAGGTAAATCTTATCGGGCGATTGGAGAAGATAAAAAAACTTGGACAGATGAACAGTGGGTGAAAGCTTTTAGTGAAGATGCAATGTTGCTCAAGCGTCCGTTATTTGTGAGAGATAATGAAGCTGTACTAGTTGGTTTTAGAGCAAAAGAAGAAGAAAAAAGAGAAAAGCTTGGCGTAGCTTAATCAATTTTAAAATTAGCTTATTCAGAAGCATTATTATAGATATTTTTAATAGACTAAGTTCATAAACTTATTCAATCTTTGAAATTCAAATAAAGCGATTGCATTTCTAGATTTTAACCACTAAATAATTACCCTGAGAATCAATTAACTTCTATTCCTGAATTATCTTACTCGAAAGCGTCTTCATAGATTTCTTGCAGCATGTCGTGAAAACCCCAGCCCATTCCTTTCGTATCTTGAACTAGTTTGTGACAGCGTTTTCTAAAAGTATCTTTCAAATTAAATTTAGTCATATCTTGAATTGCTTTGGCATAAGTACTTTCCATACTGTAGTAAAAAGGCTCATCAATATCGCCATAAGATTCAGTGAATTGTATGCCCTGTTCGACATAAAACAACATCAAATCGATGACGTCAGATGGAGATCCTGCAACTCTTTTGTAATCACTAAGGGCTTTTTTTGCTACAGATAATTTTGCTCTACCGAAACCCCTACTAGGAAAAAACTCATTCTTGATAGTCTTTTTATAGGCTTCAATTATTTGAGTATCATTTCCAGCAGAAAGTTGTACTTGATAGTATTCTTTGACAGGTTTAAATCTTTTATACAGTTCGGTAATATCTTTGATTAACTCTTCCTGAGAACAATTTTTTAAATGTTTTTTAAGGGTAGTCAGAGTTATCTTCGACTGATTCATGACAAAAATATTTTATAGCTAGAGAAATTAAGGAGAAAAATTTAATATTAGTTAAAAACAGTCTAATCGATCACAGAATTGATTTACTTTGATTTTTTTATTCTGCTATGAAAGCAGCTAGTTCTTGACGGGTTACTCCAGTTGTAAACAAAGCGCGTATGGTCAAGTCTAAAGATACGGAAGGATCGCTTTTTTCAATCTTGGCAACTCTTGATTGAGAAGATTCCATTAATTCTGCCAAAGCAGTTTGGGATAGTTTAAGTTCTCGACGTTTTTGTTTCAAAAGCAGAGCTAGTTTAACTTTCAATTCTACAAGCTCGGACTCTGCGGGAGTCAAATTAAGAAAATCACTAGCATCTTCAGTAACCCAACCAGCAGCCTTTAATTTTTGGCGTTTTTCTAAATCCATGATTTCGTTTTTCTACTTTAAATCTCGTCGTATCGCTTCAGTCTTATCTGACATTGCTTAATAACCGAATCTGGGGTTTTGTTCGTTTTTTTAGCAAATATATCTAAAATTACGATCGCATCAGAATCTATACGATAGATAATTCGCCACGTTTTATTTTCATCATTAATTCGTAATTCATGACATCTAGTTCCAATAGTAGACATTGGACGAGATTGTGGAAGGGAAAGCGATTCGTCAAGCTGTAGCAATCGCCAAAGATACCCCGCTTCAATTCGAGCAGCTTTAGAAAAAGGAGGAGTTTTTACTTTGCCTTTCAAGCGCACCAGTTTTTTATTGATGTTCATCTATATTATGTCAAATTTGACATAATAACAACCATCCCAAATTACTATATGTCAGACTAAAACTTCAAATCTTGATTTAATTCGCGGTCGCATTATTTGCTATTTACTTTTCTATCTTTAGTTGCTTACCAAGAGTTCCCAAAGTCGGTTAAGTTCTTCTAAACTAAATAAGTCCAACACTAACAGATAGCAGATTGTGTCTCGAAATAAAGCCAAACCATCAGATCACCCATTATCAAGATTATTGAGTTACGGAGATAAGTATCAGACTGTTATTTGGCAAGCTACTGCTTGCTCAATACTCAATAATTTATTCGACCTTGCACCTCCTGCTATTATTGGTGCTGCGGTAGATGTGGTGGTGCAGAAAGAAGATTCAATTGTGGCGCGTTTCGGTATCACCGATATTTTTGGGCAGCTTTTAGTTTTATCTTTACTGTCGGCACTCGTTTGGATTTTAGAATCGGTTTTTGAATATGCCTATACAAGACTATGGCGTAATGTAGCCCAGGATGTACAGCATGACATTCGACTTGATGCCTATAGTCACGTTCAAGACCTAGAATCAGCTTATTTTGAGGAACAGAGTACGGGAGCATTATTATCCGTTCTTAATGATGATGTTAACCAGCTAGAGAGATTCCTGGATGTTGGTGCCAATGAAATTATTCACGTAATTGCTACCGTACTGATTGTTGGCGGTTCATTTTTTGTGCTGACTCCCAATATCGCTTGGATGGCGATTATTCCCATTCCCATTATCATTTGGGGTTCAGTAGCTTTTCAAGGATGGCTTGCACCTAGATATGCAGAGGTGAGAGAACGAGTAAGTATTCTTAATTCTCGTTTGGCTAATAATTTAAGCGGTATTACGACAATTAAAAGCTTTACTACTGAGAAATATGAAATAGAACGCCTAAAAGTCGATAGCAACGCCTATCGGCAGAGTAATCAAAAAGCGATCGCTTTATCTGCTGCTTTTATTCCTCTAATTCGTATGGTTATCTTGGCTGGCTTTACTGGCATCTTGCTTTATGGCGGTGTTCAAGCTGCCTCAGGTGCATTAGCCGTGGGTACATATAGCGTTTTAGTATTTCTAACTCAAAGATTATTATGGCCTTTAACTCGTTTGGGGCAAACTTTCGACCTTTATCAAAGAGCAATGGCTTCGATTACCAGGGTAATGGATTTATTGGATACCCCCATTGATATTAATTCGGGAGATAATGCTTTACCCTTGTCTCAAATTAAAGGAGAAGTCAGCCTAAACAATATTACCTTTGCCTATAACCAAAGAGAACCTGTAATTAAAAACCTTTCCTTACACATCCCCGCTGGACAAACTATTGCTATTGTTGGGGCGACAGGTTCGGGTAAAAGTACCTTAGTTAAGCTGTTGCTAAGGTTATATGAAATCAATTCGGGTAGTATTACTTTGGATCGTCAAGATATCAAAGATATTGTCCTCTGGGACCTACGCAAGGGAATTGGTTTGGTCAGCCAGGATGTATTCCTATTTCACGGCACAGTCAGGGAAAATATTGGTTATGGTTCTCCCGATGCTACCCTAACTCAAATCGTTGAAGCTGCCTGTATTGCTGAAGCCGAAGAATTTATCAATGAATTGCCTCAAGGATATGACACTGTTGTTGGCGAAAGGGGACAAAAACTTTCTGGAGGACAAAAACAAAGAATTGCGATCGCCAGAGCAATTTTAAAAGATCCGCCAATTCTAATTTTAGATGAGGCTACATCAGCAGTAGACAATGAGACAGAAGCAGCTATTGCCAGATCTTTAGAGAAGATAACTCAAAACAGAACTACAATTGCGATCGCTCATCGTCTTTCTACTATTAGACATTCTGACTGCATCTATGTGATGGATCGTGGTCAGCTAATAGAAAGAGGTACTCATGAAGAACTGTTAGCCAAAGATGGTGCATATGCTAGCCTCTGGCGGGTACAGACAGGAGAGAGATGGGGACAGCAGTTGGTCAAGTAACAGCTAACTGCTTAACAATGTTTCCGCAGCCTGGATTAAGTCCTTTTGAATGTCCTTTAGGTCTTCTCTATTATTTAAGTAAGTGGTTAGGGCTTCCATCGGATTTAGGGTATTTCCTACTCCTAGCTCTGGCAAACGAGGACGGGCTAATTGACTGACCAATTCAGGACGAATGCTGTGACTGTGGGCTGGTTGCAAAGCTCTATCTATTGCCGCCGTGTTGATCAACTCTAGTTGTTCCGAGCGCAGTTTATAGATCAAACGAACAACTTTGTCTTCAATTTCTTGAGATGCGATCGCTTTTAGCACCGCTTCTAACGGATCGTCTTTTTGGGAGACATCTAGCTCAATAGTCAAAAAGGGACGAGCAGGAAGAGTACAAAAATCCCAATCAACTTTTCCTGGTTCAAGCTCTAAAAATACATAGCCTTTGTCTTCTTTTTCTTCACTAAAGTCAACCCGTTCAATACTCCCTGGATACACCACTGGAGGATCGTTACTAGGATTGAGATTTTGATGTTTGTGAACATGACCAAGGGCTACATAATCAAATTCAGTACGGGTCAACATCGACATGGGAATAGTAAACCCCTTGCCTACTGCTAAAAACTTCTCTGCCCCTAAGTTAGCCCGATCTGCCATCAAGTGAGCCAGAAGAACAGTGGGAACATCAGGATCTAAGCGACGTATTTCTCCTTCTAAGACTGGTTCTAATTTTTTGGTTAACATTTCATTGACTTCGGCTAACCCTAACCCTTCTGTTTCAGGACGAGTCAATAGGGTTGAACGATTTAACCAGGGGAGAGTAATAATCTGCACATCTCCATTCTTGGTAGCGATGCGATGGGTTTTAATTGTGTCTCCGACAATAAACCCTGGCACAACTAAAGTACGGTAAATGGATAAACTCGCTCCGCCACTGCCTTGGGAATGCTGATCGTGATTGCCAACTAACAATACCGCAGGTATATTGGCATCGGCTAACCGTCTGAACTGACTCGCAAAAGCTTCATGAACATAGGGTGGGGGAGTCGCATCGGGAAAAGCATCACCACCAAACAGTACTAAGTCTACAGGTTCGGCGATCGCGCGATCAATACAAATGCTAAGGGTTTTAACAAAGTCTTCTAATCTAGTATTGATTCCCGTTTCTGGGTTTACTTTTCCATGAGAAAAACCGCTGCCAATATGGATGTCAGACAGATGGAGAATCTTAACCATAATCTCAAGCCGTATAGTAATTGGATACTAGTTAAGTTATACCTTGATTCTTTATATTAATCAGCAAATTATTGTGATTAAAATAGCTATGCCTTTATATTTTTGTCAATGAGCAACTTTACTTAGTCAATAAGCAAAAAAAAAGTTATCCACAGTCGTGAAATTAAGTAATTTGATAAAATCGCGATCGCTTTACTAGTAGAGTGGTTTGGCTATTGTGGAAAAATCACGTTATCAAAATTGCCAACAATATCCCAACATATCATGGGCTTATTGTTGATTTAGTCAATATTATAAATATCTTCTGAACCATCTGTAAACTCGTATGCCGATTTTCATTAGTTATTTTAATATTTTGTTACTTAGCAATTGTTAACAAAAGCGATCTTAACTAAACCCTCAACGCATTTGTGAGAGTTTAACCTATGGAGATATTGCGAGAAAAGCATTTTGGTTCGTCGCCTTTAAGCTCGTTGTCTAAGGTGCGCTCGCGGAATTAGCCATTTCAACTAAAATTAAATTTATTATAGAGATCGCCAACCAAATGCAGTCACCAACTTATAAAATTATAGTTAGCAAACTCATTAGTTTTTGGTTGTGAAGTTGCGATACAATACAAAGTCGCTCATCTAAAGCATTAAAGGCATCATGGGGAACACATTCGGCAAAATATTTCGCATCACTACTTACGGAGAATCTCATGGTGGAGGTGTCGGGGTAGTTATTGATGGTTGCCCCCCACAGCTAGAGATTAGCGAAGCAGAAATTCAAACAGATCTAGACCGTAGAAGACCAGGGCAAAGTAGAATCACTACACCTAGAAAAGAAAGCGATACCTGCGAAATAATGTCGGGAGTTTTTGAAGGGAAAACTTTGGGGACACCAATTTCTATTTTAGTCAGGAATAAAGATGCCAGATCGCAAGATTATAATGAGATGGCGGTAAAATATCGTCCGTCTCATGCTGATGCTACCTATGATGCCAAGTACGGCATTCGCAACTACAAAGGTGGTGGACGCTCTTCAGCACGGGAAACTATCGGTAGAGTGGCTGCTGGTGCGATCGCCAAAAAGATTTTACATCAGGTTGCAGGGGTTGAAATTATTGGCTATGTCAAGCGGATTAAAGATATTGAAGCAGAAGTCGATAGCAACACCGTTACTTTAGACCAAGTAGAAAGTAATATTGTGCGCTGTCCTAATTCTGAATGTGCCGAAACCATGATTGATCGCATTGACCTAGCTAGAAAAGAAAAAGATTCTCTGGGTGGAGTAGTAGAATGCGTTGCGCGCCATGTACCCAGAGGTTTGGGAGATCCTGTATTTGATAAATTAGAGGCGGATTTAGCCAAAGGAGTGATGTCTCTTCCTGCAACCAAAGGTTTTGAAATTGGTTCGGGTTTTGCAGGGACAACTATGACAGGTAGCGAACACAACGACGAATTCTATATTGACGAGAATGGAGCGACTAGAACTGTTTCCAATCGTTCTGGAGGAGTCCAAGGAGGTATCTCTAACGGCGAAAATATAGTGATTAGAGTCGCTTTCAAACCCACCGCAACTATCGGTAAAGAACAGAAAACCGTGACCAAAGATGGAACAGAAACATCTCTGGCAGCCAAAGGAAGACACGATCCTTGTGTATTGCCTAGAGCAGTACCTATGGTAGAAGCAATGGTGGCTTTAGTGTTATGCGATCGCCTTTTATATAATAATGCCCAGTGTCGGACTCTCAATAGCAATCCCTAGTACAGAAACTAAATTAACTAAATAATTTGAATTAAAGAAAAATCAGCTTCGCCAAAATGAACGCTAAAAGCTACCTGTAGGTTTTCTAAAGATTTTACTAACCAAGGTGCCTGATCTTCAGACACAGCTTCGTAATGGGAGAAAAGAATCGAGAATCTTTGCTCTAGATAGGGTTTTACTTTTCCACAGAGTAAAACCAACTTGAGCAATAGCCCAATTGTTCTCACTTCACCCAAATAGGTAACTAAGTCTAGATAACTTTCATGGTTAGAATTTCCTTTGCCATCAACTACCAAAAATTGAAATAGCTGACAGTAGGTACGCATAGTTAGAAATTCATCTAGTTCGCGATCTTCAAACTCGGTCATGATACTTTGCAAATAGTTATATAACTTATCGTTAAATCGACGTTCGCCAAAACGAGAATCTACCCCAGACACAATATATTCGTATAGGTCATCTTTAAACTCTTTATAAGAACGAGTTTGGGTAGTGTGAGTTAAAAACTTTTGTGATAGATCGTAATAGCTATTGTTTTGCTCTACTTTGCCCATATAGTGACGCAAGGCTCGATCCAAATCGCGATCGCTCAACAAAGTAGGATTTTCAATTTTTTGTACTAGTCTTTTGGGAATTTTAGTTTTATTTGCTGCCTTATATTTTTTCACCAATCGAGCTAATCGTACTCGATGAGTAATGTACTGAGAAAGATTTAGTTCATAGTTGGATTGAATTCCTGCTTGAATAGTTTCTACCGTTTGCTGAAATTCTTCTGTACTACCTTCAGTCAATAAGCAATGTTGATGGAGATAAGGATAACGCTGGATTAAATCCCCAACGGAGTTGCTCACAATTTCAATGCGATCGCTGCGACGAGCTTCAGGTTCTAAGCTACCATCGAGCAAACGAGCTAAACGTTGCAGCCTGACAAAGTATTCTGTAGTCAGAAAATCTTTGATTAGCTGTCTTTGTTTTCTAGCACTACGAGAGACTACGCCTCCAGGAGGTAAGGCTCGTTCTAGTAAGCAAACTAATTCAATAATTTCTACTTTGCAATTGGGCTGCATTTGCCAACGATTGACTATGATATGACAGCAACGATTGAAAAACAAAGAAAATTCTGATTCAGCAGCACTATTTTCAATAATGTTTTCTAAGGCTATACGAATACGATTATCTTGATAGCCTGTGGCTTTAATAAATAAGTAATAGAATTTTTCTAATACTTCAATTGGCGATTCTGTCTTAACACAATAAAGCAGATGATCATAAATCTTTTGTTGTTCTTCTTTGATAGAGCGAGAGGTTGTTTTATGTTGTTTTGTGACCATAGTTAATTATTATCTCTCGACTCTTTATTAAAAAATACTAACAATAAAAATGTATTTTGTAGCTATAAAACATCAGTCTGTCATTAAATATTAAAGCTTATGCTCAACTATTGGTGTAAATTTTAAGTCAAGATTTTTAATAATAGCTGTTAGTATATACACTCAAACTATTTGGCCCTAATTTTGGGCAAATATATATCTCCGTATTTTTCCAGTAATCAACACCATGACAACATATTTTTCTCTATCCGAACTAAGTAATATTCTCGGAAGTCAACCTATATTTGATGGCAATTCAGAGAAGTTAGATGCTGCTGTACTGGGTATTGCTACAGATACTCGTACTGTTATTGAAGGCGAAATCTTTTTGGCATTGATCGGAGAAAACTTTGATGGACACAATTTTGTTGATGCAGCAATAGCCCAAGGTGCGATCGCCATAATCACCAGTCAACCACTAGAAAATAAATCTGTGCCGCAATTTGTAGTTGCAGATACTTTAGAGGCTTATCAAAAAATTGCTTTGTGGTGGCGCAATACCTTTGATATACCCGTAATCGGTGTAACTGGCTCGGTAGGGAAAACTAGTACAAAAGAATTAATTTCAGCGGTGCTAAGTACTCAAGGAAAAGTTCTGAAAACTGAGGCTAATTTTAACAACGAAATCGGCGTACCCAAAACGTTACTACAGATCACCTCTGAACATGACTATGCCGTGATTGAAATGGCAATGCGGGGAGAGGGAGAAATTGCCTTATTAACGGAGCTTGTTCGCCCCACTATCGGTATTATAACCAACGTCG
>ENA-ORXT01005251-ORXT01005251.1-marine-metagenome-genome-assembly--contig:-NODE-5251-length-12796-cov-3.241922_pt1 | contig 12796 bp, 11 predicted proteins | sample MGYA00237868_ERZ511482 | MGnify/ENA metagenome assembly ERZ511482 | reverse complement strand
TGACCGCGCGCTCACAGGGAACGGCCGGGGGGTGCCGGGGGGGGGGACCCGACGTCCGAGTGGGGGTGCCGGGGGGGGGACCCGACGTCCGAGTGGGGGGGTTGAGGGGGGGAGGGAGGGGGGAGTGGGAGAGGAGAAGTGCAGGTTTTTCTGCCTACTTGCCGAAGCGTTGCTCCCTAAAAAACCTAAAATCTGAAACCGGAAATTACCGATTTGAAACGTTGCCAAGAACCAACACGAAACGCCGGTCGTCAATTCGGTGCGAGAGGAGACTAATTCGCGAGCTATCGTTTCCAAAACATTGAAAGGAAAAACGATGCCTGCAATCTGTCACGATATCGACTTCGAAATCCTCGGCGGTGATATGCAGATGGTTGAAATCCTTCTGGATCCCGGCGAAACCGTCGTCGCCGAAGCTGGAACTCTTAACTACATAGATGAAGGTATTGAAATGTAAACACGGATGGGCGATGGCTCGGCCGGAACCCAAGGTCTGGCCGGCGCACTCAGCTCCATCGGAAGTCGGGTGCTGACGGGCGAGTCGCTGATGATGACTCATTTCACCAACAACACCCGAGTCGACCGCAAGACTGCTTTTGCGGCGAGCTTCCCCGGAAAGATTGTTGCCATGAACATGGCTCAAATCGGGGGCGCACTAAACTGTCAAAAAAGCAGTTTTCTCTGTGCCGCATTGGGAACATAAATATCCTTCGCATTTCAGAAAAAGATAAGAGCCGCCTTGTTCGGCGGTGAAGGATTCATTCTGCAGCGGTTACAGGGTGATGGGATGGCATTCGTTCATGCCGGGGGAAACATCGTTAAAAAGTCTTTGAATAACGATTGCATACTTGTGGATACTGGCTGCCTAGTTGGATTCACGCCCGGCGTCGATTTCTCAATTCAGTCAACCGGCAATCTCGCGTCGATGGCCTTCGGCGGCGAAGGTGTATTACTGGCAAGGCATTCGGGCAACGGAGTCGTGCTTCTGCAGAGCACACCCTTTGCGCGACTTTCCCGAATGTTTTTCGTATCCAGCCAATCCTAAACCGATCAATTTGAGGAGTTCATCATGTCACAGCAAAACGGTATTTCATCTACTTTTTCCTTTCTGTTAATGGGCGTCGTCTTTCTATTGGTGGGTGTTTGTGTCACGTTCTTTTTGGGCGTTCCGACCCTGAACGAAGCCAAGGCCAGTGAGAATTGGCCCACTACCAACGGCGTTGTTGTGGAATCTACGATTTCCAAACAAGACACCAAAAAGAAGACAACTTATACGCCTGAGATCTGTTACGAATACTCGGTCTACGGTCAAGAACAGTTTGGATCCAGACTAACTATCGGTGGTACAACTCATTACAGCAGTTCAGCCAAGGCACACCGTGTTGCCAACGAGTATCCGGTCGGAAAGACGGTTGAGGTCGCTTACGATCCCGAGAATCCAAGCGCTGGTGTGCTCGATGCGGGGGTAAATATGGGTAGTTACATGGCCATCATTCTGGGCGTCGTTTTCTCTCTGATAGGTTTCTTGATGGCAGTCATTCCCGGTTTCAAACTTTTCGCAGCGATGTTCGCTATCTCGTCTTCGTTGAAATCCGAACCGCAGAGCACTCCACCGCATGCCGGGAATCCCCAACAAAATCAGTGGGGGCACACCGAATTCAATGATAGCCAACGTGATCGAGAACCCGTTGGTGCAGCGTCTGGCGGTAACGAGATCGGCGATGGATTCACCATCAATTAGTCTCGGCGCCCTGCCTCACATGCTCAGAAGAACCGCGCCCTGGATTTTGGATAGAAGATATCGAAGGCGGCAACCCGTTGGTTACGGCCGAAGTTAGAATTGATTAATAGGGTGATCGAGGGGGGGGCCTTTGGGAAACCACTTTTCAACGTCAACAATTCACGGAATCTTTCAAATGCGAGACCTGGACGAAGCCGCGAAACACAATCAATCGGCTTGGGACCGGCAGGCAAAAGAGAACTGTCGCTGGTCGACGCCAGTGACGACGGAAGAGATTCAGGAGGCGCGGCAAGGGCGACCGCGGATTATTCTGACGCCGGATACGCCGGTTCCGTTGGATTGGTTGGGGGAACTTCCGGGGCGCGATGTGCTGTGTCTGTCGTCCGGAGGTGGACAGCAAGCGCCGCTGCTGGCGGCCGCAGGAGCGAACGTGACCAGCTACGATCTCTCGTCGGAGCAGTTGCGGCTTGATCGCCAGGTCGCGGATCGCGAAGGGCTTTCGTTGACGACGATTCAAGGTGATATGAGAGATCTTGCGGCGATCGGTGATGCCAGTTTCGATCTTATCGTTCACGTGACGTCCAATGTATTTGTCCCCGAAGTGTTGCCGGTTTGGAAGGAATGCTACCGTGTTCTACGAAGCGGCGGTGAATTGTTAGCCGGATTCATTAACCCGGACTATTTTATTTTCGATCACTGGGCAATTGAACGTGGCGATCCTCCGAAGCCGGTGTACAAACTGCCGTTTTCGGATGTCGATTCTGTCTCGCCGGAGCACTATCAGAAAATGGTTGAAACGAACGAGGCAGTGGAGTTCAGTCATAGTTTGGGCGAGCAAATCGGCGGGCAGATTGCTGCAGGATTTCACATTATCGGATTCTTTGAAGATACGTGGGACGAATGCCAGCCGCTGAATCAGTTTTTCCCACTGCTGTTTAACACCCGTGCCCGCAAGGCCTGACTTCGATAGCTAATGTCAGCGTAACCTGAAGAAACATATCAGATTTGACAGTGAAGAATTCTCGAATGAAGTCAGTGATAATCAGTCGCCTGTGTCTATCATCACGCCCCAATCAACTCGTGGCTAAAATTCGCCACTTGAGATGGCCAACTTCCGTAAAAACAATTCAGACGTCGCATAATTGGGGATCTTCACGGAATCAAATGGCCCTGAGCGAAGTCGCTCCAAGCTCTCCGAGCTGAGTGACGTTGACTTCCAAGCGGTGGTTAAGCCGTCTTTGAACAACGCTTCGGCGCAATGCCGATGCTTTAATGAACGGCTTCGTTAGGACGTATCGCAATAACTTGCCCGCATTGGTTGAATGCGGCTAAAACGCTGATCCGAATTTAACGACATCGCGTCATGAGGGCCTGCGGCGATTTTTTCGCGACGCTCAACCCCTGAATTTACAGCTGAAATAAAACTGGAAGACTTTCGCTTCTGAGTTCGGCCTCATGTTCACAACTGTTTACGATATGATGTAGTGCCGATGGCGGTCATGGAGCAGTCGAATTTTTATGACCTGACAGCTTCAGAATATTCTTAAATGTAGCGGAAGGTTTTCAATGCTAAAGTTCCCGGTTGCCAACGTGTGGATTGGTTTGTTTCTTACGTTTGCTTTGACGTTGGGTTCAGGAACTGCTTGCTCCGCGAATCCACCCAACATCGTTCTTATTCTTGCAGACGATGCAGGTTACGCGGACTTCGGATTCCATGGTAGCCAGGTAATGCGAACGCCGCAATTAGATGAATTTTGCAAACAGTCTGTCAGGTTTGAACAGGCGTACGTTTCAGCAGCCGTTTGCGGTCCGTCTCGCGCCGGGTTATTGACGGGAAAATATCAGCAGCGTTTTGGTTACGAGGAAAACAATGTGCCAGGCTACATGAGCCAGTCGTGTCTGCCAGATGATGAAATGGGATTGCCGTTGAATCAGAAGATCATGCCGCAGTATTTAAAAGATTTGGACTACGCGACGGGGATTTTCGGCAAGTGGCACCAAGGCAACGCCGACAGGTTTCATCCGACAAAGCGAGGGTTCGATGTGTTTTTTGGTTTTCGGGGTGGCGCAAGAAGCTATTTTGCGATCGACGAAAGTTCACCAGGCTATCGCGCCGAAGATCGGTTGGAGCGAGGGTTTGGCGATTATCGCGAATCTGAAAAATATCTCACAGATACGTTGGTTGACGAAACGATTTTGTTTATTGAAGAAAACAAGTCCCGACCTTTTTTCGCATACCTCAGCTTCAATGCGGTTCATTCGCCCATGGATGCCGAAAAGAAAGACGTGGCGGAGTTTCCTACTCTTTCTGGCAAACGGCAAAAACTTGCCGCGATGACCTTATCAATGGATCGCGCATGCGGGCGCGTCTTCGATAAGTTGGCAGAGTTAAATTTGGATCAGAATACGATCGTCATTTTCACCAACGACAATGGTGGTCCCACGGACTCAAATGCATCGGTTAACGATCCGCTCAGCGGCACCAAGGCCAATCATCTTGAAGGCGGGATTCGGGTACCGATGTTGATGCGATGGAAAGGCGTGATCAGCGAGGGTTCGATTTACGCGCCCCCCGTTAGCTTGCTGGACCTTCTGCCTACATTCGTTACGGCGGCCGGAGGCGAAGTTGATGAAGAGGTAGACTTGGATGGTGTAAATCTTTTGCCGTATCTGAGTGGTAAGGAATCGGGCGTGCCGCATGAGCGATTGTTCTGGAAAAAGGAGAATCGCGGTGCCGTTCGCGAAGGCGATTGGAAATTTCTCCGTTACCCCGATCGCCCTGCCGAACTTTACAACTTGGCGAATGATGTCTCTGAAGTTATGAACCTGGCCGACCAATATCCGGAAAAAGTTCGCGAAATGTACAAGACGCTTTTTCAGTGGGAGCTGTCGCTGGAGAGGCCGGCTTGGCAGTTGCAGCGAAAGTACGAAGGAGCTGCCATGATAAGAATGGATACCTATCGCAAAAAATCGTTGCCAAAAAAGTAAGACTCGCGATTCGAGCTGAAATGAGTGGGAGGGAAATGACTGATTTCGCCTTTGAAGCCAAGTCGGTGTCCGCTTTTGCGGGCTGTGTCACGGTGCCAGGTTCGGCCTTTTAGTTCACGTAACATCTCTTCGTTTCGTGCCCGATCTACACCCCCCCTTGTCCATAGAGTGCTGTCGCGTTCGGCGAAGCGATTGGCCTGTTATTGGCCTATCATTGGCCGGGGCTCAAGCCGTGAGCTTTTCCTCTTCGATCATTTCGCCACCAATAGCCTTCGCCACTAAAAGCGGCGATCCGTAAGTGCCTGTTAACAACCTCCTCCTTTCCTGTTGTCCGGACTTGAGTTCTGGGCATGAATTCTCGGCCGGGGTAAATTTACGTACGTGAACTATTAAGTAGGTGATCTTAATAGATGAGCGACACTGCAGACTCATGGCAACGCATCGCTGTCGCAATCTGATGAAAATACAATTCTAACAGGAATGTATTCAGTGGTGTAGAATTGATGGTATGTCCTCGTCGCTTCGGTGTTTATCTGGTTATGTATCGAAACTCTCTTCATTGGTTATGTTCGCTGGCATTGCTCGTTGTTACGGCCACGATTTGCTCAGCTCAAGAAAAAAATGACGGTCCTCGAGAACAGCCGCTGTCATTTAACGCCGACGTCCGTCCGCTGTTGTCAAACCATTGCTTCTTCTGTCACGGACCGGACGAAGAGAATCGCCAAGCCGATTTGCGATTGGACGTGGCTGATGAAGCAGATCTTGAAGGAGTGTTGGCTCGGATTGAATCAACTGATGAATACGAGATCATGCCGCCGCCGGAAGCTCACAAGCCGATGGCCGCCGATCAGATCGCGATTCTTAAACGTTGGATTAATGAAGGCGGCCAGTATGAGAAACATTGGGCGTTTGAGTCGCTCAACCCGGTCGAGATTCCAAGTGTGCAGGCGGCGCAGTGGAATGGGAATTTCATCGACCAGATCGTATTTGACCGGTTGCAGCAGAAGGAAATGCAACCGTCAAAGATTGCGGACCGTCGAACGTTGCTAAGGCGTCTGTCGTTTGACCTGACCGGATTACCGCCAACGCGTGAAGAGTTACAAGCTTTCATCAGCGACGATTCCGCGGACGCTTATGAGAAACAGATCGACCGTTTGCTTGGCAGCAACCGCTACGGCGAACACATGGCCCGATATTGGCTGGATTTGGTTCGCTTCGCCGATACCAACGGGCTGCATCACGATCACTACCGCGACATGACGCCGTATCGCGACTGGGTTATTGACGCTTTCAACGAAAACCTGCCCTTCGACGACTTCACGCACTGGCAGATCGCGGGTGACTTGCTGGAAAATCCAACCCGGCAGCAGTTAATTGCATCCGGGTTCAATCGCTTGCATCTGATCATCGACGTCGGAACTGCATTGCCCGAAGAGAGCTTCAATCGCAACGTCGTCGATCGCGTTTCGGCGGTCGGTACGGCGTTCATGGGGCTGACGCTGCAGTGTGCTTCATGTCACGATCACAAGTACGATCCGATCTCGCAGCAAGACTTTTATCAGTTGTATGCGTTCTTCAACAACGTCGACGTCGAGCCTGAAACGGGGCATCGTGGTGGCGATGATTTCCGTCGTGGGTTGCAGAAACCATACATCAATTTGACGAATGAAGATCAGGAGCACCTGCTCATTTCACTCGACCGATGGATTGACGAAGCCAATGGCGAGCTTCGTTGGTTGAAGGATGCCAAGCCAACCAATGATCGTTTGATTGCCGGGGCGGATCACCAGCTGGAACTGAAGTCGCTTCGCCAGCAGAGAAGCGATTTGCTTCGCTCGATTCCGGCGGCGTTGGTGATGAAAGAGCGTGAGGAAGTGCGTCCGGCTCACATCTTAATCCGCGGCGTCTATGATCAGTATGGCGAAATGGTACAGCGTGATACGCCCGGTTTCTTGCCGCCGCTGGAATCAGAAAATCAAGTAAAATCGCGATTGGATTTCGCCCGCTGGTTGACCGACGAAAAAAATCCACTGACCGCGCGTGTGACCGTTAATCGCATTTGGCAACAGTTTTTCGGCGTCGGCTTGGTGAAGACGTCTGAGGACTTTGGTGCACAGGGCGAGACGCCTCGCTATCAGGGCTTGCTTGATCAGTTGTCGATCAAATTTATCAAGTCTGGTTGGGATGTGAAACGTGTGGTGCGGAGCATTGTCACTTCGCAAACCTATCGCCAATCATCGGTGGCTGCCGAATCGGATTTCCGCACCGACCCGGAAAATCGGTGGTTGGCTCGCGGCTCCCGTTATCGCATTGACGCCGAAATGGTGCGTGATCAGATCCTTGCGGTCACCGGTATGCTCAACGACAAAATGAAGGGCAAAAGCGTCAAGCCGCCTCAACCGGACGGGCTGTGGAGGTTGGTTACGATGCCGGATTCCTATCCGCGAATTTTTCAATCCGATGCAGGCTCGGAAATTTTCAGACGCAGCGTTTACACATTCTGGAAGCGAGGTTTGCCGCCGCCGCAAATGACGATCTTTGATGCCCCCAGTCGCGAGAGCTGCATCGCACGACGGGAGAGAACCAACACGCCGCTGCAGGCGTTGGTGCTGATGAACGAGACAGAGTATTTTCGCATCACGCTAAACTACGCGGGCAAATTAATTTCGAACAACGGTGATGCCGATGAGATGCTGGAAAAAGTTTACGAAACGATAACGTCGCGGCCATTGGACGATGGCACTCGTGAGCAATTAAGACGAGGCTTGAGAATATTTCGCAAAGAATATCAGCAGCAACCGGAACTCGCCGCCGAGATGGCCGAGCGATACTTGAACAAATCGAGCGTGTCAAAAAATAACGGCGTGATTGATGCGGTCGAACTTTCGGCGTGGACGATGGTAATTCATTCGCTGCTGAATTTGGACGCCACGAGAACTCGGGAGTAACGATGATGAACCCTATTGAACAGTACAAGCATCTGCAGAGCCGCCGTCGATTCCTACGAAGCTCAGCGATGGGGTTGGGCGCGACGGCGCTGGGTTCGGTGATCGCTCAGACCCAATCGGCTAAGGCGGAAACGCCAGCGGCTGGCACCGATGGTGTTGCAGGTTTGCCCGGCCTGCACTTTCCCGCCAAAGCCAAACGCGTCATCTACCTGTTTATGGCGGGTGCTCCCAGCCAGCTTGACCTATTCGACTACAAACCGGAATTGACTAAGCAGTTCAAGCAACCGCTGCCGCCCTCGGTCAGCAACGGCCAGCGGGTCACCGCGATGACGTTAGGTTCGGCTCAAATCATCGCGCCGTCGATGTTTAAGTTCTCGCGGCAGGGAGAGAATGGAATCTACATGAGCGAGCTGTTGCCGCACCTTTGCAAACGAGTGGATGACATTTGCTTCATCAAGTCAATGCACACCGACGCGATCAATCATGATCCGGGCAAAACGCTGCTGTGTACTGGTTCGGAGATTCCCGGCAAGGCCAGTATGGGAGCTTGGCTGAGCTATGGATTGGGGCGGATGAACGAGAACCTGCCAGATTTCGTTGTACTCAGTTCAGCGTTCTGGACCGGCGGTACTTTTAACGTCCAAGCACTTTACAGCCGGTTGTGGGGCTCAGGTTTTCTCCCTTCGAAACATCAAGGCGTCGCATTCCAACCGTCGGGCGATCCAGTGCTGTTCCTTTCCAATCCCGCTGGCGTTAACGCGTCCAGTCGCCGCAAGATGCTGGATCTGGTGACTGAGCTCAATCGCCAGCATTTGGCCGAGGTCGGAGATCCGGAGATTCAGACAACAATCGCCCAGCAGGAGATGGCGTTTCGGATGCAGACGTCTGTTCCGGAGCTGGCCGACATGTCCGATGAACCAAAGCATGTCATGGATTCATACGGACCGGAAGTTCACAAAAGTGGATCCTTCGCGCGGAATTGTCTGTTGGCTCGCCGTATGATTGAACGCGACATTCGTTTTGTCCAATTATTCCATCGCGGCTGGGATCATCACCGGACACTGCCCAAACAAATCCGCGGCCAAGCCTACGATGTCGATCAACCGGCTGCGGCGCTGCTGGAGGATTTGAAGCAAAAGGGGTTGCTCGAAGATACACTGGTCGTATTCGCCGGCGAGTTCGGCCGGACGACGTATTGCCAGGGAAAGTTGACCAACGACGATTATGGCCGCGACCATCACCCACGTTGTTTTACGGCGTGGCTGGCCGGGGGCGGCGTTAAGGGCGGGATGACTTATGGGGAGACCGACGAGTTCAGCTACAACGTCGTCGAAAATCCCGTTCACGTGCGGGACTTCAATGCAACGATCCTTCACCAATTGGGCATCGACCATCGCCGATTAACGTTTCCATTCCTCGGCCTGGATCAAAAACTCACCGGCGTGGAAGAGGCACATGTCGTAAAAGACATTTTGCTGTAGACCCAATCATGCCGCCAACGCCCTAAGACGTGTCTAGCGTTTTACGCGGGCACTGCTGCCTGCGATGACTGATTCGACTTCGTCCAGTGACGCCATCGTCGTGTCACCAGCGGTCGTCATCGCGAGTGCACCGTGTGCCGCGCCGTATTCGACGGCCCGTTGTCCTTGTCCGGTTGTTAAAAATCCATAGATCAAACCGGAAGCGAAGCTGTCGCCGCCGCCAACCCGATCAAAAATTTCAAGGTCTTCGCGATGGGTGGCTTGGTATAGTTCGCCGTCCTGCCAGCACAACGCGCCCCAATCGTTGACCGTCGCAGTCTTTACTGTGCGTAGGGTCGTCGCCATTGCCTGGAAGTTGGGAAAATCCTTAATGGCCTGAGCGATCATTTTTTTGTAACCCTCGATCGGCAACTCGGTCATCTCTTCATCCAAGCCATCGACATGCAGTCCCAGACACGCAGTGAAGTCTTCCTCGTTGCCGATCATGACGTCGACAAAAGGAGCCAAAGCGCGGTTAATTTTTTGACAATTTTCCTTGCCTCCGTAGGCTTTCCACAGCGACGGGCGGAAATTCAAATCATAAGAGGTGATGGTGCCGTGCTTTTTGGCGCACTTCAGTGCTTCCTCGATGACGCCTGGGGTTGTGTCCGAGAGTGCCGCGTAGATTCCACCGGTATGAAACCAACGAACACCTTGTTCGCCAAAAATGTGTTCCCAATCAATATCGCCGGCCTTCAATTGAGACGCGGCGGTGTGACCACGATCTGAGGTTCCCAACGCCGCGCGAATCCCGTGTCCACGTTCGGTGAAATTGATGCCGTTGCGAACAGAGCGACCGCAACCGTCGTAATCGAACCATTTACAGTGGGTCATGTCGATGCCGCCGGTAAGAATCAGATTCTCCAACAACAATCCAACTTCATTTTTGGCGAACGCGGAAACCAAAGCGCCTCGCATGCCAAAACAGCGTCGCAATCCACGAGCCACGTTGTACTCGCCGCCACCTTCCCAAACGTCAAATGACCGCGCGGTACGGACGCGTCCTTCGCGCGGGTCGAGGCGTACCATGACTTCGCCGAGTGAGAGGATATCGAATTGGCACTGATCCGCAGGTTTTATATGCATCGTTTATTTTTTCGGGGCTGGTGGAAGTGGTACTGGGTTTGACTGATTCCAACAAGTCTACTCAATTGAAATGCCGTCGCAACAATCTCTTATTTATTGATGCAAAGAAAGACAAGAATCGTTGTCGGGATTGAAACCGATTCCAGTTTTGCTTTTCGGATCGGGTAATTTATGAGGTTAAAAGTGAGCCTTATCGTTGGCTTTATTGATGTTGATGAGATCCTAATTGGACAGTGCCACTTTCGTCAGCGGCAAGGCCTTAGCCGCTCACAGTTTCGCTGCCACTGAAATAAAACCAGTGTTTTAAATCAAATATAGCGCTGTCCAACTAGGGCTGAATGAAATGTATTTAACGACAGGCCTCAAGGCAATCTTGAAGTGAATTGGAAAAAACGCGAACGCCTGCCGGCGTGTCGTAGGACTCTCCAGTTCACGGCCCCGCAGATCGACAAATCGTTAGGCATTCGCTTCTTTGAGCAACCAAACGACTAACCCTTTTTGAGCGTGCAAACGATTTTCGGCCTCTTCGATGATTAGACTATTGCCGCTTTCAATTACATCTGTGGTAACCTCTTCGCCACGGCGGGCTGGCAAGCAATGCAGGAACTGCGCGTCGCTACGCGCCTGCTGCATCAACGTTTGGTTGACTTGGTAGTTGCCAAGGTCCGCCAGTCGCTGTTTCGATTCGGCCTCTTGGCCCATACTGGTCCAGACATCGGTGTAGACAAATTCAGCTTCCCTGACCGCAGCGACCGGATCAGCGGTCTGTTTGACCAATTCTTTGCCGCAAGAATCGTTGAGGTCTTTGACAAACGACGCATCGAATTGATATTTCTCTGGAGCCCCAAGCGTAAATTCGACGCCCAGACGGCTGCAGATGATCGCCAGGCTGTAGGCGACGTTATTCCCGTCGCCAAGGAATGCAACTTTCGAATTCAGAAGGTCCGCCGTATTCTCCTGTATCGTCAGCATGTCCGCGAACGCTTGACAGGGATGCGAAACGTCCGTCAGACCGTTGATAATAGGGCAACGACTGTATTCGCAAGCTTCTTCGACCGCCGCATGACTTTTGGCGCGGATGACCAGCAGATCGAGGTAGCTGGTCAGAATGGGGATGAAGTCCTGCACCGGTTCGCGTTTTCCCCAACCGACGTCCGCGCCCAAGAATAGGCTGTTGCCGCCCAGTTGTGTCGTCAGCGTTTCAAAACTGACACGCGTTCGCAGCGAAGGTTTCTCGAACAGCAATCCTACATTGTGATTTTCAATGTGGGTCGGACGGTTTCCGTCTTTGACGCCTTGTTTCAGTTCTGCCGAGAGTTCCAGAACGCGCTGGATTTCGGAAGTTGAAAGATCAAAAAGTGATAAAACGTGTCGCATGGCACGCCCTTTATAATTAGGTGAAAATTGCGATGGATAAAAATGTCGCGTCGTTGCAAACGTTGGCAGACCGACACCAATTAACCGCTGCTGATTACGGTGCCGACACCGCTGCTGGTATAAATTTCTAACAGAAGACCGTGCCTAATTCGACCGTCGATGATGTGAACTTTACTGACGCCTCGGTCGATGGTTTCCAAACACGCTTCGACCTTGGGAATCATGCCACCGCTGATGGTGCCGTCTTTGATAAGAGCTTTCGCCTCGGTCGGTGTCAGCGAAGAGATCAACGAATCGGGGTCCTCAGGATCACGTAACACCCCGGGCACGTCGCTGAGCACGATCAATTTGTCGGCGCTCAGCTCTTGTGCCACTTTCGTAGCGGCGGTGTCAGCGTTGACGTTCAGCTTACCTCCCTCAGCGGTCATGGCCAACGAAGGAATAAAGGGCGTCTGCCCGGCGTAGATCAAATTGTCGATCACCATCCGGTCGACCTTGGTGACTTCGCCCACGAATCCCAGATCGACCGGTTGTCCATCGTCGCCAGTCAACTTCAGCAGTTCGCCTGTCAACACGGGAGTTGACTCAAAATTCAGCGTCATCGCCCGGCCGCCAATCTTCTCGAACTCTTCGGCCAAGAAGTTATTGGTCTCAACGCCCAATACGCGTTCGACGATTTCCATGGTGGCGCTATCGGTGTAACGTCGGCCTTGAACAAAGTTGGGTTCGATGCCGGCTTCTTCCATCGCCGCGCTGATCCGCTTGCCGCCACCATGAACGACGACCGGACGCATACCAACGGTCTCCATGAAGTGGATATCCAGCAGAATAAACCGAAGGGCATTGAGGTCGCTGAGGATGCTGCCGCCAAGTTTAATGACGGTCGTTTTGTCACGGAAACGACGGATCCACCCAAGCGCTTCGATTAACGTATCGGCTTTTTCAATAGCTGTTTTCACGGGAGCTCGATACGGATATTGGGAGGAAGTAGGCGAAATGAAAGCTCACCATCGTAGGGTCTCCTCAGGCGATGTCAACGCTGAACGTAGGGATAGGCGGTAGGAACGCCGTGAACGATTCATTTCCGTGTTTTTATTAGCCGTTTTGGCGCTAGCCACGGTTCCTATACACAACGA
>ENA-ORXT01005246-ORXT01005246.1-marine-metagenome-genome-assembly--contig:-NODE-5246-length-12804-cov-7.545926_pt1 | contig 12804 bp, 8 predicted proteins | sample MGYA00237868_ERZ511482 | MGnify/ENA metagenome assembly ERZ511482 | reverse complement strand
GGGGGGGGGGGTCCCCGCGCACCGCAGAAGGGGGCGCCTGCGGTTGGGGGGGGCAACCCGCGGGGCGGGGAACCGGCGGAACCGGCGGATGGCGGCGCCGACGGGCGGGCCGCCGCTGCGCGTCGGCGACAGCGGCGGCGGCGCGGCAAACGCCGGCCGCGCCGCGGTCGGCACCGCCATCGTCGGGGGGTTGGGGAGCACCGGCGGGCGGCAGCGCGATACGTCTGGCGTGGCGGCGGCAGGAAGCGCGGCGGCAGCCGGGCGGGGGGCGGGAAGGCGGGCGTGACTGGTGGTCAGAGGGGCGGGGTGGGGGGGGCGGGCACGGCGGTGGTTGCCTGCGCGGCCGGGCGCGCCGCTTCGAGGCGGGGGGGGATGTGGCCCGCCGTGCGTGCGGCCGCACGACGGGGATCTCGCACCTCCTGGTCGCGACGTGGCGACCTCGAGAGCGGGGAAGGTTCAACAAGAATTACCGCTGAACGAGGCGCAATGACATCGGCGCCCGAGTCGGGTTTCAACCAGGGGTCTTCAAGCGTACTTTTCCTCAAGCGTATTTTGCGCATACTTTTTTCGGGTACATACCCGCACGCTCGACTTTTGCCGCACACACGGATGTAGGCTACCCGGTGATTTCGCCCATTTGAAGGTACGCTTGAGGTGAATTTAAAGGGGTGTTTTCTGACATACGCCAACCCGAATGTCGACCAGGAAGATATGCGCGACTTGGACGTTCGATCGCGTGTTTGCTCACGCACAGTCCAAGAAAAGTCCGACTTATTTTCCAGGCGATCAAATTAGAAGGCACCTTTAATTTGGATAGCTTGTGTAAGTATACAATAAAAGTTCATTCTGCCAACTGTCAACTACCTCTAGTACCCGAACAACACTCAGATTTGCCATTGGTCAAGATATGGTTCAAGAAATATGCGGCAACGTACGCTTGTCTTTTGCTGTCTGGAAAACACGCTTGATCCTGACCTCTCGCGCTCGACATACGCGGACGCTAGCCATGGATCATACCGAATACACAAACGCTACCCTGACTTGGGCACGCTTGAAGACCCCTGGTTTTGGCCCATCGGGGCCCTTCCTTTGTGTGCGGCTGCCCCGCCGCTGGAAGCGCCGCTGCACGCCCGCGCGGGGCAGCGCGTCACTGCCACGCGGCTCGCCGCACAGGCCGTACCGACGCAACCGGCGCGTGCCTGCCCCGCCGCCCCCGCCGCCGCCAGCCTCCCCGCTCCAGCGCGACAGCCCCCTTCCGTGCCACCGGCGACGCACCGCGCATCGCCGCGGCCGCAGACCCGCCGTGGCCGACGGCGTCGCACGGCCGCGTCTGCGGGGCGACGGCGGTGCGGCACGCGCGGCGCGAGGGCGCCGCGGCGCCACCACTCACGCCCTCGAGCCCCACGTCGACAGGCCACCCAGCGCGGCGAGCAGCTGTCCAGGTTGCACGATGGTGCCATCGGCATGCGGCGGCCGTTTCATCACTGGTGTAGACCACACACTCACGCACGACTATGGATACATAAAATCCCTCGTTTATCTATTGTTATTATAGGGATCTACCTTGGTCAGCGCCCTACGCAGCCCTCCCCACATCCGTGTCCACGTTCGGGTCCCACGCGTCGGGCGCGTCCACGTCCGACCCGCCACGTGCACCGCCTTGTGCGCTGGCGGTGAGGCGGTTGGCGAGCTTCTCCTCCACCTCCTCCCGCTCCTCCTCGCTGGCAAAGAGGCTCGCAGGCCCGACCAACGACAGCACGGCGGGCGTAAAGAGGAAGCCAAAGCCGACGCCAATCGTCGTAATCGACACGAGGACCTTGAAGAGGACGCGGAAGACAAAGGATTGGGAGAAGGCGAGCAGCAAGATGGCAAAGAAGGTGCTCGTCGACGCGTGGAAGACGGGCGGGCCGAGGGCACCGAGCGCGGCGGCCGCCCGCTCGTGGCGGTTGCCGACTTGCTCCATGAAGCCGCGCACAATGTGGGCGGTGTAGTCAACCGACAGGCCGACGGCGATGGCGAGGGAAATGACGCTCACAGAGTTGATCTGCACGTCGGCATAGTAGACGATGCCAAGGACGCACGTGACGGCGCCGCCAACCGACAGGAGCGTGATGGCCGACGCAAGCGGATGGCCGATGAGGATGAGCGTGACGATGAGCACGAAGATCAGGGACAGACCGACCGTCAGCACCGCTTCCTTGACCAGCACCGCCTGCTGCTCCACAAAGGTGAACGCAAACGAGTAGGCAAAGGCGCCATCGAGGGAAGAAGAGTCGACCAACTCCCGCAGGGCTTCCATCGACTCGACCTCCTCCTCGTCGGTCGCAAAGTCCAGCTGCTTGGCGGTGAAGCGCGCGAGCGAAATCGTGCCATTCTCCGCGAAAAACCGCATGTCGGCTTGGAAGCGGGCGCCGTCGGCCGACTGGAGGAAGGCCGCCAGCGCCGGGTAAAAGCCGTCACCCACGAGCGTATCCGCGTCGGCCACCGACTCGACCAGCCGCGCGTACCAGCAGTCCACCGACGGGGCCTCCACGTACGGGCTCTGCGCGAGCGCGCCCGTCGCCGGCGCGCACAGGCGGAGGAGTTCCGCCTGCACCGCCGCGTCGGGGTAGGCGAGCGCCGGCGTGTAGACGCCAAAGGCGTCGCCCGTCGAGAAAAACTCCTCGCGGAACGCGTCAAACTCTGCCGGCGGGGAGCCGTCGGGGAAAAAGTCGGAAAACTCAGAGCGGAGCTCGAGGCGCGCCGCGCCATACGCCATGGCGCCAAAAAAGGCGACAAAGGCGGCAATGACGCCGACCCGCACGTAGCGGCCGAGCAGCGTGCGTGCAAACGGACCCGACAAGAAGCGGGAGAGGAAGCCGAGGCGCACCCCGCACACGTTGGTCTCCTTGTCGGCCTTGCCGGGCGCGGCGCGCACGCACGGCAGGCAGTCGCGGCGGCCCGCGTCGATGCGGCGCTCGTCGAGCAGCAGGCACGGCACGAGGAAGATCAAAGTGTAGAGAAAGTCAAAGGTGACGCCCAGGGCGGCCCACCACGAAAAGTGGCGCAGCGCCGGCAGCTTGGTCGTCGACGAGATGAGGAAGACGGTGATGTTGGTCACAGAGGTCACAAAGATGGCCACGCCGGCGTTGGACAGGGCGAGCGCGACGCGCTCCTGCGGCGTCCTGGTCCGGTACTTGGGGTTGGCACGCACCTCGTCCAGCGCCTGCACGACGACAAAGCCATCGTCGGCACCGACGCCGAGCAGCAGCAGCGGCAGGATCTGGTGCACGGGCCCGTAAAAGGAGCCGAGGAAGGAGGCGAGGCCGTACGCCGAGCCAACGGCCAGGCCAACGTTGAAGATCGTCGCGATGCCCGCAAAAAACCGGGAGCGGACGGCGTGGAATTCGCCGAGGAAGAGGAGCACGTACACAAAGAGGAGCACAAAGCCGGCCGCAAACAGCGCCGTGTCGCCCGACAGGCACTCGGAGAAGGCGTCGTCTTGCGACCACGCCGAGTCGCCGCGGTAGTCGAGGCCGACCGCCCCCTCCACGTCGGGGCTGTTGTCAAAGAGGAGGCGGCGGGACCAGGCCTCCTCCCACGCCTCGGCGCGCTCATCCACCTCCTCCCCGTCCTTGACGACCTTCTCGTTGCGGAGGGCGAGGCTGAGGTAGAGGGCGGTGGCGGAAAAGTCGGCGCCCGCCCCGGCACCACCGCCGAGCACCACCGACCGCTGCTCCGTGCCGCCTGTGGCGGTCGGGATGAGCTCCCCGTCGCCCGCCAGGCGCGCCTTGATTTCCGGATCGGTCAAGCGGGCGAGCTCCGCTTCGACGGTCGCCAGAAAGTCCACCGCCCCGTCGGCCCGCGTCACCGCCAACGCCGGGTTGTAAAAGGCGCCAAGCGCGCTCGTCGTTGCGCACAGCGAGTTGTTGGCCGCGTCTGGGCGGCGGAAGCACAGGCCGTCATGCGTCAGGAGCTCCCCGGAGAGGGTGGCCTCCACCTCCACCGACGCGCGGTGGAGGGCCACGAGGCCGCCGAGGCCCGCCCGCGTCGCCACGTCCGCCCCCTCCCCTGCGGCGTCCGTGGCAATCAGCTGCACGAGGCGGACGGGTTGGCCAAACGCGTCTTCCACCACCGCCTGATCGGTCAGCGCGCGGGTGCCTTGGGGCACCCACAGCTCCGTGCCGCGCGACTCGACGTGCATGCGCGTGACGCCCGCGGTCAAGCCGACGGCCAGCAGCAGGGCGACGGTGAGGACGAGCAGGGGGCGACCGGCAACGGTGTAGCCGATGCGGAAAAAGAGGGCCCGCAGCGACCCGTCAATGGCGCCCGTCACGCGGCCGAGGAAGCCGGTTTGGCCGCTGGGCGAGCCGCCCGTGGAGCCGTTCTTGGGCAGCTCCTCTGGCGAGGCGCCGCCCGTACCGTCGATGGGCACCCCTGAGGGCGTGGCGTGGGCATCAACCATGACGGGCGGGCCGTCGCCGACCACGAATGTGGCCATGGCGGGTGGGCGGCTTGGGGGGGGTCACAGCGGGGGAGGTCGGGCGGAGGGTGTTTGGGGATTGGGGGGGAGAGAGCGGCGGGACCCAAAGCGGCCACCACTCGAGGGGGATTGTGGGTGGAGACGGTGCGGATGACCACAACTCGATGCCTGCTCATGGTGGAATGGCCCCCTTTCCGCTGCGGCGGTGCGCTATTAATACTGCCCAACCGGTCAGGGTGATCGCCTTGACGGCGGGCTCCCGCCGCGGGCCCCGCGCCCCGAATGCGGTGCGTCGTGTGGCAGGATCTGCGGACGCGGGATATGGCGTGGGGGCCGTCCCGCCATAGGCGTGACGGTGTGTACTGGCATTTCCGCGGCTCGCCTCGTCTACACTTCGTTGGGTGGGGGTACAGGCTGCCGCCGAGCAAGAGCGTGCGTCCATAGGTGCCCTGCTCTGCCCCACACAGGCGTCTGACCCCATGCCCGGCCGGGCCGCGGGCGGGGCCAGCGTGGCTTGGCCCCGCGGGACGCCGCGCCTGGGGCGGGGTGTCAGCCGGATTTTCTACGTGATCCGACCTGTCAGTGCTTATGGCAGGCCATGGTCCGACCACAACTCGACAAGCGACCGCAGTTGAAGAGGTTGAGTGACGACAGGAGGTGCCAGGCACACCCCCGTGCTGTGCTTATGGTTGGCTGAGTCCGAGCTATGGTCAATGCGGATGAGCTGTACACGTCAATTGCGTGGGCAGGACCACTAACTCTGAATGGTTGGCGCCACAAGCGGCGAGACGACCACACCTCGTTGACGCCACCACGGCCTACCCACCGCCACTCAACGACAGCCGAGAGGAACGTGCGCACGCCCCCCGCGTGGGTCTGGCAGACCATCATGGAAACAGGTGATCTGTTTCATGTTCGGGAGCACGTCAGGCACGGCTGGTGGTTGGGTGGCGAGCGCGGCGCACAGGGACGCCTCGCCCTCCTTATGGGGAGCCACGTGTGGCCACTCAGGTGGGCCTGTTGCCATCCCGCCCGCACTGCATCACGCACTCGTGCGACCGCACCAGCCAGCAAGGGAGGGAAATGCGGCGGCGGCGGCCGTCTCTCCGCCACCCCCCCGGCAGCGCGCCAACGGCGGGGGGACCCCCTCTCGGACACACCGGCGACGGATCGGGCGGGGTGGCCGGGGTTGCGGCCGCTGCCAATCTGACAATGAGACCACGGGTGTGCTGGCGCCAGCATGCCATAGCAGCGGTTGAGGCGACCACTGTGGAGCGCCGCCGATCGGCGTGGCTGCCGTCTGGGCTCACTGGCCTTTTCTCTCATAGTGTAAAAGGTAGACCCGCTAGTCCGGCTTTTTTGAGAGCCATTGAAGTGGTCCCCATGGCCGTCCAGCATGTAAATGGCCGAACGGTTGTCCGCCTCATCCGCTGGCCCCCCACGTGCCGACGCTCCTTTCTTCCTGGCGTCACGGCGTCCCCGCAACGCGCCCAAGCCGGCGCCCGTCTCGACAGCGGGCGCGACAGCATGGCGGAAAGTAGAGCCAGAAATGCAATCGGGCGACGCAGCAGAACACGCGGGGAGAGACCACGAGCGTGGCGTGCCGGCACAACGACCACCAGCGCAAGGAAAATAAACGGAAAATGGCACGGCAGACGCAGGGAATAAAAATAATCGCGTTTTGTTACATCCGGGATCGATTACAGTGCGTTCTCGTTATAAGAGACAGCTGATTCAGCTGAATATCAATAAAAGTGGCCTACACGGACTGGAATGGAAGACTCGCGACCCATATTCTGTTGTAAATGATTCTCTTATAACGAGAACGCACTGTAGCTTCCATTCTCAGAGGCCAAACGAGCAGATGGCGCATCGATGCCGAGGACGACAGAGTCGTGTCCTTGGCGATCGGCGAGGAGGGCCCTCCTTTTGTGGTGTTTGCCGCTTTGGCCGTCGGCTCGCGCGTCGCGCTCCTCCCCGCGGAGGAGCGCCTCGCCCGCCGCCGTCGGGCGGTGTCTGGGGGGCGCCGTCGCCGCCCTCGACGACGGGCCGTCGGCGGCGGCGGTGGCAACGGCGGCGGGGCTGCGTCTGCGATGCGCCCCCGCGGGTCGAGCCGCCCGCCAGCGTATCCGTCGCGACGGTGGGTTGGGCATCATCACCTGCACTCCTGACGCTGTGCACAGCCAGTGATTCTTGAGCAAACTACTGTACATGTTGATTGGCAGTCCCCCACCTCTCTCCCCAGCTCCTGGCTGGGCCCCAGCCCCGGGTCCCACGGCTCAACCTGCACAATGTGCCATGGCTCCCCCTCCTCAAAGTCAGGTCCGAGACGTCACGTTGACGTCTCGGCCCGCGGGGAGACCATCGACTTCCGCGCCTCGAGCGTCTCCTTGCCCGTTAAGTCGACAAACTTGGAGCGGATCTTTGGGTGGATCCGCTTGTTGGTCATAGCGCAGCTGCGGGCGCTCGTCCGTCGCGGCCTTGATGAAGTACTCGGCGCAATTGTCTGGGCTCTGCACGTTGGCAACCAGGTCGCCCATAAAGAGCTGGAAGGCTTCAACGGCGGGGCGGAGCTCCTCGGGCGCCGCCTCGTTCGGCTCTGCCACATTGGCAACCACCGCCGAGGCAACGGGCCCCGGAGCGACAATGGAAAAGTGGATGCTAATCCCCGTGTAGGACGCCGCCATACTCTCCATGTACCCTTCCAGCGCAAACTTGTCGCCGCGTACAAGGGCAGCATCGGTAAGCCGAGAAGGCCAGCCAGGGAGGAGGTGGCAATAAAGCGCCCGCCCCCTGCCGCTCGCATGGCTGGCAACACCGCGTTGGACAACTGTACGGTGCCGTAGAGGTTGACGTTGAGGTTGGCGGCCACGGCGCGGATGGTCACCGTCTCGGGCGGGCTCAGGGTCGGTCTGGGTCGTCCCTCACGATTGCTGACACCGTGGTGCGAAGCCGGCTTAATCCTGCCGATATCTGGTAGTGGTTACTGGGAGTGGTTACTGGGAGGTGTTATGATACTGGGAGTGGTCGTTTTTACCGGGAGTGGTTAGTGTCAATGTACCCAGCATTGGAGATGACCACGTCGATGGCGTTGCCCGTGTCGGCAAGCACCGCCTTGACGGCGGTGGTGACCGACGCGTCATCGCCCACGTCCATCTCAATGACTTTGAGGCGATCCAAGACGCCCGCAGTCGCGGCCGCCTTTTGCAGCTCGTCGGCCTTTGCGAGGGAGCTCATCGACGCGTAGGTGATGAAGCCGACTTGGTACAGCTTGACGGAAATGGCCAAGCCGATGCCGGTGTTTGTTACCAAGAGAGAGAGAGCCCGCGTGTGCCATGTGACGTTTCTATTTATTAGTCGAGCTGCAGACGAAAAAATGAACAAAACCAGTTCGGAAGAGAAAATGACCCACTCAAGAGAGGCCCCCTCGAAAATGAGAATAACAGTGGTCGGGCACGGAGTGCGGGCGCCAAGGTGGGACGGTGGGCAGCGGAAAAACAGCGGATGTGGGGAGCCGGGGGGCCAGGAGGGAGCCGCGGGCGGCGGCTCCTTAAGGGTGCTGGGGACGGACCGGGACGGCGCGTCTGTGTGGCTGCAGAGCGCGCTGCGGCTCGGAGCCGCGGGTGCCGCCGGTGAAATGATCCCCGGCGGGATCCGAATCCTCGCAGACTTCCCCCGGTGTTGCTTTTAATCGGTCCCGGACCCAAAGCCCGCCGACTACACTCTAGGAGTCAGCCCCTTAATGCGAAAGGTGAGCTACCAGTGGTGGAGCCGCCAGTGGAACCCCCCCCATCCGAAAAGAATTCGCAACCCCGGCCAAAACAATTCGCGCATTCCACCGCCACAACCTCAGCGACACATCGGCCTGGACCCCGGTTAGGGCCTCCCTGTGTTTCTCCTCCCCCAGAGCTGAGGCGAGAAAAGACGCCGTGGCCGGGCCAACCCGCTCGCGCGCCTCCCACACCAGCGGTGTGAAGGTGTGGGGCGGGTCACCAGCGTGAAGGTACGGCGTGTACTCGCCAACCTTCTCCGCCTCGCGCACCCGGGCAGCCCCGGGCACGCGGGGAGAGCCCTTCGTGCGGGAGACGTGGATGGCCGCCGTAGCGGCGACTACCGACACTTCCCCCCACAGCGGCGCTCCCGACGACACGCGCGTCGCCCGCAGGTCTGGGCGCAGCGCGGTCGACTGCTCCCCAGTGGGGGGAGGCGGCTCGGCCACGACCCCCGTCCACCTTGGGTCTGCGCGCAGCACCGTTGCGACCCGCTGCAGCACCTCCGTGTGGCGGAAGGTGCGCAGCGGGACGCTCCGCGGGCACCCGCCCAACCAGTGGGAGCCAAGCGGATCTACGAGCACGCCGCAGCGGCACTCACGGGCGGAAGCTTGTGGCACGGGGGCGATCCCAACCCACAGCCGCACGGCCGCCACCATCTCAGCGCCCTTCATGGCGCCGCCCAGCGGGCCGCCGAGTGGCAGCCGGTTCAGCCACAGCCCGGAGCCTTGGCCACCGCAGGCGGCCCAGCGCGCGCGTGCCGCGAGCGACTGCGGCGCCTACATGCAGCGCGCCGCCGCCAGGTGTGCCGCCGTCGCCAGCTGCCGCTGCGTGAGCCGCGTCGGTGCCGCGAGCATTGACCCCCATCTGTCCAGCACGCCCCCCAAGGGCACTGTGTAGGCCAGCGGCCGGTATTCTGGCCGTTTCCAGTGGGGGCGGCAAGGACATGAGGAGGTCTATGCTCGGCGGCGCGACAGACTCAAAGGCGGAGCCGCCGAGCGACCCAGTTGTGGCAAGGGTTGCCTTGGCGACGCACGCCACCAGGCACGCCTGCAGGCGCGGCAGAAGCGGACCCCACAAGCCCCCCTCGGCTGCGAAAGCGGCGAGGGAAGCGGGCGAGGCCGCACCCACAGGGGCGGCCGCAAGAGGTAGTTCCAGTGTGGGGGGGGCGGCAGCAGCAGCGTTCCCGGCCGGCGCCGGCCACGCACTTGTGCCCCCCCACTGGGCAGGAGGCGCCACGCCTCCCCCACCCGCGGCCGTCGGAGGCGCGGCACCGACCGCCGGTCGGCCAGGCGCAGTGACCGCCGGCAGCGCCTACAGCGCCCGCACGAGCTCCCGCAGCACCGGCGCTGGCAGGTCCTGCGCCCGCAACGTAGTCAACCACGACGCCACGTGGGCGGTGGACGCGACGACAGAGCGGTCGCCGAGCACAAGCCCCCCCATGCGGACAGGAAGGGCGGCGCGGACCAAAAGCGCCTGCCGTGTCCCCCGCCGGTCGTCCTCGGCGCGTAGGAGGCGTAGCAGCGCCCGCCGGACCGTCGTGTTCACGGCCTTCGCCAGCGCCGTCGCCGCCGCCACCGGCAGGCACCGCAGCGCATACGTGACGAGAGGCGCGGCGCACATGCGCAGCAGCAGCAGCTGCGCCTGCACGGCGTCGGGCGGGAGGGAGGCGACAGCGCGCACCACCCGTGTGTGGGCCGCCGCCATCTTGTCGACCTCCGTGGCGACAAACTCGGCCCCCCCAACGGGGATCCCAAAGTAAGTGAGCCCCGCCGGCCGCCACTGGTCGGCGAGGTCGGCGGGCGGCGCGCGCGGCGTCGGCGACCAGGCCGCGCACTTGGCCGGAGCCAGATGGGCGTCGACCTTGGCGCCCAGCTCCGCTGCGGAGCGAATGAACGCTGCCAGCTCTTCCACCGGGCCGATGACCGACACGTCGTCGTGCAGACCGAGCACAGTGCAGCGCCGGGGGCGCGCCGCGAGGGCCACAACGGCGGGGTGCATCGCGAGCGCGTGGATGAGCGGTCCGAACACGTCGCCCCGCTGGGTGCCGCGCTCGACCCGCCACAACAGCCGTGCCGGTAGCCCCCCGTCCCCGTCGTCCACCCCCCAGCCGTACACAGGCCGCAGCATACCGAAGTAGATGCACCGCAGGTACGGCACCAGCTCCGGGAAGGCCGCAGCCGCCACTGCCAACGCCACCTGAATGGAGATCTTGTTGATGGCGTTCTTAAAATCCAGCTGCAGCACCCCCCAGGTGGGCTCCAGAGCCAGCCGCGCATCCGCCTCGTGCACGAGGTCCTCGCAGGCGCCGGACACACCGACCGCCCGCTGCAGCGGCATAAAGTAGCGCCACGCGTCGGGCAGCACCTCCGGCATCAGCGCCTTGCCGACCAGCTTGCGGACGGTCTCCGGCATGCCAATCGGCTGCAGGCCAGGCACGTCCGCCGCGTCGACCCCGCCTGGCTTGACCAGCAACAGGAGGTTGGCCGCACCGAGTGCGCGCCGGGCCACTAGCTGCACCTGGTCGACGCCGTCGGCTGACGACAGCCGCAGGACGACGCGCACGAGGGCGTCGCGACCGGCCGACGTCAGGGCCCGAAGATGCTCCATCCTGATCCCTGCCGGGCCGGGCGCCTTGCCCCGTGCCGCCGACCGAATGGTGGCGACCACTGATTGCGCCGCAAGCCGTCGCGGCACAGTCCCGGCACGCACCGCCCCGAACGCCTTGGCCGCCTCCAGCTCGGCGGGGAAGGCGGCGGCCAGCGAGTCGGCTGTCGCAAGCTCGGGTTTGGCCGCGGGGAAGAGGGTGCCCGTCTTGGCGCGCACCTCGTCGGTCCCCGCGGCCACGGGCTGCCCGGTGAGCGTCGGCACGCACCCCCGCAGCTGCCCGTGGGCGAGGCGACGCAGCGCCCGGCGCTGCCGCTTGGTGGGGCGCGGCCCCCCCCCCGCCACCGCCCCCCCCGCCGCCGCCACGTCGGCCGCCCCGGCGTCGTGCGCGGTAGCACGACCACCCGGCGGCTGGCGCCACACCCCCGCGTCCCGATCCGCGAGCGCATCAGCAAAGCGGCCGTCGAGGAGGAAGTCGAGGCGCGCCGCCCGCGAGAGAGGCTTGGGGCCTGGGGCGCGCCCGACGCCCCGAGCGGGGACGTGGAAAAGCACGGAGGGAAGGAGAATGAGCCAGAACCAGGCGTGGGCGTGCTCTGGCGCGCGGAGCACCCACCGGAACAAGTCCGCGCCCAGCGTGCCCCATCCCTCCGCAAACACACGCGCCACAGTACCCAGCGTCCGTGCGCACGACGCCACGAGCGGCGCCCAGTTGGCCTCCGCCGGCGCGGTTTCCTGTAGGAACTCGCCGCGCCGGCGGGCCCACTTCCCGTTGTCCGCCGTGAAGAGAGGCGGCGGTGGAGCATCGGGGTCCACTGGTGGCGAGGAGGCAGGCTACGGAGACGTCGGCGGCGGTGGCAACGTAGACGACGGCAACGGTGTGGACGGCGGTTTCGGGGTACGCGACGGCGAGGACGGAGGTGGCGGCGAGGTGCCGCCGGCCAGGGCAGTCCCCGCGGCCGGTGCGGTCGTCACGTCCGCCGGCGCGCCGGACGCCGAGGGCGGTGGGGCCGGCGGCGGCGGCGGCGCGGCAGCGGCCACCGGCACGGCGTCGCCCGCCTTGCACTTGCGCACGTGCACGGCGAGCGGTGACGAGCCGGAGCGGGGCTTTTGGGCCCGGTATGGCTGCCTGCACCGCGGGCACGGCGCGAGCTTCATCTCCCGCACCGTCGCGGCGGGCACCTCGGAGAAGAGGTGGGACCGCGCGAGATGCAGCGCCAGCGGCGCCTTGTCGGCCGCTTTCTTCACGCGGCGGGCGCACTCGGCCACCGGGCACGCAGTCGGCACGTTGCCGGCCGCGTACTCGGCGGCCAGCACCGGCGGCGCCGCGCACCGCGCCACGTAGGCGGAGAACGGCTGCCGCCCCGCGGCCGTCTTGAAGAGGGTGTACAGGCCCGCACAGGTCGGGCACGTGCCGAGGCGGTGCGCCGTCAGCACCGCTGCCGGCACTTCGGTGCCCGAGTGCACGCGGCGGAGGTGCTCCTCCACCGTCGCGCCGACGTGCACCACCCCGCAGGCGACGATGGGGCAGAGCAGAGTCCTAACCTCCCCCTCGACCACGGCGTCCCCGTCACCCGCAAGGGGCTGCACAGCGGCCGCAGCCGCCGCAACACCCCTAGCCGGCGCTCCCGCAGCGGCCGAGGTCGCCGCCATCGGTGCACCGGTCACGGGTGCACCGGTCGTTGGCGCCGAGGAGGTTGGGTCGGGTGAGCCCCCGCTCCCCCCTGCCGCCCCGGCGACACCCCCTCTAATCATTGGCGGGGGCGTCGCTGACGGTGTTGGGGGCGGTGCCGACGTCGGGCGCTGCTGCCGCGGTTGGCACCGCGGCGCCAGCCGGCGGGACCGGCGACAACGGTGCGGGCGGCGTCGCCGCCGGGTCAACCGTGGCCGCCCGGGCGGGGGGGCAAGGTCCATGCATGTGCCCCCCCCCCCGCGTTACCCACTCCGTCCCGCGCCGCGCTCGGCCTA
>ENA-ORXT01005245-ORXT01005245.1-marine-metagenome-genome-assembly--contig:-NODE-5245-length-12810-cov-4.105395_pt1 | contig 12810 bp, 12 predicted proteins | sample MGYA00237868_ERZ511482 | MGnify/ENA metagenome assembly ERZ511482 | reverse complement strand
CGTGGTCAAAAACACTGAGGGTGAGCCTATCGAAGGCGCAACATTAGATATCTGGCAGACAGCGCCTAACGGGCTCTATTCTAGCCAAGACCCTGATCAGGAAACCTACTCATTTCATGGCATTCAGACAACAGGCGCAGACGGACGTTACGGCTTTACTTCAGTGAAGCCTGTGGAATATACCGTGCCAACTGACGGGCCAGTTGGTGACATTCTTAATGCGTGTGGCCGTCACCCTTGGCGTCCATCGCACCTGCACTTCATTATAAAAGCGGAAGGCTATCGTAACTTAGTGACGGAAGTATTCCCTGCGGATGACCCTTATCTTGACCAAGACACCGTGTTTGGCGTGCGTGAAGACTTAGTGATGAGTTATCAAAATATGCCTGCGGGGTCTTTTCCTGAAGGTTTTGTTTTATCTGGGAGTGTTGATGAGGCTTTCCTCAAGGTAGATTTTGATCTGACGCTTGTTAAAGAGTGATGGGGAATTTGAGTGGCGATTTGGAAGAGAAAAGTGCCAAATTGACTAAATTTCGTGAATAGTTAAGCAAAGGCGAATTAGGGGAAGGGGTTTCTATCAGTGACTACAAGGCTCAGTTTGCTGAGAAGCGCAGCGAGTATCTATCGCAACAAGGTGTTAGCGAATAATGCAGCGCTAGGCTGCAACTCTAATCCTACACTTCATACCTCAAGATATCGCTCTAAGCGCGACCTCACTCACTTGCCATCTCTAACACCATGGCGATCAAAGACGAGTCTAAATAAACTCGGCTATTAGCGATCTTCTCGATACGAGGTTTAACTGCCGAGATCAGCCCGACTTGCTTAGCATTTAGCAGCACACCCAGCGAGCCAATGGTGCTGATATGATTGATTTTAGCGACTTTACGTCCACGTTTATCATCGATCAGCAGTTTATCCGCTGATTTCTGCTTATACAGAACCATCGCCTCACTCTCGCCTGCATCCGCATAAGCATCAAGATAGACAAAGTGGCTCATATCAACAGGACATACTTTGTCCTTTAGGTAATTAGCCAATGCTTCAGATTCCGGTTTTCCAGGCTTAATACATTCGTCGTAAACCGCCTGAGGCACCAGCACCTCTTTAAAAATCTGGTCAAGCAAACCCAAGCTATCGCAAACCGATAAAGCCACCAGAGCAGAACTGTCAGCAATTAGAATCACTGAAGCTCCATCCCAGCCAGCTCTTCTAGCAGCTCGTCCTTACTGATGTCTATGACGGGGATTTGCTCTTGTTTGCACGCACTCATAAAGTCATACATATCCAGACCAGCAACCTCAGCAGCTTTCGACAAGCTAACCTCTGATGCCTTAAAAAGGCGCAGTGCATATGACAGTCGTAGCTCTTCGACAATTTGCCGATGGCCACGTAACTGAGTGAAATCATTCGGAAGATCAATCGCTACTTGCATACAGTCTCCTTAACGCTATATGTACGATATTGCTTGATACTATAAACACTATACTGCATTTATCTGATGATGTTTATCTTCGTAGGCTTCGGCCAAGTTAATCAATATATCTAACCTGTCACCGTCAGCGGTGCCCTTTTCAGCTCCCCAGAGCGTTTCAATTTCCGCCAGCGCTTGATTATAATCATCTTCATTTTTTACGGGTTGAACATCCATCACATCACTCCACATAAGACAATATTGTAACAATAATCTAAAATAAATCGATTTTTATTACAATATTTACTATCATGACCATATGGAAGCACTATCAACACTCACCCGCCAAGTCATACCCCACTCAACCTTAACTAGCTTGTTGAGCGACTATGCGCGTCCAAACGATAAAATCAACCGCATGAGCCATCAAGGTGAACTAATCGCATTAAAGAAAGGACTCTACGGGCTGACAGACACCCGCTCCCCCTCTAAAGAATTAATAGCCAATCACTTATCAGGCCCAAGCTATGTTTCGCGCCAATGGGCATTGGCCTACTACGGCTTTATGACCGAGCAGGTCACTGAAGTAACTTCAATGTGCATTGGTCGCTCCCAACAATTTGAAAACGCTTTAGGCCGCTTTAGCTATCATGCGATACCAGCACATTATTATTCGCTGGGTCTATGCTCTGAGCAGCAGCAAGACAGTGCTTTTATCATCGCAACGCGAGAAAAAGCATTGTGTGACTTGCTCATAAGCACTCGCTATCTTCGCCTGCAATCCAAATCAGCAGTATTACGGTACTTATTGGAAGATTTACGATTGGATGAAGATGATCTGTTAACACTTGATACCCAAGCAATCGCAACATTTGTCGAAGCGAACTACAAAACGAACTTGCTAACACAACTAGTCAGCGCACTTGAGGTGCTACATGATTGAGTCAATGTTAAAACGTTATGAGACGCCTGACGCAGATGCTTACTATCAAGCCTTACGTGAGGTCATGCAGGAAGTTGCGTTAGCCGGTTTGTATCGTGGTGGTTTTTTTAGTAAAGCGGCATTTTACGGTGGTACGGCACTTCGCATATTTCACGGCTTAGATCGTTTTTCTGAAGACCTCGATTTTTCTTTGCTGGCAAAAGATCCTGAGTTTTCACTAGAACCCTACTTTGAAGCGATCAATAAAGAGTTTCACGCGCTTGGGATTGCTGTCGATGTTAAAGCGAAGAAAAAGACCAATAAATCCGCAATTGAATCAGCCTTTCTGAAAAGCGATACACGTGTCCACGAGTTACAAATACAAGGTATGTATCAACAATCTTGGAACATCAATCGCCCAATAAAGATTAAGTTTGAAGTCGATACGCAACCACCGCTGGGTTTCATCACTGAAGAAAAGCTAATGCTCCAACCATTTTCTTTCTACGTGAAGTGCTTTTCGATCGGTGATCTGCATGCAGGCAAGCTGCATGCTCTATTGTATCATTCTAGGAAAAACCGTGTAAAAGGCCATGATTGGTACGATTTTGAGTGGTATGTACGACATCGGCACCCTGTACATCTAGCGCATTTTTTGGTTCGGGCACAAGAAAGCGGTCAACTAGAACCATTTATTTCTATTGATCTGGATGCGATTAAAGCATTACTACATGAGCGCATTGAACAGGTTAATTTTGAACAGGCGAAAGCGGATGTGATGCCGTTTATTAAGGATGCGGGAAGCCTTGAACTTTGGTCTACCCGTTACTTTCATGACCTCACTGAGCAATTGCTTGGAGTTTAGGAGATATTGACTCATTCTAACCAGATTGGCATTACTCAAGCAGTCGCTATAAAATCAAACTAAGAACTGAACGCTGGTAACACACGCATGCAAAAAACTGACACACACTGGCGCATCCCCCCAAACCAGCCAAAAGCACTGATGCTAGCCAAGCGTCAGCTTTCAGAGTTGGTTTACGATGCGGTTAATCTAGAAGGGATCAATTTCACGCTGCCAGAAGTCCAAACCCTACTAGATGGCGTAACTGTGGGCGGAAGAAAGCTATCGGATCAGCAGATCACACTGAACCAAGCCGCCGCATGGCGCTTACTGTTTGAACTGGTGGAACAGAACCAGTTTGAGGTATCTGAAGCAGTAGAATGGGGGGAGTTTCGCACAGGGGGCGTGTTGATTGCGGGTACCAATTACTTACCTCCATCAGTTGAAGCGTTACCAAAACTCTTTGCTAATATGGTTAGCGATATGCAGCAGTATGATGATGTTTATGACCAAGCCATTCACTTGTTTCTCACCATGGCTCGCAGTCAGTTTTTCTATGATGTAAACAAGCGCATGGGCCGCTTTATGATGAATGGCCACCTATTAAGCGAAGGCTACCCGGTGATTAATTTACCCGCCTCAAAACAGCAACAGTTTAATGAAAACATGTTGCGTTTCTATAACTCAGATGATCAAACAGAAATGAATCTATTTATGCGCGAATGTATGGATGAGCGTGTGGTTAGCATCATGCGGGAATAAGAAACATGAACTCGTTAGATGCAGATGTTGCGATAATTGGCGCAGGCCCCGTAGGCACCCTACTAGCAATTTTGCTAGGCAAACAAGGCAAGCGTGTCACGCTAATCGAGCGCTGGAAGACGATTTATGATCGCCCCCGTGCGGTCACCATGGACCACGAAGTCGCTCGTGTTTTGGCGACGCTTGGTATTGATTGTGACAATGACCCTGCGTTTGAATACCACGAAGAACTCTATTACTGGAAAAGCGCCGACCTAGAACCAATAGAACTTGTGGATTGGAAAAGCGTGGCTTCTTCTGGCTGGCGCGTCACTTACTGGTTTAATCAACCTGAACTAGAAACGCGCTTGTTAGGCATTGCAGCTGACATCCCCACAGTGCAAATCATTCGTGGCTGGCAAGCCACCTCCCTTAATGAACACGCTGACGGCGTGATTGTTGGCATACAGGAAACTGCGGAACTTGTTGGTGAGAAAGGCAAGCAGAAAAGCTTACAGGCCAGCTACGTTGTCGGTTGCGATGGTGCAAACAGCTTTGTCCGAGAAGCGCTAGGCATTAAAAACGTCGACAAAGGTTACTTCTTTGATTGGTTGATCCTCGATATGGTGCCTCAATCTGAATACACCTGCTCACCCAATCAATGGCAGCTCTGTGACCCTAAACGCCCCACCACTATCGTACCCGGTGGGCCAGGACGCAGGCGTTGGGAGTTTATGGTACTACCGGAAGAGTCATCAGACGCCATGGCAAAACCGGCACGTGCTTGGGAGCTATTGGAGCCTTGGGGACTCACACCGGATAACGCCGAATTAGAGCGCAGCGCAGTTTACCGTTTTCAAGCGCGCTGGGCTGAACAGTGGCGAGTGGGCCGCTGCATGATTGCAGGCGATGCCGCCCATCTTATGCCGCCATTCGCGGGCGCAGGTATGTGCACTGGCTTAAGGGATGCTGTGGGCCTTGGCTGGCGACTAAACGCGGTGCTTGAAGGCAAAATGTGCGATGCTGTGATCGACAGTTACGTTAGCGAACGCATCCATCACGCCAAGTATTTTGTCGATTTTAGCCAACAGCTTGGGGACATCATTTGTATCTCGGACCCTGAAGAGGCGGCGAAACGTGATCGCTCGATGAAAGCAGCCCTTGCAGCGCGGGATTATCAACCCATTAAAACCGATCTTGTGCCGCTAGGATCAGGTGTATGGTGTGAAGGTAACCCAGCTGCCGGTGAGTTATCAACACAAGGCATTGTAGAAGTTTCAGGCAGGCAAGATCGTTTTGATCAGATTGTTGGGCAGGGCTGGATGGTGATTGGCTTTAACGCCGACCCTTCGGCTGCACTTAACGATCAACAGCTTGAAGTGTTAGGCTATTTAGAGGGCAGAACGGTCAATATCGGCTCTTCTGGCAATGATAGTGACCCGATAGATGCCCCTGTTTGTGATGCCATAGATATCAATGGCACCTATGAACAATGGCTCACTGCAATGGATGTGACCTATTTTATTTTGCGACCGGATTTTTATGTGGCTGCGACGGCTAAATCCGCTGAAGACTTAAGGCAGCGTTTTGATCAAATTATTGAAAAATTGCATGTGAACACTTAACCGTTGCCTAACCACCATGAGTGGATAAAAATAAACCGATCAGGAGGGACTTCATGCCAAATAAACAACCGAATATCGTACTCGTGTTCAGCGACAACTTAGGCTTTGGTGAACTAGGCGTTTACGGAGGTGGCCAGTTACGCGGCGCACCTACACCACGTCTCGATGCACTAGCAGCGCAAGGCATGCGCCTGCTCAATATGAACATGGAAAGCCAATGTACGCCATCGCGCTCTGCCTTAATGACGGGGCGGTTTCCGCTGCGCTCGGGCACCTGTCGAATTACGCAACCCCATGAATCTGGTGGCTTAGTTCGCTGGGAGCAAACCTTGGCTCAAGTGTTATCCGAGGCAGGCTATGCAACGGGTCACTTTGGAAAATGGCATCTAGGCAATCGGCCTGGGCGCTACCCCAGCGACCGAGGGTTTGATGAGTGGTGGGGTATCGACGAAACCCATGACACGGCGCTTTGGGCTGACTCGCCGGGGTTTGACCCAGAACATGCTGAGCAAACGTGGCTAATGCAAGGTAAAGCAGGCGAGGAGACCGAGCGTTTGCAGGTTTATGGTCGTGCCGAACGGCAAACATTTGATGCTGAATGTTTTGCCAAGTCCACCGACTTTATTAAAAAGCACGCTCACCAAAAACCATTCTTTTGCTACATGCCAATCGCTTTCCCACATTTTCCGATCATTCCTCATGAAACGTTTAAAGGCACGACTGGCAATGGTGACTTCGCAGACGGACTGGTCGAGCTGGATACACGCGTTGGGCATTTACTCGATGAACTTGATGCGCTAGGCCTAACCGATGACACGCTGTTTATTTTCACCAGTGACAATGGCGTGGAAGAGACCTTGCCCACCAGAGGCTGGACGGGCCCATGGGGAGGCTCCTACTTCACCGCGATGGAAGGTTGTTTACGCGTGCCCTTTATTGCGCGCTGGCCAAATCATATTCCAGCCGGTGCGGTGAATAATGAAATGGTTCATGCCGTTGACCTGTTTACGACACTGAGTGGCATTGCGGGGGCTCAAATCCCAGATGACCGCCCTATCGATGGTATCGATATGAGTGAATTTCTGACGGGGGACAGTGAACAATCGGGTCGGGAAGGGTTTCCTGTTTATGTTGGCGAAAACCTGCACGCGGCAAAATGGCGTAATTGGAAACTGCACTTTATCTGGCAGGAGTACATGTTTGACCCACCGCAGAAACTGCCTATTCCACGCCTGCACAACCTGTTGGAAGACCCTCGTGAGCGTCATAATGTGTTTTTACCGAGCAACACATGGGTCAAGGTACCTGTCGGGAAAATGCTGAATAAATGGCATAAGAGCCTTGGACAATACCCACCGATTGCCGCTGGAACTCCTGACCCTTATGAACCAGATGAAAAATGAGAATCAAATGAATGCCTTTTTGTTGAATAGCCGACATAAGATGGGCGGTATGTATTCAGTATTTTAATATGCTAGGATGTTCTATCGACGCTTTATAACAAACGCAATACACAGCATGTTAGAACGCTCGAATTACTTACCAATGGAGGAAGTTGCATGAAATTCATCAATACTATGGTGTCTCTTGGCATCGCTGCGGCACTAGCGGCAGGCACCGTCCAAGCTGAGATAAAAAACCTAACGGCTGAAACAGCATCACCCGGTGGATCTATCCACCTTTCCATGGTCCACCTAGGCGAAGTCGCCGCTGAGATGGGTGTTGCAAACATTCAAGTATCTGACGGTCAAACACTGACTAACTCGATTCAGAATGTTGCTGAAGGTAAAACTGACATCTCTGGTACACCTTACATTTTGCCATTCTTACTCTCTAAAGGTCGTGGCCCTTATTCTAAGCTAGGTGCTGAAAAAGGCGCTGAGCTAGCAAGTAACTTACGTGCGCTATACCCCGTTACTTTGGGTGTTTTTGCACTGTACGCTTTTGACTCAAAAGGCGTTAAAGGCTGGGATGATCTTAAAGACAAGACTATCTATAATGGCCCACCAAGAGGCGGCGCACTCACTAACGCACGCTCTCTTATTCAATTGACTGCAGGGTTGAAAGAAGGCAAAGGCTATAAAGGCGTTCAAGCCAACTGGGGACAAGCCATTAAAACGATTACTGACGGCTCTGCTGATGCGGTCGTTTTGCCGATCCTTTTCCCAGACAGCCGAATCACACAATCACTCGCTTCAGGTAAAATGACGGTTTGGTCTATCCCAAAAGACAAATGGGAATCTGAAGGCCTTCAGAAATACCTAAGAGCACCCGGCTCAGCACCATTCGAATTAGCGGTTGCTGACGCTAAATTAGGCGAAGGCGCTACATTAGTCTCTGAAGACGATACTTTCCGTGGATTAGCGACTATCGGTGGTGACATTGTAAACAAGAGCATGCCTTTTGAACTGGCTAAAGCACTGACTAAAGCTCACATCGACACGCTAGACCGCCTGAAGAAAAAAGCACCCTTTGCGATGCATGCAGGTTACGGTGTTGTGGACATTGTTAAATCAGGAATGTGTGGTGCAAACCCGATCAAATATCATGCAGGTGCCACTGCGGCATGGGAAGAAGCGGGCTATAAGATCGATGACTGTGCCAAAGCTAAGTAAAGCAAAAAGACTCCGGCGATGATCTAACAATCGTTAAATCATCGTGTTAAAAACGACAGCCTTTCCAGAACTTAGCACTCCTCTGGAAAGGCTTTCGCTATTTAAAACTCTCAAACATCCGGGCTTACCATGTCAAATGAAGCATCAGCGCCAGAAGCGCGAGCAGACCTTGGTCTACGAATCGTTTATTGGCTAGCATTGGCACTCGTCATTGTTGGAATGTTAAACGCAATGCCCGGCATACCAGGGATTGATGATGCCTTTTCTGGCTTTATGGGCTTCAAAGACTTCACCATCCGAAAGTACCCCTACGAATATTTTTACCCCATAGCCTTTGCCACAATGATGATAATCGTCGCGTTGAAGCATTCGCTATGGCGGGACTTAGCGAACAGCACACCGCTACGTCGAAAGCTCGGCTTAATGATGGATGTCGCCCTCGTTATTGCAGCCGTCGCTATATCTTTAACCTACGTCATTGAAATAGAAGCGGTCTGTTTAGTAGACCAAATTACAGGACAACGCGCCGAGCTAATCGCCAAAAGCTTGGCGGAAGAAATCCAGTTTGCCGAAGACTTTGGCTTACCCATCCCCGACTCCGTTGACGACCCACAGTGCATCAACACAACCAGCGTATGGTTGACGGCAATCATTGGCCTATCAGTGATGGTGTTCCTTGCCTACAACGTCAAGGTCTGGGGCTTACCCCTTGTTATCGTTGCTATCGCTATCGCAGCTTATACAGTGATTACTGTGATGGTTTGGTACTTCCACGGTCCTGACGACATCAACAAATACCTGATGACAAAACTGGGTGGTGAGCCTAGATTATTGTCAGACGGCAGGCCACGCTTACATGACGCCTTAGTTAATAACGCCTCAGGTCTATTGGGCCGGTTCCTAGATATCATTCTTAATACGGTGTTCCCTTACATCGTTTTGGGTGGCTTGTTTGGCGCTTCAGCGGGCGGACGTTCGTTGATAAAGCTGGCGTTCCTTTGGACCAGAAAACTACGCGGCGGCCCTGCTCACGCAGCTATCGTTTCATCCGCTTTGTTTGGAACCATCTCAGGCGGGCCCGTGGTTAACGTGCTATCAACCGGTGTGTTAACCATACCGATGATGATTAAGCGCGGCTTCTCAAAAACCTTTGCAGGCGGCATGGAAGCAGCGGCCTCCTCAGGCGGATCGATCATGCCACCGGTTATGGGGGTTGCTGCCTTTGTATTAGCTGCGCTCACCGCCGTGCCCTACCGTGAAGTGATTATTGCTGCCGTAATACCGGCAATCGCCTATTTCTTCTGTATGTTTTTGTCAGCAGTGTTCCAGTCTCGCAAACAAGGCATCGAGGCGATCGGAGAGATCACTGAAGATATGATTTTGTCGCGTGCCGATAAAATCAATTTGGTCATGATTTTTGGCCCAATACTACTCATTCTATTTTTCCTACTCACCCCTAAAGAAGCGATTGGTTGCGGCTTTATTGCCTCGATGTTTAGTGTTGTACCAACGATAACAAACGGTTCATGCCTCGCCACTGATTTACCTTGGTTCTTACAGATTGTGCAAAACTCTGCGGGCGATGCGGGCAGTGCCGGTTGGTGGGCCGTTATATTGCTCTGCTTCTTACTGTTTCTAGATAAAGACATGCGTAAGCATCCGAAGCGCTTGTTCGATGCGCTTTCTGGTTCTGGCATCCTTATCTCAACGCTATACCTAATGTTCCTAGCCGTTTCGATTATCGACTTCTGCTTGAACTTCACCGGTCTGTCAGACTTTATTGCGCTGGACATACTGGGCTGGTTGAAATCACTTGATTTAGCAGGCAGCGGCTCTGGCATGTTCCAGTTTATTGCGCTGCTAACCACCATGTTTTTAGCTGTGCTGCTCGGCATGGGAATGCCCGCGGTACCGGCTTACATCAACGTAGCGCTGTTAATGGGACCGATGCTAGCAGGCCTTGGGCTTTCTATCTTTACAGCCCACATGTTCATCTTCTACTTCGCCGTCGCCTCTGCTATCACACCGCCGGTTGCGATAGCCGCGTTTACGGCCGCCACCATTACCAAAGCCGAACCAATGGCCACTGCATTCTCTGCGGTCAGGTCAGGTATCGTGATGTTTATCATTCCTTTTGTCTTCGCGATCTATCCTGAGTTACTGCTGATAGACGCTGCTGTGCTTGATCCTACATCGCCACCTTCAGCGGCTATATACTTACCAGGCTATGACGGACAACTGCATCTTGGTGCGCTTTCGTGGTTACTACTAAGACTGATGGGAGCGTTGTATCTGATAGCTAGCGCACTCGCTGGTTTTGACCGTAAATCCTTATCTCGCGGAGAGATCTTCTTACGCTTAGCGCTGGCTATTTTAGTGTTATTCAAACCAGCTGAATTTAATATTCCAGCCGCAGCGGCTATCGTTGCTTTGTTGGTTTTCCACTTCATCAAAAACAAGGAAGTTATCCCCGCGACTACTGCGGTGAATAAGGAGCAATTGTCGTAATGAATGCTTTGTTTATCATGGCCGATCAGCTGCGTTGGGATTACCTCAGCTGTTACGGCGCCACGCATATGCACACGCCAAACTTAAACTGGTTGGCTTCACAAGGCATGCAGTTCAACCGCGCCTATGTGCAATCGCCAATCTGTGGCCCTAGCCGGATGAGTTATTACACCGGCCGCTACATGCGCAGCCATGGCGCTACCTGGAATGGTTTTCCATTGAGAGTGGGAGAGCCTACTCTAGGAGATCACTTGCGTGAACTTGGAGTGAAATGCTCTCTGATTGGCAAGACGCACATGGTGCCGGATGTCGAAGGCATGAAGCGACTCGGCATCGAACCTGACAGTGAAATTGGTAGCTTAGTTAGCCAATGTGGCTTTGATGTCGTTGTTCGAGACGATGGCACCAACCCAACTATATATCCGCATCGACACGCTGAAGACTACGATCAGTATTTACGTGATCACGGCATGGACGGTGAGAACCCTTGGGAAGAGTGGGCAAACACTGCAACAGGACCCAATGGTGAAATGCTGTCGGGATGGATGCTAGACAATGCACCCTATCCTGCCCGCGTACCCAAAGAACATTCTGAGACCGCTTGGTTAACGACTCGCGGTATTGAATACATTGATGCGCAGGGCGATGAGCCTTGGCTCTGTCATCTTAGCTACATAAAGCCACACTGGCCTTACTTAGCCCCTGAGCCATATAACGATATGTATTCTGCTAGGGATCTGCCACCGGTGAATCGGTCGGATGCAGAGCGCGAAACTGATCACCCACTGATGCAAGCGTGGATGAATATGCGAGTGAGTAAAAGCTTTTCGCGCGATGAAGTGCGCGACATCGTTGCACCGGTTTACATGGGCTTGATAAAAGAGCTGGATGACCAACTCGGTCGGCTATTTGATCACCTTAGAAAGACTGGGCGAATGGATGACACCATGATCGTGTTTTGCGCAGATCACGGTGACAATATGGGTGATCACTGGATGGGCGAGAAAGACCTGTTCCACGATAGCTCCGCACGAGTGCCATTTATAGTTTATGACCCACGTGACTCTGCTATTAAAACTAGGGGCAGAAAGTCTGAAGCGTTGGTAGAAAGTATTGATTTAGCTCCAACTTTTTTGGAGTTTTTTGGTGGCGTAAACAAGCCGCATATTCTTGAAGGGCGTTCGCTTGATCCGCTACTTAGGGGTGAAGATGTTGATTGGCGCGACTATTGTGTGTCGGAGTACGACTACTCAACACGTGATGCAAGAGGTGCCTTGGGCATCGATCAAAAAGATGCACGCTTAGCGATGATTTTTGATGGGCGTTGGAAGTACATCCATGTGGAAACCATGCGGCCTGTTTTGTTTGATCTTGAGAGTGACCCTAATGAGCTGGTTGATTTGGGAAATGATCCTGCTTTTGCTGAACATATTGAGCGGTTAAGAGAGATGCATTTTGAGTGGACGCGGCAGCATCATAATCGTATTACGAGGAGTACTGAGGCGGTTGATAGGATGCTGGAGCGCAAGGAGCCTCCAGGTATATTGATTGGGTATGCGGATAAGGAGGAGCTTGAGCCTTCTGGGCGGGCGTTGCCACCGCATGTGACGCGCTAGCGTTACACCGGATGCAGTGACCTTAACGCTATCTCTGGCTCAGCAGAGACAATTTGAAGTAACGCAGCCGCAGGCCCCGTTGGATTTCGGCGACGTTGCTCCCAGTTTTGTAGCGTGCGAGTGCTGATCTGTATCATCTGTGCAAATTCACGCTGAGACAAGCCCGTCTTAGCACGTATCGCCTTCACGTCGATTGGCGTTACAGTGAAACGGCGGGATGCTTGCAGTTCTCCAGCCCTAATGGACTTGGCTTCTCTCAAGCTTTGCTTCAAATCATCAAATAGTGTTTTTTCCATGGTCATAACTCCTTAACCAATTCACGCAAAATTTTTGTTTCTTCGCTGCTAAGCGTGTCTTTTTTTGACTTTGGATAGGCCAACAACATGTAGATCTGATGATCCTCTGTAAGCCAGTAATAAATTATTCGGATACCACCGCTTTTGCCCCTGTCCTGCGCTGAAAATCGCACTTTCCGAATACCCCCACCTTGCTTGATCAAAGCGCCTTTTTCTGGGTCTTCCATTA
>ENA-ORXT01005244-ORXT01005244.1-marine-metagenome-genome-assembly--contig:-NODE-5244-length-12810-cov-5.515275_pt1 | contig 12810 bp, 13 predicted proteins | sample MGYA00237868_ERZ511482 | MGnify/ENA metagenome assembly ERZ511482 | reverse complement strand
TCCACGGGCAGGGCGGTCGGTGCGTGAGTCGAGGTCATGACGGTGGGCTCTCAGGCGGCCAGGAGTGAACAGAATACTAACAAAGTGTTCACTCAGGTTCTGACGCTAGCGGCAAGCGAGCCGCCATGCTGTACAGATTGCTCGAAAGCGTCAAAGCTCAACGACCTGGGTCCAGTCCGGAGGCCTACCTGCGTGAGTTGATCATCCGGATCGCCTATCACCCAGGCAATCGGGTCGATGAGCTGCTGCCATGGCGGCTGTCGTCTGTGAGCGTGGCTGCCGGCAAAAGTCCGTTTCTTTGAGGCTACCCGTTCTGCTCCTCCCGCCTCAAGACCTGCTCCCGAGCTTGCTGCTCCGCGTGGGTTCTGGTCCCGGCTGTTCGGCTGAGCAAACCCTACGCCAGGACCGAACATAGACCGTCCGAGCAATGCCGAATCGAGAACGATCAATCGGCGTGATCGCCTGCCGGGAACCAGGAGGTGTCCGGCAGATCGGTTCGCGCCTCGTGCGCCGCTTCGCTACACGCTCGGTCCGGGTCCAACAGATGAACGGTCCTCTCGCCGCGGCGCAGGATGCCATCTGCCTCGAGCCCCACCATGACCTTGCTCACCGAAACGTTGGTCAGACCGATGTAGCCTCCGATCTCGGCCTGACTGAGCGGCATGTCCAGCGTGTCGGTCGGTACGGTTCGACCCTGGTTCAGTCGATCGCGGATCTCGAGCAGGAACCTCAGCACGCGAAACCGCGCGTCCACTCGAGCGGCTGTTCGGGTCCGCTCGACCAGACGACCCTGATCGAGCGCGGACAGGGTCAGGAGCACCGCGGTCAGTCGGGGAGCCCTCGACACGATCCTGCCGACGGTGTCCCGGGGGAACTCCACCAGCTCGACCTCGGTGCAGCTGACCAGCCGGCCCAGGGGCTGAGCACAGCCGAGTTCGATCAGGCCGGAAAGATCGCCGGGTAGCAGGACCTGTCCGATGTAGCGTTGTCCATCCGACAAATCCATCTCCCGGCGTAGCCATCCGGACACGACCAGGGAGAGTGGATGCATCACGCTGCTGCCGTTGAGCAGGTCGGTGGCAGCCGGCAATCGATATCGACGCAGTTCCAGGCTTTCGAGAAATTCCCGTTCGGTTCTGCCGAGCGCCAGATGTCGCTCGAATCGACTCACCAGATGGTCGGTACCCGATCCTGACGATGCGTCCGAACCGCAGGCAAGACCGAACGTCTTGCGAGTACGTGATGAACTGCGCTCTCGCGCTCCATCAAGCATCGCCGTGTTGCTCGGCAATCGTCCCGATCCGTTCGAGGGCCGTGCGCGTCGACACCGGCCTGTCGAGGCACATGACCGCCGTCGGACAGATGCCGAGCCCGCCATGGCAGGTCTGCGTATCGTCTCGGATCTGCGCGAACGTCTCGAAGGCCTGCACAAGCTCCACCTTGCTCATCCCACACTCATCAACGCGTACGGCTGCACGGCGCTCAGCAGCGATCGCATTCGGACAGCTCGGCGGCCATCTGCAGTGCCAGTGGCTGGATCTCGTGCTGCATCTTGATGTCCCGGGGAAGGCAGGCGATCCGTGGACTGTCCATGTTTCCCGATCTGCCGAGGGACCCCTCGTAGACTCTATCCGGCGACGGAGCCTCTTCGGCGATCCGTCAGGGCTTGCCACCGAGCCGAGCCTGCGCGAACTGATCGAACCGATATCGGGAACGTCGACGAACGAAGACATGTTCGACAAACCGGCAGGACCGTCGTGGCCACGATCGAAGGAACGCCTCGATCGACATCGGTTCGGCCCGACGACTCGAGAGGCGCAAACGCGATCCCGGTACGTCCCTCGACTTCGTCGACCCATCCTCGGCAACGCTGCACGCCAGCTCGGTACGCTGCACGCCGCCGCCCTCGGTCTCGCCCATGCGTGTAGGGTTCTTCGCTCGCCTGGCGGTGGCACCGCACCCGTGGGCCGATCGGATCGGGTGTGCCCGCAACGCAGGAGCCCTTCATGAACCATCCGCCTACCGACGGTGAACCGGTCAAACTCGAACGCTGTTCCTCGAGACCGGGATGACTGTCCTCTTGATGCTCCTGGGCGTGGCGGTGATCCTGTTCACGCTCGTCGATGTCTTCAAGACCGTGTTCATGATCGGTGGGGGCGCGGGACCGCAGAGCAGCTTTCTCGCCGATCGGCTCTGGCGGCTCGCACTGCGCGCCCATGTTCGCGACAGTGAACGCTCCCATTCGACGATGCGCTCGGCAGGTCCGCTGATCCTGCTGATGATCCTGATGGCCTGGACGCTCGAACTGGTGCTGGGCTGGGCGCTGGTCTTCCCGGCCGAAGCGTTCGAGGAGCCGGCGTCGCTGACGTTCGCCGACCGGCTGCTGTTCGCCACGACCGCCGTCATCGGTCGAGCGGGCAACGCGCCGGCGTTGGCCGTGGACGGCGACGGTTGGGAGATCTTGCACTCGCTGGCCGGACTCACCGGCGTGTTCATCCTCTCGGTCGGCATCGCCTACGTGCTGCCGATCCTGGGCGCGGTGGCTCACAAGCGCTCGATCGCCGCGAAGATCCACACCCTCGGTGATGACGTCGCCGACATGCTCGAACTCGGCCGGACTCCCGACGGCAGTTCGTTCGAGCTGCACCTGGTCGCACTGGTGGATCAGATCGTGCTGACGGCCGAACGGCACCGTGCCTATCCGGTGCTCCACTACTTCCATTCCCACAACCGCCACGCCGCCCTTGCCCCGGCGATCACGAAGATCGCCCTGCTGCTGCAGGAAGATCTCGCCGACGTGGACAAGCTCGACCGGACGGTACGGGTACCGCTCGAACGCGCCATCGCGAACCTGCTGGGTGCTGTGTCCTCGATGGGGCTGTCACGCTACGCTCGTGACATGCCCGATCTGGATGATTGGGAGATGACGACGATCGAGCTGGATCCCTCCGCATCCGGGGGCGCGCACGAGGGGGCCTTGCCGAAGCGCTGGCTCAAGGCGTACGTGCAGTTCGACGGGTGGGACTGGGACACGGTCGTTAAGCCGGCATACGCGCGCACGATTCAGGTGGAGACGAACTGAAGGTCTTGGCGATTGTCCTGCCGCACGGGCCCGGCCCGCGACGATCGATTAACACCACGGACCGCGTCCTGGACGAACTGTCGATTCACGACCTGCGTGTCGTGGTGGCCAGAAGCGCCGCGGCAGCTAGACACCCCAGAGCCAACGTCACGCCCGGATGCTTCTGCGCCTCGAGCAGCAGACTGGTGCGACGCGGACCGATGCCCGGTACCAGCGGTGGCATGGACGAACGCTCGAAGCCGTCCCGACGCGGTTCGTGCAGGTTGCCCCGCATGCCCTCGCGCGGCGGCTGCTCCGAGGTCTGCAGGAAACGCCCTGTCGCCTTCATCGCGGCATCGGTCAGCGCCGGCGCGATCTGGCCGAGCTTGCCGATGATCCACCCGGCCCCACCGATCACCAGGTCCCGCGGATCGTTCTCGCAGGCGTGCTCGATCGCATCGGCGACAAGATCGGGGTCGTAGGAGGTCGGCGGGTTGCGCGTCCCTTCGCTGCCCATGTAGTTCGGCGCGTGCTCCATGTAGGTGGTGTCGATCGCGGCAGGCTTGATCAGGGTCACCGAGACGTTGTCGCCGGCCTCCTCGAGTTCCATGCGCAGCGAATCGGTGAAGCCCTTCACCGCCGCCTTGGAGGCGCAGTACGGTCCCTGGAAGATCATCGCCCGATCGGACAGCACCGAACCGACGTTGATCAGCTTGCCTGCAGCGGTCGAACCCGCCGCGCGTTGATCGGCGAACTGCGACACCGCCTCGAGCGAACCCGCCACCACACCCCAGTAGTTGGTCTCGAACAGTCGTCGCTGATCCTCCCAGGGCACATCGACCGTCGCCCCGTAGATGGCCACGCCGGCATCGTTGATCCAGGTATCGATGCGACCGAAGCGTTCCACGGCACGTGCGCGGACACTGGCGACCGCCTCGCGATCTCCCACATCGGCGACCGCAACGATCGCCTGTCCCCCGTCGGCCTCGATCTCACGCATCACATCGGTCAATGCGTCCTCGTTACGGGATACCAGCACGAGCTTGGCACCCCGCGCACCCAGACGTCGGGCGGTGGCGAGACCGATACCCGAAGAAGCGCCGGTCAGCACGACCACTTGGTCTTCGAGAGGCTTGAGATCGTTCATGGGCAAGATCGCGCAATGGAGTCGGGAGGTTCGACGAACACTGATGATGACTGGACGTTTACCCAGCATCCAACACTGTCCGGAGTAGATCGGATCGGTGGCTTTCGTGGGCGTTCTCTTAGGGCCATTGCACGTTCTGCTCGGACGCACGAAGGAGTTACCGGTGTGCTCCGAAGCGCACCTACAGCGCGATAGATTGATTTCCCCTTCGATCATCCGAGTACGAGCCAAGATGTTCTATCACGACGGTGGAAAGCTGCAGTACGAGGTTCGCGTGGACACGCCGAACCCGGTCTTCGCCAAGGCGCTGCAGCAGGCGATCGGCGGCGTGCAGGGCGAGATCCGGGTGTGCCTCCAGTACCTGTTCCAGGCCTTCGGAGCGCGTGGGCCCGTCAAGTATCGGGACCTGCTGCTCGAGACCGGTACCGAGGAGATGGGCCACATCGAGATGCTGGCGACCGCCGTGGCGCTGAACCTGGAAGGTGCACCGCTCGAACAGGACGAGGCGGCCAAGGATCCGCTGGTGGCGGCAGCCCTGGGCGGCATGAACATCAACCACATGATCGGTACCTGCATGGCGGCCATGCCCGTGGACGCCAACGGCGTGCCGTTCGATTGCAGTCACGTCTACGCCAGCGGCAACACCGCCGCCGACATGCTCGCCAATGCCTCGGCCGAGTCCACCGGCCGGATGCTTGCCGTGCAACTGTTCAAGATGACCGATGACGCCGGCATGAAGGACATGCTGCGCTTCCTGATCGCGCGCGACACCCAGCACCAGAACCAGTGGATGGCGGCGTGGGAGGAACTCGGCGGGCGCGACAACCACCCGATCCCGAACAACTTCCCGCTCTCGGAGGAGGACGAGGAGTTCGCCTCGACGTTCTTCACCTTCGGCAAGGACGATTCGGTGCCCTCCCCCGACGGCATGTGGTCCGAAGGCAAGAGCTTCGGCGGCAACTACGAGCAGAAGAAGGCGCGCATGGAGCCGCGTGGCAAGAAGCCGGATCTGGGCAACGCGAGTCCGCGAGCAGCGGTGCAGAAGGGTCAGGAAGGCACGATGGACAAGATCCTGGGCGCGCTCTGAGACGCACGCACCGCAGCGTTGCCAGTGAAACCGCGGGGCCGGACCGGTTCGAGCGACTGTGGAGCCGATAGGCGATGGTCGGCGGGGCCGGGGCCCGTTTCGTGAAACGGGCCCTGTTGAGGTTGCTGAATACCGGGGTGTGGGCCGACGGCGTGAAGAACTGGACGTGCCTGAGCGCCCCGACCACGAGCTCGAAAGATCTGCGTGTACCGGTCGATGCGATCGTGGCCATTCCCGCGTGCAACGAATCCTTGCGCATCGAACGTTGTCTGGATGCTTGCCTGCACTCGGCCATCCGCTCGGGCGCGAACGTGCGTCTGGTGATCCTGGTCAACGGCACGTCCGACGACACGGCGTCTCGCGCGCTGTCGTGGTCACGTCGTCGATGTTGTCCGATCACGCTGGTGGATGTCGACTTCGTGCCGGCGCTGGCTCACGCCGGCGCGGCACGGCGGCTGGCACTCGACGTGGCGTGCCTGCACGCACGGACGAACACGGCCTTGCTGACCACCGATGCGGATGCGCAGCCGACACCCTCCTGGATTGCGGCCAACTTGGCACAGCTGCACCAGGGTGCGCACCTCGTGTGCGGGCACGTCGCGCTCGATCCGGTCGAGTCCGCACAGCTGCTTGCCCAAGTTGAGGCGGTGGGGAGGATCGAGGCCCGGTACGGTCTGGCGGCGCGCGAGCTGACGCACCTGCTCGACCCGGACCCCTGCAACCCCTGGCCTCACCACGGCCAGACGGCCGGGGCGAGTCTCGCGATCCGTGCCGGCGATCTGGCAACCGTCGGTGGCATACCCTTGGTGGCTTGCGGCGAGGACCGGGCGCTGGCACACCGGGTGCGCGCGAGCGGGTTGAACGTCGTTCACGCCCACGACGTCGAGATCGAGGTGTCGTGCCGCCTGCGTGGACGGGCAGCCGGTGGCATGGCCGACGCCCTGCGCGAGCGAACGCGCCACCCGGATCCGGTCTGCGACGAGTCGTTGGAGCCGGCTGCCGCATTGCGCACCCGGATAGCCGGACGTGCCTGGTTGCGATTGCGTTGGGCCCGAACCGGCGAGCGCCACGCCGCGTTGATACGACTGGGTAGCGATGGCGAACTCGCATCGCGGCTGGCGCGGGTCAGCCAGTTCGAAGAGGTCTGGTATCGGTTCGAGGAGGCGATCTATCACCCTGGCCGTGTTCGCCTGCGCGCCTCCGACCTGCACCGCGAGTTGCCCGCGCTGATGTCGCTGCTCGATGCCGCCCGCAACCACCGTCCCGGTGTCGATGATCCGTTCACGATCGTGGACAGGCATGCGGACATGCCCGACGTGTGCGGTGGCATTCCTCCGGGTGCCATGCATCCGGCCGTGTTCACCGATCGGGAAAACGCATGAACGCTTGTCCATCACCTGACCGACATGGGTTCGACCCGGTGTCGCTCGACACCCTGGCGCACGCATCAGACGATGATGAGGAAGCGCATCCGGGCACGAGGATCGCCGGACTCGCAGCTGATGGATGGTTGAGCGCGTGCCTGCCGGTGTCGGCCGGCGGTCACGGCATCGGCACCTCGGCCGAGCCGGGCGCGATCCGGCTCACCAGCGACGTGCTGCGGGCACTGGGCCGCGCGAACCTGGCGCTTGCCCGACTGTACGAAGGTCACGTCAACGCCGTCAAGCTGGTGGAGATGCATGCCGCACCAGCGCTGCGCGAGCTCGTTCGCCGTCGCGTGCGCGCCGGCACCCTGCTCGGCGTGTGGGGCGCGACGGCGGCTGATCCGCTGACCGTGACGTCCGCGAGCGCCGACGGCTGGACGCTCGACGGGGCGAAGGCGTTCACCTCCGGGTTGGGAATCGTCGCCCTGGCGGTCGTCCCGGTAGCCGATCCGCACGAGCCGGCACGCTCGCGCCTGCTGCTCGTGGACGTGGACGACCCCGAGCGCCAGCGCCCGGGTGACTGGCGTGCAAGCGGCATGCGGGCGACCCGCTCGGGCAGCTACCGGTTCGACGGTGTGCGGCTGGCGCCCGAGCGCGTACTCGGCGCACCGGGCGTGTACGAGCGCGAACCGTGGTTCGAGGGCGGCATCTGGCGCTATCTCGCCGCCCATGTCGGTGCGATGGAGGCGCTGGTGGACGAGCTGGTCGCACAGCTGCGTGCGCGGGGGCGTGACACCGATCCGCACCAGGGCGCCCGCATCGGCCGGACAGCCGGGCTGGCGTTCGCAGCCCGTGCGCTGGTGGAGCGTGTGGCGCTCGAGGTGGAGACGGCGGACCCGAACGATCCGATGGCGATCGATCGGGCCGTGGCCCTCGCGCTCGGCGCTCGCGAATCGATCGAGGACGGGGCCGTTGAGACGATCCGTCTCGTGGAGCGTTCGCTGGGCATGGCGGCGTTCGAACGCGGGCAACGGATGGAGCGTCTGCGCCGCGATCTGGGACTGTACCTGCGCCAGGCGGCACCGGATGCCAAGCTGGCACGTGCAGCCGCGACGATCGCCGGCACCGGGCGCGGCATCGGAGACTGGTGGTGACGCCCTTTGCCGACGGCGCGCTGCTGCGCGGCGCACGCACCGCTCGACAGGTCGAGCTGCGGGAGCTTGTGGGCGAGACCGGACTGCTCGTGCTGGCCCCGCATCCCGATGACGAGACGCTGGGCTGCGGCGCCGTGCTGGCGGCTGCAGCGGCGGCCGGTCGCGAGGTCCACGTGGTCGTGATCACCGATGGCGGTGGCTCGCACCCGAACTCCAGAGCCTGGTCTCGCACTCGGCTGGCCGAGCGGCGTCGCCGCGAACTGGAGAACGCCCTGGAGGTCCTGGGGGAAGGGCGCATCACCCACGAGTGTCTCGAGTATCCGGATCAGGACACCCCTCTTCCGGACGATCCAGGCATGGCCCGGCATCTCGATCGACTGGTCAGCGTGATGTCGGCGCGCGGACTCGACACGATCCTTTCCTGCTGGGAGCATGATCCGCATGTCGACCACGTGCGCTGCGCAGCTCTCGCCGACATCCTGCTCCATAGGGCGCGGGAGCGACTCGATCGGCACGTGTCGCTGACGAAGTACGCGGTCTGGGGCCGGTTTATCGAGGCGCCGCTGTCGAATCCGACCGACGAGGAACTGGTGCGCTTCGATACGGTGACCGCGTGGCGTGCGGCCAAGGAGCGCGCGCTCGCGCACCACGCGACCCAGATGACCGATCTGATCGACGACGATCCGGCAGGCTTCGTCATGCCGGCCATCATGCAGCGGCACTTCGTCGAGCACGACGAGCTGTTCATCCGCAGGCGTGCCCCGTGAGCGCCGAAGCGGACGACGGTGAACCGGATCGGTCGGTCCGTGCACGTCGCTTCGACGCGATGTATGAAGAGCGTATCGATCCTTGGGGCTTCCGGACGTCGAGCTACGAGCGTGACAAGTACCGTGCGACGCTGAACGCCCTGCCGCGCTCTCGCTACCACCGTGCGCTGGAGATAGGCTGTTCGATCGGGGAGCTGTCGCGGGTATTGCGTGAACGGGCCGACGAGGTGCTCGGTCTGGATGTCTCGGCGGTCGCGATAGCCGAGGCTCGACGCGCCCATCGAGAGGTGTCATCCCTGTGTTTTCAGATCGGCGAGGTACCTCTCGCTTGGCCGGACGGTCCGAGGGATCTCATCGTGCTTTCCGAGGTGCTCTATTTTCTCGGCCCGGACGAGATCGATGCGCTTGCGCACCGCGTCGCCGGGAGTCTGGAGCCCGGTGGGCACTGCGTGACGGTGTACTGGCTTGGCGATACCGACGCGGGTACCGATCTTGACGGTGACGAAGCCAGCGCTCGCTTCACGACAGCGGTGTGCAGCGTGTCGGGCATCGACATCTCGGTCGTGGAGGCAGCGTGCCAGCGCGAGACGAGCTACCGGCTCGATGTGTTCGAACGCTCGATCGACTGATCGGCCGACCGAACGATCCGTGCCGAACCCGGAGCCGGTCGATGTTCAGCTCCGGGCGAAAAGGCATCTCGATTACTCGGCCACTCGAACACGCTCCGCTCGCAGATTCGACAATCCCCTGGCGCCCGTACGTGTCGGCCGAGACCGGAGGCCACACTCGTCGGCATTGCACGTCGAGAACGGTGCGCGTCGAGAACGATGCGCGACGATGGATGCAGGGGGACCGACGGTCGCCGACGATCATTCGTGCCGCCCTCCCCCTTCTACTTCCAGGAACAGTTCGTCCCGATGCCCCTGAACGTCGATCGATGCCTCGAAGGCAAACGCATCCTCCTGACCGGCGTGACCGGGTTTCTCGGCAAGGTGGTGCTCGAGCGCCTGTTGACCGAAGTGTCAGGGATTGAACTCATCACCGTGCTGCTACGTCCTTCGGACCGGTTCGCCGACGTGCACGCCCGGTTCGAGCAGGAGGTGCTCGTCTCCTCGATCTTCGACGCCATGAAAAAGAACGGACGCTTCGCGACGTCGATCGCCAAGGTGAGATGCCTTGCCGGAGAGCTGACCGAACCTCGTCTGGGACTGGAGCCGCAGGCGTTCCAGGAGCTCGGCGACACGTTGGACATCGTTATCAACGTGGCTGCGAGCGTGAACTTCCGCGAGCCCCTCGATCAGGCACTGCGCATCAACACCTACAGCCTGCGCGCGCTGAGCGACCTCGTGCGCCAGGGGGATCGCTGCCGCTTCCTGCAGGTCTCGACCTGCTACGTGCACGGTCAACGCAGCGGACTCGTCGCCGAGAGGAACAATCCGCCGATCGGCGAGGGTGACATCCGGGACGGCGAGAACGCCTGCACAGGCTTCGGCGCCCTGCTGCAACACCTCGATGGCTGCGTGGAACGCGTCCGAACGGAGGTGTCGGACGAGGAAGAGCGCGCACAGGCGATGATCGAGTGCGGTGTCGAGCAGGCGCAACGTCACGGCTGGAACGACACCTACACCATGACCAAGTGGCTCGGCGAACAGCTGCTGTTCGACGCCTTCGGTCACACCGGTCGACTGAGCATCGTTCGACCCGCCATCGTGGAGAGCACGCTTCGCTCACCCGTGGCGGGGTGGATCGAGGGTGTGAAGGTGGCCGATGCGCTGATCCTGGCGTATGCGCGCGGCAAGGTCGTCTTCTTCCCGGGCAGACGAGAAGGGATCCTCGACATCATCCCGGCCGATCTGGTGGCCAACACCATCGTGCTGGCAGCCGCGGAGCTGCTGCAGCTGGACGATGGCCGGCGGATCTACCAGTCGGCCTCCTCGGCCCGAAACCCCGTGAGCCTGGACCGGCTGATCGAGCTGGTGAACGCTGCCGGACGCGAGGACCACGGACGGCTGCGCCGGCTGTTTCGCCGTCGACCGACGCGAGGCTTCATCATGGTACCGAAGGCGCTGTTTCGGATGATGATGTCGGCATCCGAGCTACTTGCCCGTGCGGGTAGCGCCATGGGCATCGGCACGAAGGCGCAGCGCCGGAAGGCGGAAACGACGCGCAAGCTTGCACGGCTCTTCGCGTTCTACACGACCCCGGACTACCGCTTCGACGTCAGCGAGACCCTCGCACTCGCAGATCGCTTCGAGGCGCAGGATCGGACGCGCTTTCCGGTGGACGCCGCCCACTTCGAGTGGGAGCACTACGTCCGCCGAATCCACCTGCCCGGCCTGAACCGCCACGCGCTGAAACCCCCGAAGGCTCGGGGTGGAGACACGAAGCAGGCGTCCACCGCTACAACGTAGCCTGCAGGGTGCCGTGCTCGAGGGTTCGGCAACCGGTATGCGCTGCGTGTGTTCGTCGTACGGGAGCCAACCCCGGGGCATCCGGGGGTACAGGAAAGGGGGATCGGCATTCAACGCGCGGCGGAACGGGCGCCACGGATCGCGCTGCCCGCCACTTTCGCAGACCGTGTCCGCGCAGCGGGCAGGCGATCCAGCAGCTCGTTGATCGTGTCCACACGTACCGCACCCTGCTGCTCGAAACGCGCAAGCCAGCCCAGATCGGTTCGTTCGAAGCAGCTGCCGAGAATGAACAGGGCGCGCCCCTGCTCCAACGCGGTGCGCGCTTGGTGCAGAGTGCTGCTGGTGTCGCACACCTCGACGATGATGGTGGCATCACTCACCGCGGACATCGTCACATCGCGCTCGGGAACGAACGTGCGAACGTTAGTGCGAGCGAGTTGCTCGCCGTAGCGGCGGAACGGCACCTGGGAGATCAGCAGGTGGTCGCGAACGATGCGCGTCTGCACGGTGAGAATCTCGGGCGGGCAAGCCTCGTCGAGCGGGGTCGCGATGACGCCGATCACACGCCCGCGTTGCTCGAGACAAACTTTGTGAGCGATCGTGTCCACGCCGGCCGAGAGCCCCGACACGATCGTGCGGCCCGCCTCCACCAACGCCTGGACCACTCGTCGAGTCCGAAGCCGACCGTTGCGGCTGATGCGTCGCGCTCCGACCACCGCGACCGAGTCTGAGAAGACCAGCGACCAGTCACCCAGGTAGTACAGCAGTTCGACCGGGTGCACCGCATCGCGCAGCTTCTCCGGGTAATCGTCCTGGCCGTGCACGCAAATTCCGGGAGGAAAAGGGCGCGTTCTATCGTCCCGCAGTGTCCGCCTGATCCAGGCCAGGCTCTGCCGGCGTGCCGCATCGCTCACCAGGTGTGACGGACGCGCCGTACGGTCTGCCCGAAACCGATCGGCCAGCGTCTTCACGCTCGCGCCAGGTTCCGCCCAGAGCGCCTCCCAGGCAGCCATCTCGACCAACGGCTCGATGCCGGCCGTCTCGACCGACGGCCTGATCTTGATGGGTGCGGAGCCGGCTCGCGGGCCCGGCCGGTAGGTTTCGAGAGCGGCCCGCCAAGGATCAGCCATGACGTCTTCCGGTTGAGGGCGCATCGTGCGGCAAGCGTTCCGTATCGCCAGTCAGCCGCCAGTCTAGCGATCTCAGACGCCGCTACACAAAGTGATCGTCAGGACGTCTCGTGAAGCCACGAAACCTTCCGCATCGCATCGAGCGGAGGTAGCTTGAACGGGGCGCGATCGTCTCTCCGGTTCGGCCGGCCGCTGCCGTTACGTTAAACAATACGGACGTATTGCGTAACGGCTACACTTTGCTCTCCCTCTATCGGAGACGGCTGCGCCCATGAATCGCAATGACCTTTCCCTCGTTCTCGAAGACATCACTGAAGGGCAGCCGCTCGCGCTCGCCCAGTTCGTCAAGCGCCTGAGCGTCGCCGAGAATCGAGCAGTGCGCGGGGGGCATTGACGCGGCGTACGTCATGCGCGATGCGATGGTGAAGCTCCAGGTCGCACTGGAGCGCATCGGCTACGCGTCACGCTGAACGCCGACACATGCTGGCAGCGATGAAGGCAGTCCCCTACTTCCGGGTCAGCACCGACCAGCAGGGCCGGAGCGGGCTCGGACTCGACGCTCAGGAAGCGACGGTCGCCCGTTTCCTGGCCTCCCGCGGATGGACGGTGCTCGAGCGCTTCACCGAGATCGAGAGCGGCAAGAACGACGAGCGGCGCGAGCTGGCGCGCGCGATGCGGCTGTGCCGCCT
>ENA-ORXT01005243-ORXT01005243.1-marine-metagenome-genome-assembly--contig:-NODE-5243-length-12813-cov-23.405072_pt1 | contig 12813 bp, 15 predicted proteins | sample MGYA00237868_ERZ511482 | MGnify/ENA metagenome assembly ERZ511482 | reverse complement strand
CCACGTGTTATATGTGTGTGATATGCTGTCCCATCTTTGTATGGACACCCGGTCCTCCTCGTCTGTCTTTTTTCGGCACAGAATGGTGTACATACGGGGGGAATGCACACTGGTATGGTGACTGACGAGACCGAAATACTTGAGTGCTTTCCTTTGCGTTGTGTTTCTTTGTGCTCGATATCCTTCTCTTCGATCCATTTCGTTTTCTTTCCAGGCAATTTGGCCGCCGCCGTCGCGGCGGCTGCAGCACTGCCGGCGGCGGCTCCCCGCGCGTCGAACGACGCATCGTCACCCCCGCGAGCGCAGCCGAATCGAACTTCGGGACGCCGGCGCGCGGCCGTTGCCACGCCGCCACCACCGCCGAATCGTCGGCTGTCCTCTCCCCGCGAGGCGTTGCCCCCGCCCCCCGTGCGAACGCGTCTCTCTTCTCGCGGTGCCGGCGCGCCAAGCTCTTCGGCGACGGGGGCTACTTCCGCGTGCCCGAACGGGCGCGGCAGCGCCGAGGCTGCGGCCGTTCCGGCGAGCCCTGCTGGGCCTGCGGCGGTTTTGAACGGCTCTTCGGAGCGCCCGCTGGTGGTTCTGCCCGTCCCATCTCGGTCACGTGGGGCGGGCAGGACCCGCGGCACCACGAACGGCCGGTGCGGATTCGATCTTCACCCGGACCCGGATGCCGCGCGGCGTGCGGTGGCGATACCCGCAGCCGCCGTCAACCGCTTGCCAGTTTTTCAGGTCCTTAACATCTCTGGGCCGGACGTGATACACATCAAGCGGCTGGCAAAGTCGGCCGCTAAGGTGTTTGACCCCCTCGTCACCTTCTGCGCACAGGCGCGAGTGGACATTGACGTGGCCGTCCGGCACCTTGAGCGGTTCGAGCCGCGGCTGGGCGTTTGCGTTCGGAGCTGGGGTGCCTGCTGTCTACTGTCTAAGGTAGCCAACAACAGCGCGGCCTATCACAAGGCGCTCGCAAAGAAGGGGCAGGCCGGGCAGGCGGCGGCCGCGGCGGCGACGGCGGGCGGGGCAACGCTCCCGTCGCCGACACGGCCGCTGCCACCGCCGCCGACACGGCGGCTGCCACCGCCGCCAACACGGCCGCTGCCACCGCCGCCGAATCGGTCGGTGCGACCCTCGTCACCGGCTGCACGGGTCAGATCGGGAACTAACGCCAGCGATCACGCAACCGTTGACAGTGCGACGGGTGCCCAGTCGGCCGAGGATTTCTTTGCTTCTCATCGCTAGTTAATAAACACAACCATCCGACCTGTTCAAAGCAATGTCTAATCAATGAATACTTTACTAAACGGAATATTGCTATTATAGCAAGCTGTCAAGTATACTCGAACACAGCGTACAGCAGAAACTGATACGCCAGAACGTACAACCGTACTTCACTCTTTCATGTAATATTCTTTGAAGGTATCCCAGTGTAAGACAATGCAGTCACAACTGCACTCATGCTTGAATATGGACCATTGCGCTGTCTGACAGCATTGCTCTCAGCCACTCATCTGTGCAACATGGATGCCTGTGAGCGAGCCAAAGTCCATACAATCCCAGGTTTTACCTGGGATTCTGAGCCCCAGCGATGCCCGAATATCCCAGGCAAGCTGGTATTCCGCATGAGCTTGAGGTCCTTTTTTCAGGGCTGTGGAGGTCTTCGACCTGGGATATTGAGCCACACAACCTCGTTTTTTGTGCCACTTCACCTGGTATTTTTGGCCATAAAACTTGGGATTTCTGGTTAGATGTTCTAGTAGGGGCAGCGTCAGACCATGTCTGCCGGTGCGCCAGCTCTATTCTTGTGGCGCACGTCGGAAACATCGAAGCCCCATACGATGGCCACATTCTATTTGCTCGGCAGACGCCCTGAAGACAGCACACTCACACTCTTGTGCTGCTTCCGAGCACGCAGCTGGTGACTTCTCCAGTCCGCCCTTGCCCCGAAGAATGGTTTCTTGGTGCTCCCACGCTGTGGTATGTACCTTTGGATTCTCAGCTCCTTTGATTCTCGGCCATCTATCGTCCTCCGCCCACCCCCCCTCACAGCCTTTCCTGCAGCTTCCTTTGACTTGACGTAGTGTGTCAGCACTGTCACCTGCGTGGCGTAAGCATACAGACAGTCACGTCCCTTGCAGCCACGTCCTGGGGTATTTTGGACTACCCACCACTCTCGGAAAAAAGTAAAACGGTTAATTGCGTCGTATCGCGGCAGCCGATCCGCCATCGCGTTGTGACTCCTGATGCTATCCGCGAGGCCAGTTTTGCGATGGGGCGATGCCCATCGAATCGCCACGATGCGATTGGCGTCCGAAGGGGACGATGCGCACGATCATCTAGCGTGCGACGTTGCTTCTATGAACGCGGCCATCGCACCCACGCCCGTACTGTATCACCCCGAGGCAAAGATTCTGAACGCACTTCGGTCCAGAGCAGTTCCATCAACGAGGTGAAAATTTGAAAATTTGCTACTAGCTCACTTGTCTTTGGGGGGCTACCTATGATTGAAAATACACAACGAGTTCATGGGCAGTCTGAGTCATACCACAGGACTCGTGAGGTCATCAGCTATCCAACGACGCCTTGTGCTCCTCCAACGGAGCACTCCTGGGCGAGAAAAGCGCGTTTCCCTGGGAAAAAACAGCAAAAGTGACATGACCGTATTGCTGCAATGCCGCATTCACATAGCCCTTGCAGTGTTTCCAAGCGTACCTTCTTCATCCAGACATCGTTCACCGCTAGAATCACGGATGAGGGGTCACCCCGACGCACCCCGGAGCTCCGTAGTGGCCGTGTGTGCCGGTTTCTCGGGCAAGCAGACAAAGAGGTGTGACCAGCACATCTGCAGATGCCTCGGGATATAGAGCATCTCAGCCGAGATTCTTTTTAGCCCGAGGTTCGTGGTCGCGTTGTTCTGTGCGGGTTTTTCAGGGCTATCCATCGCCCTCCACACGCCCTGGTCTTGAAGCCACCACAGCGCAACTCTGTACCAGTGCCGTGGGTACCAGCACAGCCTTACACATCGTATTGTCATCCAGCTGATAGCGCCTGCACCGCACTGCAGCCATCCTCTCCCCTCCCATCCGCCCCCTTTCCTTCCCCACGCGTTCACCCTCCGTTCCCTCGGCTCTCCTTGGCCTGCAGTCCTCCCCCCCGTCCTGGCCCCCTGCTAAAACGGTGGTTTCAGCAACATTCTGTGTCTCCTTATGCTACCAGCGGTCCTTCAGCAACTCATGTGCCCCTCCTCTGCAAAGCGTTCTGTGCTTTGCGAGCTCCTTGCGCTATGCACAAGCACCTTCGTCTTGTGGAAGGCGACACCAGGATGAAACCTGGGGCTCCCAGATGACCAAATCCCCCGTTCTTAAATCAGTACTATTGCTGTAATCTGCGATTTCGAGCCGTTTTTGTATGGTGATTTGCTGAGACATGGAGCATCCACGTTGATGAGTGTAAACGTTTGCCGAGATGGACCGATGTGAGGATGTCCATCAGAACGTTTCTCACGTGGCTTCAGAGGACCGACCGCGTCCCAAGTGCAATTGCACCTGGCGTCACCGGCGAAGGCCACAGCCACCCCCTGGCACAAGGTAAGACGTGGGACTGAGGGCTCATCATGCAGCCAATTACTTCTCATTATTCAAAGTCGAGAACGCTGCCCGAACCCTGTTGGAATACCGGTTCAATGAATGTGACCAAGTGCCCATTGGCTACGTCAGGCGGCCTACTTTCATAGTATTTTAGCCGGCTCTGCACGGTCCACAAGACAGAGACTGCGCTTCTCTGGCATGGAATGCCTTAGAAGAACAGCAGGTGGGCTGGATCCAGTCACTGCTGTACCCTTCATCGATGGTGATTGGTCAATGGAATGTCAGTGACACATCTCGATGTCAATGAACAAAGGCGATCTGCTGGTCACGAAGCTCACGTGCTCGGAGAGCCAATGAACGGTTCAAACGGACAGAAAAGAATTGCAACAACTTCTCAAACGTCATGCATGTTTTGAGGCCGTCTCAGCCTCTGCGAACAAATATGAGGGGCCGATTAGGGGGGACACTTCTGACGGCACCGCTGTGGCCGGTGGCTCAAGAAGTCTTTTCCTGATTAGGGTGTCAGCGTGCATGTTCTGGCATCATGTCACGAAGATCACCGCGGGTGTCAGCAGGTACTTGCCACCGGGTCACTCAGAATGCGGTTTGTCAGTTCTTGTCAGCCGTTGTCGGCCCAAGGGCCCGGCGAACCTGGTCGGGCTGCTTGATCTGTCACACCTCACCCGGAGATACCACGGGACTCCCCGTAGCACGGGTCAATGCTCGCAGTGGTCGGGTGTGCATGTTTGTATACGCAAATGTACATGCTTCGTTTCTCTGCAAATCGTATGAGAAATCAGTGTGTCAAAAACTCGTACAGACAAATTTCTTAGGTGCATTTTCCAGCAAGAGAAAGGGAGCTCTCCAGCGGAAACGGAGAAGACCCCGACCCCGGGAGAACCTCCTGAGGCGTGCCATATATTTCTTCTCCGGTGGGGATGAGAAGAAGCCTTCATGAGAGGCCAAATTCTAAGAATTGGGGTCGGACGGATACGTTGAGGAGGCGAGCACCACGGTCGGGCGACAGCAGCGGCAGCATCGGGCTCAGTATCTCTCCGCCCGTGGTGGTCGAAGACGTGACGCTTGCCCCGGAAAGCTGGTGGCTGGTGCCAAGGCGTTGTTGTCCTCGGCCTGTCGCGACGGTCACCGCGCCCGACGCCGCCTCCTGTAGCGGTTTACGGGCACGGCGGTCTCGTACTCTCTAGCGGTCCCGACGGCAAGGTTCTTCCTGCGGTGGCTCTACGACGCGCAGAGTGGCGCTGACCGGGCGGGGTCCATGGACAGCCACGCCGTGCTGCAGGGTGTCTGGCCCTGCCGCCGTCTGAACGGGCTTGCGCGCCTATCGCACGGTGCGCTGGAGGACCTCCGCTGGTTTTCCGGCCTGGCTACGGAGTCTGACGTCGGTCGAGCACTCTGGCAGCCGTCGGTGGGGGTGCTGACGACGAGTGCATCGCCGTACGTCTGGGGCGGCCACCTTTGCTCGCTCCTTCCTGCCGCCGGGTTCTTCACCTTGACCCAGTGGGAGCAGCATGTCAACCTCATGGAAGTGACAGCGGTGCGTTTCTGCCTCATTTCCATTGGGCGGTCGCTCCTGCGGCCAGGTGGACTGTTGCGGGTGTGTGTTGACAACTGCGTCGCGATGCACGTCATCAACGGCTTTACGAGCCGCTTCCTCGCCTAGATGTCCGAGCTGCGGCGCGTACACGTGGTCGTCGCGTCTCTCGGCGTCTCCCTCAAGGCGTCGTGGCTGCCATCCGTCGCGAACGTGTGGGCGGACACCCTGTCGCGGATGCGCGACCGCAACGGCTTCTCGTTGTGCGCCGCGGTGAACGCGCGGCTGGACCAGCTGCGGGATGGGGCGCCGACTGTCGACATGTTCGCGTCGGAGATCAACACTCGGTTGGGCGCCTGTGTTGTGGGTTAAAATTCAGTGGCCCCACTTTGAGAATTGGACTTGCTCCCAATCCTCCACCACCTTGCCGACCTCGTGCTACCCTGGAACCGAACCGGGGCAGCTGTCCTTGACAGCCCCACCGCCGGCGGCCGGCGTCGCCGCCGACGAGGGCACGGGGAGGGGCATATGAGCAGGCGCCGCCGCGTCCCCGCTCCCGCCCCATTGTTCGGTACGTCCGCTGTTTTTCGCTCCCGCCCGCCACCTTTGATTCTGCGACCTCCCGTGGAGCACATCCTTGGTTTTTCAGACGGCATTCTCTGTCTGATAATCCCAAGGTTTATGACTCGATCGGCAAAGTGTCTCCTTGTGGCTCAATCAATCAATTTCTGTCGTCTTCTCGGCACAGCGGTCCCTCTCTTTTGTAACCGATTGGGATGATTTTCGATAAAAAGAAAGGCTAGGAAGGAATGGGGGCTACTAATGTATTGTCGATTGTTCCGATCAGATGTGGCCCCTTTGTGCCCCATTCGCGGCCCTATTCACAGTTCTTCTGGGTCTTCTTCAAACATTTTTTCGCGTCCCAAACACATGGAGAGGGGGCCGTTGTGGCCGCCGCTGCTGCCCATCGCGGCGCACGAGGTTGTTCCGCCGCGCGACCACGGCAGCGCGTCGTAGGTGTGCGCAACCGTCCTGTGCGGCGGCCGGTGAGCCGCAGACGCGGTCCACGTCACACGCCCAGTTAAGATCCCAACAAAGCGGGCATTAGGATTCTCGGCTATCCATTGGCTTGCAGTCTCAGTGTCAGACAAAAGCGATTTACGTGTATATCTGTGCGGAAGATATTTTATTTCCACCAGCCGTGTCTCAACGATCAACAGCTGTGTCACGCAAGGACGTCTCACAGGGTCTGGGACTGGGTCACCTCGCACGAAAGTGTCAGAAAGTGCCAGAGTCAAGCCCAAAATCGTGACTCCTAGTTGGGGAGACTGGCGCGTGTTGCGCGCGTTGACAAGCCCGCGCAATCCATTAGATCAAAGCAGCGTTGCACAGGCCTCATGCTCCATCCATTGAAAATGTGGGCAAACAACACTGTCTTTTTCAAGAGCCAGTCCTCCCGTCGCGCCACCCATGCCTCTGTTGCCCCGTTCTGCGGCAAACAGGGTCGGTGACATCCTTCGGACACATGGAACTGGTCCTTCCAAGGGAATAAAGACCGCAGAGGGGCGGAAACTGATTCACTGTGCAAAGCCAGACACTAAGATAGCATGCAGTGCCACCAGAAAGTCTCAGCGACCATACCGAGAAAAGTAGGTGTCATCGACGGTTATCTTTTCACATGCAAGTGTACCCTGTGGGTCACTCTTGCCTATGCCTTCAAGAGCAGAGAAATCGGATCATGCTTTTTTGTTGCTTTTTTGCCATACATGCACGTACAACAGGGAGCACAGTGGTGGGCGACTCAGCTACGATGTCGACGTCATGGTTGTGGGGCGAACAGACCCCGTAGAACCGACTCAGACCATAGCGTATATGTAGATGTCTCTGTAGAAGTTCCCTGGGCTCGCTGTCACAATAGGTGGACAGGGTAGGAGGGGAAGGGGGTTCATAGACAGAGATCACTGGCCAGGCGCAGACGGCGCAAGAAGTCGGTGGAAAGCCACGAAGTAGAACGTGTTCACTGTAATGACGAAACGTGTCCAGATCCTAATGTCCCCCCTTATTCTATAGGCGTGGTCAGCGCCGCGCTTCGCCTCGCGCCGCGACGGGCGAGCCGTCGCTTCTTGGTCCCCCGCGCTGGTTGTCTCGCTCTGCAGACTGTGGCATCCCGAGGGGGTGGGCGCCCACCCCCGCACGCCCGCGCGTCAACGACGTGCCGCCGGGCGGGGGGTGCTTCCCTGACCGCGTCACGCCCCGGGCGGTGCCTCTCGAGAGGGGGGCGGGGGGGGGGGGGGGGGGGGGGGGGGGGGGGGGGGGGGAGGTGGACGCCCCTGCGGCGTCCGTGGCCGCGGTTCCCTCCATCGGGCCGCCACCAGGCGGGGCCACGACGACCCACAAGGCGCCGGCGTGCGGCGGGGGACGGCGACCCCGGCGCGGTGGCATCACGCTACCTGATGGACGGCGCGCGGCTCCGCCCGCCGCCACCCCTGGGGGGGATCCCGCCCCGCCGCGTCGCCGCCGCGGCGGTGGGCACCCCGCCGTACCATGCGTGCTCGACCGTGTGTCAGGGCTGCGGGTCCCCCATCCCCCATCCCTCCACTGCAACGGCGGGTTTGGAGCGTCGCCCCCCGGGCTGCCGGCCGCCTCTTCCCCTCCCCGCCCCGCCCCGGTGCACTGGCTGCCCGCGTGCCACTGTCATGCACGCGTGACGCCCAGAGGTGCCGTCATCCACGCGGCCGCCCGACGGGGGGTGCCGGCTGACAGCCGCCGGGGTTGCTGCCGTGGGGGTGGTCGATGAAGGACGCGGATGGAGTCAAGTGGGCATGGCAGCGCAGGGCCGCTGCCGTGCTACTCTGGGGCTTGTGGTGGCGCCCGGTGCTCGCGGCGGCCATGATCCCCACCCCGACCCGTTTCACGCCGTGTTGTGCGGCCGGGTCGGTGCCGCCAGCCGGCAACGGGGATGAGGGGGGAGATGATGGTAGCAGGCGGGACCCGCCGCGCTCCCGCGAGCGCTCCGACCACGGGTGGGTCCACGGGGGGCCACCGTGGCGGACACCCGGCCCCCGCCACTTGTCCCCTCTCTCCCGTCGGCGCTTGCCACGTGCGACCAGAGGTGCATTTCCAACAGAAGTGCATTTCTACGGCCATGGGTGTCGCCCACCCCGCAGCCACCCACCTTCCCGTCTTTTCCCCCCCCCTCCGCGCGGCCCTTACCGTTGTGGCTGCCCTGCGGCCGCCCGACCAAGCCTTGGTAATAGAGTTGGGGGTGAGATGGGCGCCCATCCCCCCTCGCCAACGGCGGTGCGTGGGCGGCGGCAGCCGCAACAGCTGCCACGCGTCCCCATTCACTGTCTTTTGCGCGCGCGCGCTCACTCCACGGGTGCTGGCAATCAAGAGGTGCGCCGGCGCCACCGTGTATGGGTACACCCTCCCGCCCCTCTCTCCTTCCTTCCGTCGCCTTTCCCGCCGCCCCCTGGCCCGTGCGCGACGGGCGGCGGGGGTATTTGAGACGCCGCCACTGTTGGGGGCGGACCGACGTTCGTCACCCGGCGCCTCATCGACCCGCCATTGTGTGTACCGCCGCAGCCGTCGCGGCTGCCGCCGCCACTTCTGCTATTGATGCAGCTGCCGCCGCCGCCGCTGTCGACCCCGCCTTCACAGCGGCTGCCATTGACGCTGCCGCCGCCGCCGCCGCTGTCGACGCCGCCGCCGCTGCCGCTGCCGCTGTGCTGAGTGCCACCAAGCCCCTGACGCTGGCCGCGCGTCACTGGCGCTACCACCGTGGCTTGCAGGCACTACGCGCCATCCATGGCGCCCTGTGTGTCTTTTGGTGGCCGGCGGCTGACGGCCGCCGCCGCCGCCGCCGCCGCTGCCGTGTCGCTCGCCGCCGTCGCGGCAATCGGCTCGGCGCAGCGGCTGGTGCCCTCCTGCTGGGGCGGCACCTCCTACGGCGGCGCCGGCCGCACCGATTTTTGTTGTTGGGTCCAAACCGAGTGTGGGGAAAGGTGTTACAACCCGTGGCGCCGCGTCACCGTCGGCTACTGCCCGTCGCCGCCGCCCAACACGTGGGTGGCGCCCCGCGGCCGGCGGGGCGCGTACAACCCGTGCGCGACGACGTGGAAGCGCGTGCAGGAGTGTCGGCCCCGGCGGTGCGGGCGGATGCTGTGTGGCCTGTCGGCGACGCCGACGGGGGTGGCCATGATCACGCCCAAGCCAACACCGGTTCGGGGGGGGGGGTACACGCCCGTGCCGACAGTGACGCCGACGCCCGTACCAACCAAGGCGCCGACCAAGGCACCAACCAAGGCACCAACCAAGGCACCAACCAAGGCACCAACCAAGGCACCAACCAAGGCACCAACCAAGGCGCCAACCAAGGCGCCGACCAAGGCGCCGACCAAGGAGCCGACCAAGGCACCGACCAAGGCACCAACCAAGGCACCAACCAAGGCGCCTACCAAAGCTCCGACCAAAGCTCCGACCAAAGCTCCGACCAAGGCGCCGACTAAAGCTCCGACCAAAGCTCCCACCAAGGCGCCGACCAAAGCTCCGACCAAAGCTCCGACCAAAGCTCCGACCAAAGCTCCGACCAAAGCTCCGACGAAAGCTCCGACGAAAGCTCCGACCAAAGCTCCGACCAAAGCTCCGACCAAGGCTCCTACCAAAGCTCCGACGAAAGTGCCAACCATAGCTCCGACCAAAGCGCCGACCAAGGCGCCGACCAAGGCGCCAACCAGGGCGCCAACCAAGGCCCCCACGCCTGTTCCGTCGATGGCGCCACCCACGGTAGTTCCGACTCGCGCGCCGACGCCCATTCCATCGACGGCGCCACCCACGGTGGCTCCGACTCGTGCGCCGACGACCGTTCCGTCAACAGCGCCACCGTCGGCGGCACCAACTCGGGCTCCTACGCCTGTTCCCTCGACAGTGGCGCCGTCCCCCCCCCCCGCCACGTGGACCTTTGGCGACGGCTTCCGCAACTGCAACGCCACAAACCGGCGGACGCGGAAGGAGGTCACCCAGCTCTCGGCAGCAGAGCGGACCGCCCTGACGACTGCGTGGCAGGCGATTATCGCCAACGGGGTGTACGCGGACATCTCGTCACGGCTGTTTAACAACGTCGACCAGGCTTTTGGCGGCGCACAGTTCCTCCCGTGGCACCGGCTATTCCTGTTGGAGTTGGAGGACGCCCTCCGATCGGTCAACCCGTCGGTCGTGTTGCCCTACTGGCAGTGGACAGAAAACTTCGACGACCCGGCGTTGGACCCCATCTTTGGCAAGGACCTGTTTGGCGGCGCTGCGGTAGGCAAGTGCATTCCCGACGGCCCCTTTGCCGACCTCCGCGCGAACGTACCCGATGACCACTGTGTTCGACGCGAATTCAACGCCCGCGAGCAGTTGGGCATGGACGACATCATCTTTGATGAGGCGGGCGTGCTCGCCCAGTTCCTCGACCTCGAGTATGCCGACTTCGAGGGTGCGCTGGAAATGTCAGCGGCTTTTGTCAACCTCGGCGTCGGCGGGGTCCTGGGCTCGTCGATTGGCGACATGGGCGTTGCGCGGACGTCAGCCAACGACCCAATCTCGTTTGTGCATCAAGCGTTTGTCGACAAGATCTGGGCCGACTGGCAGGGAAAAAACGGCGCGACGGGGTATGGCGGGGAGCAAAACGGGCGCAAGGTAGCAGCGTCTGACACCCTGGCGCCGTTTGGCGTAGCCGTGTCGGCAACGTTCAACCTCCCGTGCGTCGCCTATGCAGGTGCAAGCGCCGGGCGGTCGACACGGGAGTCGCGGTCGGTGCGCGGCGGCCGCATCAGCCGCGGCGCGGCGGTGGTGGCGGTGAAGCGGGCGCGGGCTAACAGGGCGGCACGGCTGGCCAAGTGGGTTGCCGCCTCCCCCGTGTCGAAGCAGGCGGCAGACAAGGGCCTCAAGGCGGTAGAAAAAGCTGCCATTGAGGCGGTTGTCGAGGGCATGTCGGTGGCTGTCACCGTCACGGCAGCCGACAAGGAGGCCGGCGCCTCCGGCGGTGACGACGACGGCGACAATGACGACAGCAACAACGGCAACAACGGCAACGACGGCAACGACGGCAACAACGTCAAGAAGGTCGGCCGCAGAGGTGGTCGCGGTGGCGGTGAACGCAGGGGGGGCAGGGACCGGGGGATCCGCACTTAAGCGGTCAAAGCGCAGAGGCCGTGTCGTTCCCCCGGCGTTGGCCTACAGGTGTTCCTCAACGAGTCACACAACCAAGGGAGGGAGGGGAGGGGTGCGTTGGTACCAACCACCGACGTCCTTGGTTTGGTCCCGTTTTTGGCAAGCTGTGGCGCTCCGACGGCGCCGCTAACGCGGCGTGGTCGCGCCGACCGTCACCGTGTTTCGACCCATCACTCGTGCGCGTGGCGAGGCGCACCACGGCCTGTATCTGTTTCCGTTTGGACGGTATCCTTGCTTTCAGCCCCTCCTCGTCGACGTCTCGTGTCTTGAGTGTGTGCCTTCTTTTTTTCTTTGCCCTAGAGCTAGTTGACATCCATGTATATACCCTCACGCAGACGCGCGGCGTAGAGGATCTTGCTCTCAGTGGTCCGCACACCCGCACGGCGGCCACGGCCATGATGCGACAGCATTGTTGGAGATTGCGGGACGCCGCGGACCAGAACCGGGCTCGTCGGTCCCGGGTTGAACAGGCCGGAAAACCGACTTTTGGGGCGGACAAAGGGAGGGCGCACCAGCAGCCGCTTGAGTTTGCATGTCTGGCAGCCCAACGAGTACCCCCACGACGCAGGCCGTTGAGTGCGTGCCTCGCTTGTGCGGCCAAGTGGGCCATGCACTCGATGTTTGGTCACGATGCCGGTGCGTGCGTCTGGTGCCATGACAAGCAGCCTCCATGTGAGGAGACGCGCGATACAAAAGAAGAACGGCCTCGATGTCCGCACGTTTGCTATACACCATTCCCGAATCAGCCGCCATCGCGCCGCCCCCTCCCCCACGCCCGACACCGACAGCTGACGGCTACTGCTATGGAGGCGGGCACACCTTGAACAACGCGCAGCACGGAGGCCCGCCGCACACGCCGAGCGACCGTCTGCACACGGGGCGCCACGCGTGCCCGGCACCGCGCGCACCGCCGCATGCCACACGCCCGGCCCGCGCGGCGGCTGCATGGCGCCGACGACCCGCGCTTGGCTCCGTTTCCGCTGCGCGGGGAGTTGTGCCTGGCAACCGTGTGCGGCGTGTGGGGAGACGTGTACGTGTGGTGCGCTTGTCATCCCCCGTGTCACGCGCCACGGGCGCGGGGGTGCGGCGGGGCCATTGGCGGGGGATGGCTATCAAGCGAGCCACAAGCAGCGGGGTGGAGAGCCGCGCGCGTCGGGTGACAAGAGCGCCATTCGGGTCGGCCGAGCGGCGGTCCGGGTCGCAGGGCTCGCAGGCGCCACCGGGCCAGTTGGGACCACCAATGCAGCTGGCAGCGAGGGCAAGAACGAAGCGTGTGGCAACCAGACGACCACCACCAAAACGCAAGACACAGCAGCGCGCTGGCCAGCGCCACGCGGCCCCACCCACCACCCTCCGACGCCGTCGCTTCAAAACAGCCCCGATAGCAGGCGCATGACCCACCGCCAAAACGAGCGGCCGCGAAAAACCGCCTATGGTCGTCAAATTTTGGGACGTGGAAAAGCGGGC